>OGDY01000193.1_pt1 | contig 80552 bp, 101 predicted proteins | sample 1570341 | NCBI WGS metagenome assembly OGDY01 (sample SAMEA2581972, study PRJEB24529) | metagenome | biome: Human gut stool | place: China | collected 2011 | reverse complement strand
CTTCAGAAGTATCTAAGGGATAAGCATCAGATCTATGTTGAGGTGATAGTATTCCTATCAGACGATAGTGATGTTCCTAAATTCAGGGTAGGAATATCCAAACTCACTGAAATTCTTCCAGGCACAATAGGACTCACTGGATCCACTCTTAATGATGGCATTAAGTACAGAGTATTCAGAACTTATGAAGATGCCTTTGAAGAAGGACTTAAGGGAGCTATAGATTTGATAGAATGGAGGAATACACAGGAGGAAGATTAGTATCTTCTCAATTAGCAAAGAAGTTAAAAGAAGTAGGATATACTACTTATAACTTTATAGGACTCTATAAAGGAGCTATCTATTATGGCCCTGAGTCAGCAGAAGGAATCGAACTAGATAACTTTAATCTAGGAAAGTATGAGTACCTTGCTCCTCTTCAATATGACGTTCAGAGATGGCTGAGGTCAGATCATGGAATGGATACTCATTTACTATGGAAATGGGCTGACCATGGAATAACTGATAAAATAATAGTCAGGTCTATCATAACTAATAAAGGCAGGACTCTAGTTAATGAAGAGAGATTACTCCCTAATGTTACTCATATAGGATCTGAACTTGAGAAATTATTATTTCAATCATTATCATATGTAAAGAAATGAGAGAAACTACATCAATAATAAATATAAAAGGCATCTTGATCGTTATAATTCTTGTGCTATTAATAGGGATATTAGCAGTTTACCCTACAGCTAAGAAAGATGATAGATCTATATACACTAAGAAATCAGATTATGTAGAGGAGAAATTCAGATCGATAACCAGATTCACTTATGATGGTCATGATTACATCTCCTTCAGTTATAGAGGAGGAACTGCACAGATCGTTCATGATCCTGATTGTAGAAAATGCAAACTCATTAATAACTAATAAACTCATGAGAAATTTACTTCTAATCGTTGTGGCTACTTTCATATCGTTAGTAGCATTTGGACAGAAAACTCTTACTCAGGATCAGTGGAATAAACTTCCTGCCGATCTGAAAGCTGAGTTCGAGATCGAGAACAAGGCAGGACAAGTCTCTAAAGCAGTAGGGATCGGTCATGAGATCGGAGTTGCAGTGAACGAGACTCTGATAGCAATAGAGGATTCTGCACTCAGGATATCTGAGTCAGACCTTGGTAAAGAGGCTATCTTTATCGCTAAGTGGAAACTTCTGTATAAAGATTTCCTGCAGATAGTTATGGGAATCGTATTCTTACTATTCGGAAGTGGAATAGTGGTCTGGAGTTACAAGATGGCCAATAATGAAAGGATAGCTGGTCGTGGAGATAGTGAAAGTAGTTATATATACGTAGGAACTATATCAGCTGCAATTACAGTCATAGTAGTGGCTATTACTATGTTTGCGTGAATTAAACTTAATGGGATAAGAGAACGGAGGAAATTCCTCCGTTCTCTTCTATTTAATTGGCCAGAATATCTATACTCAGTGTAATCTCGAGATTCGTTAACTCTTTCAAATTTATGACCTTAGTACCATCTAAGAAGTTGATCTGTCCATCATAGTATAAATCATAATAATCTGGATTACTATCGTCGAAAGTGATAGAACTATGGAAGAGAGGCATATCTCCTGTTAGGTAGTAAGGATTAGTCAGTATAGCTCCAGTGGTACTAACTCTAAAAGATGAGATAGTAGGATCGTAGATCTCAGAGTCATTAGGATTATTCGGTGTAACAAAAATACTGAATTCTAGTTTATTTATGTCGGAAATTCCTTTGGATATCGAATAATTCAGGGAATCCACTGTTTCTATCGTCCCACCTGAGGTGACTATATTCTTCATTCCGACGAATAATGTACTATCCTCACCTGAGCTACTATATCCAATTATAGAATAATTAACAGTGGACATTAGATCATTTCCTGAATCTCCTCTTATCTGATCTCCTTCAGTATTTAGGATAAAACTGATGGGCAGTAACCTATCACTTGCTACATTCTGATTATAGAATAATTTATTCATAATAATTATACTGAAGAGTTTAGTTATCTCTTCATCATTTATAAGGGGGGGGGTTTACTAAAGGTGAAATTAGTATCATAAACGCGTTTTAGTACCCTCCTGAGCCTTAACTGTGTATGGAGAATATAGAATTTAAGAAGGAAATTGAAAGTCCTATTACCGAAGAAGGTAAAGCAATCTTAAAGACAGAGAAGAGAAAGGTATCGTACAGAGGATTCTTAATCGAGTATGATCATTATTTTTATGAGGATCAAAGTACTGGTGAAAGATTCACTACAACTGAGATAGATGAATTCCATATGAGGTCATGGATCGATACCTTTAATAAGAAATATCCCAGAATTCCTTAGTATGGGAGTGATTGAGCTATGGTGTAATGGTAACACACCTCTCTTTGGAGGAGGTATTATTGGTTCGAATCCAGTTAGCTCAACTAAATTATATAAATGGGGACTTGGTGAAATGGCAGCCACGTTGCGTTTAGGGCGCAATGCCGAAAGGCGTGAGAGTTCGAGTCTCTCAGTCCCTACTAAAATTTAAGATTTAATTATGACAGTTGAAGATCTCCCTAGAAGGATAATCAAAGACGACAGCGAATTTTATCATCTTAGAATGTATGTGACTGCATTTGGGAGATTATCCCTAGATTATCAGAAATTCACTACTGAGAAAACTAGGAAGTCGATTCTTCCGATAGTTATAGATGGTCAAGCTGATCCTATTGAACCTGAACATCCTGAAAAGATTTGTTCTGCAGGGAGCTTTCAGGAAGCAGTGGAGAAGATGAATTGGAGATTGAAACAATTGGATCCTTGTATTTATAAAGTAGAGGAGAATGAAGAATAGATCTATTACTATTATAGCCGTACTAGTATTAATACTAGTAGGACTAACAATCAAGTACATCATCAAGAGTGCTAAACTAGATCGAGCTACAGTAGAGATGGTTATAGATTCAAAGATTTCTACTGACTCTCTATTTCAGATTCAGTACAACGATCTGAAGTTGCGAGTAGATAGTTTGGAGTTAAGGTTATCCGAAGTAACTGATAATCTAAATCACTCGGACTCTACATTATATAACAAGCTGAATTCTCTGGAGAAATCATTGAACTCTCTCAGAAAGGATTTCGTAATTCTCAGAGATGTCAGGATATTCAATTATCATGACTAATATCACAGACTTATTAACTAATTTAGTTAATAAGTCTACTCTTTTTTTTATACTAATAACCTATGAATAATATTTTCTTTTCACAGAACTGGTCAAGTATGGCAGATAATAAGAACTATGTTCTATTCTCAGCTATGAAGAGGTCAGAAGACTGGATGACTCATCCTGATGAGGGGGGGGTCTACCAATTCCTTATCTAGAATTTGAATTCAATAGTACTTCAACAGTAGATTATCTCTGCAAAGCTCGAGGGATTGACAAGATGTATTTAATTTACATGCATCTTAATCCTGAGCAATTTGGAGGTATAGAATTACAAGCTGCTGAGTATAGTATAGGAATCAGATCCTATATAGTTCCAGTATTGGATAATGGAGTAGTAAATATCAACTATCCGAATCTTGAATTTGATGTTATTAATTCCTACATGTGGAATTATGTCTCTGAGTATCTTGTACTAAGAGGAACTGATAATTCAGGTAAAGACTGCTCATTTAGAATCGAGTACTACCCTGATCTGGGAACGATAGGAACTTTGACGATAAGATTCAGAGAAGATATAGAATATCAATCTCTAATGACCTACGGAGGATGGACTTCTACTAATCCTAGTCTTATGGGAGGAAGTGCAGGGATTACCTACATAGACTCCAGAAATATTCAAATCAATCAGTTAATGACCGATTACTTCTTAGAGGATAGTCCCACTCTAACATCCAAAGTAACTGTACAAACTGACCTAGGAGTCATATTCGAAGGACAGATAACTGAATATGAGAAATCACAGTTACTGAACGGATATGATGTTACTATTTATATGACCAAGTCCTAGCTCAGAACGCTCCAGAACCTTAGTTCTGAATGAACGGATTTACCAAAGTTAAGTTAATAGATCAAGTAGCATATAATAAGATATATAAGTACTTAAATCGCGGAGGGATAGCATACGAGATAAACTCCGAGTCTGATGAGTATTATTTCCAGGATATGGCCAAGAGATTCGAGTATACTCTGGAAGTTCATCAGAGCGTCTCAATTGATCCTCCTATCAACATTCGTACCTATGATGGTAGTACTATTATGACTAGATCAGTGCATAACAACTCCTCTAATAGGCTAGTATTATTTACTAGGAGGGATCGTGAGAAGGTGGCTATCTTTGAGAATATACATGAATATTGCAAAGATCACCCTGGAGCTATCCTAAATAGCTCGAATGAGATTCTGACATTGTACAGGAAGTTCTTCAGTCACTTAGATCGTACTGGGTTAGAATGTTATGGAGAGAATAAAATCTTCGATGAAGGAACTCCATGTACTGATGTCCTCCAAAGGATTCGTCGCAATGGTCATATGCATGTGACATCATGCCTCATTACTATGGATAGACCTCACTGTGAAGGATGTATATTTAATGATAATAATGAAAAGTGCGTCGAATTTGAGTCATGCACTCCATATACAGTTGAACATAATTTTATATTTAAGTAAATGAAAGATATATTGTTGAAACGTCCCAGTGAGAATCAGACTGAGGACTTAGTGAATGCTATGGTTGAGAGTATGAGGTACTCTGATAACCTAGTAATCTATCCATCATTTGATAATGTAGTGAAGGGAGAAGTGCCTCCTGAAATTTTCTATAATGCATATGCAGGATTAGGAAATGACTCAGAAAGGACTGCAATCCATCAATACGTTACGATGCAAGCACTGCATGAAGATATTAGTACTGCAATGCTAGGGATAGCTATTACTGAGATGAAACATATGGATCGTCTTGGAGATCTGATAGTATCCCTGGGAGGAACTCTTGATCAGAAGTGGAATAACGATATGATCAAGTACGGAGATACCCCTGAAGAGGCTCTTCAGCTAGCTATTGATGGAGAAGAAGCCACTATAAATTCTTACCAGAAACTTGTTGCAGAGCTCGCTTTGTACAAGAATCCTACTGCAGATATCTGCATTCAGTTCATCAATAAGTTAATAGCTGACGAAAATATTCATGTAGGAGTATTCAAAGATCTTCTGGATAAAGTTCAGAAAAGTGGAGAGAAGGCTTAGTGGCATACTCAGAAACTATGATTTCCTGATAAGATCTGATGAGGAGTTACAGGAGATAACTAAACTACTGAAGTTCCTAGGAGTTAAGGTAGATGATAAGTATGTACTAGATGAGATAGGGGTAAAGTTAAGGTGCTGTATTCCAACTGCCCAAGCCAGAGTTAGAGTGATAGGGAATAATTCAACTAGAAGATTGATTCTCCCTAAGAGAGGCACTGATTATAGAGGCACGGTGGATCTCCTATATGAATACACTAGGTGCATAATACCACAAGGATATCCTGGTTATGGATGGACTGATAGAGAAGTACTCTATGCAGGCAGTCATGTAGTCCCTAAATTACCTGAGGAGATGCTGAATGAAGTATCAGGAGTTTACTGCTCAGTCCTTAGAAGAGTAGGGACTGATGACTCACTCCATTGTACATACTGTGATTTATACAGATGTGACTGTACTCTCTACAATTTCTGTACTCCTAGAACTATTGAAAACAAACTAATATTTATAGCAGTATAATATGTCAAGGGTATTTATGATCTCTGACCTACATTTTGGTCATGTCAATCTCATAAAGAATCTACGAGGAATGGATCCAGATGAGCATGATCAGATAATCATAGAAAACTGGAATCGAGTAGTAAACAAACGGGATCTAGTCTATCTCCTAGGTGATATAGCTATGGAAAAAGTAGATCCAGTAATCAAGAATCTCCCTAAGTTAGCTGGAAGAAAAGTTGTCATCCTAGGGAATCATGACAAACTGGGAGTAGTCAATACTCTCAAATCTATGAATATTGACGTACTAGGATGTACTAGATACAAAGGATTCATACTAACTCATATTCCAGTCCACCCCATTGAAGTAGTTAGATTTCGTGGGAATATCCATGGGCATGTTCATGAGAACTCCTATGATGATCCTAGGTACTACAACGTATCATGTGATGTCATAGGATTTACTCCTAAACTATTTACTAAGATAGAAGAGGAATTCGTAAGTAGGAAACTGCATTATACCGAACTCACTGAGGATTAATCCTCAGTGAGTTTATCCTTCTCAGAATTTCACCTCCTAATAACCTTTCAACCCTTAAATTTGATGAACGATAAAACTATGACTAGAGAGAATTTGACAGCAGATCAGTGGATTGAAGTGATTAGAAAGAAGGAAGCTAACGAATACAGAGGTAGACATCCTGAGATCAGGTATGGTCAAGCTATATTCACTACAGCTAACAAGTACTTCCCTAACTGGTGTAAGATGATAACTAACACTGACGATGACTGTTTCTATCGAAACGATTTAGTACCCAACTTCTTAGAGAAACTGAGATCGTTACTATGACTTTACTGGCTTCGTAGTTCAAGGGATAGAACGTCAGTTTCCTAAACTGAAGATTCAGGTTCGAATCCTGACGAGGCTACTCTAAATTCATAATATGGAATCAACTGATCAATTAGATTGGCGATTAAAGGCTATAGAGCAGAAAGATATTTATTATCTATACCATGATAGAGAATTCCTTAAATCCAAAGTACTAGAATTAAAGAAACATTTGGATTCATTCACTTTCTTTAGTAATGATCCAGATCTTCCTAGGAATCCTAATAAATTTACTAGTGGAGAGTATCATAAAGTCCATGAGACTATTATAAAGCTCATGGAAACTTATCGAAATCTCCTATCTATGGTATCTCCTGAGGATGAGTACTACAAATTCTGTAAGGAACATGGATTCTCAGCTTACTGTTATAGAGCGTAACAAACTCAAAGATATAAAATTATGGATATATCAAATGTAGAAGTAATCCAGACTGATGAAGGTCGATGGAGGTTACGAGACAAACTATCTGGAGTACAAGGGACTCTCTGGTTCTCTGAGGATGATCAGAAATTCTATGGTGATGTACTAGGAGCTCCTAAAGAGTGGTTCTACTCATACGAAGGATTAGATGAAGATAGTACGAAAGAAGCATTCCTGGAGTGTATAGAGAAGTACAAACATCCTGATTACTAATACCATGTCGAGAATAATTATTAAACTCGAGGATTTCGATCAGTCAGGAAAATATGAGATCAGAGAAGTCTTCGTATGTTCTTATAAAGTGAATGTCAAGAACTACTCTGCATATACTAACCTAAAACCTGAGAAGGTGAATATCTATGCTAGTTGTACTATCGATAGCTGGAGAGAATTAACATCCTTCTATACTAGAGTTACTAGTTGCTCCTCAGGGAGAACTTTGCCTGTTCCTGATGAACCAGTGAGGTATCTCAAGATGCCGTTCCCTGATCATGTAGGGATCTTCACTACTATGGAAGAATGTAGGAGGTACTATGAATATCTAGTTTCTCAGGCTATGAATGAACTAGACAAGTACTATGAGGAGAAGAAACAAAGGTTGCTTAGGACTACTAAGCTTCCTACTAAATATTAACAAGGATGAATAACTTATTCATTGCACAAAATCAGTTACTTGAATATATGAGACCTGTAATTTTCAAGTTCGTATACCCTACTAATGAGCAGGGGGGGGTCATTACGCTAGCCTAACGGTAGAAGGAATGACTAATAGTGAGGCTTACTCAAATCTAGTGAGGAAAACTTTCGATACAAAGGATCTATATGTACCATTCATAAGAGTGGTAGGAGAAACTACTGGATCTGGATATGACTTCTGCATAGATACTGCAGCAGTCCTAGAGAGGTATGATGATGCTACTCTAAGGATTTATCCTCCATTGATATGTGACTCTTATAATGGAACCAATCCAGTCAGTTTGAACAAGATCAAGACCGCTATTACATTACCTGGAGACTCATCATATATGAATATATTATACCTCCAATTGACACGTACAGGATCACTGACATACTTTACTAGTGAATAACATAAGAATTCATACGAACCAATTATATAACAACTATGAAGTATAAAAAGAAATTAGCAAACTTAGCTGCTAGGATCAAGGCATTCGAATCTACTAAGAACAAGCAAGGTTATCGTAAACCTGGTTCTCAAAAGAAGTAGCTAGTACAATAAGGAGAGGTGGGAAAATCCTACTTCTCCTTAACTTTAATAAATTAATAAGACTATCAGATGTTAGATACACTGAAATTTAAGAAAGAACGATCGATCTACATAGATGGAACGATTGATCAAACTACGGCTACTACAGTCATCAAAACGATAAATGAACAACGTGCTGAGGCTGAGGAAGCTTTAGGATCCTATGAGTATCAATTTCACAAGAAAGTAGATCTTCCTCCTATGAAACTCTATATGAATTCTTATGGAGGTGAAGTTCTATCTGCTCTAGGGATCTATGATTATATAAGAGCATGGGAAGGTGATAAGTCTATGATCACTTCAGTAGGAATAGGTATGGTAGCATCGGCTGCCCTATTTCCATTCCTAGCTTCCAATGAAAGGTACTGCTACCCTCATACTAGATTTCTGATCCATTCAGTATCAGGAGGAGTATGGGGAGCTGCTAAGGATATAGATGATTACTCCAGAGAAACTAAAGTCTTGATTGGATATATAAACGAGATCATCTTATCCAGGACTAACATTACTAAGGAGTACCTAGATGAAATAAGTAACAGTAAAATTGATAAATGGATAGGTGCTAAGGACGCTGTCGAACTTGGAATCTGTCATGACATAATTCGTTAAATTTATCATAATATTCTATGAAGTACAAGTGCACTGACTATCTTCTGGATGACGAAGAGGATGAGTACATGGACTACAATTCTAAGAAGAGGACTGGAGTTAAACCTCTAAGATCCAAAGTAAAGACCTTCGGAAATAATAAGAAGGCAAAGAAATTTAAGAAATCGAAATTCTCTGACAATGGGAGAGGAACATTATACAATGAGTGACGATGGGAGTGGATGCGTAAAACTATCAATCGACGAGGTTAAAGACTTACTAGATAATAGTAACATAGCGACCTCAAGTCTATCTGGGAATTCAGTAGGGAATTCAATATTGAGTAACTTCATCACCACGACTAGTCCTGGGATCAGTTCAACACCTTGGAATACTGGAACTATTACTACATCCAGTCCGTATGAGTACACAGGAAGTATATGGAGTACTGATGGAAAGTTAAGTGACATACTTAAGGAACTAGAATCTCTAAAGAGATTAATGCTAATAATGAATCCTAACATTGACACCTCATTTGAGTCGGTCATAGGATTCTTACTAGAGAATCATAGGGAAGTCTATGATGAATTTATCAGGTACATCGATGATTTCTACTATGAGATAGGATCAAAGTACTTGATAGAGCTAAATGAATATACGTTATCAGATATTACTGATGACGAATATACATTCACTAGAGAAGATTCTGAGTATGGATCAATAAAGATTACTGGAAGATCAGAATTAGCTAGAAGAGTGAAGAGATCGGAGTAGAGGGAATCCCTCTACTCCTTTCTTATTCGACTAACCCTTCTAAGCCTTAATTGTGATATGAGTACAGTAAGTATAACCAAAGAGTCTGCGTTGGCAGAACTATACTCTGATATTAAATTACTAGCAGAGAAGTATAACACTAAGTCGATAAGTTTTAGATCCACTGGACTTCTTTCAGTAGAGTTCATTAAGAGATTTACTGAGAAGTTTATGATCTCAGATATCTCAGATGGAAGGATCTTTATAAATGAGGCTCTATCTGACGAGAATCTGACGTCAAGGTGGAGACAAGCTATACTACTAGCATCATCCGTATTACCTAAAGACAATCCTTTAGTCATGCCAGTAGCATTCAAACTGGCCGCTGATCTATATTCAAGTAATGACATAGTGATAGGGAAATTGATGAAGGTGCGTCAACCTTATGGAACTATGCTTTCGTACCAAAGACTAAGCAAGTTTCATAAGAGTAGAGATAAAGAGTTGACTAGTGATGATATAAATAAGTTACTTCCCACTTGGAATATCTTAAAGAAGTACATAGTTGTATCCTCAATACTATCTCCTCCTGAGGATAAATTCATAGAGAAGTGCGAATCTATGAAAGATTGGTATGAGTCGTACCGTAAGTCACCTAAATTATCTAATGAATTACACTTCGGAGCACTATCAATAAGCGACTTCGATCCCAGCAGAATTAAACTGAGAGGAGAGATCTATTCAGGATATAACAGGACGAAGTCAATACATAGGAGAGTGATAAAGAGAGATAAACTGAATAGGGTCATTATTTATAGGATTCTAAGATTCCTTATAAATGAATACATGATAGTATTCAAGGATCACTATGTGATGAGATGCTATAGAGTAAATCGATCCACACTAATGATTGATACCATATTAGGGAGTTCCAATAAGCATTCAGATCTTACTAATGTAATCAGAAGATCATTATCAGATGATGAGGAGGTACTCCGAGTATTATCTGTATACATCAATCAGGGAGATTTTATAGGAGTGAATTTGGTCACTCGCCAAAGAGGATTTATAACCATAAATATACTAAAAGAAGCATGCAGAAGAGAACACTGAGCAATTATAAGGACGTAAGGTTGATTATAAATTCTATTGCAGATAACATATCGAAGGATCAGTTATTCATAATATATGAATTCTTTGATCGTGGAGTTGATCTACCTCCTATAAAGGATGATAGACTACATAGAATAGCATCCCTAACGAATACTAAATTGTCTGCTGGATCAGAATTGGATCTGAGTAAAGTTCCAGTTATGAAGACAGTGAGATACAGATTCTATAGAATAAAGAAGAGATACGGTATAAAGGGAGAGTCCAAAGGAGGTAAGATTCTGATTATCCTAAACGAAACTGACTTATTAATCGAACCTATATTAGTATCGATTGATATAGATAACAAATTAATAAAGTCAAATATCGAAATCAACGAAGAATCAGCGACAGATCTGCTGACTATTTTATCCAGTAAATCAGATGCTGACAAGTATAACATACTTCTCGGATAAATTCGAAATTGTGTCGATTGAGGCACAATCTATGATTAATAAAATTATACTGAAGAGAATAATATGAGAAGAGAAGCAAAAGATTATAAAACTTTAGGTGAGGATGCATGTGAGATCCATGTATGTAAATTTATGGAGTCCAAACCTGGATCGATCAAACTCAATGCAATGAGTGACATAGTTCAACTTATAAGTCAACTTTACTACATAGACACATTGAGTGATGATGAACAATTGAGGATGATGCCAGAAGATATTACTGACAGTTTCTTATACAAACTCATCGATAAGAGAGTTGAACATCTTTATCAGTATGGATTATCTTATCCATCGATAGTGATGATCATGTCTTTGGCAGAATCTCCTGGAGCTGCAGTACTGTACTTGACTTACATACAGTACGTAGTGGCTAAGGTGAATCCTAAGCTGAAGAATCAAATCATAAAGATGGATGACCTAATGGAAATATTCACCAAGACTGGACTTTGGTCAAATGATGATCTCGAAGAAGTTTGGGATAATCAGAAATTAGTGAATCATCCGTCGATGAGTATGGATAATATTGTCGACCATATGGAACTTTGTAAATCAATATTTGACTAGATATGACAAAAGAAGATGCTCAGAAATTGGAGCCTTGGGATGTGGTAGTTTATACTCCCACTAACGAGGATGCCCTAGTGAAGAGAGTCACTGAGACTGGAGTTTTCTGTGTATTCAGAATCCAATCAACTGCACAGTTATGCAGATTTGAGGATCTAGAAATGATCAAATAATAATATAATACCAACCTATATATGATAACCATTGAAATATACTCAGGGGATAAGATCCCTAGAAATTTAGTGAACGACGACAAATTCGGTTCACATCCATTATTAAAGGCTAAATATGCTAGATCGATTATAAACTCACTGAAGAATGAGTACAAATCGAGTGATGAAGATGTAGTAAAGAAATTCTACTCGGATTCTTATGATTTCATAGAACTTCTGTACTGCTACTCTTATGCGAAGTTATCAGGATTGAAGTTCGAAGTAAAGTTCTTCTACAACGGAGAATCTTGCTTATTTGATCTCATTCAGGAGAAACTGAGATTCTCAGTATCGAAATATATCGATAACTGTGTGGACCAAGCAATCGAATCAAACAAATCAAAAGAATGATAAAAGTCATTATTACAGTAGGAGAAAATCTCAACGGACCTGATAAGTCTTATGAGAATATCCACAATCTATCACATCCACTTACGTTAGCTTATGAGGCTAGCGTACAAGTGGATAGCTGGCAGGATGGAAGAACGTATCAGTATGATTCTAATAGTAGTGATTTTGTGTCAGTACTGTATTACTATGGACAGAAAGTTCATAAGAAGAATGTGGAATTCGAGTTCTACATCGGGATCATAAGAGTGGAGTATGATGATCTATTCAAAGATTGGAATCGGTCATTGGATCTACTCAATGAACTCGTAGGAGAGGAGGATCTGGATGAGAATAATCGATAACAAGAAAGACTACTATGATTATCTAGCTGGTATCTACGGTATAGATGAGAAAGTAGTGTTTGATCGGAGAGGGTCGATGGCTAGTAATGAGTATCATTACTGGGCTGGAGTAATGCCAGTATATCTGGATTCAGGTCTCACTAAGTATGTCACTGATGAGGATTGGTTAAAATCACCATCTGAAGGTAGTATGTACTTACTGGAGGTAGGATTCACTCATTACCTATTCAGGACTGATGGAACTCCTGACCTAGCTCCTCAGAAGGGATCTGATCACCTCAGAAGAATCTATAAAAATTCTATAGAACTAGTCGATAGGAAGACTTCTGATACTCATTATGATAGCGAATCAGTCATCTCCATAGTTGAGTATGATGACTCCTATTGGCAGAGAAGACTATCCAAGGGATACATAACCATAAAGGAGTACATGACTAGAACTTTGAGTATAGAGATAAATCATGATCTTCTAGAGAAGTCATTCAGTACTCACATGATCATGAGGAATCCAATATTAAGAGATTCGTTAATCCCTAAAATTATCCCTCCTAAAGAGATTTGGCAGAATCTCTACGACTACCTATCTGCTATGAATGAACCTGAAGTAAAGGATGATCGGACTGATATCCAGAAACTAGAGGGTCATGGAATGGATAAGAAAACATCATTTAGACATCCAGTAAAATAATGAAAGAACTCAAATTTTATCTAGGCAGTAATATCGATACAGCTCACAAAGTACTAGTAGAGTTTAGTGAAAAGTATAATGAACCGTGTTGTGGTAACTTTAATGGAAAGGTAATCTCATCATCAGACTCCATTGATGAAGCGTATGTCAAGGTAACTGGTATTACGAAACAACAGTACGACGAGTACCAGAAGATGCAAAGAATGGAGTATGAGGATCGAGAGAAATCCCACAAAGAAAGAATTCCTCAATTGACTGAGGAGTACAGGAAGAAAGCTAGAGGGATTATCCCTGAAGAGAATCTAGAACTCTGGGATAAAATCGTACCTATCAGATTGAGTGATCTCTATCACGGAATGGAACTCGACTGTTGGTTAGATTTGATCTCAGTACTGAATGATGAAGTATTGGATGAAACTGACAAGCTCATACAATGCGCAGAAATTTTTGATAGTCAAGGACATAGTGGGATGAGTGCTAGTCTTGTTATGTCAGGATTAATCCAATTTCATCCATTAGGAAAGAAGTTAGTGGATTATATTAATAGTAATCATAAATAAGACGTAGATGAGAATGATTACAGATGATAGACTGCTAGTGTAATAAAGTATGCTTGATATAGAGTTACATGTAACTCTTCATGAATGCTGTAAAGCAGTCATATACAAGCATAAAGGACAATCTATAGCAGTATTCAGGAGTTTGAAAGTGAATCCAAGTAAACGACGAAAAGGCTATGGAGATAGACTACTATCTACCCTGGAGGATATCGCTCGTGGTTTAGGTTGTGATTCAAGTGTCCTATGGGTCCGCAAATCATCATGGATGCATGATTGGTACAAGCGTCGAGGGTATGAAGATTATGATGATTATTATGACCAATCCTTTGTATGGATGTGGAAGTCACTACAAAAGACTCCTAGAATTGGATAAGTCACGAAGGGTCCCTCGTGTTATAGAATTACTGATGAAGAACTCAGTTAATTCTATGATATCGGAGGATAAATCGAAGTTAATCCTAGTTAATCAGCCTTATTACTCAGTGATTAAGTACGATTTACTAAGATTAATTTATACTAAAGACAACGAACTAAAATATGCAAATATATCTATTTAGTAGACTTCAATCAATAACAATTGATGATATCGAGAATGCACTGAATGGAAAGTACGGATCACTCAATAATCGACTGCCAGGTTCTAGTGTCCCAAGACTAATCATTGACCTTATGGATCAGTACCTGAGTGAGGATGAGTATGGACATACTATGACTCCCATCTCTCAGTACAATCATACTAGCTGGTTCACAGGATTAATTCTAGCTGATCTTTACTACAAGATATCTCCCCAACAACTGGAAATAAAATCGGATGAGATTATAGATGAACTTCAAGTCAAACATATGAGGGACTCAAAACTGGCAGGATACTTAGAAGACTCAGTGGTCTATGTAGTATCTGCGGCTCTCCTAACTATACTCTCATATGATATCTTGGAGTCAGATGATGACTTTAGCGCCACGAATGAGATATTATCTTTAGTGAGAAAAGATGCCAGTGAAAGAGCATTCAGTATCTCAAGTAAAATGAACTCTATCATTAAGGAATCTATGTCATTATCAGGATGTGATCTGAGATCTGACAAATCTATAATCGCTCCTGAGATAATCATAGATTCCAAGGATGAGTGGGGAATCCCTGAGAGTGCTAGGGTAGTGATAGATAATAATGGCACTGAGAATGAAGTCATTGATAATCATTCTTTAACTGAGGAGAGTACTAAGTACAAAGATATCAGATTTAAAAATCTAAAGGATCTCTATGACGGTAATGTACTGGTATGGATGTCACTACTCATGCCTGAATCTAGGGAGGAGAAGGATTCTACAGTCAAGGAGATGACTGAAGTCTTCAGAGAACATAATCTCATAGGACCAAAGGATGAAATCGTAAATATCTGTGAAATAAAAGGGAATGTACGAGAGTCATCTGGAGACCATAGAGTTGATCAATTAATCGTATTTAATGAGGGATGTAAAATAAATCCTGGAGCTAGACTTATGTTTGGAAGTGAAATTAAGTGGGTATCGGACTTTGTAGTGAATTCATCCAAAGATTATGTCTAGTCGATTCAAACTGACAGTAGCATCAGCTAGTAGTCCAGGTTATAAAAGAATCAAGAGTCTCAAAGAAGCAGCTAGGCATAAGTTCAGCATCTACCTTCCACCTGAGGTTACGTCGGGACTCCTAAGCTCGCAGATGAGTTACTTAGATAACGACTCAGTAGAAGCTTGGATAGACTTTGATGATAAGGATTTACTTACCCAGAAGATGACTCTAATATCTAATGGAATAGTCGATGGGCTACTTGAGTTTAAATCTCAGATAGATCCTTCAATCGTTGAGGAGTTCGTTCCTGACTTTATGTCACTACTGAAGAAATTCATACTATCTGATCCTTATGTTAATATTGTCTCCATGGAAGAATCTGATTTTGCAGATATCTTTGGATTTCGATAAATGGAGGTCCACCTAATTAATACCGATGAGATCCTTGTAGATGACTTAATATATGTAGCAGAACTAGGAGTATCACCACTTATCTCACCTGACTTTATACAGTCAGTGGGAGTACAAATCGTCGACTTCAATGACGATCTTCCTCGTGAGATATATTTAGTTCCGATCTCAGTGAGGTCTCATTCTTATAGTGTCACTGAAGGATTAGATAGCTTTAAGATTAAATCATTAATAACCTATAGGTCATCCGTACCTGGTGAGTATCTAGTGAGTGATGAAACTCGTATTGACCTTGAGAGTTTTATGAGTAAATTATACGAAATATCTGATCATAGCAATGAAGATCCAAAGTGGCCAGTTGATGTACCGACTAGGATGTTATACTAATTAGATGAAGATTGAAATAATTGATAGTGGTGAGTTGAGTGCATCTGATTCTGACTCCTGTATTTATAGTATCACTCTAATAGGAACGGTAAATTATACCTACCAGATGTTTAAAGGTAAGACGATTAGAGTAATTGATTCAGATGAAGATCTCCCTAAGAATATATTAATAAGGTATAGTCATAGGGATAATGGGAAAGGCGGAATTATATTTTTATCTAATATCCCCCATAACTTAATCAGCGGAGAGGTGAAGAAGTCCCTGATAGATATGGTGAAGAGATACGTAGAGTCCGTGAGAAGTTCAACTACTGCCCTATGACCTACCCTCAACTTGCTGATTCTAGTACCGATGATGAATTGCTGCCTTATTTGGTAGTGATCATATTGTCACCAAATACAGAACCAGGAAGATTAAAGATACTAAAAGGTAAAGAGATAGTATTGGATGATCTGGATGAAGACTTGCCTAGAATCATACTTAAATTCTATAGAGTCGATCTAAAATCTTATGGATTAAGATTAGTCTACAGATCCAATATCCCTAGAGAATTTCTAAGTGATGCCCAAATGAGCTATATAGCTCACCTCACTAATTATTACTTATGAACGAGTGAAAACTCGTTCATTATCTTTTTCGCTCCCAATTTAGCTGGAAGCCCTTAGTTGTGATAAGAATGATATTATGGAAGAACGATTAATATTATGCAATTGTAAACGATTGCACGAGAAAGTCAAGTTAACAGATGAAGAATTAGATCGACGACTTAGTACTGTCACTGAGTTTGAGCTACATGACGAGGATCTACCTGAGATAGTGGAGATAGAACTCACTGGAGCTATTTACTCGGAGGGTAGTAAGGATCTGATAATGATCAGATTGGATGCAGAGCAGTTCTTTATTGAGTACATAAATGAACATAGTGAACTTCTGCAGTACTTGGTCAGAAGAATGATATTCCATAATTTACTTTCAGATTCATATACCCTCATAGGATTTGATATGATAAACTGGAAGAAAGAATTAGAAATTGAGAAATAATAAATATAGGAGGTATGAGTAACATACATTACACACGTATGGGAGATTTGGGAATGAGATTAAAATTCCTAAATGGTACCATAGTAGTCCCAGACGAGTATGGTGCATATGTTATTGCGTCAGGATGTGGCTCTGGCAAGACTACAGTGATCAAACAGATCATAAAAGATAACTACAAAACTGGTATATTGTACTCAGCTCTTACTATAGAAGAGTGCGATTTAATGTATCAGTACTGTAAAACTTTAGTAGATGAGACTTCTGAAGATGGACTCAAATTATCTGACATAATAGTCCTCCATTCAAATCATAATTCTGAAGGAGTGGATAATAACCTATGGAGGAATCACCCTGAGAAACTTCTGGATAAAAGGATTATCATCTGTACTCATCATAAAATCATGAATGAAGATCCTCGTTTTCTATGTAAGACTTCATTCAATATTCAGAAGGATGATGAGATAGATATGTACTCAGGTGCACTCACTAGATCTAGTACTGAACCACTTCCTAGACGGTACATACTAGTAGATGAAGTTCCTGGTAGTGGGGACTCTATAATCTTGGATAAAACATCTCTACTAAAATTTACTTCTAGGATAGATGAGGAGACATTGAAACTTCTTCCTGAATCAGCATCCGATAATTTCCTAAAGAATAAAGTGACTAGGGAGGATGGAGTATTATACTCAAAAGCTGATTCCTATTCTTTATTTAGGAAATTATACAATGCAGAAAAGAAGTATGATAAGTCCATAGCTCTAGTGAAAGATACTTCCAATGAAGTTAGTAGATCAAGAGAGGGACTCCTCTTGAGTTCAATCTATAAGAACTACTCCTCAGCTTGGAATGAATTAAATAACGGAGATGCTACTAAAGTAAAGATTTCATCTAACTTCTTGAATATAGTTCATTCCAGAATAGAGGCCTCAGTCCTAGTATTTGATGGTACAGGGGATCTTACTTTCTATGGATCTGATAGGTTCAAGATCCTGACCACTAATAATGTTAAGTATAATTCTCATATAGATCTTATAAAGTTCCCTTCAGATTTGAAGAGAAGGCAGTCATCCTCCAGAATAGAGAATTTAGAAGATGAACTAAAATCTTCTATAGATAAACTGGAGAACATAGTAAGATCGAATCAGAGAACTTTAATAGTCACTTGGAAGAATCTTAGGAATTCAGATGAAGAGTCCAGAGAATTCATTGAATCCAAAGTAAATGAATCTAAATCTCTACCTGAATTCTACAGGTCTACTCTGATTGGAAGAGGATTGATAGAAGGGAAGGATTTTGATATAATTCATTATCAATCAGGGCTTGATAGAGCTACGAACAAATTTATAGATTGTGACTCAATAGTCTTCCTTGGTGAATTTCATGTTCCCAACTCCGTGATAGATGAGTTTAACTTTACATTCGGATGTAAGACAACTCCAGAATTTTACCTTCTCTACCAATTAGCTCAGGCTGTATGTAGGACTAGGATCAGGAAACACAAAGGATACCCGATAAAGATTTATTTTAGTGATGACTGGGATGATAGAGTAATGACAAGTTTAGTACTATACTTCACTGGAAAGTACCCTAGTGAGAATTTCGAGAACTCAAAGGCTATTTCTACTTACGACCCAGAATTAAAGTACATAAAATCTAGGTTCAGGGATGATATAAAAAGTATGATAACTTCAGGACTATTCCCTGGATTAGAAGAGTCACTCAGTACTGGTACTCCTATGAGCTATAGAGTGAAATTCAAGGATCTATTTGAAGCTATACCTAGGTCTAACTATCAGACTAGATCCTATAACGCTTTAGTGAAGTACTTATCGTCACTCATGATAAAATTGAATATCGAAACCGACTCAAATAATTCGTAAATAACGAACTTATAGACTGAGGATATTGAGGAGCAGCTAATTAGCTGCTCCTCAGTCTTTTGTATGTCAACCAGTTCGTTTGTTTCGACATTACTATTTTCTTAAGATAATTACTGATTTGAACTGGTAGACTTTATACTATAGAATAATATGATTAATAGCACCAGGAAATTGGTTTAACATTACTTAGAATTCTTAAGAATTAGAAGAATTCCCTGGTAAGTAAATAGAGTAATCATTAATTTGGTTACTCTATTTTTTTTTATTTAGCTTTAGGAGGGAAGCGACTGTACGGTAGTACGACGAAGTTATCGACGTAAGGAGAGAACTTCGAAAAGGAGCGACGACGTAATGAGCATACTACTTGGAAACTGTACTAGAACTCATTTACTTCAGATTCTACTATCTGCAGTTAGATAGTACTACTTCAGTATCTCGGCCTCAGCTCCCTCTCCATATCTCGCTATCGCTCGAATGGAGCAATTCGATACCTACGGTATCTCAAGTCGCTGATAATCGGCCTTGTACTATGGCAGAATTATAATTTCTTATTAGTAACCTACTACCTTTATCTGCAGATTCTACTCTATACTAAACTCAATCCTACGAAGTGTCGTACCAATTTCACTTCTAACAGTATAAGTGTCTGCCGCATAATCCCGTGCTAGCCCTTAGGTAGTTATTCGCTCCATATAAAGCTTTAGAACCTTACTTATGATACTGAATAAGTATCCTAATAACAAACTCGAAATTAAATTATAATAATTTATGAAAAATCAGAAGAGAACTATTACCTATTTCAGCTATGAAGAAAATAAGATGGTAACGATTCCTGCTGACGATCCAAGTCTAGGTAGGAGAATTACTCTAAAAGAATTAGAAGAGGAGGATGACTACTATAGAAGATTGAGAGAATCAGAGGAAAGTACCAATTCAGAAGATACAAAAGATCACAAGTATGAGCACTAAACAATTAAAAGGATCGTTTACTTACTTCGACGCAGAAGATGGAAAGTACGTAACTGCAAGTTATGATGATCCGAATGTAGGGCCTATAACTACCTTACAGGAGGTAGAGAGGAAACGCAAGAAGAATTTGAAGGATAAAGGATTCACTGAAGAGTCCTACAGAGATAAGTCATGGGAAGGATACGAAAGGACCTACTCAGGATGGGATGATAATGAGGGATTAGAAGATGATAACTGATTCAGAAAGGAAGAGGATAGAATCCTCTATTAGACTATTATATACTAATGATAGTCATAAAGATCCTTACTGGACTTGGGATGACTCTCGACCATTTATAGTGATCACTAAAGTCCCTAGTAAAGGTTATCAAGACTCCTATAAGAGACTAGATAGAGGAGATCGCAGGAGAGTCGATTATCTAGTAGGAAGCATAAAGAGCGGATTCTTATTTAAGGATGATGCTGACGAATCTAATACTCATGGTAACAAAGATCATTCCCGTCCAGGTAAAGGGTATGTAGCTTGGACCAAAGATATAAGTAGAGGAGGTGATAATAAACGACTCACTTACTTTGTTTATAAACCTATAGTTAATGATGACGGAGTGATCGTTATACTAGTAGGATTAAGAGGGTGTGAAGGTCATACATTCAATGTTATGAAACCTAACTCCAGAGGTAATTTCTACAAGAAAACATATACTGAATCAGATGATCCACTCCGTACCTTATCGGAATGGGAATCTGACCTATAAATATATGAACTCAGGACTATGTCCTGAGTTCTTTCTTTTCCACCTTTCGCTACGGTTCAAAGCCTTATTGGTGTATGAACTTAAACGAATTATCATACAATTATAAGAAAGAATTAGAGAATGACTGTACTTGGAATAATCATTATTATGATGAAACTAGGTATCTGATCAAGTATGAATCAGTATGCATCCCTAGGGAACTCAGGAGTTATGATATACCTCCTGAGTATAACGAGTGGTCCCATTTTATTGAGTTAGTTCCGTTAGGAGGGACTGTTCTCCCATCCTATATGGATCCAGATACTTCTACTAAGTTCAATATACTCAAGAGAGTGCTAGCATTGGGTCCAGGTCTTGAGTTCCTAGTTAGGATAAAGATCCTAGCAGATGAGGATCTAGGGATACCTTATGATCTTTATTATATAGTGGAATTCTTTATCGCAGGAGAGATCCATGTGACACTTTATAAAGATCCTGAAGATGATCTAGAACCTGATCACCTGGAGCTCATCAAGAAGATCTTATATAGGTACTGTAATCTTCTATCACTAAACTTTAATGCTCATAACGATTACAAGATACTTCCTGAGTCTACTAGGATGAGTGATGCTAGTAAGTACATAATTCAGAACTCATTGGATTTACCAAGGAGCGATCATGATTATCAAATGTACTTTGGAAGCCTCAGTCATATCGTACCGAATGAGTGTCATATCTCTATGGTAAGTTCAGGACAAGTGACAGGTTATAATGTTCATCATATTGATGGGGAGGGTAGATTTGATAAGATAGATACTCAGTACTATGCAGAAGGAATTAATCTATCTCAGAGTATAGAATACACTTGTCATAAGTATGAAGTGGATGAGTATCCTGGGATGAATATATTCACTGACTATTCAGGCAGATTCTTGTCTCATGGAATGAATCATGATGAAACAATAGTCCAGTTTAATGGGTGCCCATTCGACATGGTACTGCAGAGAATAACTTATTACAAGTCTAATACATCAACCAAGAAACTTATGACTATTCTTACTCCATTAGGAGATGTCATAGAACTCAGAAATAAATAAACTTATGAAGCTAAAAAGACATATTTCAGAATTTTTCTATAGAGTAAGGAGGGTATTTAGTTACCTCCCGTTGATTTGGAAGAGTGAGGATTTCGACTATGGATTCTTCCTAGAGATGATGAAGTTTAAATTTACTAGGATGAGAGATTATTTCGAATCCAGTGAGATCCTCATTGATAGTGACAAGGAGTCCATAGTAGGTGATCTGAATAGATGCCTAGTCCTACTAGATCGCATCATTGAAGAGGACTATGATACTGACTACCTCAGAGAGTTGGGATTCGATATGACCTCTCATGATAAGTTCCTTGCAGGTGAAGGAGAGAAGTATTTTGTAGATTATAGTAAGAAAAGAGATGAATTCCTGAAGGACTTTAAGAGTAGACTTACGGATTCGACTGAAGTGGGTCCTAAGGCATTCTATGCTGATACTAATTTCTTGGAGAAGAAAGATATGGAGGAGTTAACTTCTATTCTCAGGGATAGGATGAAATTCTGGTGGGATTGATAGTTGGTAAGGTAATTTATTATCAAGGCAATCGGATACCTCAAGGTCCTAGATTTAGGATTTCTGAGATCCCAAGTAGTCATTTAGGAAAGTTCTCCCTTCGTTTCAAATTCATTAAGAAACTACCTAAGAATTATGATGGGATTTGCACTAGATTAGCAAACTCCCATTTCTTACTTTTCAGCAGCTTGGATCCTGATCTCCCTGAGTATAAGTTCATAGTCTACCCTTCTACTCGTCTAGCAGGATGCGCTGAATTAGATCTTTTAGTATGGCCATATAAAGATCTATCAGATATAGATTTATACATATATCCAGATATAGTGGAAGTTCTGGATTTTATAGAGATGTCACTGAGACAGCATATCTCAGATCATGATATTCATGTTCCCGCTAAGCATAGACTCAAACTAATCTCATCAGCTCTGGAGCATAATCTCAGGAGGACTTTATTAAGAGTACATCCACAAGGTCAGGATCATCCAATATGTAGTCGCAACGTACTCAGTATAGAGAGATCAGAAGTATCCTTAGGGACTGACGACCTGATACATATCATAAAGAAGTCCAGGAGGACTTACGATGTCCAGTATAATACAGATATAGAGTTACCAGATCCTGAGTCAGTACTTGATACCTATACTTCACCTGGATTGGAAGGCTATTATCCATTAGTAGACATGACTATAGGTACATTTATAGGCTATGATGCCAAGGATACACCTTTCCTAGTTATCTTCTACACAGGACCTATTACTGGATCTATCTACTACAGAAGAGTATGCAGATTGCCTAGTAATAATCTGAATAACTTTATATATAAGATGCGTGGTAGTATCCATAAGGAATTTGATGAACCACTGTACGGATAAAAACGCTGGAAAGTCAGGTGGTAACCCTTACCAATGAAGTGAATTTACAACTGGATATAACTACAAACTTAATCGGAATTGACATGAAAGAACAACGAACTGGAAGAAAACAGTACTTGAAATCAGATGATGAAATATTCATACTGGATTCGGTAGCACTGTATCCTGAACTTCTGACGGATCTATCGAATCTAGGAGTAGAAATTGATGAGGATCTTGAGGATTTAGTGGAGACTGATCTTATTAGAGAGTACCCTATCTACTCGACCTCAGGAGTAATGGACTCAAAAGGGAGAGACAAAGATAGGAACTTAGTGACCAAGGTTACTGAGGATCTGATTAAAGGATTAACTCAACTCGGATACAAGGATGTATCTGGGTATGAGTATCTGGAGATCATATCTGGAACTAATACTGAGTACCAGACTAATCTCTATGGATTTAAGTACTCCGAGGTGGATGATAAGGTTCTAGAGAATTTTGAGATAGCTCTTGATCAATTCCTGCCTGATAATAATGAAATAATGATAAAAGGGTTAGTCAATGGAGGAGAACTCTACTACCTAGTAAAAGTTACTCCATCCAAGTTCTCAGGAGATGCTGATGAAATCTCTGATTTCATGCAGGAGTGGAGTAAAGTACTTCTATAATCATATAAGACTACCATTATGGCAATAGACAAGGAACTTCTTAAGAAACATAAGGAGGTATTAGATGCAGCTAGGAAGTACTGGGTTGAGAATGTACCAACTGGATTGACTGATGAAGAGTACGACAAACTAGAGAAAGAAGCTCAGAAGGATGGTATTGAGCCTCGCAATGTAGTTACTGAAGGTCAGAAAAGAACTAAGAATGCTGACTACTTAACCAAAGTTCCTAAGATCAGAGTTAAGTTGGGAGATTCAATGAAGTCTACGATCCAGAAAATACATGATGAGAATCAAGGGAAAGTTTATTGGAATCTTAAGTATGATGGATCATCCACTGCATGGTACTTTGAGAATGGAGAATGCGTTCGAGTAGTGACTGCAGGAGGTGATAATCTCACTGGTATGGGAGTCGATCAAACTGCAAAGTTATCTAAATATGCTCCTAAAGTTGATCCTCGTATCAAATGTCTTCATTGTGAAGTCCTAGTCAGTCTGGATCATGAAGGAGTGAGTAGGAATCGTCAGAAAGCTAATGGATTAATTAATTCTACTAAGGAGCAATTATTAGATGAAATTGACGAACTACTCAATATAAGAGTATTCAGGTACTTCAGTGATTATAAGATAGATAATCCTATTGAGTTCTTGAGATCTATTGAAATGACCAAGAATTCATCTGGAGATATCAAATTTGCTCCATGTCAGATTTTCAGCACTGAAGAATTATTGTCGTTAGATGATAAAGTTCTAGAAGGAGTTGAGACAATTACTAATACAGGGACTTTTCAGTTTGATGGATTTGTTGCCTATAGTAGTGAAACTGGAGAAGTCATTACTGCAGTCAAATCTGATCATGGAGGAGTGGATGAATTATCAGAGGTAGTTGAAATGCTCTGGAATAATCAAGTAGGCAAAGGTAAGGATGGATGGAGTCTAAACGTTAAGTTAGATCCTCCTGCAGAAGTGAAAGGATCTACTATTAGGAAACCAAGCTCTGGAGGAGTTCCCACTGCTATAAAGAAGAATATTACCGTAGGAGCAAGAGTAAAAGTGGGACTAGCAGGAGGTACTATCCCTAAAGTCACTGAAGTAGTTCAAGGAGGGAATGGAGATATGTGCTACCCTACTTGTAAGTGTGGGTATCAAATGTCTGAGAAAAATATCTTTGGATCAAATTTGAAATGTGGAAACCCGGATTGTGAAGAAAGATATGAACGGATGATGAAGTATCTATCTACAGTGAGTGATCCTGATAATATTGACTTCAATAGGTTCTTAGTCATCGACAGATTTGACTTCAATAAGAAGTTGGATCCATCAGATCAATTAGATCTAGTCAATAACCTATTTCTGATAGTATCTAGTGATGAATTAGGTCCAGATCATTTCAAACAGATGTTGGAGTCCTATATTCATCCTACAGGACTTCAGAAGAAGATGCTGGATTTAGTATCCATTCCTGCATATAGAGCTATTAAAGATACTTACTTCTCAAGGTTGACGGATAATGGAGACTTCTCTGACTTTATCTAAAAGAAAAGATCTAGTCAGAGAATTGAAGAGATTACTGACTAAGTTCCGTACTGGCAGATTTCATGACGATCTTTGGTATTATCTGGATCAGGATCCCTTTCTAGGATGCAAGACTTATACTGAATTCATTCAGATAAAATCCAAGTTAGGCGATGAAGAGTACGTTAGAATGAATTCTATAATATCTCAATTAGGATTTGAGGAGACTGACATAGTTAATCTTCTAGTCCAGACTCGCATCGATAAGTTCGATTATCAGGACGTCTATTCTAGGATTAATAATCTCAAGGAGACTAGGGATAATAAGGGACAATTTGTAGATAAGTGGGCTACTTATGGTGGATGTCATAACAAGATTAGGTATCCATCTAAGAAACGTAGTAAACGAGTTTGGAAGAAATTCTACGAGATGTTCCCTAAGCAGGCTGAACTTGATCATTGGAATGGAGAAACGTCCGATAAAATGAAGTAAGATGAAATCTTTAATAGATATCCTACTAGTACTAGTGATACTACTCTTAGTAATATCACTATGGAGATTTATTCTGATAGTAGGAGGAGTGATAATTATCTACCTCCTAGTGAAGTCAATAATTAGAACTTTAACCAGTTAAATAAACTAAGTAGAGGAGTACGAGAGTATTCCTCTACTACAATAAGCGAACTCTGCAATATGGATGCTAATAAGTACCTACTGAAAGCTAGTAAAGATGAAGAAGGATCTCTAGAGGATGGCAGGATTTATCCAGTGATTCCAATAGTGAATTATGCACATAGAAATCTCAAACCGTTCCAACTGGACATTACTAACTATCCTATTGAGAGTATCGTAGGAGTAGACAACGGTACAACTCATATGACTATCTATGATTTGATGAGGTCATATGATAAGATATTAACTGCAGACTTATCCTATCCTATAGTATTAACCTATCGAGGGACTTTATTCGATGGTAATCATAGGTTAGTGAAAGCTGTGTACGAAGGTATGAAGTCTATCCCTGCCTACAAACTTCCAGGTCCAATATGTGATCTTGATATAGATTGGAATGAAACTGAATATTATGAATAATTATTTCTTTTCTCAAAATTTATTTATAGATATGGGAGCAATAAAGAAAGTGTACACTATAGAGTGCTCACTGAATAGTACAGGGGGGGTCACTAATTTCTAGTACATCCCTAGTAGATGAGGCAATCAATGAATGCTATGCCCATCCTGATTCGACAGCAGTATTGTTGAAATGCAGTTTAGTCGAATCATCAAATAAATTTGAGTTCTCAGGTCTAGCGACCTATATGAGATTAAGAGTTGAAGATACTCCAGTCTCAGATGTTGATAATTTTAGTGCACTATTTATGTTCTTGGCACCTATTTTAGTAGATGTGAATAAGACTATGAATGGAGGGAGGATGGAGTACTCAGTAAGTTATAAAATGATCAATACTTCTGATCTATAAACTATAATTGCATAAATAATAAATAATATGATTGAAGTATCACTTACGTCGGTTGGTGACGTCAATAGTAGAGTCAGTCGTTTTGTAAAGCGTAAACGTGCTGACCTCAACATTCTGAAGGTAACTAAGAATGAATTTATCCATGCATTTCTCCGTTCAAGTCTCGATGAACTGACGATTGCAATCTCAAATAGCGACATCCTTGACTTGATTCAGTCGGATGTACTGTTCAACAACAAAGATATCGAGACGATTAACTATATCCTAGGTCAGTCAGGGTATCGTCTTATGTGCTATTTCGTAGCAGATGACGAGATGTATCCTGATTCGGTGCCTGCAGATACCTACGAGTTCAATATCGTTGACCACTCGTTCCTGCAGGAGGATACTCCTACCGTAACTAAGATTTCTCAGAACAGTTCTGAATCGATTTCTGAGGTTATCCTCAAGACTATCGATATGAGTGGTCTGTTTGATCCTAATAAGTTCAAGGGAGTAGTTAATCCATTTAACAAGTATAAAGCTGCTATCGAGGAGTCCAGAAAAGTTCTAGGTATGGTTCCTGATACTCTTGTAGCTGGCGTATATGATATGCTGGAGAAGATGGGTATCACATTCCAGATCGTAGTAGGATCTGAGCAGTAATAAATAAACTATTATCTTATGAATACCTATCAGCAGGATTTACTTGGATTCTACAATACTATGACTCAATTCTCGGATGAGTATCCGATTAGAGTCAAATTCCTAGAAGATTATAAGTGTCTAAGGTTTAGTCAAGCTAATAGACAGTATAATTTTCCTGTGTTGAATAACTACTGTTTCGATCTATTCAAGATTAAAGAGACGTTTCTCCTGCCTGAGGATTACAATAAGATGATGAAAAGTCTAAAAATCCTAATTGAGTCAGGGAATCTTCTTGAGGATCGAGTACTAATAGCTCCAGATAAGTATGGATTTTCAGTATACAAATCCACTTTAATGATTGACCTAGGTCCATTGGAAGTATGTAAGATCAAAATTATTACTTCCAATGGATGGCTCTTTAGGACTTTAGCTAAGAGAAAATTTAGAATTATCTAATTACAAACTCAATTAATATGAATAATCTTATATCGATTCGAACTCAGGATTTTACTACCACCATTCCGTTTGGACTACTCAATACCTCAGCCACTTTGGAGGATCCCAAGTATGCTCATAAGGGTGATGATGGAATGGATCTGAGAGCTTGTTATGACTCAACTTATGATCATGAGCTCACTAGGTACATAAAACTATACGATCAATTTCATCCTGATGGAGTGAACATTGATACCTGGGATGAAGGGATGATGCAGGAGACTGAATTCCAGAATGACGAGGGAGTATATGAAACTAAGAAGTTCATTACTCTTCACCCTGGAGCTAGAGTGCGTATTCCTACTGGACTCTTCATTGATCTTCCTAAAGGCACTAGGATTCATGTGTCACCTAGGAGTGGTTGGTCTATTAAGTATGGTCTTACTGTACTCAATAGTCCAGGTAAGGTGGATCAACCTTATCACCAGTGTGTAAATGTGATCCTGATCAATCATGGATTCTCGTCAATTGTGATCCCTCATGGAGAGAGAATAGCTCAATGGTCTATTGAATTATCAGCTACAGGCATTCCTCAGAAACGTGAGTCTATGGAGGAGTACTTAGAGCTTCTCAAGGGAGAGTCAGATAGAGGTGGAGGATTCGGATCTAGTGGTACTAAGTAGTCATGAATACTATATTATATAAAGTTCAGGCAGCTTTAGGAGCTAGAGCTACTGACATTATTCCAGTGAACGAATCCACTAGTATCGAGTACACTACTGAGACTGGGATTCCTATTACGATCTATCAAGATTCAGAGAATCCCGAAGGAGTAGTACTCTTGAGTTCTATGATTCGGAAGGTACCGATGAAAGTGGACTTATCTGAGTGCATCTCAGTTTACGAGAAACGTAAAGGTAGGAAGTCTATAACTGAAGTACTGGAAGAGTCCATTGAATCGATGATAGATAACTAACAGAATGAATAAAATTTTCTTTAGTCAGAACTTCCTCCTAGGGGGGGTCTACTGATCTAGGTAGTATGTATTTTAACCTTCCGATATCGTCATCAATTAGTGCTATTGATAATGCAGGTTTCATTAATAGATCTGGACTTTATAGATCTATGACAGATATCAATTTAGTGAGTGATACAGTACTAGAAGTTCAGCAAGATTTACTAGAACAATGTCTTTTATCACCGTCGTCGTATAAAAGTGGATATGTACAGTACAGATCAGGTGATCTGTATGTCTCATTGATGACACCCTCTGCAGCGTTTCAGGATGTTCAAGAAGGTAAAGATGCATATCTAGATGTAAAGACTAAACAAAGTTAATTCAATACAATATCTCTATAAATGAATAAGATATTCTTCAATCAGAATCTGGTAGGGGGGGTTACCTAAATTAGATCTAACTCTAGTTTACGAGGCCACTACTTCAGGAGTCCAGTATTATTTCTCTGACGCTGTCAGTGATCCTTATGTATATCGTCAATGGATACATTCTTATGATCACTATCATCTGTATGTACCAAATTATGAAATGACAGAAGAATTCTGGGTAGAGAATGAAACTAAATCCAGATTTGGAAAAGGTGCATGGACTAAGGCAGAAGGAGATGACATTAGTGGTGAAACGTTAGATTATGTCAAGATATCATTTGGGTATGGTAGATATGATTCATCTGATATAGACGTAAATAACTGCACTTCTCAACTAATAATCTATAAAAATGGAATTCCGGTTGCATTGGATCCAGATGTAATTGAGAAAGATGAGTACCAAGCTATTACTGCATTGTTCATAGCTGGTCAACTAGATATTACATTTGGTGATGATAACCTACCGAGACTTGAGGCTCACCTAACTATAAATCATGGAGGGTCTATGAAGAAGTGGACTTGTACTACATGCGGATACGTAGCTGAGGATACTCAACCTCCTACTAAATGTCCGATTTGTGGAATGTCTGACTTTGTTACAACTTAGAGACGAGGGAGTCCTCGCTTTAGAAGATTCTTATAATTTACTCCTCTATTAATGATAAATAACCGTACTAACTACCTGATTTACTTAGGTAAATCCTAGTTTAGTACGGTTATTATCTCTTTATTCAAGTGAATAAACTTATATTTTATACTTAGGAAAGTATGATTCCACAAGCGTTTATAATATTAGCATTAGTAGTACTGATACTAATAGTAATTCTCCTCATATACTACCGATTGAATTCGTTCAGGTACGTAGTGATAGAGGATAATAATAAATATATGCCATGTCGTCATTATTACCTGAGGAAGAAAGGACGTACCTATGTTCATCTTCTTAGGGACTATACCTCCTTTCAGACTGCTACTAAAGTAATCGATGAGGAGTCGGGACTTAGAAATACCAAAATAAGTATAATTAGGATATCATGAGATCATTAATAGTATTACTAACTGTTATAATCCTGGGAGATATCTCGCTACTATCAGAGGGAGTTACTTCTTGGATATTCTGGATTTTCTTCTCTATGGATACCATAAATTGGTTCTTTAGGAAAGGAAGTTCACTCAATATTAATCTCAATTTCTACCAGCAGGATGATTCTGATAGTTCATCAGTTACTAATAAAGATCAGTCATGAGCAGAAATACAGTTTTCTTAAATCATGCTCCCTATGAGATCGCTAGTATCAAGGATATCAGTGATCCATACTGGTATAGTCAGTGGATGGGTACTCTATCTAATGGATTAGGGATAAGTATAAATTACTCAGAAGGTTTAGTGACAATAGAAATCCTGAACAAAGATAATTCTTTGAAATATAGATACCAAGAATTGTTGAGTAGTGACTGCCCTAATATGATCTCTTTGGAGGAGATAATGGTGCATCTTACTGAAGATATAATAAAATTTGGCTAAAATGAATAAGATTTTCTTCTCACAAAATGGAGGGGGGGGGTCTATAACTGCTAGCATACACTTTCTAGGTCCTGACTATATTACTGCAGTAGCTAAGAATGAGACTATTGAATCCCAAAGTTCAGTTTTATTCGGAGTATCTTTCAACAAATCTATACAACCAGATGCTAATGGAGTATTCTTCAGCATTAATTTCCAAGTACATGTGATGTATGATTCTGGTGCTCAGACGGTTATAACCATTGATGCTACTGATGTCGATAGTTCCTTTAAAGAGCTGACTGGGAATAATCGATATTTTGTAATCCCAGTCACTAATTTTATCGGTGTAAATAGGCTAAGATTACTAGAATTATATCCTAACGGAAATATACAATTGAACCTGAAGGATACCAGATATAATGATGTTATCAAACCTACATCAATATCTAACGGTGAGTATATAGCTTTCACAGCTAAACATGCGATGAATGCCAAATTCTCAGGTATGGCTTTCTTTGGAAGTTCTAGTATCTCTTTGGCCGATATGAATTCAGGAGATATATTAACTCCAGTAACTATGGCAGTTATCGCAGGAACTTCAGGAGTATCTCTTTATGATATTAAGACTGAGTTTGCTGAAACTTCTAAGGTGAAAACAGGGATTACTTATCCTCACTTTTCTTTATCATCCGGATCTATAACTCCAAATGTCCCAACAAGTACTTCTTTGTATGTGACCTATACGATGGATAGGTATCAGTATACTCCAGCAACTACTAAATCAACGATAGCATCTGGAACTGACATAAAAGTGATAGTCCCCACTACTGCAAACGGTACTGGAGGTAATAGTGCCTATCAGTATATTACAGAAGCATTGGGAGATTTTATCATATTAAATTCTACTTCAGAATTTAAAACAGCATAATTTATCGACAAGTGATCAACTCGTACGAGTTGATCACTTTCTTATTCGACTAACCCTTCTAAGCCTTAATTCTGATATGAAATTAAAAGATGAATATAAGAGAATTAATCTCTAGTGAGTGTATAAGAGATAATTACGAAGATATAAAACTCAGTCATCCAGGAGTGTACTTGACTGAGAAGGATTCAGGTCTTAGATTCTATCTCAGGATAGATATAATGGATCCCAATAGTGACCTTCTTGATGGATTGATATTCTTAATTAATGGGACTGACTCTAGAGTGTTAGGGAAGTTCACTAATAGTACAGTTGAACAGATTAATGATTATATCAGTCAGCAATCCTCTAAGTTCTTAAGATTCAATACTGCAACTAAATCAATGACAGAAATAATAAGAGAAGTATTACATGATGGAAAAGGTAGTTGACCTCTACAAGGAACATGGATTATCATCTGATAATCCACTTATCCTTGGATCTGCGGAAATTAGACTCATGAAGATATCTGATCAGATGTCGAGAATGATGGATCTTAGATGTGCTTTGAATAATACTCCAGAGATGAGAGTCAGTCCTGGTGAGTATGTTCAGTTACTCGTAGGTCCATTCATAACAATGACGGATACTGATCTGGAATTGAGAACTAACCAGGAGTTCATAGACAATGCTAAAGGTGATATCCTGATAGGAGGGTTAGGTATAGGACTACTCATAAAGAATTTGCAAAGTAAACTAGAGTCAGGAGAAGTTACTAGTATTACTATAGTAGAGAAGAATATAGATGTCATAACTCTAGTGAGACCCATCTTCTCAGACCTGATCTCTAAGTACAATATCAAATTAGTTAATGATGATATCTTCACTTGGATCAATGCTATTGATTCGGATGAAGTCCATTTCGATACCATTTACTTTGATATCTGGGATACTATCTGCCCTGATCTTCTTGAAGAAGGTCATGAATTGATGATGAAGTACTCAGGGTTACTCAGAGATTATAGAGGAGGAAGTTACATGAACTGCTGGGCGTGGGAATTAGCTGAGCATAGATTTGGAGGTGACCATGAGATATAAGTTAGGTCAAGAAGTTTACTTCAAAGGACAAGATCCTTATATCCTAGTAGCACTCATAACTGATCTGGATGATCTGAAGGAGTATGTTCAGAGTGTTTGTTATGAGTATGATCAAGTGATAAATGACTTTATAGGATGCTACGGGAAGAGAATTAATGAGGATGGTCATAAAGGGCTCTATCTGATCAAAGTTCCTGGTAATGGAGCATATAAAGGAGCTCCCAGTAACTTCAGATTGGTCACTGAGGATCTTATTACTTCAGAGAGGGTCAAAGATAGATTCGGTGATCCTATTGTGAAAGAGTCATCGCTCCTATCGAAGTATAATAAGTTCAGGGAGTTCATATATAAAGAGTATGCTAGGGACTCTCTGATTACGTTCCTGATGGCGGTGTCATGGGGTTTTGTTCTAATGATTGCATTTGGAAGTCCGGACGAACATACTGGACCTGATGTAATACTATTTGGCATATTAACCTTATTAGTGCTCCCTTGTATCCTGAGATTTCTAGCAGGAGTAGTATTATTCATAGGTGAAGTGACTTATGCAAAATTCTATTCTATGAATAGACTCCTAGATCGGGATTTGGAGGATATTAATTTCTTGGAGATGGCATTATCAGCTGTTTGGTTGATAATAATAACATCATGTTTAATTGCATTCTTTATAGCACCAGACACTTCAGAAGGACTTAATAGATTCTTATTCTCCACTAGATCTATTATTATAGATATAATAACACTATACTACATAGGTATTATACCATTTATGATAAGAATGATCTTCAGGATTAAGTCCAGGCAATAAAAATAAGAGAAGAGGCAATTGCCTCTTCTCTTTCACTTTACTTAGACTCTAATTCTGCTATTCTAGCTTCTAAAGCTTCGATTTTAGCTAGTAGAGTAGTAGTATCTGAATCACTCATAGGAATAGTACTAGCATTCACTATGAAATTTCCTGTCTCTGCAGTCGATCCATTATAAGTAAATGCCTGAACTCCATTATACTTAATAGTCAATGCTGCAGGACTCGGTAGTGCTGTAGGAATCTCACTTAGATAAGCCATCTTCTCACTAGATCCTCCAGCGATATCTACCTGAGGTCTCTCAGATGCATTAAGAGTCAGCTTATTCTTGGTAGTACCAACTTCGGTAACTAGAGTTACTCCAGAATCATAAGTTCTCTGAGCTAGGAGTACTCCACCTTCAGGTTGAGTTCCCTCTTCAGGATTAGATTCTCTCAGAGCTGAGATAGATCCATCTACAGGAATAGAAATGACCTTCTTCTCCTCATCCCATGATACCTTACTGTCAAGTCCTTTGGCAGTATTAGTATTCATCTCAGGAATGATAACATCAGCTACGTTAGTAAGATCTGATTGAAGCTTAGTTACTACAGAAGTATCAGCTTTAGCATTCAACTCCTCCTTAGTGGCTAGTCCACTGATATCTTGATGCTCAGTGAGGAATCCTTGCTCACCTACCCATTCCTGAGTAGCATAACCATTTAATGAAGGAATCTTACCCTCTACTTCGGTTAATTCACTCTTAGTGGCAAGATCACTTACATCGGGGATATCTTTCTGAAGAGCAATCTTGAAGTCATCATTGTAAGTGGGACGATCATCCTCACCTTTAGGACCATTTAGGTTAAGCTGAACTTTCGATGAACCAACTTCTACCTTATTCCATTTAGATAGACCTAAGAGCTGAGCACCATCACCTACCTCAGGAGATTCTGGAGTACCTGCATTGATAATACCAGATACTGCACCGTCAGACAGAGGAAGTTGAATCTTAGTACCGAGTTCCCAGGTAACTTTCTGCTCCAAAGCCTTGGCAGTATTCTCATTCATCTGAGGGATGACTGTATCAGCTACGTAGCTCAAGTCCTCCTGAAGTTTCTGAGTAGTGCTATTTATGATATTTACTTGAGAATCAACATCAGCCTGATTAGCCTTAATTGATACTTCACTTTCTAGAGATGCAACTTTGTCAGAGAGTTCTTTCTCAGCTGCACGAGCTGTAGTAGCTTCTGATTGAATATCACTCTGTAGTTGAGTATCAGCTTCACCTCTAGCTGCAACTTCCTCGTTCAGTTCTTCCTTAGTAGCTAGATCAGAGATATCTTGATGTTCTGTAAGGTAGTTCTTACCTTCTACCCACTCTTCAGTAGCGTAACCGTCAAGACTAGGAATTTCAGTCTTGTCAGCTTTTAGATCAACCTCTGACTTCAGTGAGTTGAGCTCATCCTTTGTAGCTTTAGTTGCTTCAGCATCTTTAGCTCTAGTGATCTCTTCATCCAATGCAGTCTGGTCAGCTTTCTTCCCTACTACTTCAGTAAGAGCTTGAATAGTATCTCCACCATTCTCAATAGCTTCTGCTATCTCTTTTAAAGTATCCAATGCTTCAGGAGCTCCACCGATCAGATCAGAAATCTTCTGATTTACGAATTCAGTAGTAGCCATATTAGCACTGATACTTTCTACCTCTGTACTTAGACTATCTAGGTCACTCTGTACCTTAGTGAGAGCTTCCTTCAGTTGAGGTATTTGATTAATGAGTTCTTCTTGTTCAGGAGTAAGACCACTCTCCTCACTGCCTCCAGTGGGGAGTGCTAACTTAGTAACGAATCCATCCTCAGCAGTAATCACCAACTCATTAGTACTTGAATCCAGAGTTATCGATACTATGGGAATAACGGGATCCCTCAGGATCATTAACTCTCCATCGTACCCGACAACTCCTTCGCTATTAGCACTCAATGAATTGATGAATCCAGCTACAGCTTCAGTAGCCAGTTGAGCGGATTCATTCTCTACGTTGTAGATCTCTACTTGTGCATTTCCTACTCCGTTGTCAGCAACAGAACTCGCTAGGTTTTCGTACAACATAAAAAAAAAACAATTTTCTTTTTACTAACTATAGAAAGGGTAGTATCTGCATGATAGATTTGTCACTTGACTATCTAGAACATCGAACTCAAGAATCGTAAATCCTACATGTGCAGCCAGCTTTTTCCCTCTCATAAATTGAGTTTGTTTCTGCATACATGCAGTACTAATAGCATGTATATCTCTATCAAATAAGTAACAGAACTTGTGAGTATGAGATGCCAATAAGATATCTGGGTACTCATTATTACTGAATGACTCTATTATCTTCTGGAGTCTGTATGAAGTGGCATAGCTGTTACCATCAATTCCATGCCATAATTTGATCGTAGCTCCAGATACGTTGATATCTCCTTCATGATCTCCTAAGAAAGTCATGTTAGGAACTCTATCACATATATCTTTTACTATATTAGCTCCAGCTGATTGCTGAAAGTAGAGATCATGATTACCTGAGATAGCCATGATAGGAATCTCAGTTGATCCTAACACCTCTACTGCCAAATCTCTTTGAGCGGAGTAACCTAGTACTGATAGTTCATAGATCTGCCAAGGTCTCTTGGAAGTCATACCATCTACTAAGTCACCTCCTAGCGTAATAAAATCACATCCTACAGTCTCCATTTCTTTCAGTGCATCCTTTATGTACTCAGGACTCGAATACTTGGATCCTAGATGAAGATCAGACATGACTCCAACTTTATAGTGCTTACCTGTAAAATTGGGCTTAGGGAAATTAATCATCTCCTGTTTAGGTGAGAATCCCTTGGCTATAAGTTTCAGCTCGTCATCAGTGAATTTCTGATGAAGTTCAGCTACAATACCATCTTCGGTATGAGGTTCTAGGAATGATGGAATCTCAGAGTCGTCAATCTCGACTGCCTTCTTTCCATCTCTCTCAAAGTAGCCTTTACGTTTAATCTGTCCTCTTACAGATGATTCGTTAATACCTAGGTACCTAGCTAATGCTGTCTTAGAGTCGAATACTCTACCTGAAAAGATAATTTTGCTCATGTTGTTAGTTTAAAGTCAGTGACCAGTTTATTTATTGAAATAACTCTTATCAAATACCGATACTGAGTAATATCTCTGAGAACAATTTCTTTGACTGAACTTAATAGTTTCTAGGAACTTATTGAAGTCATAAATCTTGCGGAATACAAAACAACCTGCTGAATGACCACCTACTTTCTCAGCCACTGAATTAACATTGGCTCTATGAAGGTTAATTCCAAACATGCCTTCATCAAAAGTAGCTGGATCAAGATCAAATACGTCATCCTTGTTATTATCCCTATAAACCTTTGCAGATGAGTATTGTTGTAGAGCTTCATAACCCTTGTGATACCCTAAACGCCAAAGTTTACGATGAAATCCATCGGCTAGTATAGCACATCCTTTAGAATTCTGGGGAGTTTCTAGACACTTCACTCCAGGATCAGTAGTAAACTCATTGACTTGAGTATATACTAGTTCTCCCGACTTTCTCCAATAGAAATAAATGAAAGTATCATTCCATGAGTCTGGATTAGATAGATCCCTGATAGCAGCTAGGTTTACGTAGTAAGGAGCTGTCCATACTAATCCTCCAATATCTTTTATTGCAGGGACTATCTCAGTTTTTACATTGTATTCTCTCATAAAAGAATTATTTGTAGTACTTTATCCAGGAGTACCTCTTTCTCTTTAGGAGGTACCTAGGATTGTACTTATTTTCTTGGCACTCTTTATCTAATGAAGTGGTACGATCTAGTACTAGTATTAATCTCGTTATCCACTCTACTAGATTGATAACCCAATAGAAGATGATCAGTAATTCTTTCATCTGTTCAGACCTGATCCCTTCGTAAGTTTTGACTGAAACTCTATAATCATTATTTGAAAACCATTTGGATCTCACTTTATCAGATACATAGAGAGTATTTATCATATTTACTCTATCCCATCCAAAAGGTAAGTTCTTACTGAATTTCACTATCATGATTACTCGTTCTGATATTTAGCAAACTCTATTTTAATATCATGATCCTCTGATATATTGTAGAGTAGATAGGTATAAGATAGCAGGCCACTGAACCAATGAGATGACTCTTGTTCATTATCTACTATTCTACTTATCCAGTAACCCTCTTCAGGTACTATATTTATGTATATAGTCTTGTAAGGGTATCCAACTGCTGACGTAGGAGTAGCAGTTCCTCCAGATCCAACTGTGACAGTAATATTGAATGGAGTGACTGACCCTTCCTCGTCTCTATTCCCTTGTTTCTCGATGTCGGTTAATAGTCTATCACTATTCTCCCAATCCATATCAGGACCCATCGTTAGTATGCTGAATTCTTCTAACATATTATTCGTATATAGCTACGTTTACTAATGAGAGTGAACTTGACACTTTCTGAATGCAAATGCATTTAGTCTGGGATGAAGTCCCTGACACGTCTGAGTATCCTGATATATATTTCACAGTGCCTCCACTCAAAGTAGGACTTAAGTTAGCAGGGCAGTATATTATACACGACCCACCCACAGATAAGTTTATAGTGAAATTCCCTGAAGACGATGCATTGTAAATATGATTATCCTCTAAGGTAGCTCCACTCCCTACTACCATATTAGTACTGATCTGCTTCAGTTTATTATCTACATCAGCCCTAGTATAGTATTGAGTCACAAGAAATACTTCGGATGCTAGTACTTCAGACGAGTCAACCCAGTTCTGAACTTTCTGATCATCAGTAGATCCAGTCCAATTACCTACTCTGAATTCATTCCCTAGGAATCCAAATGCCTTGTCCTCATTTATGGCAATTATCTTTGCTTCAGAAGTGTCATCACTAGTAGCTCGAAAGCTAGTATATTGATTTACTGCCATATATTATTTAGTTATTATTAAATCACTAAGGAGTAGTACTACTCCTTAGTGATTCTTTATTTGTTTAGTTATGCAGTGTACTCAGCACAGTTCACAGCAATCTTACCTCCAAGGTACTGGAATGCATAGATTCTATATGTAGAAGATGACGACCCAGTAGTAGGAATATCAGACATCTTTATAAGATTACTGTTAGAAGAGAATGATACAGTTCTAGTGCCGTAGACTACAAGGATAGCATCACTCTTTGACGAACTAAATCCAGTGAGAGATACCGTCAGTGTAGAAGAGTAACTAGAGTAGCTACTAGGATATCTACAAGTTCCTCCTGCTATAGTAAGACTAGTAGAAGTATAGGTATAACTACTATAGGACATACCTCCAGTAGTAATACTAACTGCATTGCTATCACTTGCATTGACAGTGAATGAAGTGCCATTTACAGTAATAGTTTTAGCATACCCTTGGATATATGAAGGTCTAGCCCAGGTTAATTGATAAGTCTTGGATGCACTATCTAGTGATGCATCTACTACTCCATCACCTGATATTATAACACTACTACCACTGAAGCTAGTATTATATCCGTCAGCAAAAGTAACATTAGATGTTGGTGCTGATACCCATTTAGCAGTCCCTGCTGAACTGTACCCTAAGAACTGACCAGATGCACCACCTGCAGGTATATGCTGATAACCTGCTGCAGTCGAATGACTTATTATCAGTTCATTAATAGATAGTCCCGTACCTGCTGAGTAACTTGGAGTATTTATCTGAACTGTTCCATTAGATAAAGAGCTAACAGTAGTTCTATTGACACCCATGAGTCTTATTGAGCTAGAGATAGATCCATTCTCAATTACATTAAGGTAAGGATTACTCACTGCTTCAGTAGGTATAGTAGTACTAGTAGGAGAATTTGTTGTAATTAATTTAGCAGTATAGTGAGTATTAGGATTAGAAGGCATCTTAACTGTAAGAGCAGTTCCAGATACTGTACCAATTGTACTAGTAGTTCCCCATGCAAGAGTAGGTGCTGAGTTAGTCACTGACACATCAACTGATACCTTCTGAGCACTGCCTCCACTAGGAGTTACACTGAATCCATCAGTACCTCCTGCAAATGTGTAAGTAGTATTAGTGTTAGTATCAGTCCAAGGTACAGTTACGTAAGGTTCACCAGTAGTAGTCCTATAGATAGCGTAGTTCCTATTGGCTACACCAGTTCCAGTGGATACCAAAGTAGTAGCAGTAGTACCAGTAGTATTTGTTACCGTAGTTGAAGCTGGTGCATCTAGACTAAATGCAGTGCCTGATAAAGTCAAACCTCCGTTAGATCCTGCTGAGTACTTAGTATCTGTATTAGTCTGACAATAAATATCAGTTCCAGTTCCATTGATAGTAATGGTTCCTACTTTAGTTCCTGAAGTCAATGACCTAGTGAATGCAACAGAATCGGCACTATCTGATATACCATCAAGTTTCGATTTATCAGCAGCACTCATAAGACCTGCTGCCGATGAAGTAGCTGCATTATACTTAGTATCAGTTGCAGCTATGGTAAGGGCTCCTGATGCAGCAGTAAGAGTTACATTACTGCCAGCTTTAATATCTAGAGTTTTCGCTGCACTACCATTGAATGTATACAGATTTGTACCTTCAGTAGTTCCAGTATTGACCTTTAGAGTGAGTGCGTTTGCTACTTTACTAGCATTTCCAACAGATATAGTATCAATAAGTTCATTATTACTATTCTTAACGTATAATTTTACTAATTGACTACTAGTATTAGGTTGTATTGCAACTGCATGAAGTAAGCTAGATATTGAACCTGTCACAGTTTCTTCTCTAACATTCAAGTCAGATGAATGAGATGAATTGGTGGCATTACTCGCAGTTGATGCACTTCCTGCACTAGTGGCATAAGGTACAGTGAACTCAGCAGATTTCTTACCTCCTGCAGTTACAGTAATATTATTTCCTGATGCTGCTAGAGATGGATTTGACGCAAGATTTGTAGCTGTAGTTGCAGAGGTGGCGGTACTAGCTGATCCTACTGATAACGCACTGGCATTTACTGCTTTAATTATTTTACCAGTTGATCCATTGAATACTGCTACTTGACTATCGACTGCACTAGCAGGTCCAGTGACTGCTCCATTGATATTATTCTGAACTACATTCCAATCAGCATTAGCTGCAGCAGTTCCAGTCTTAACACAGGTTATCATGTCACCCACCTCACAAGTCTCTCCTGCATAAGTACCAGCAGTGGCTACTACGTATGTCCATCCTGCAGTATGAGAGTCAGGTAGTGCAGTAACTGTGGCTCCAGTTGATCCAATAGTGCCTTTGAATACCATCGCTCCATCAAGACCTGAGATAGCCGAGTTAACTGCAGTCTTAACAAATGCAGTAGTAGCTACCTGAGTATTATTAGCGGATGCTGCAGCAGTAGGAGCTGTAGGAGCTCCAAGAAAATGAGGACTGACTAGGGGAGCCTTATCATCCAATTCTACTTGTAGATTATCTACATTTGCTATAGTATGATTATGACTATCGTCTTCTACAGTTGCAGTGATAGTGACATCAGCTGATCCATCAAATGAAGCAGATCCAGATACGTCGCCTCCCAATGAGATCTTTCTAGCAGTTGATAACTTCGTAGCTGATCCTGCATTACCTGAGATAGTAGTAGGAAGTGCAGCTTTAGTTACAGTAACGGCGTGACCACTAACTGTAACTCCGGATACATACTGACCTGAAGTGGCTGCAGCACCTCCAGTTAATGATGGAGCATTTCCTTTGGTAGTGGATACTACATGACCCAGTTCATCAATAGTTACTCCCGTTACGAATGATCCAGTACCACCTGCATCTTCTCCTTCTTCAGGTTTGGCTTGATGAGAGATAGTCCTACTAGCAGCTAAGGTTCCTCCTCCAGTGAGACCAGTCCCAGCTGATATAGAAACTGATGATGCAGCTCTAGTAGTATCAGTGGGATGAATATGATCCTCTCTAGCGTACTTAGCAGATGTACCTACCGCAGCTGTCCCATCCACTTTAGGAGCTACAGTTGCAGCTGCAGGAATAGCTGACGAGCTAGCTTTACTATTTAATTGAGTTTGAATTGAACTAGTAACTCCCTTTACATAATTCAATTCTGCAGCTGATGCAGTAACTCCTAAGTCACTTAAAGCTATATTAGTCCTAGTGATCGACGTAACGTGACCGAATTCATCAAACTGTATATCTGCTACAAAATCTCCACTCCCAGACTCAGTAGTATCTACTGTCTTATGAGAAATGGTAGTAGAGGTTCCTGTAGAAGAAATCGATCCACCTCCTTGTAGGCCACTCCCTGCAGTGATAGTTATATTCTTCAAGTTATTAGATGCATCCACTAGGACCATCTGGTTACTTGCATCTCCGTAGTAAAGTTCTCCGGCATCCTTAGCTAGATACCAAGTTCCTTCTACGATCCCTGTCTTAGGGAGATTGGCTTTTAATCCAATTTTGAACTTAACATTTGCCATAAAATATCTAAATTTCAAGAAGAATCTAGTCGCAGATCCTTCTACCTTTAGTGAATTATAATATTTGCTTCAGAGTACTATCAGATTAAGTAGGCTCATAAGAAAAATCAGGAGTCCACCTAGTACTGTATATAGTAGATCCATACAGTCGAATTTCCCATAGCTGAGGTAGTCATAAACCTCCTTAGCTACTCCAATTATTGCAGTGGGTATTATACAGAATAAGTTTAAATTAAGTATAATTACACAGATGGATGCTATGATTATCCCTGCTATAAAGTGAAGATACTTATCTTTTGTAATTTCGTATAACTTTGATATTATCCTCATAAGTTATTAATTATGAATCTTGAATAAATCAGATGAGTCCTATATTCGGTTCTGAGGAAAGTTCGAATCGTTAAATCCTTTCTTCCTCCTGGGATTCACGAGCTATCACCTCCGCTACTTCCTCATCAGATGCTATTCTCCATTCTGAGTCTACATCTTCTGATGCGCTACATACTGACTTAGCTAGTACTCTATCTTTCAGTCGTACATCTCCTGACCGAGTCAAGAATTTACCTTCAGGAGCTCTTTTTATATGTATCATAGTAGTATAGTTTAGTAACTTAGCAGTGTAATATCAGGATGAGACTCTAGTGCTTGCTGAATCTGTTCATTAGCTACTGCCTCCTCATAAATATTGGCTGCTAGTTTTAGACTAGTAGTAACTCCTTCTGAGTGATCTGCATTTACTATCATAAATTCTAGTGACTCCATTGATAACTCAGGAAGATTAACATCTACGGATCCGCTAAGATTCTTTATGCTTATGTGCTTTATCTTATGAGTATAGGAGTACGGTACCCCATTTGATGAGCCTGATCTAAATGATACTATAGACGTCAGTGTCCCAGTAACATGAGTCTTAACATCAATAACTCCTATTACTTTCACTAATTCCCAGGAGTTACTTATTAAAGTATCAGTACCGTAAGGTGCTAGTCTTAGATCTAATACATTTATAGTAATCGCTCCAATCATAGCACTTAGTAGTACTCCTGGAGGTGAGTAATTAGGAGTAACAGATCCTGATGAAATGTAGAATGAGTACTTATTCTCCTGTAAATAATTAGTAGTGAATCTTTTATGACTAAGGCTACTGAAGAATTGTTGAAGTTTCGGATCTGAAGTAGATGTACTTCTGATATTAGGAGAGGTAGCCTGATAATTAAGATAATTCTGAAGTACTGATGCAAATATCTCATTATGCCACCATACTCCTTTATCTTTTTGTGCAGTCTCCATATCTAGAGTAGCTATCTGCCAATCTTCTAGTCCAGTGGTATTGATCTGATCATATGGAATCCATTCAGCTCCCATTTTCTCATACATATAGTGGAATGGATCACCTGAAGGAGGAGAATACATGTTCATAAGCTTATTCTGTAGTTCTTTTGATAATTTCTCTAATGTTACACTGAAGTCAGATAGTTTCTCAGTGGTCACTGCAGAATCTTGTATCGAAGTGGTACTAACAGAGTTAGATCCTGCCAGGTCGGAGTATAACGTAAATACTATTTCACCACTAGATTTTTCTATGGATATTGAGAATGAGAATATCTCCTTAAATTCTATTACAACTCCTATTGGATTATCAAACTGATACTGAGTGGCGTATTTGTCCTCGTATTTCCCACTATATATGTAAATATAATCATCAGTACTAGTCGACACCTGAGATGATAGATCCATCCTTATCATATCTCCAGGTTTAAGAGATAATAATTCAGATTCAGTTCTGAATGATGCCCCTACTCTAGTCTTAAAATCACTGAAACTAGAGAATGTGTACTCAGCTTCTATAGGTACTTCATGATCAGTACTAGTGCCATTCACTATTAGATCATCCACCTTCTTAAATATATACACTCTAGGAGTTCTATCTAAAGTGGTCGTTATACTACTGCTCAATTTGTTAGTAGTAATAACTCCATCCTTAATATCACTAGTCTCTATGACCCCCCCCTACTCATTAGAGTATCTCCCAAATATATCTTATTAGCATCAGTAAGATAATAAAGGGTATCCTGATCTCTACTATGAAGAGCATCATACTGCGATTGAATCCCTTTTATAAATTTGATACTTCCCATATCAGTTTTAATAAAGAGATCATCCTTTATACTGGTATAAAGGATGATCTCACTTGTCAAGTTTTAGTTGAATCAGTGATCCTAGTAGATAGTACTCACTAATAGTATCACCTCAGAAGTTCTCACTTAAGTCACTTGATGCCACTCCTCCTCAGGGGGATCATCTTATCATGACCATTCTCAGTGAGGTAGGTCTCTATTCTATGAGAGACAGAGACTTATAAAGTGCGTCAGAACTGCTGTGCCCTTCCCTAGAACGTACCCCATTGCATAGGCTGTACGTACAGACCATCAGCTCCCAGAGTTAATTCATTATCAGACGTAGCTGATAGAGCTACCTTAGCTGTAACTGCACCACTATTAGGATTAATAGTCATAGACTTATCAGCTGCAGTGAGTGACTGAACACCACTAGCAGCAGCTGCATCTACTCGAACTTCCAGCTTAGCAATAGCAGCATTCACAGTATCAGTAGCAGCGATAGCAGCTGAAGACGATCCCTTAACATATCCAGTCAGAGCAATATCTGCACCTCCCAGAATGATGTCAGTCGACAGAGCTTTCTCATTTACAGTCCTAGTCGTAGGGACTTTACCTGCCAGTGCAGTATCTAAACCAGTGATCTTGCTGGTAGCGAGCGAAGGGATATCTGCGGCTACAAGAGCACGACGACTAACAGTGATTATACCACTAGTCTCACTGACCGCTGATACAACCTGACCAGCTACAGCAGTATCAGTTTTATTAAGAGATGAAATAGCATCACTGATACTCTTTGATACTGATCCTGCACCAGTGCCATTAAGTGTACTGATAGCATTCGTATTGGTCGTTACCTTACCATCCAGAGTATTCAGTGCCGACTTAGTGGCATAAGTAGATGCTACATCAGTGAAGTCCAGGACTACATTGGTTCCATCAGCTTTTGTGATGGTCAGTACACTATTTACCAGAGTAGCATCCGTTAGTGCACCACCATATGCAATCACCTCTTCACCTACTTTCAGGTGGATCTGATGATCAGCTTTATTAAAGTACAACTTACCTTCCTCAAGAGTTTCAGGTAGTGAGTTGCATCTTACAAAACCTAAACGAATATTAGTTATTGCCATTCTATGTTATATTATTAAAGGACTACTACTACTTCAATAAGGAGCAGTAGTAGTCCTTATTTAATTTACTCTATAACGTCCCAGAAAAGATCCAGTTTACCTGTAGTCTGATCAGCCACTATAGCCGAACCAGTTGCAGGCATAGCTTTACCTACTGCAACTGCATCAAGAGTCAGACTCTTAGAAGTCGATGACCCAGATACTTTGATATAAGTATCACCTGAGATGCCAGTAATACCACCAGCTATGGCACTCTCTACTTTATCTGATAGAGTCTGAATAGCTTCAGGAAGAGTAGCATCCTTCGAGATAATTACCTGAGGATTCTCCTCTGCACCATCCGTAATATCAACACCAAGTTTTACCTTAGTAGCATCAACTCCAGGAGATACGTGAGCACCTAAGTCAGTGGCCGATACAGCATTGACCTTAACTTTACCAGATGCGGCATCAAGACCTAGCTGAATACCATTTACTGATGCAGTATCTACATCCTTAACTTTAATAGCAGCTACGTTCGTCTTGAGGTCAGCTACATCTTTTACAAGACCTGACTCAGCAGTCCCTACGGTAGTCTCTAGTGCATCTACATCAGTCCTAAGACCTTCAGCACTGGACTTAAGAGTCTCTACATCCTTAGCTATACTGCCTTCTACTTCAGGATTCAGTTTTTCTTCGATAACAGTGATTTTGCCCTCAGCTGTAGTGACTCTTGTACTCAGAGGAACTATTAAGTCAGTATTGATCTGATCTTTCAGTGACTCATAGTCCACTGCGAACTCACCATTATTGAGTGTCAAGTAAGCTCCTGCTGTATATACATCTGTGAGTTTCTTTACAGGTATATATACAGGAGTCGCCTGATTAGCGATAGTCAGTTGAAGGTACAGATCACCTACTATGGCTCCTGCATAGGGAGTATCAGCAGTCTCTACAGTTTTTACTTCACCTGCAGTAACCACTAGATCCTTAGGAATATCTATTGATACTCCTACTTTCACTCCATCTTTACGAAGCTCATAACTTTTAAGATACCCTTCAGTTGCAGCATCAGCTTCTGCTAAAGTGTATTCAGGAATTGTGACTTCGGGGATCGTAACCTTCAGTCCGTCAGCTCCTACAGTCAGTGCGTTACCTTCTACAGGATCAACCTTAACTGCTAGTGATCCATTGGTTTCCTTCTTCAGACCTGATGTTGCAGCAAGATCATCCAACTTCTCAAGTTCAGTTACCTGACCTTGAAGAGCTGATACATTACTTTTGAGTGTCTCTACATCTCCTTCAATATCTCCAGTAGCTGAAGTCGTACCCAGCTTGGATACCGTACCTGCTCCAGATACGATGTAAGGACCAGAAGTATAACTGCCTTCCTCATTTAGGACATAAATGATCTGACCAATATTATCTGCAGTAGCCAATGCTACAGCTGCAGTATAATTCTCGGCAGTAATAGATCCAGAACCATCTGATCCCACCTTGATCCAGTTATCTGAATTAGTGTACTCGTCACGATTGGTTAGGATCCAGAGAGTCCCATCCTCTTGTACTGATACTGCAAGACCATTATAAAGACCAACACCTTCCCAAGTTGCAGCAGAAGTGAGATCACTGAGAGCTGATACAGTTAATCTAGAATCAATAGGCTCCTGGCCAGTAATATTAAAACCAGCACCTAAACTAAATGTATTATTATTTCTTCCCATGTTCTTCTACTATTTCGTATTAAGTCCTTTAGATAAAGTAAATCTGAACTTGATAGCGTCATTCTTATTGTCTCCCTGACGAGTCCATACATTATACTGATACTCAGTGCCATTGATCGTTCTCTTAGATCCTTCAGCTACGTCAGTAGATCCACCTCCGTAGGTTTCATACTTATTAGACATGGTATTATACACTTCCACTTTAGTAATAGTATGAGTAGAGGGATGGGAGAATGCTACGAAGTTTCCACTACTCAGCTCACTGCCGAAACTGATTTCTACTGAGTTACCTGCAGTAAGAGATGCTCTCGTATTGACTTCTGTAGTAAGACCACCACTAGCGTTATTACTATATACTGGATAAACTCCAGTTGCAGTAAAGTTCCCCACCTTAGATGCAGGAGTAGTACTTGCAGTCCAAGTTGCTTCTGCACCATTATATTCATTACCTAGATTAGTATGAGGTTTATTGGCAGGTGCTGAGTAATCAGCAGTAGCGGTCATAGTGACTTTATTGGTACCAATCACTATTTTACCAGTTCCAGCCTCAATACTAGTCCCAGCTACAGGACTATAGTCAGTGAATCCTACCTGACCACTAGGAGTAATAGTCTGATTACTGAAAGTAGTACCAGGAGCAGGCTGGGGACCTCCCCAGCTATCATTAAACTTCCCTTCTACAGTATCCATAGATACAGCAGGAATAGATACTGACGCACCAATTTCAAGAGTACCTAGTGACTTAGGTCCTGAAATTGTAACACTAGGAAGTGTAGGTGCACCAGGATTCAGCTCTTTACTAAGCATGTCCATTAGAATCTTAGCAAGGTTAGTTCCAGCTTCAATACTATCTCCATTCTTGATACCTGCGAATGGACTGTTAGCTGGTAACCCAGCTACCGTAATTTTCTTAGGGACTACTAGTTTATCAGCTACAGTAGTGCCGATGATCTTATCACCCTTGTAGATACTACCCATTTTAGTATCACCACCTTCAGTGAATCCATCGTTCACTGCATAAATGGTCCCATCCTCTGGAGTTCCTAATGATTCATACTTAGTGGAATCACCAAATTTAAAATTTAACTTATTAGCCATATCTTAATAAATATGTTATTTATATGTTTTGCCAAGTTAGTCTCTCCTCAATATCTGAGATAGTAGTAATGACTGCATCATTGAATTGTCTCTGAGTAGTGCCTCCTCCCATTTCTGAGAAAATGTACTCCAGAGTATCAACGGTACTGCCTCCACTACTAGGTACTATTGATTTGATATAATTAGCAAAATCAGTAAGGTTTTCAAATGCAGGGTAAATGGTCAGTGATGTAGGATTTACTGCAGTGCAAGTTACTAGCATGAATCTATATCCAGAATCCTCTCTGAATCTGACAATCATGGGTTCACCTACTTTTAGTGCATTATCACCTGACAACTCCTTAACCCTAGCGATAGCTTCATCAGCTGTGCCCTCAAATGTGAGAGCTCTCTTTAATTGAATACTCGTTGCCATAGTAATATTATAGTTCTACATCTCCTCCATCATAGCCTTTATTCTCAAGAGCTATTATCCTAGTCTCCTGATTATTCACAGTAGTCTTAAGCTCCTGTAGACCATCTGCAGCCTGAGATGCTGTATTAGATGCTGAAGTGGCCAGATCAGTAGCATCCTGGATCTTCTGATCGTACTGAGATACACTAGACGAGGCCTCCTCCGCTTTAGACTCAGCTTCAGTAATTCTACCATCAAATCCTGATACAGTATCTGACAGAGCATTCAACTCATCCTTAGTAGCGAAGTTCTCACTACTAGGGATATCTTTCACTAAAGCTATCTCTTCAGTGTCATTATACGTAGGTCTCTTGTCCGCAGGTCCATTGAGATTAATCTCAGCTGAGGTAGATCCCAGATCGACCTTTCCCCATTTTGATACCATTGCTATATTAACACCAGTTCCATCTGGCATTAATCCTGAGATAGTATCATGATTATTCAACTCTATGGTCTTACGGACCTGATCATCATTAGCGTTCTGGAATTCCTTATACTTAACAGCTGAAGAATCCAGTGAATCTAATTTTTCAGATACCTCCTGAACGTCACTAACTAGAGCCAGCTCCTTGTCATCGTTATAAGTAGGTCTCTCTGCAGATCCATTTAGATTTAATTCTATCTGAGGTGATCCTAAGTCAACTTTATCCCACTTAGACACCATGGCGATATTAACTCCTTCACCAGAAGTAGTTAATCCTGAAATGGTGTCGTGGTTATTCAGTTGAATAGTCTTACGAGGTTCTGGATCGTTAGGATTCTGAAACTCAGTATACTTGACAGTGGACTCCATTTGAGTCTCCAGTAAGTCCACTTTATCAGAAGCTGTCGTGGCTTTATCCAGTGCATCCTGAGCAGTACTAGATATAGCATCAGCAGTAGATTTAGCCTCATCAGCTTTAACTACAGCCTCTTGAGCAGCAGTCTTGGCATCAGATGCATCTTTACTAGCTTCAGTTATTCTTTCATCATACTGACCTACTGAACTTTCTACCTCAGTAGCTTTATCAAGAGCTGCTTTGGCATTAGTTTCAGCATCAGTAATCCTCTGATCGAATCCATCTACTTTCTCGCTAGTCTCCTCAGCTAATTTCTTAGCCTCAGCAGCATCAGAGGCAGCTTTCAGTGCCTCTACCATCTGAGTACTCAGTACGTAGATATTACCTTGAGCTTCAGTCATCTCAGACTCCAGAGTTTCCACCCTAGGTTCTAGATCACCTCCACTACCACCTCCGAAATCCAGATACTTCAGACTATTCCATGGAGTAGTTCCGTCACCCAGTTTGAATTTCTTGGTATCGAGTTCTACAGCAAATTCACCTTCTAGAAGAATGGGATTAGCCATTTTCCAGTTGGCAGCTGTATCATTCCTCAGGACAATCTTAGCATCCAGTAAGGAATTAGTGTAATCTCGTGTAGTCGCCATTCTCTCCTAGATTATTTAGTAAACGCATTACCTCCATGTATTACATTGATATCATTCCAGTCAGATCCTACTACAAAGTAGTCTAACTCTCTGGTATCCCATCTATACATTAAGTTGGCTCCCTTAGATATATAAAGGTAACCTTCTTTACCGATAGCTGGGAACTGAGAACGTGAATGATACTCAAGTATAGAAGTTCCTCCAGCTGATACTCCAGTATCAACTCCTCCAATATACCAGTGACCATTCTCACCTATGTAGGGAGTATCTCCCTTAAGGTCAGCCACTGATACTAGGGGAATCCATCCAGCTGTATCACCTCTGTACCTCCACTCAATCACTTGAGTGTCTGGATTCTTCCAGAGCTCTACTTCCCTTCCGTCAGTTCCTTTTGCCTCTCCAGCATCAAATTCCTTACCGTTAGACATCGTGATGTATAGATGACCATCCTCCCTGATGATAGCATTAACTATCTCAGATTCTTTTACATTAAGAGTTAGGACACTATCACCATAGATCCTGAACGAGAAATTCTTGTCAGTACATACGGTACCATCATCGAAAGTCCAAGATACGAAATCATAGTTAGGATTAAGACTATTCAGTCTTACCTCAACACTCTGTCCTTCGTAATAAGTTCCAGTGGAATTAGACATGCTGACATCGGCTATGTTCTTGTCATACTTCAGAGTCAGGTTTACTAACTTAGCTCTTCTGAACTTGGCTATTACCGACTTATTCCTACAAGAAATATCCATCCTCAAAGTGACTTCTCTTCCGATCACCAGTTTGGTGACTGGATCGATCCATGATTCGAATACATAACCAGGATTAGCTACAGCTTCTAATAGAACATATCCATTAGCTAAAGCTTTATAACTTCCTCTTACAATACCAGCACATGCAGGAGCTGCAGCTCTAGTGACGTAGTAATAGATTTTCTCAAACTCAAAGTAAATCTCATGATTTGCAGTGATGTCAGTAAAAGAGAATCTATTGACTCCCTCTATGACTGGCATATCCTGCCCATCAACTACCATCCTAGAAACTTGATAATCCCTATCAGGAACTGCGATTACTGTGTAATTAGAATGAATGGGAAGTACTCTATCATCGGATGAGTCATAAGGATAAATGCTCCCTCCTTCAGATCTCCTAATCTTTATCACAAATGTGTCAGATCCTGGAACTCCTCCCGGATTGCATTGGCAATCTCCTAACTCTCTACCATTTAGTAGGAAGTTAGTGAATAATCCCAACGACTCCTCATCGATTTTCTTGGTCTTATCCTCTAAAATTACTGATCGCATTATATGTATATTATTATAATTTATTTACAATTGCAATGAGGCTTCTCTAGTATAGCATCATCCAGTATCTTGATAGTGAAATCCTCCTGGAGTTCTCCATCATTCCAGATGATCGTTATCCTGAAAGTCTCTCCTGCTGATGTAACTAATGGGTAGTACATCAATTTAGGAGTACTAGATCCACAATCTACGAATATGGATTCATCATAACTCCTACATCCGATAATAACTCTAGCTTTATTCTTGAATAAATCATTATGAGGTACTATCTGGACTCCAACTCGGTTACCTGGTATCCTACGTACACTAGGGCATGCAGGATACCAGGATATTGTTCCACCGAATTGAACTGTATTACCTTTTATGATACAACTACACCTCTGGGTCGACTGAGTCCCCTGTATGCTCGGGATCCCAAGAAATGGTTGACTTTGAGAGATCCTCCTCAGATCCTGACTCAGTATCTCCACCTTCTTCAGTTCCTTCATCACTTCCTTCATTATCAGTGGGTACTCCGAATACAGCAGTTATAATTAGAAGATTCTCCTCCGTAAACGGATAAGCTCCTTCCATTGCAAGAGAAGCTTCAGAACTGATGAGGTTCTCGCCTACATACCATCCTTTGAACTCATACATAGGACCTGCTACTGCAGTAGCATTTACAGTCGATCCGAAGTCAATGATCTGCTCCACTGGATCTACTGAGCATTCCTCAAGAAGCTGACCTTCTTTCTCACCGGCCATCTTGATCCTAACAGTGAACTTCTCAGCTATGAAGATAACTTTAATCTCCATATCTTCCTCGAGATACATGAGATCGATAGATGGATGAGGCCATTTCTTCGTTACTTCCTCCTCACCTTCAGTTTCAGTCCACTCATAATGAGAGAACTTATAACCAAGTGATGGATAAGCATAGACAGTAGTACTCTTACCCTTCTCTACTACGATCTCGTTAGGATCATACTCAACTGCTTCCTCACCTGCAGCTACTAGCTCTGCATTCTTAGCATCCATTTCGATACTGTAGTTGGATACTAGTTTACCATTTCCCTCAACGGTAGCAGTTACTTTTACTGTAGGAACTTCTGCGTACTCAACTCCTACCTCGATATCTTTATCAATATCGAAGAGCTTGAAGATGTTCTCATGAGAGTCGGCCACCTTGACCTCAGTATCCTTCAGCATATAACCTCCAGTTTCAGGATCTATCTTTATCTGACCAGTCTCCTCATCAACATCGAATTCTTTCTCATACAGTTCTTCTCCATCTACAGTGATTGAGGAGGCTTTCATTCCCTCGTCAGGGAGTACTACGTATGCCATTCTGTCATCATAGATTTCATGAGGCACTACTTCTCCCTCCTCGTTGTATTCAATAGGGTAGACTGAGCCACCCTCACCTACAGTGGGAGTAACTTTGAATTCAGTAGCTAGTACTTCTGAACTCTCTAGCACTTCCTGTACGACTTTACTCTTTTTAGCCATATTGTTAATTATTTATAGTACTATAATTACCTAACAGATGGACTTGTCTGTTAAGTATCGATTATTAATGTCTTTCTGACTTAGTCAGTTTCCTTCTAAGATGATTCTCTAATCTTGCTTCCATGTTTATCTTGTACTCCTTGAATTCTTTCTTCAAGTTCATATGCGATACCCACAGATTATTTAGCGCGAGAACCAGTATTACTATAACGAATATTAATATACAAGTCATAGCTTCTTCCGTAGCTGCGATTTCAATGATATTATTTCATTCTCCAGTTCAGCTACCTTATCTATAAGTCCTTGTATCTGTAGCTCATGGAGTGCTGTATAGTTCACTGATGCATACCCATCTTCATTGTATCCAACTACTTCAGGTACGATTGACTCGATCTCTTGAGCAATTCTACCATAAGATCTAGTATCATCTGATTTGTATCTGAATGACTTGAGATCTCCTAGATTTAAGGACTTCTTAATCATTTCAGGGTCAGCTGGTTTTATATCATCCTTCAATCTTCTATCTGATGACGTACTTATCGAATTAGCATATATAATTTTTCCATATATATCTGAATAAGACGTACTAGTAGAATTACAAAATTTATAGGATGATATATTCGATCCAATACCGAAGTTAATGTTAGTTGATGATGTAGTGAATTTAGCATCAGAATTGTCCACTATCACTGTATTCTCAGCTGCTGCCACTTCTACTTTGTTGTATGGAGCGGTATCACTTAATTTTATATAGTATCTCTTCATGATAGTGTTATAGGTTTATGATAGTCCATATTTCAGTAGCTTTACTTAGATCAGGGAACTTCAGATTTGAATATCCACCATTACCCCAATTATAACCCCATGAATTCTTTATGATTATGGAGTCAGCATCCCATCCTACTGCAGGAACTGCATGATATCCTATAAGAGATGATCCGTTCCAGAATTCTGATGAATTGAAATCATATACAGGGAGTCCTAAGTATACTGGACCATATGTAATGATGCACTTCTTCAGAGTATCAAGATCGTAGATCCTAGCATAGGCTGAGATCTTATTCTTTGATGCAGATTCTAGGAGTTTAGTTTCATCCTTTCTGAATTCTCGATACTCCTTAGTCGTAGGAACTCCGATCTTATTAAGAATCCTCAGAGTATCTCTGGGAGTCATACCATCAGCTCCGATAGCCTCAGTTTTCCTAGAATATATGAATTCTTTGGAGAACTCAACTTTCTTAGCTGACGATAAAGTGCTATGCCACTCCAGATTAGTTAGAGCAGTTATAGGAGAGCAATAAGGATCTGATCCTTGATCTATCACTGAGGAAAGATGCTTAGATAAGTCATACTCCTCAGGTATAGCAGGACCTGATGCTAAGAAATTCTTAGCATCAAAGTCTCTACTATCATAATCACTTTTAAATAATCCGGCTATCATTCTTCTCTGACTTCTATAGTATAATAATCACGTGATGAGTACCTACTAACTACTATGACATAGGACTTCTTACCAACTTTTGAATAGTATACATAAGAAGTTATAGTATCAGATTCTAGGACTGGGAGAACAACTCTATCCCATGAGGTATAAGTCGATGTAACTAGTCCATACTTAGTACAGACGCTATCCACTGAATACTGAGGATCATAAGTAGAAGATTTGTATATCCTACCTTGAACTGAGCATCCTAGTAAGACTAGGACTAGTACTGCACTAAATAACAATCTTTTAATTATCCGATTCATACACATACCAACCTCCTATAGTTAAGTCAGCCATATCTGAGTCAGTGGGAAGAGTCGATCCAAACTTCACAGAAACATTTGAGGTTCCACCTCCAGGTTCAAACTTGGAGAACGCAGTTCCATTGTAAGTGTAGTAGGATGAATCCTCCTTGCAATATACTAACAATCCTGGGTATGCATACTTCAATAAAGTAGCATCGGATAGATCAGATATGCTATCGACTAGTACTCGGTAGTCGAGAGGAACTTTAGCTTTCAGGTCATATCCCATGATCATGGGAATTCCTGATCCAAAATTAGTCAATGCCATATCTATTATCCTTTAACAAATTGAATAGTATAATTATCAGCGTCTGAAGCCTCTTTAGTCACATAAACTGAGTACTCATGACCAATACCGTTGGCAGTAATAGTCATACTGGATTTATTGAATCCATTCATCAGACTGAGTCCAGTAGATGCATCTTTGATATCAGAGATTACCCATTCTGCAGGAACTGCCATGCAAACATAACTACTAGTATAAGTGAACGAGTGAGTTACATTCCCTGCAGCTTTCACCTCTTTGGTTAATCCAGTGATCTGAGATACTGAGGGTGTAGGAGTCGTGACTGACCCTATATAGTATGGGAATACGAACTGATAACTAACACTAGATGTGATATCAGTGGTAGCAGTCTTTGAGTAGTCATTAGTCACTGTAGCAATTCCTCTATATGTAATAGTAGAAGCTGATGAACTAGTAATAGACTGCTCAGCTGATGTCAGTGAGGTCTCATCCGGATCAGTAGTGGAGATTATAGTTCCACTAGGACCTACTATCTCTAGCTTACTCATTACAGAATTATTAGTGACTACATTAGCAGTGAACGTTGAGGTAATAGTAGTGCCGACTTCCTTCACTCCACCAGGAGTTGATCCTGTTAGTGAGATTGTAGCTATCTTGAACTTATACAGTAGTTTAGTCCACATATCAGACATGGATACGTTATTGAAAGTTGATCCTACAGGGATACCTCCGACTTCTACAGTAGTAGCTTCCGAATTGGTATAATATACTTCACCTCCAGCTGACATAGTAGATCTCCAAGTAGTAGATCCACTATCTGCTAGCAGTATATACATAGATCCAGTAGACTTCGAAGTGGCAGTAGCAGTTACTCCATGAGTACCATCTGAACCCATGACTAGAAGGTCATAAACCTCGTCCGATTTAATCATGGAGTTATCTGCTCCTTCAGATATAAGCACAGATCCCTTTACTGATACAGGTTTAAATGAGTAGCGATCTTTGGTGACGTACTTAGGCACCACCTCTGATCTATATTTAGTATCACCTTCTTCAGATGTCTCTTCAGTGACTACGCACTCGTACTCAGTGATCTTCTGATTATTCATGAACTCGGATAGAACTCCTGACTCACTGACTTGTGTAGGGATATCTCTCACTACTAATCTGGAGGAGAATTTATCGTAAGTGGTAGTCACTACTTGTCCAGTTTCCTCATCCACTTCCTTCTCAGTCATGTGGTCGACTTCCAGATCCATACCTTCCCCTAAGGATGCTATACCTGGACTTGATGTGTACCAACCTTTGAGCTCAGGATGCTCCTCTTCTTCTGAATCTGCATCACTTGAGGCATCGGATTTAGTTATCTCTCCTACTATATCACTTACATCACCAGTTATTTTCTCTGCAGGAATATCAGGAAGATCCTCAGATGTCACTTGTGAAGTTCCAGTTATATGTCCTTGAGCGTCGAATGACATCTTCAATAGACTAGTGCTCAACTGAGGAGTCACAGAATTTGAGTGAGTTATCTTATTCGATCCATCAGTATTCTCTATCTTCAGTCCTCCTGAATCCGCAGTTTCTATCTGGTATAATGACCTGTATGCATTCAGTCTTTCATCTATAGTGTATATTGAGTTATCCTCCAGATTATAGACTTCATCATTAGCTGATATAGTCTCAGTGATAACAGTTGATCCTGACTTCTCTAGGATGTACTTTCCTTGTACTAGGATTCTAGTCTTTTCTGACATAGAATTAGTATCAGGATCAGTGAGTGATATAGAGTTAACAGGCCTATGATAAGTACTCATACTAAGGATCTCTTCTGAGATATAGCTCCCGATAGTATCCTCTGTTATTATATCATACCCATTCCAAGTAGGTACATTCGTAGAGTTCAGTGAGATATTAGTCAGTACTTTCGATATACTTCCTAGACTCAGTGAATTTGAGGATAGACTCAGTACTGGTACTCCAGTTGATGAAACGACTGACCAGTCTCCTTTCAATGTAGTTGATCCAGAGTTCTTGATATAGTCATCTAGTCTAGTATTCAACTCACTCAAAGTAACGAATCCTGATGCTCCACTTAGATTTACCACTTCCTCACCTCTGACATAATACTGATTATAATCAGAAGTATTCATCACTACTGATCCATCGATAAGTACTTCATCATTCTTATTCTCCCAGGATCCTGAAGTACTAGAGTAAGTATATACCGATCTTCTAGGACTCTTTATTAGGATCCTAGTCCCACTTACTTGAGTTCCCGACGGTAGTGAATCATAGTTATCCACTATCCCACTGACAGGATCGTGATATCCAGTGAAGTTAATACCCGATTTCTTAGAAAGTTCTGTATTAAACTCGGATTTAGTTACGTACTCATCCCCAGTGGCTGGTAGATTATTCAGCTTTTGTCTATCGCTCTCACTAATATGGTAAGTAGGATTTAGCTTTTCTGCATCCAGGACGTGATCGATGACCTTTGATGAATCCATTGAGCTGGATCCAGTAGTTCCGATCATCTTGACATACCCTGAACTATCAACAGCTTCAGAGTTAGTCTTCATGTAGTGCAGAGGACCATTGATTATACTGTCCATAGTCACTGATGAACTTCCACCTTCTCCACCTCCCGTAGGAACTTCCAACCACCTAGCATCTCCAGTAGTAGGTTTGTATCCTATGTATAATTTGGAGTTATAGAATGCAAGTCTACCATAGACTACTGCTAGATTATTAAAGTCATCCTCAGTATCACATATCTTCACTCCTCCTACCAACATAGGTTGAAGTCCAGTTCCTAGGTAGTTTACTCCTACATAAAGATCCGAGTTGATCGAATTGGCTACAAGACCTAATTCTCCTAACTTTAGAGGATTGTTTACTGGGCTAGATGTATTCTGTAGTACTTTCTGACTAATATATCTAGTATTGGTATCTATCCAATCACCCAATGATACCTGATTTATCCTAGTAGTGAAATTGTAAGTTCCAGGACGATCAAATGATAACCCATTAGTAACTACTCCAGTAGGTGAAGTTTGATTGAAATAGACCTCCTGAGTACTATCGTCGTTCTTTAGAATGATATTCCCACTTAGTTTATTGGCACTCTCACTTATCTGTACTGAGGTATTCTTGGATAGATCTATCTGTGATCCGTCCTTGTTATTGAAGAGCTCATTAAACCAAGGTTGAGTAAAACTGGTAGTTATTACTCCATCTGATTCAGTCCCAGTTACTACCCCATTTAAGGAGATCCCAGTATCCCTAGTCAGTTGATCAACAGTGGCTACTGTATCCCAACTTAGATTTGATCCGACTGATATTGACCAGTTATTGAGAAAGTTAGCTACAGTTGAGGTGCTGACGTTGTCAGGATCATTATCGTCATCATTATCGAGTGCAGTTAGTAGAGTAGCACTCAGATACTCTATAGTTATAGTGAGTTTCGGTCCCCAATCAGTACTATCATCACCAAATTGAATCGATTTTAATATATACTCCGGAGAGACGAGAACTCCCTCGTCGTTATACTTAGCACTTACCTTACTCTCGCAGAATAAAGTTGGCAGACCGTATCTAGATAGCCCTTTGGTTTGAGATGACGATACATTTAACCAACTGTATCCATCAGAGCTATTACCTGATACGTTTCCTACAAATACCAGGTCGTCAGAACTGTCAGTTATAGTTAATCTGAATCCTACACTATTATTCTCCGATTGAAGAGTCGGAAGAACTAATACTAACTTTCCAGTTAGATCAGATCCCGACTCTCCTACCAGAGTTTTAGTTAGGACGTTCCCTATTACTGATGACTTTCTATCTACGAATGGTACTGCATATCTAGATACAATAGAACTCATATCTTAATTTACTTTATTTAATAATGCAGTTATTTTCAACGATGCTGATTGCATATAAGGATGAATGGCTGAATGATCAGGGTAAGTCCCATCAGGAAGTTCATCCCATTGAACTGAGATAAACCCTAATGGACATAGATCCCCTTGAAGTACACTATAGTAAGATACTTTGGTACCATCATTCTTCATCATATATTGCATAACAGGATAGGACTGGTATGTGGAGTCGGCTGTAATAACTAGACAACTCCTATCATCCAGATCCGAGGTAAAACTTTGAAGTAGTCCAGTATTCACTGATTGATACTTCTGTCCTACGTACTCTACTCCTTTTCCTACATCTTCACTTGAGACTGACATAAATTTAAAGTGCAATCCTCCTATGCTTTGAACTGTATTATGATACTCAAACAACAGTGCTCTGTCAGCATTGCAACTTAATCTCAGATTTTTGAGTATTTTGTCAATCTCTCCATTTACTGACTCCCTAGTTCTGACTGATTCTATAGTCTTCTCAGTTTGATACTTAGTAATGACATCATAGACCTCAGTGGTCACCAGTTTCCAGTTGAATAATCCCAGAAGGAATAACAAGTACATAGTATATAACATAAGCTTACCAAATCCTACAGAATCTAGCCTCGTTATTATCCGTTCTAGTATGTTACAAAATTTTTCTATGAATTCTAACATATATTCAGTAAGATTATTTTATCTTCTGTATGAATACTAAGACTGTACTAGGAGGAACGTTCACTAATGGCTTATTACTACCAGTGGCATAATTGACGATACTAGCACTATCGAATGAGTGACTATGTTTACCTGCAGGTAGGGTACCATCTCTGAATGTCTTATGACTACTTCCTCCACTCTTGAACTTAAATGGTCGTCTTCCTCCTGCGGTACTGTTACATGCCCACCATTCGTTGGCACCTTCATGAGTATGATCAGGAGCTTCACTAGTTTTTCCTGATAAGGTTCCTGATGCAGTTACTGGTTCCATCTTTGATGGAGTATAGGCATCAGATCTATTATGAACATGAGGAGGAATATTTGATATGGTCAGCATTGAGTAGTAGTCAGGAGTAGTGTATGTGCTAGATTCAGTGTATAATCTAAGAGGACCTCCTATTGATGAGAAATCCAGTCGGAAGGACTTAGTTACGCTGCTACCAAATTCAGTGAAACTTGATGATGATACAGATGAACTAGAGTATCCCACTGGATACTTATTCTTCATATCTACAGTTCCATTCTGACCAGTACACATGGCCCATCCCATATCTTTTACGTACTGAGGAATATCGTTATTCACTAACTCTCCAGTCCACATGATAATGGATCCTACAGGGAATGCCGTAAGATAAGCATCTTTCACTTCTCCAGTGACAGGACCACATCCTCTATCACTGAACGTAACATTACCTACTAACTGAGCTATTACCCTCTTCAGTAGACCTACAGATACTACATCATTATCACCTCCAGGAGTATCATCAGTAGGAGCTATATTAGATCCCAGGTTACTTATAAGACTCTCCAGCTTCTCAACTTTATCAGCATCACTAGTAGCAGTGAGAGTAGATGCAGGGAACTGAGCATTCTTAACTAGACCATACCCATAAGTATCTCCAGGAACCGCATTATTAACTTTGTAATCCTGCTCCTTAGACTTAGGTATGTAGTTAGTGCTAGATTGACTGAGAGCAGATAGCCTAGTAGTACTTAAACAAGTCCATCTATGCCATCCTACATTCTGCTGAGATCCTTCTCCACCTCCTGCAGCACTATCACTATGGAACGATGCTATGGTGATATTCCTAGTATTGGGAGATTGTTCTCCTTGGAACTTAGAGTCGTTTATGGTAACACTATATCTGAAGTCGCCAGTAAAAGGCACTCCATTTATAGTAGGATACTTAGCCTTAGCTTGTGCCAAGTTAAGAGTCTCAGAAATTCCATCTTCCGAGTAGCTATTCCAAGGTAAGAACTCACCTGTAGTACTATCTGTCAGAGCAAGCCCTCGTGCTGAATCAGTGTATCTTGAATCAATAACTTGAGCTTGTACGTACTGAGGTTTACTTGTGAATGTATCTAACTTCAGTGATCCATCTACTAGGATATCTTTTCCTTGACTTCCAGGTCTATGAATATCTGACGTAGTACTATCTGACTCTTCAAATACAGTGACAGGTTTCAATCTCGTAGGAACAAACTTGATGCTATGATCCAATCCATGAACTGTTAGATCAAGATTCTGGAATGTACTCTTATCGAATGTATTCAGAGAGATATGTCCAGTAACGTACGAATTCTTATCCTTCTCACTATCCGATGATCCTGTAGTTCCATCAGCATTTATATCATCTTGGAATGACTGATCTCCCCATGTTAGATTCTTGATTCCCACTCCAGTCCCATCCTCATAGAATGAGTTCACTAATTCGTTAGTGATATTCCCCTCATCATCGTATTTGTACCTAACTATCTTTCCTCCTGCATTCCTATTCCTATATGAAGAATTGGCTACCTGGATATTGATAGTATGGTCAAGTCCATGAACTATGAAGCTGGATACATTATTACTGTTGTAATCAGTATTTAATGATGTGGTACGATCCTGAGTAGTTCTGACTGAACCCTCTTTTTCTCCATCCCAGGTCAAAGATCCCCAACTTCCATCACTTTCTACTACACTGCTATTGATGCTAGTAGTTGATTTCCCAGCAAACGTAGCGTACTCGATCTTTGATGAGTCAGATGAGATCTTGTAGTTAGTATAGTTACTAGCTGTGTACTTATAGTAGTTGGATGATACTTCCTCAGGAGTAGCAAAGTTAAGATAAGGTGACTGCTCATCCATCTTCAGGTTGACGTCATGAGTCAGCTTATACACATCAACTGGATAAACGTTTGATGCATTGACCTCAGTATTCAACTTCACCTTAGGATTCTCATGAAGAACCTCAGATCCTGAAATAGTCTCAACTACTCCATTAGTCTCTGAATCCTTAAATGACCTAGCATATCTAGTGTCTATACATCCTCCTTCGAATCTAAGATTGACTAGGTGATTCAATCTGTTGATGGTAATAGGGAAATTTTGAGGTTTCTCGCAGTCTACTTCGTTAGTCTTGAATGTTACTTCTTGTACATCCTTTATAAGCTCGACACTTCCTTTACCTCCATCATATCCATCAGTACTCTTAATGGATACTGCTGAGTATGACTTACATGAGATTTGATTGTACCAGTCATCAGGATCATTCGAGGTCAACTGAATAGGAAGATCGTGATTTAGTGATCTAGCGTAAGTGATGATTCCTTCTAGTGATCCGTCAAATACTATATTTGATGATAGTCTTGACTTATCCGTTCTGAGTACTATCCTAGTATCTTGATCAAATTCACTTTCCTCATAAAGGTTCTCAGTGACATTCTGAGGATCAATATTTCTGGCATCTAGATAGTTTATCCAGATAGCATCGACGTCACCTGCTCTAGTATCTAATGATACTAGCCATCCTCCAGTCAAGAATTTCTTTATAATTAGTGCAGAACTACCGAAGAACGTTCCTTGATTGACCTTGATAGATCCATCAGTATTTACGTTTCCTAGTGGGTACTCTCCACGCCCTTTTATCATAGTGTATCCTAGAGTATCTCCTTCATCATAATTCTCAGTGTCCTGAGCTAGGCCATTCCTATTGATATTAGGGTCCTGAGGAAGTTCAGTGGTAGCTTCAGCTTTAGGTGCTGATGTAGTATTAGTCACCCAAAGGTTATAACCTATTATGTCGTTTCCATCACTATTAGATAAGCTTAGATCTACTCTAATAGCATCCCTAGCTACAAAACTATTCAATCCTGTCCAAGTTCCTAGGGATACTAGGAGTGATACTTGTGACGAGGATGGCTTCAGTTTTACTAGATCGAATATCCTAGATCCAGATTCGAGTTCTGAAACTTTCTTATCGAAATTGTATACCGTTCCTTCGTTTATAGTAGCTTTGACATTAGATAAGATCGCCTCCTGTATCTCAGTATATGATAGATTATCGACTTTAGGGAGACCTACATCAGTCTTATTCTTGGAATAACTAGGATCCCTAAGTTCAGGATTTACTGGATATTCATTGTTTGACATACCTAATATGATTTTAGTCCGAATTTATTTATGGTAGACTCTCCATAGTAAGGTGAGTCACTTATTATTTCATTGTAATAATACCGATCGTAGGATTTCTTATCTACGTAATACTTATCAGTATAAGATGATCCTATACTGTAGATATTTGAGAACCAGACTCCTGCTGATTCGAGATGGTTAGTATCAGTATCCTTATCTAACTTTATCTCGCATTTGATAGGAATGTTGATTCGTATGAGATTCCTATATCTTGATATAGCCAGATCATAGTATCCAATCCCAGGTTTGGGATCACACATGTACATAGCTATATCCATATAACCTGTCACTAAATCCGTATAGAAGAATACTATTACTTGATACTGGATGGGATTAGTCCTCCAGATACTATCATCGATCTCTGATGGTATCAATGATATGTCCAGTATCTCAAGATCCTTGCTATAGATAGAGTGAAACTGATTGTACGAAGATAAGGTCATCAGACTTTCCAAGTTCTCCATGGTCATTCCACTAATATCAGGAGTACTCATATTAGATGGATTTCCGAATCTAAATTTATTAAATTCTATTAAATGGTCAGTGTTATCAATTGTACTCCTGAACTGATCAGTGAATTTTAGTATCATATAAATTATAGGTAATTATAGTACCCATCTTCATCTACATAGAATAAGATGCTTCCAAAAGCTGCTACTATACTAGGAACTTCACTATATGATATAGGATTCCTACGGAATCCATCCAGCACCTGATTCTTAGTATCGTACCTTTGCAAGATCACTCTTAGATTCGGATTATTGTCAGTTATATCTCCTCCATACTTAGTAGTATCTACCCAAGAACTCCCTGAACTAGTGAAGTAGAATCTCAGATCAGTAGGAGTTATAGATAGTATGCAGTTATCATTCACTACTAGGTTCTTATACTCTGCATCAAGGATAACCTCTCCTTCAAGATTTCTGAAGAGATCATACTCCATGTCGTCACTAGATACTGTATTCCTGAACTTTATGAATGATCCCTCAAATCCTACTACTTCCAGATCAGGGATATTCAGATCACCTGATGCAAGATTAGTACTCTTGTAAGAGGATTTTATAGAGTCATATAATATATCCCCTTTGACTTTCTGCTTGAAAGTTAGCTTCTGAGATTCGTCAGTGTAATCTACGAAGAATCCCAATCTGTCAAGATAAGGATTAAATACATAAGTATAAGCTGACTTCTTGGGTACGACCTCGTTCAGACTAGGGTCATCATGATTGAATCTAAACATCAGATTCTCTAGTTTCAGAGAACTCGTAGATGCTCCTAATGCAAAGTATGGATTCACTCTATTCAGATACACACTAGATGATCCCATATCCTGATAGAAATCTCCTACTCCAGATTTAGATGGAGTAATTACTAACGGAGATCCATCGGAATTCTGTTTCACTAAAGAAGTCATCTTGTAGTTCCTATCTGACCACTCACATAGGACTAGATCATCTAGATACCTACAAACTAGCACATTATAGGGAAATTCTGATTTGATCTTATTCAATCTGAATCTCCTAGGAGTTATGGATCCATTTATGGTATTCCTGATATTGTTAATATAGGAGCTATCATCATGAATCTGGATATCAATATTCTCAGTGAATCTGGGATAAGTATTGAAGTCCCTATTATTTAGGATTGCTACTTTAGTAGGATACTTGTAGTCATCAGAAATACTATCTTTACTGAGATTTCCAGTCCACTGTATAGGTATATGAACTGCTAGTGAATTCTCTATAGTAATATCAGCTTCAGAATCGACTACGTACTCAAAGTCTAGGTAGATATTCAAAGATTTGAATACGATATCTCCATTATCATCAGCAGTACTCTGTTTACTACCAAAGTTAGTGTATCCTACTACAGTTCCAAATGAAGATAAGTAGAATACTATGTTGAACTCTATAGGGATACTACACAGTTCTTCATTAAAGTGGAATGGTACACTCTTACCTTCTGAATCCACCAATTCGTCCCTACTGGAATCAAAGTACTTCTGACCAGTTAGGACTTTGTTATAGATCTCATCGAGAGTATCCAGAGAGATAGTAGGCCAGCTATTCCAATACGCTAGTCTTATCCTCTTGCACTCCAGTAAATCATAAGGGGAGTTCTTATAATAAGTTTTGTACCTATTTATCTCAGTGGATGCCATCGTATTGTAAGTAACAGTAAGTTATTATACACTCTGATACTGACTCATCTGAGAATAATCTTATACAATTATCATGGACTTCTATAGTCACTACTTCATCTATGGTATGATGAAAATCAGAGTCAGCCTCAAATACTAGATCTTTGCAGTTCACTACATTATCCTTGTCGGTAAACTGAATTCCTATCTTAATAGATACTTTAGACATATCTCCATTATCAAATGATATTAGAGATCTCACTGTATTAAGATTTATTACATCTACGTACTTATCTTTTAGGAAAGATAGTACATTGGCAGTAGTACTCTTTTCTACGAAATCTCTAATCATAGAGAAGTTATAGTATCTTTTCATATCGTCTCCTTCTATTAGTTCTCCAGTCCCCATCACTTTAGTATCTGAGAACTCATCATCTAGTACTTTCTCATATAGTGATATTATCTCCTGATACCTGCTATCTGATGTAGTACGTAGTACTGGATACAGTACCTCGTTGCCATTCTTATCAAATAGGACTACGCATAAGTTAGTCTGAGTAGTATCAGTTTGGTCAGGAGTCAGAAATTGTATTCTTCTTGATCCTATTAAATTGTAATTTCTATCTTCTAACAACTTCATTAGATCATCTGAAGTTGATGCTGCTCTAACGGTATCTAAGTTATCTATGTTAGTAACTCCATCCTCGTCGTAGTAGAAGACTCCAATTTTCTTAGGATCACTGGATTCATCCAACTTTATATTGAATCCAACTTGTGGTTCTGTAGTAGATAAATCCTTAGCTACTACTCCGATGATTTGATTATCCATAGAACTCATGTATATATGCGTTAGATATAGTGGCAGTAGTACTAACAGTGGCTAATTCAGGATCATCGTACAGAGTGATGACCTTAAATCCATTACTATCTGGAGCTACTCCTATGTAAGTACTGCCTGACTTATACTTGGTTATACTAGAACTGAGATCTATCGTAGCATTGCTTATCTCACTGAATCCTGAGATATCGGATGACTTGCTTATCTCTAGTGTGATCCTATATTTAGAATAATTCATAGCATTATAGGAAGTTGCACCTTCATCAAGTTTCACCTTATGATATCTGAAATTACTCCTCAGTTGATTGGCTACATCATACAGAGCTACGATACGATTCTTGTACTCATTAGCGAGATTAATTATCCTTTGTGCTACATGAGTATCGTTCATAGTTATGGGTTTCCAATCACTAGGATTGTCCATGATTCCTAACTTTATGTAACGATACCATAGCATTGATTGAGTATGATCAATCAGTTCTTGTACTCTGACTGTAGTATCAGTCCCATTTAGTTCCTGATTATAAGTGTACTGTCTGAGTAATAGGTAATCAGGAGCTTGGATACTAGGATCATCAGTACTAGGATATACTACTGAGTACACGTTGATAGGAAGTCCTGGTAACTCCCTATCAACTGCATACACAGCATTGTTTATGAATTTATCGACTATTATCTCATCAGCAGTAGATGCTACTACCTTTTGATTGCTGCCTGTGTAGTCACTATTGGCGATCGATGAGTCATGATCACTCAATACCTGCAGAGTCCCTTTCAGAGATACTCCAGTCAGGTAGTGACTCAATGTAGCTATCAGGGTATCTTTTGATACATAGCTTCCTGAGAATGAATTCCTATTAATGAATTCATGAATTATAGCTGATACGACTTCTTTAGTCAGCATCGATTTAGTCTCGTCAGGTAATGATCCTGACATGAGATCTTCGAATACACTATCTACTAGATCAGTCAGATAAGTTTCATCATTAACTAGATCGTCTAGGCTAGACATCTGATCTCCCAAGTAGACATTGTAGTAACCTTTACTGGCTATCCTATCTGATGGATCAATGCTACCTGGAACTTCAGTCAGTGCTATATAAAGCGTAGTTCCCTTTAGGACTAAATCGTTTTGAGTATACGTAGCACCTAAAGTGTGCTTATATATACCATTGATTACTTTGCCATTTATGATCATATTATAAATCTTTTACTAATCTTATAGACATTTTTGTTGTATCTTGTCCGAAGTACTCAGGTCTTTCTAGGATCCCTGATCTCTTGTTCACGAATCTATATCTACCTGGAACGTCCTCCTCAGGTGACCAGCAGTAGAATGCTAATCCTAAGTTGTAGTACTCCCAGTAGTTAAAGATTGAACTATATGTTAGTCTTGATGTAGGTTTAGTCGTCAAGAATGAACGTTCAGGACTATTAGTTTCATACCCTTCCCAATCGTAGTTAGCGGTCATAGAGTTGTAGTTCTTCAATCTCTTACCTTGCATATTGGCAGGATTACCTAGATAGTTCTGTGAGATGTCTAACCAATCATCATCTGTGGATACTCTCCATCCAGTTCCCTCTAATAAAGAATTTATAGAAGTTATGTCAGGGATTCCATAGTAGACTTCTCCGATTGATTCCTTATCCTGGGGATAAACACCAATTTCTGAAGTCTTGTATCTAAGATTCTCGTTCATCCATAACTTACCATTTATCTCCACTACTTTATAAGTAGCTCCTAGGATCACTTCGGTCGATGTAGGTCTGCATAGCCTAATGGGAAGTGATCTAGTCGATAGTACTGACTCTATAATTACATCATCAGAGTCCTCAGTGAATCCGTAAGACTTCACTTGAGATCCATCTAATCCTACTAATAGAGCTTTAGTACCCACTCCAGTAGGAGTTCCTGAATCAATAGATCCAGATGGTAGTATATCTATCAAGAAGTTATCATCCCCTGCAGTCTTCCATGAAATAGAATCTTGTCTGGATGATCTCAGTGATGAATCCTTAGTGAAACTACTGTCAGTTCTTACTGTATTGAGTAGATTACTCCACTCAGTAGTTGTGGGTATCACGAATCCATCATTATTACTTGATGATAACTTTGACTTCAGTGAAGCTATCTGAGATTGACTAAAGTAAGTCCCATAATCATCAGATGATCCTGCAGTTCCTGAGGATTCATCTAGTAGGTTCATCGTGATCCAATCATAGTCACCAACAGTGACCCAATTGTAGTCCTTACCTAGAATCGTAGTCCAATGACATGGTCTCCTGAACTCAATTTTGATGACACAGTTCTCAGTAATAGGGTCAGTAGTATACGTTCTGGCATGACTCTTGTACTCATCATCTACAGAGATCCTGAATACATCATACCCACTCTTAGGTTCACAGTTGATGGTAATTGTGGATCCATAATTAACTCTCATTACTGATCCATTATTTATACCTACTACCTTACCTTCTTCTTCTCCTTCTACTACAAACCTCACATCAAGAACCTTAATCTTCAATCTAGCTACTATATCCATAGTGGTGGTAGCAGTCATACTCAATGTAGGATTAGTCCCTAGAGTCCTATTAGTCCGTGAATCTATCCATGATATAAACTCATATCCAGGTTTCGGAGTAGCAGTAATAGTGAGCTTATCACCATACTGATACTGACCTGCAGGGCTACCACTGAAATCTGCTGACCCTTCAGGATCAGCTCCTATCGTGATAAATATCTCCTTAGATACAAACTCTACATAGACACTCTGATCACTAGTGATCTGGGATAAAGTCACTTCATTAGTTATCCCCACTGACTTCCCATTCACTATTACATCCTCTATTCTATAATTAGAGTAGGGGACTATCTTTATCGTAGTGACAGTAGCATGAGATTCAGTTATAGGTACCTTTATAACTCCTAGAGGATCTAGGTACCCGTATCTCAGATTATTGCACTGGGAGGTTATGAAGTAGTAATCCTTCGTTACAATTGAGGGATCAACATCAGTTCCTAGGAAGTCCCAGAATGGAGATATACTAGGAATTTGTCCAATATTTCCATCTATGACTGATTGATAAGGTAGTCCATTGTATACTACTTTATCACCATAATTATACACTAAGAACTTCTTATATACTGGGAGCTTCTCCGTAGTACCACCTACGTACTCCATCCCTTCATTTATCCGATCCACCTTGTCATTATAGATGACTAACTTGGATGGATCTATTTCTTCAGTAGCCAAGTAGGTCAGAGACCTCTGATCTACTAGGTACTTATTTCTTTCTAATTGTTCTAACGGCTTATCAGATTTTACATAGATATTCTGAGCTACATAATCCTTCTGATTTCTATGAGGATCTGCAGTTATCCCATGAACTGATAGACTTAAATTTATAGTGGATATGTCATCATCTGAAGTTATGGTACCTATTAGAAGTTTCCTATTCAGGAGCTCATCTAATTCTACCATATAATCCTTTAGCTGAGAATCTGTCCACTCGGAAGGTAACTCTTTTACATCAGGGACCTCCTCAGGGAAGTAGAACTGAGTTCCATAGTTATCCTGGGTAGGATCCCTATATATAACTTCGGGTCCAAAATCTACGTAGAACTCAGGTACTTTTTGACCTTCATCTCCTACGTACTCTTTTAATTCAGCATAATAATCATCCTCCAAGACTTCTGAGAAGAACTCTACTCTTCGTATGTTCTCCTCCATATCCAGAAGAAGCTCAGATGTTTTAGTTAGAGTTAGCAGGATAAAGTACTCCAATGGAGATTTCTTCTCTCCTGCTAACTGCATAACAAACATCTTATTGATACTAGACAATGCCTCAAGATTACTAATGTTCTCTTTATCAGTGAGGAGATCAATGGTATAATCATTCAGGATATTGAATAAGTTGAATTCCTGAAGGATACCCTTGTTGGCTTTGTAGTCAAAATTGTACTCCAAGAATGACTCAAGATCACTCTGACTTGAGTATAATCCAGTGCTTCTTCGTATAGGCTTCTGATAGATCTCTTGTTTCTCAGGTAATGTCTTACTTGAGAAGTCAGGAAGATTATTGAAATACGTTTTACTAGCATAGAATACTACCGATCTCACTCTGGAGACATCGCCTAATACCTTGTATCTCATTTAGTTAATCGTTATAATTAAAGATAAACTCCTTGTACTTCATCAGATCCAACTTTGATCTACTCTTCAATTGGTTGACTATGTACAAATTGAATAAATCTATAGTGATACTCAGATCGTAGAAGTATAGTAATGCGTATAGAAAATTCTTAAGCATCTTCAGGTACTCATTCAACGCAATACCTGATGCCTCCTGAAACTCCACTACTAGCTCATCAATAGTGTACTTAGGGTATAGAGTTTCACCAATTTGGTTCACTTTGAACTTCATTCCTAGATGCTTCTCCATAAGATAGAAAATCTTATAGGTCCCTTTAGCATCATAGAATAAGTTCACTAGATAAGAGATAGTAGCTTCATCTGATATATTACCAACAGCTGTTCTCTCTATGAATTTTCTTACATAATCATATACTTGACTATCCAAGTAACCATCCATGCTACTGGACAAGTACGAATCATTATTCTGGAGGTTGTACTCCTGTAGCAACTCCTTTAATTGTCTTACTACCTCCAGATTAGTAAGATGGCTAGGAATATGCAACTCCATTGCTACTTGGTGTCTTTATGAATACCTTTGAATCGATGGTGAATGACATGCTATAGTATACAGGAGTTGAAGGTGAATTCTCGTCATCAGGTCCCATATTTATATCAGTATTAGGATCATAAGCTCTAGTTTCACCTGTATCCTCAAGTACTGCAATACCGAACATGGGTTGATAACTACCTGACTCAGTCTTCTCCACTATGAATGACCTAACATTGGATATCTTACTAATAGCCGACATTATTTCCTGAGAGCACTCCAGAAGATTGATTCCGAATTGATTCTCGTACTTACTCAGGATTTCATTCACTTCATCATCTATGCTCTCGTTCTTATACAGCTCCAATCCCATCTCTACTACAATATTCCTCCTAATCCCTGGAACTATATTAACATCCTCAGTGACATAGTAGGAAGCTCTATTCTTCTCAAACTCTTCTTGTTGGGATTGAGTTAGGATAGTCCCTTGAACTTTGGGTATATAGTAGATGTATAACTGAAGCGCAGTCTTCTCTGGATCACATTGATTCAACTTGAAAAACTTATACACTGTACCTCCCTCCTTGACTATCTCAGGATAAGATTCCTCTAATAAGTATCCTACATCAGAATTACTCCTGATAATACTATTAGCGAATCTTTCTCTTTGCGCTAGGTAGTGGATTGAATCAATCGATCCTCTCTCCACTTCAGGTATGAAAGTTATACCTGGATAATCCTCAGTCGATAATATCTGGGACTTGGGAGGGAACGTGAATCCCGGTATGGAGATCCTGGACTTCTCAGTCTCGTTGAAATCAGATAGACTACAGTACTCGAATACTTTAGTAGTTATAGTAGTAGATGCAGGAGGAAGTTCAGCTCCATTCTCATAAGCTGCCAGTTCACTCGTACCTCTGAAGATGTCAGGAGCATATATTCTCATACCATAATCAGTGATGGTAAGATCAAATAATCCTCCATACTTTATATGATCAGTAAATCTTCTATATACTGGCATCTCCTCATCATTCACTAGTACCATGCAGTCACTACTGAGATTGGAGTACATAAGATCTATGTAGTACTTATTGTATTCATTGAAGGTCTGAGTATCAGTGATGAGATTAGATGCCATTATACAGGTAATCTCCTCATAATTCTCCCCTTCTACCGATACAGTAGTAATTGGTCTTATGATCTTCGGTGCACCAAAGTAGTACAGACTAAAGTTATTCGATGAGTAGACTCTCTGGTACTTTTCCAATGAAATATACTTAGTAGGTCTAAATCTCAACTTTACTCTTGGACATGATCCTCTGAATACAGAGTACATGATATCCATACAATGCTGAATCTTTGAATTAGGGAGAGTTGCTCGCTCTAAACTCGATTCATTTGCATAGTTTATGTTTTCTACTTCATTTATGTAAGTAGCATGAGCCAATAGCTGAACTAGAAGGTCTACTGAATCTCCAGTGAGTTGTAGGTCATTGGCAATACCTTTGTACTTATCAATATATTCTTGTATCGACTTCATACTCTTCGCTATAGTTATTTATAGTGACTACAATCCTAGCTTTTGACTCTGATACTAATGTTATACTATCAACTGTCATCTTTATGTCAGTAAACTTCTGCTGAAATTTAGATACTAAATTAGCCACTCTTGATTTAATTTCATCCAGGACTCGATCTTTAGTAACATCAGTCAGAAGAAAGTCGAATCCTAGGTCAGGTAATCCTGGGATCTCCCTAGGATATACTTCCATATGTAATCTGAAAAGGTCTGATATGTACCGACTTCTATCAGTAGTTGACTCTCCAGTTGATAATAAATATCTCATAGTATTATTATACAGGTAACGTTATACTATCTAGAATCTGCTTGACTGGTTCCATGGAGCTGACCACATCTGCAGGGAGTCCTATCTCAGCTGCAGTGGTGTAGATATTATTTAGTGGGGCCTTAGCACTCTCAATTGATACCTTTAAATCCTGAGCCGATCCTAGAACTTGCAGAGCATTACTAGCTACAGCACCTGGACCCATAGGAGTGACTACGACTGCAGCCATAGGTTCCACTGCTGACATAACTCCATGCTGAAGCTGAAGAGGGGATGTAGTAATTAATGCCTGAGCATTATCGCTAATATCTATGCATCCTTTCTGGACTTTCATACCCACATCAGAGTTCATAGCCTCCTCTACTACTTTCTTAGTAATCTTCTCTTCAGCAGAATTCTCATCCTCATCCTCTTCTAATCCGTACTTAGCATTCTCTATGATCTCAGTTATCCTATCCTCTTCATCTCCTATTGCTATATTCTGAGCGGATCCTTGTACAGGGTTGCTGGGTATAGTAAGAGATATCAGATCATAGAGCCCCTTTATCTTATCTAATGATACAAATCTGTAGTCTATAGAAATGACTCTGGATAAGTTGGTAGTAAGATCAGATTTAGCTTTATCCATGGAGTTCTTATTCACCATAGTAAACTTATCAGGAGCTACTAATGCACTAGGATTCTCTGAAGTCTCTAGATCCTTTAGATATTTCTCCCAAGTCTCTTTCTTTATTTGAAGATCGATATACTTGGTTTTGATATCATACAACTTCCCTGACTCCAGTAATCCAGTGTAATCACTAGATTCATTAATTGGATCATCCTTACTTACTGAATACTTTATCGTAGGTGCAGCTTTTCCTTCTGATACTGTGGATACTATAGTTGACTCATCAGGATCAGTAGTCACTTTAGGCATCTCTATCTTATCCTCAGGGAGTCCAGTCAGTCTACTGAGTATCTTCTGAACTGACTCAAAGTTCTTCAGGTTGGCCTCTCTCTTAGCTCTCATCTTCTGTATTTGAGATACTATCTGTTTAGCTATACCTGAGGCTCCTACTATCTGAGACACCATAGGTTCTATCAGTGGAGTAAGAATTCCCATGAGGAGTGCTCCAGCTTGAGACTTAGCTTTCTCCATCAACTCCTGCTTATTCTTCTTCCTCTGTTCCTCACTAGTATCATCCTCGATAGCTTTCTCCTTCTCCTCAGGAGTCATCCCTGCGTAGGGATCCTCAGGATCAGGAATTTCAGCCATAGCAGGTTTCTGAGTGAACTCAAAAGTTTCGCTGGATGGGATTACTAGATTCTGACTATCTACCTCGGGAGGTTCTACTCCTATGTAGTATATATCGTATAATGTATTAAAAGATATATACTTATTGAAGGTAGACATTTCGCTAGTACTAGCATTCTCTATCTGAGTAGTAAATGTTATAGTGGCAGTGAATGATTTAGTTTCTCCAGGGCCTACCTCTTTATCCACTATTTTACTGCCATCTATCGATGCAGTTACTTTATCAGTACTAGTGAATTTAGTGAATACCTCACACTCAGTAAACTTTATTTTGTACTGCCCTGCAGGAACTTCGACTTCTAGAGTGAGAGTAACTGTAGTAGTTGACCCTACTTCCGAGTCTAATGTTACTCTAGTAGTATTAAATTCACTAGTATTCTTTATAGAAATAGCTGGCATAACTCTAGAATTTAATTATATTCCCTACATGAGGCATCCCTGAGTAGGGACATACCTTTATAGCGCAGAATGGTCCAGTTCCAGTAGGAGTTACTGTAGGATTCCCTGATGCAGTGAGGGTCGATCCTGGAGATACTACTATATTCTCTGACTTGATCGTAGTAGTACCTTCCGAGTCGATAGTTATATTGCCCTCTGACTTTATATCAATATTACCTTTAGTAGTAATACTGATATTGCTGCTGGAGTCCACTATGATCTCCTGATCCGATCCTTCAGTTCTCAGTACTAATCCATCCTCATTTATATCTATGTAGGATTTATTGTTATTGAGAGTCATTGTACCATCATCATTCAGATGAAGTCCCACGATGTGATCTCCATCCTGACCATCTCTACCTGTATGACAAAAGATATCTATAGACTCATCAGTCACTGAGATCATTTTGCCATTACTCCTTATGCCGATGAATTCATCCTCCTTTAGTTTAGCATATAGGTAGGCCGATCCAAATATGGAGTCAAGATTATATACTAGGACTTTCTCTCCTATCACAGGTTCATCTGACGTATCTCTGAACGGATACGCTAGTGCCTCATCAATGAATCCTCTCACTGTGAATTTAATGGAGTAGGAATAATTCTTTCCATCATCATTCCTGAGTACGTCAATTATCTCTCCCAGGTAGAATTGTGTATTATTCATAATTATCTAATCCACTAAGTTCAACATCTACAGTGACTTTCTGATATTCAATCTCAGTCACCATCTTTCTAGCTATGAATCTACTGAACGGAAATTTTCTATGATCATAGTATAGGACTACATCTCCTAGTTTATACTGAGGTAGCTCACGTAGGTACCTAAATTTAGCTGTACCATACATACTAGTTCTGTACTTCGAGTTATGATAGTAATTCCTCAGTAGCATACTGGAGTCACTATGGACTATGTTGTACAGGTCATTGTACTGATAAGCTTGAAAGTAAGAGTCACTATGAGTACTCTCTTCAGGTTCAAAGTCCATGAACTTCCTGTAGGACATATCCAAATCCTGAGTCATCACTGCCTTAGAGTTCTGATATATCAATCTCTCAGGCACTTCTACCAACTCCTCTTTGGTAGTCCTAGTATCTTTTATCAGCAGTCCTTCCAGTCCGAATGCATAGACTGCATCGTACCGATAACATTGAGCCAACCTCTTACATAAACTGAAGTCAGTCTCACCTAGTTGTTTAACTGGTATGTCGCTATTGATATCTGAATCAACTTCAAATATCTTCTTGTTGGGGTAGGCGGTGTCAAGCGCATCGAAAAGACTGTTATAAGTTAACCATCTATTTTCGACAATGAAGTTCTTAGTCGTAGATAAGAATTCAAATTCTACCTCATTCTCAACTACTCGTCTGTCAACTATAAAACCGAGAATTTCATACTGAATTCCATCAGTCTGTTCCAGTTTTATAGTGACAGTTTGAGTAGTGGTTATTATATCCATGGATCCTTCCAATCCAGGAGTAGTGAATGAGATAGTACCAGAGGCTATCGAGTTGCCAAGCTCCTCCTGCATACTTAATCTTTTAAATAAGTATCCCGATTTCAAAAACGGACTGGCATCTAACTTCAACAGTCCAGATACTATATCAATCATACTATAAGTTGTCTATTATTGATGAAAGTAAAGTTCCAGGTATTAGATACAAAATCTTACCTTTAACATAATCTTCAATCTTTAATTTGCATTGAAACATAAGAAGTCCTTGAAAGTCAGTGCTACCGTAGACTTCTTGTGCTATCAGGTCAGGTCGATACTCGAATGTATCGATCACATACCTCATTCTATTATACTTAGGATTAGTTAACTCCCTCAGTAGCTTAGAATTATAGGTATCTCTTCCTTCTATATAATAACTCATCAAGTTAGTCGATGAGGTTATGACTTTCTGTTTTATAAACATACGACCTACTTGTTAGTGCCTGCATTATTAGTACCAGTTCTAGCATTTATGTATCTAGTCAGAGTACTATCAAGTATCATACCTGCAGGTCTCAGTGATATAGAAACGTCAGCATATAGTGGAGTCGATTCAGTCCCTCTTCCTGATGCATCAGTGCTGCCAGGAGTATTAGTTCTCTTAACTTTCAGTTTAGACATGACTATATTCATATCTTCAATGACTAAGTTATCAATATAGTACATTTCTCCAAACCATAACTTAAAAGTTCCTTTCAGACGATTATCGATATTCTTCAATGCAGCAGTGAATCCATTGGGAGGATTCTGCCACTTGTAATAACTCTCACCAATCTTAGCTGCATTCTGAATAGTAGTATTCTCTAATCCTAGGCTGTCTACTATTTTTGAGATTTCAGTAGCATTCTCTACTCGTCCTACACTATACTTAAATAATTCAGCGATCTTCTCATTAACAGATGTATTGGTAACTGGATCATAAAAGATAGTATACCTCATCATCAAGTTCCCTCCTAGAGATACTGAAGTCCCTCCATAGTAACAGAATCTCGAAGTCTGAGATATCAGATTCTTATTAAAGTAACTCTGAGTCTTATCACTTCCTACGACATCTGATACTGCTTTAGCTCCTTTTGATATCCAATTAAATAAATCAGCGTCATAGGTTTCTTCTGAGTTTGATAGAGGACTAAGATTCTTAGCTATGTCACCTACGATAGGACCTAATCTTCTGAGGCTATTGAATCCATTCTCTATGAAATCTCCTCCATCATTATCTCCCCATGCATTATGGATAGATACATTGAAGTCATCAGACATTATCGCAGTGGCTACCAATCCCTTCTTAGTTTCATTATAATCTCCTATAGAATCATCCCAAGTATATAACCTAACAGTTATATCGGGATTCTTCATCTGATCGTCATAGTAAAATCCCATAGTATTATAGAATATTAGATTTATCTACTCCGGATGAAGGAGTAATGTTATTATTAACTGTAGTTCCTCCTTGATTAAGTATGATAGGACTTGAGGATGCTTGGACGATGGCTGCACCTACAGTTCTGAGATCTTTTCTGAGTCCTTTAATTTCAGTAAGAGTGTCTAGGTCCACCTTACTACTATCTACATCTGACTTGACCATAGGTTTGAAGTTCTTAGCAACCTCACTAGGAGATACACTAGTAACTGTAGGAGTAGTTATTTTAGGGGTACTGAACTCAGATTCACTTGAGTACGATACATCATTGGCTGAAACTGAACTAAATGGAATCCCAGGGGATCCAGAAGTATCTTGAGTGACTTCTCCTCCTTCAGCTTTAGTCTCGACTGGAGTCTCCTTACCAAATAGAGCATCATGTATCCCATGAGCATAAGATGCTCTGGTAGTTATAAGATGATCGTAGTTACCTGATCCCACTTTGGAGTAGCTATCTAACTGACGAGGAGTGGCCAACGCATCTTTACCTCCATTCTCAAATCCTCTTAGCATGACGTCAGCAGCTTGTGCTGGATCCTGAGCATTCCTCATGGCTTCCATGAATGCTGGACGTCCCATCATTTCATGGATCATAAACTCTATCTGATCATCAAGACTAGCCTGTGATGGATACTTTCCAGTACCTTTTCCATACTTCTTCTCGTACCAGTCATAGAAGTCCTGATTCCTACTAAGAGACCATTGAGCTATACCCTGTCCGTGACCAGTAGGTCCTAAACGTCCTGACTTCTTCTCCTCTTTATTCTCTGCAGCTGGGTTCAATCCTGACTCTGCCATAAGTACTCCAGCAGCTCCTGAGGCTTGTTCTTTAGTGAATCCCAATCTACCCATGAGAGCGTCAGTAATCTTCTTAGCATTCTCCTTGATATTCACCTTCTCTAAGGCATCCTTAGCTGAGTGATACATGCTAGATACTATCTGAACAGGTCTAGTCCTACTGAATGCATCTCCAAATGGTTTGAAGAATCCTCCACCTCTCTCCTCAGCTCTTTTGGCTTTCTCGATCTGGTACCTATTATCTGCATCTATGTATCCTGATGAGGACTTAATGGACTTGTAGAAGTCAACGTTTGAGCTCTTGACATCATTGGTTATCCTACCTCCATTATAATCAACTGGAGAATTGTTCATCACCTTCTGAAGGAGATCCATATCAGTTTCTCCTTCTCTACTGAATGAAGCTTCTTTTCTGCCATCGACTAAATACTTATCACCTGAGGCTAGTATCTTTCCTATAGCATCAGGGATCAGGAGTAGAGAATCACGAACGTTCTTTATCCTAGACTTCAAAGACTCAATTTCTATGTCCAACTGCCTATTCCTACCTGGAGTGGATCTCTTCTTATCCTCCAGCTCCTTCAGTTTAGCTTCTAAGTCCTTCAGTCCTTTTATCCCGTAATAGGCTAGCTTATCATCCACTAGTTTCTGAGGATCGATACCCATGTTCCTCAGGTAATCTGCATTGACAGTTATGAACTTATCCTTATTCTCCTCCTGAACTTTCTTTGCAGATACGGTAGCTGCACCTAAGTCACCATTGTTGTACCTAAGATTGGCTACTTTGGTATAAGTGATCAGATCCTTTACTTTTCCTTCTGTATCTACTGATTCTGATCCATCCTCAGTGAACCCTGCGGTTATTTTTCTAGTTACTCCATCTGATCCTGTTAGTACTGACTCTACTTTCTCAGATTCATTCAGGGATTTGGATGCTAACCATTTATTGTAATCACCTTTTGCATTAGATAGATGAGGAGTGGACTCTGATACTTTCTTCTCAGTTGATTTTGATGAGAATTCTCCTAACTTGGCAAGAGCACTAGATCCTCCTAACCCAGCTACTAGAGCCTTGGCTAGCCACTCCATGATTCCTTTCATGCTATCAATGGGACTCCATCCACTGAAGTCAGGCATGGGACCTAGTGCATCAAAAGCAGCTTTCCTAGACTCCATGAATTCATTCTTTATATTATTGAATGATTCTACGAGTCCATCTTTTATCCCTGTTAAATCTTGTACGAACTTTGACTCTTTGATCCCTGCTCTCTTTCCATCTGATCCTTTAGCTCCAGTAAAGTAGGTCACTACACTATCCAATGCTCTAAGAGTAGGATGTAGATACTTCCCCACTAGGTATGATCCTATAATCCACTTGAAGAAGTTCATGGTACCTTTCTGAGTACTGTTGTTATTTGGATCAAGTGAATTAATAGTCCTAGAGGTAAAGTCTTTTAACTTATCGAACAAGGAGTTCTGCTCCCTCTTTAGTTCTCTATCTTTCTTCCTATATTCCCTATCCCTCTGAGCATCAGCAGTAGACTTCTTTCTAAAGAAGTTATTTAGGAATACTTGCTGCTTGGCTGCTACTTCTTGAGAGTTGGCTCTTACAGCAGTAGGGGCTGCTGATTGTACTACGACTTTCTGAGGTTGAGCCTCGGACTTGACATTAGTAGTAGTCGTAGTATTATTGTTAGTCACGTTATTTACCGTAGTGGTATTAGTGACTTTAGTCCCTCCAGTTGATTGAGTGCTAGTATTAGTAGTGGAGTTCTTGGTAGTATTGTTACTACTAGACCTAGAACTCCTCTCACTAACTGATGCATTCACTCCATACCTAGAGAGTATAGCTTGAGTTTCAGGACGAAGACCTGCTTGTGATGCAGGCACTACTTGAGGACCTGAAGTAGGGACAGCTTGTCCTGAGTTAGGATCAACTGTCATTTGTAATGCTCCTTGTAAGTCTACAGCATCATCCTGACTCTCCTTATGAACAATCATCTGATTCTCAAGCTCATTCGATCTATTACTCAATACTTGCTGAGCTTTACTTTGTAAATCAGCAAATTCTTGACCTGTATTCTTATTTGAAGCCATACATTATATCGTTATTCTGAATTCTTCTTATAAACCTCACCTGACTTCTTAGACACTGAATCTTTGGATTTATTGAAGGTAAATCCTGGGAAGTCTATATCGACTCCATCAGTATCCTTAAGATATTCTTCATAAACTTCCTGCATAGTTCTGATAGTATCCATAGAATAATTCTCTATGTTATCTAGCTTGCAGTACTTGTTTAAATTGAATTTTATCTTCATCAAGTTGGTTATTGATTGTGATTTCTCGAAAGAAGTCGACGATAAGCTCATCTATACTTACCGTCAATTCCCTCCTTTCTTCCTT
>OGDY01000187.1_pt1 | contig 82065 bp, 68 predicted proteins | sample 1570341 | NCBI WGS metagenome assembly OGDY01 (sample SAMEA2581972, study PRJEB24529) | metagenome | biome: Human gut stool | place: China | collected 2011 | reverse complement strand
TGGAAAATCAATAGACTTTTGTTAAAAAATACAGCTAACAGAGCGGGAATTTAGGGTTCCCTTTTCGCTTGCGGATAATGCAGTTTTGAGAAAGGTAAGGAATTTGTGCCTTTTTGCGATCAGACTGGCGCTTTTCTCCGTGAAGATCCCCGAAAACCCCGGATTCCGGGCGCTTCTCTGTTACCGATCAGAAACAAAATGCGTCACGAAACTCACGCCCTTTCCCCTAGAATGGTCTTCAGAACCGAATTGATTTTCTGACTCAAGGATCAGCGCCATGAAACGCAGAACTCTTCTTAAGGCCGCGGCAGCGTTCCCGGTCACACTGCTTTCTGGCTGCGCGGTGTATGACGATGGGCTTTACGGCGGGTATTACGAGACCGGGGTGATTTACCAGCCGGTGCCGCATCCGCCGCCTCCCCCGCATCCTCATCCTGTGCCGCCACCGCCGCCCCCGCGTCCCCATGTGGCACCGCCTCCTCCTCCGAGACCCGTGCCGCCGCCTCCGAGGCCGGCTCCGCCGCCGCACTTTGCTGGCCCCGGTCCGAGACCGGGGTTCCGACCGGCACCTCCGCCCCCTGGGCCTCACCGTCCCGTGGATCCGCGGATGATGCATCGGTCTGGCGGTCCGCGCCCGATCGGTCCTGGCAGACCGGGACCGGGTTTCCGGAATCCTCCCGGACGCCCCGGCGGCCCCGGGATGGGTCCCCGCCCGGGGTCTGGTCCTCGTCCGGGGCCAGCGCCCCGGTCGGCACCGAAAGGCCCTCATGGTCCCGGTGAACCGCCGCCTGGCTTTCCCCGCTAGAGGCTGAAACGACAAGGCATCCTTCTACCAAAAGAAGGATGCCTTTGTTTTTTGAACTGTCCGAAATCCCGGGCCAGACTCAGAAACTGCTCCCCCGTCCGGTGACAGGCGGGATCGACGCCCAGAACGCGCACTTATGTTCACCCGCGAAGTACGCGGCCGGGCGCGTGCCGGTCTTTCCAGGAGCGAGCACCATCACGGCGCCGTCTTCCTTATAGGGGCCCCACGCCGGGACGCCTTTCCCGTTCGGGTCTCCGGTCCGGATGAAGTTCCCCCAGTACGCGCGGATCGTTTCCGCGAGCTGCTTCTGATCCGGCGTCATCTTGGATGCGAGCGCGAGGAACCGCCCGGTGTCGGGGAAGAGGTACGAGAGTTCAGAACCGTGGCTCGCGCCGGTCTTGTAGCCGGGATAGCGGGGACGAAGAAGCGTCGGCGCGTTCTCATCCTCAAACGCGTAGAACCAGGAGGTGACATCAGACGCCGCCGCGGCCCGCGCGAGCGTCAGGCTCCCGCAGCCGCCGAGACCCCGCATGCCGGAATCCGTCATGAAGTCCCCCATGATGTAGGGGACACCGTACGCCTCATCCTTCTCATACTTATCACCCGGGTACTCAACCTGAGCCTTGTACCAGTTGTCCCCCACGAGCCTCTTCACCCAGACCTTATAGGCGTCCTCACTCCACCCGGTGAAGACCGACGCAGCGTCCCGCGCCTCGTTTTTATTCGACCCCGAGAGGAGCGGCACACGGTTCCAATTGCCCTTACTGATCTGCTCGATCCCGGGGACTTCCGACACCGGAGCCCAAAGGCCGGATGAGGCGCTCGCCTCGGCGATCTTTTCAGCCGGAACCTTCCTCAGGCAGTTTCCGACTCCGCTCTCAAAGTCGCAGCCCGCCCGCTTGATAAAGAATTCACTCCGGCGCTTCGCCTTCGCGGGGCGCTCAGAATCAAAGGCGCAGGTGTCTGACTGAATCACCGCCTGATGGAAGAGCCCCTTCGCTTTCGGGTCCACGAGCATCCGGCAGACATCGGTGCCGCCGGAGGACTCTCCCATGAGGGTCACGCGATCCGGATCTCCGCCGTAGCCCGCGATCGTCTTTTTCACCCAGCGGAGCGCTTCCTCGATATCGGTGATCGCGAAGTTCCCCGAGGCTTCCCCGAATTCGGGGAGCGACAGGAACCCAAGCGCCCCAAGCCGATACTGGACCGCCACCACGATCACACCGGATTCCGCCGCGAGCCGCGACGGATCCTGCGCTGAAGCGCTTCCCGTGATATTCGCGCCGCCATGGAGATACACGGCAACCGGAAGCTTCGCGTCCGACTTCGTGCCGGCCGGGCGGTAGATATCGGCGTAGAGGCAGTCTTCCGATCCCCCTTCTGGCTGCAGGCACGGCGCCGCGTGCCACTCGGCGTTCCGGACACCAGTCCAGTTTTTCGCGGGAGCCGCGGGTTTCCAGCGGAGATCGCCGACCGGCGGCTCGGCGTACGGAATTCCAAGGAACGCGTCCGCCGCAAGGTCTGTGCCGGGAAGCGTCCGCGTGATGCCAGTCACCTTTCCCTGGACCGTGTCCGCGACTGGGGCGGAGGAAGCAACAGTGACTGAGGGGGCCGCGCCTGAAACTCCGGCCGCGAGACCGAGCATCCCGGCTGCCACCCAACTGAACCACGTTTTCCGCGTCATGCTTATCTTCCTCCTCGTGAAACACAAAAAAACCGGCTGGAAGCCGCCCCCTTATATTAAAAGAGAAGACGGACTGCCAACCGGACACCGGAGTCTGTCGGAAAGTATTGCTGTTTTGAAGTCGGGTTACGGGAGTTTCGCGTAGTCGTCGTCCGACACCGGCTCACACCACTCGGTACTTGTCTTGGTGCCCGGGACCCCGATCCCGATATGCTGGAACCAGCTGTCCTTCGCCGCGCCGTGCCAGTGCTTGACGTTTGCCGGGATATTGACGACGTCGCCGGGCTTCAGTTCCCGGGCCGGCTTCCCCCACTCCTGGTACCACCCGCGCCCCGCGGTGACGAGCAGCATCTGCCCGCCTCCGGTTTCCGCGTGATGGATATGCCAGTGGTTGCGGCACCCCGGGGTAAAGGTGATGTTGCTCACCTTCACTTGTTCACTCGAGAGCGCCTTCCGGTAGCTCTTTCCCGTGAAGTACTGTCCAAAGGGATTCTCTTCCCCCATCGGGAAGACACTCAGCTCTTTTACTTCTTCAGCCATTTCTCACCGCTCCTCATATAGGTTTTCTTTCATGCGCTGAATGGCGTTTCTCGCGAAAGAGGGCGGAATCGCTTCCGCCCCCCTCCTCCTCTGTTCTTTCTTACTTCAGAGCGTCGTAATCGGCGTCCGACACCGGTTCGCACCACTCGGTCTTCGCGCCTTCACCCGGCACCTCAATCGCGAGATGCTGGAACCAGGCGTCTTTCGCGGCACCGTGCCAGTGCTTGACGTTTGCCGGAATATTCACGACGTCACCCGGCTTCAGAGCCTGCGCGGGCTTACCCCACTCCTGATACCAGCCGCGGCCCGCGGTCACGAGCAGAATCTGACCGCCGCCCTGCGTCGCGTGGTGGATATGCCAGTGGTTGCGGCACCCGGGCTCAAACGTGACGTTTCCGACCGGAACCTGTTCGGTCGAAAGCATCTTGAGGTAGCTGATCCCCGTAAAGAACTTGTTATAGGGATTCACGTCGCCCGAATCGAACACACTCATATCTTTCTGATCTGCCATCTGCTTTTCTCCAAAAAGTGGCCGGGAACCGGCTAAGGGGTCTGAAAGCATCTCTTTTTCCCGCTCTCAAAGCACCGGTTACCGCTCCTAAAGAATTATCAGTCGGGCGGGATCCCCGATTTGCCATTTTTTCTCAATTGATTGTCAGTTCCTGTCCCCGAATCCGTCTTTCATTTTTTGCAATCACTTCAATATGTGATACCGAAATCCGTCTCCCCCGACTTCCCCTTTTGGAGGAGAATGCGGGGCTGTTTTTCCGCTTCGCTGTGGATAAGCGGAATTCCTGATATGCCATATCTGGTCCGGAGACTTTCCGGGTCCGGCTATTTAGTTTCCGGCGCCTGAAAAATAACCCCGGCTGATCAAAAACTCATCAGCGAAATGTGGAAAAAAAGCGCCGCTTTCACCCCGCTGTGAACAAGATTTGAAAGCGCCTGAATCAAAAAAGGAAAATTTCCACACCGGGCTTTCTGGTTGAAAAAAGCACCAGATTATGTATCATTAACGAGTTCCATCAACAAGATTTAGTTGGCTCTTTGAACAGATGCCAGGAGACGCAGAGTGAAGATCATCAAGCGAAACGGGTCGGAAGAAGAATTCGACCGCCAGAAAATCAAAAACGCAATCGCTAAAGCCAATATCTCCGATGACGGCAAAGCCGAGCTGACCGATCGTCAGATCGATTACATTTCGCTCGTCATTGAAGACCACTGCAAAGAACTGGGTCACGCTCTCTCCGTTGAGGAGATTCAGGAGCTCGTTGAAACCCACATCATTCTGCAGGGCGCTCCTGAGACCGCAAAGCGCTATATCCGTTACCGTTTTACCCGGAATCTCGTCCGTGAGTCGAACACGACGGATAACAAAATCCTCTCACTGATCGAACGTAACAACGAAGAAGCGAAGCAGGAAAACTCCAACAAAAACCCGGTGATCAACAGCACGCAGCGTGACTATATGGCGGGCGAAGTGTCCCGCGACCTGTCGGCGCGCATCCTGCTCCCGAAGGACATCGTGAAGGCGCATCAGGAAGGCCTGATTCACTTCCACGACTCCGACTACTACGCGCAGCACATGCATAACTGCGACCTCGTGAACCTCGAGGACATGCTGCAGAACGGCACCGTGATCACCGGTACGCTGATTGAGAAGCCGCACAGCTTCGCGACCGCCTGCAATATCGCGACGCAGATCGTCGCCCAGGTCGCGTCGAACCAGTACGGCGGCCAGTCGATCAGCCTCGCGCACCTCGCCCCGTTTGTGCAGACGTCGCGCGAAAAGATCCGCAAGATCGTGAAGTCTGAGATGGAGTCGATCGGTTTCGAGCCGAATCAGGAACAGCTCGATAAGATCGTCGAGGACCGCCTGCGCGACGAAATCCGCCGCGGCGTCCAGACGATTCAGTACCAGGTGGTGACGCTCCTCACGACGAACGGCCAGGCGCCGTTTGTGACGGTCTTCATGTACCTCGGCGAAGCGAAGAACGACCAGGAACGCCACGATCTCGCGATGATCATCGAGGAGACGCTCCGTCAGCGTATCCAGGGCGTGAAGAACGAGAAGGGTGTCTGGGTGACGCCTGCCTTCCCGAAGCTGATCTATGTGCTTGAGGAGCAGAACATTCACGAGGATTCGCCCTACTGGTACCTCACGAAGCTCGCCGCTGAGTGCACCGCGAAGCGCATGGTGCCGGACTACATCAGCGAAAAGATCATGCTGAAGCTGAAGAAGGATAAGAACGGCGAAGGCCACTGCTACACCTGCATGGGCTGCCGCTCCTTCCTCACCCCGTACGTGAATGACCAGGGGAAGCCGCAGTACTACGGCCGCTTTAACCAGGGCGTGGTGACGATCAACCTGCCGGATGTGGCGCTCTCCTCCGGCGGCGACATGGAGAAGTTCTGGAAGATCTTTGATGAGCGTCTGCAGCTCTGCTACCGCGCTCTGATGTGCCGCCACGAGCGTCTGCTCGGGACTCCGTCTGACGTTGCTCCGATCCTCTGGCAGTACGGCGCGCTCGCCCGTCTGCAGAAGGGTGAGAAGATCGATAAGCTGCTCTTTGGCGGTTACTCCACGATTTCGCTTGGCTACGCCGGCCTCTACGAATGCGTGAAGTACATGACCGGGAAGAGCCACACGGATCCGGAAGCAAAGCCCTTCGCGCTCCACGTCATGCAGCACATGAATGACAAGTGCGCTGAGTGGAAGGCGAAGACGAACATCGACTTCTCGCTTTACGGCACGCCGCTTGAGAGCACGACGTACAAGTTCGCCCGTGCCCTGCAGCGCCGCTTCGGCGTGATCCCCGGGATCACCGACAAGGGCTACATCACGAACAGCTACCACGTGCATGTGTCTGAGAAGATCGACGCCTTCACGAAGCTCAAGTTCGAGTCTGAGTTCCAGCGCCTCTCTCCGGGCGGCGCGATCAGCTACATCGAAGTGCCGAACATGCAGAACAACATCCCGGCGGTGCTTGACGTGATGAAGTACATCTACGACAACATCATGTACGCGGAGCTCAACACGAAGAGCGACTACTGCCAGGTCTGCGGCTACAACGGCGAAATCAAGATCGTCGAGGATGACGGCAAGCTCGTCTGGGAATGCCCGAGCTGCGGCAACCGCGATCAGTCGAAGATGAACGTCGCCCGCCGTACCTGCGGCTACATCGGCACACAGTTCTGGAACCAGGGCCGCACGGAAGAAATCCGTGACCGTGTTCTGCACCTCTGAGCCATAAGGACGCCATGCACTACGGGAATATCAAAGACTGCGACATCGCAAACGGTCTTGGCGTCCGGGTGTCTCTTTTCGTCAGCGGCTGCACGCACCACTGCAAGGGGTGCTTCCAGCCGCAGACGTGGAACTTCAAGTACGGTGACGTCTACACTCAGGAAACTGAGGATCAGATCGTCAAGATGCTGGAACCCTCTTACATCAACGGGCTCTCGCTCCTCGGGGGCGAGCCGATGGAACCGGATAACCAGCGGGAACTCGTGAAGCTCTGCCGCCGGGTGAAGAAGCTCTACCCGGAAAAGAACATCTGGTGCTACACGGGGTACACCTACGAAACGGATCTCCTGGCACCCAGCCGCGCGCGCTGCGAAGTGACGGATGAGCTCCTTTCCTATATCGACGTGCTCGTGGACGGTGAATTCGTGGAAGCGAAGAAGAATATCGTGATCGCCTTCCGCGGCTCCACGAACCAGCGCCTGATCGACATGAATAAGACCCGGGAAACGGGTCACGCGGAGATCCTTCCGGATCTGCCGTAAAAAACGAGAACGACTGACACACAGAGAAAGTCAAAATAAATTCCAGGAAACTGGATTTACCTGCGCCGATACCCGCGAAGTGCCGGCGCTTTTTTTTGCCTGTTCCCTGAGGAGCCGGAGTCTCTCTTTCACAGGCTCCGGTTTTTTGCTGCCGCGTTCTTCGGGAACCGCGGCTTCCCCCTCCGCTTTCTTCTCCGGTCTCCTCATCTGAAGGTAATATTGAAAGCTATGCTCTGGCTTTTCACGTCAAAGAGGCACGGCTCCTGGCCCCCCGCTCAGGTCGCCTCAAACCCAGCGCATACGACAGATAAAAAGGATCCAGCATCATGGCAGAGAACACTCCGCGTCTTTCTTTCACCTGTGACTACGAAGAAGGCGCGCACCCCGCGATTCTGAAGCGTCTCGCGGAAACGAATTTCCTGAAGGAACCGGGCTACGGCTACGACGAATTTTCGCTCGCGGCGAAGGATAAGATCCGCGAGGCCTGCGGCGCTCCGAACGCCGGGGTCTACTTCCTTATCGGCGGCACGCAGACAAACGCCACGGTGATCGACGCGGTGCTCCGCGGCTACCAGGGCGTCGTCGCCGCGAACACCGGTCACGTCGCCGTGCATGAGGCGGGCGCGATTGAGTTCGGCGGCCACAAGGTGCTCACGGTTCCGCAGGAGCGCGGCAAGGTGTCCGCCGCGGTGCTCAATCAGTCGCTTCTCGATATCGAGAATGACGGCAGCTACGAGCACATGGTGCACCCGGGTCTTGTCTACATCTCGCAGCCGACTGAATACGGCACGCTTTACACGAAAGCCGAGCTTGAAGCGATCCGCGCGGTGTGTGACGAACATAAGCTCCCGCTCTTTATCGACGGCGCGCGTCTTGGCTACGCACTCGCGTCGCCCGCGAACGACGTCTCGATGAAGGATCTTGCCCGGCTCGCCGACGTCTTCTATATCGGCGGCACAAAGTGCGGCGCGCTCCTTGGCGAAGCGGTCGTGATCCCGAACCCGGACTTCATCCCGCACTTCTTCACGACGATCAAGCAGCATGGCGCCCTCCTCGCGAAGGGCCGCGTCGCCGGTATCCAGTTTGAGACGCTCTTCACGGACGGCCTCTACGAAAAGATCGGCATCCCCGCGATCCGGAACGCCCGGAAGATCCAGGACGCGCTCCGCGCCTCGGGTTACGAGCTCCTCTTTGAATCCCCCACGAACCAGATCTTCGTCGTGCTCGAGAACACCCAGATGGCGGAACTCGCGAAGTCGGTGGCCTTCAGCTTCTGGGAGAAGAAGGATGACACGCACACCGTGGTCCGTTTCGCGACGAGCTGGGCGACGCGGGATGAGGACGCCGATGAACTCGTGCGCCTCCTGAAGGACATGCGTCTCGCGTAAAAAGCGACCCCCCTGGATCCCGTCCCGCTGAATCCGGCGGGATCCCGTCATGAAGAAAGGCCTGAGAGACATGTTCTCTCAGGCCTTTTGCTTGGAATACAGCGTGAACGGCGCTTAATCGTTCGTCATATTCATGAAGTTCTCTTCCACGCGGACGATCTTGCCATTCGTGTAGTAAGCGTCTTCAGAGATGTAGTGCAGCGTCTTCGCGAAGCCGGCGGCGAAGCTCGAATGCTCTTCATCCCACAGCTCTTCCTTCACGGTGATGTTAACGGCCTTGCCGATGCAGACGCCGGTCTTTTTGAGTGTCTCAAGATCGACGAGCTCGCACTCGATATAGGCAAGCGCGTCAGGCAGCGTCTTGATCCCGAGGACTTCAGAAGTCACCGGGGTGATCTTCGCCCAGGCGAACTTGTCACCCGAATCACGCCCGTGGATCGACCCCACGCGGTTGATATCCGCGATCTGGCCTTCATGCGGAATCGCGACCACGAATTTCCCGGTCTCGATAATGTTCTTCGTCGTCGTGTGACCGCGGTCCAGCACCACGAGCACCTGATCGCTATCGTACGGCGTGTTCCACGCGGCCGTCATGATATCCGCCACGCCTTCCTTCGACGTGGTAGCGACCGTAACAATCTGTCCGCCGCTTGTGAGACGGTTCGCGGCGCGGGGCGTTAACTTCTTATACATATGAGCTGCCTTCTTTTGTTGTGTTAGCACGAATACCAAAAATATTACGGCAATAGGAAAAAACAGATGAGGCTTTGAAACCTCATAGGTTTCGCTCCACCGCCATAACCGTTTCCTGAGATACAGAATTTCTCACTCGTAATAATCTTAAGCGTCTTTTTCCGCTATGGATTTTCTGTATACGGCACGGGTATAGTTGTAAAAATGGGGGAACCGAATGGAAGCGTCAGCCTTTGCCTGACGCGAAGGGGGCGGAGGTGAAGAGCCGCTTATCCGGTCTTCCGCCGAGGAGAGTTTTATGTCTGGAATCACAAGAAGAAAAGTGCTCGCGGGAGCGGCCGCGGCCGGGCTCGTGGGGGCCGCGCCGGCGTTCGCGGCCGGCGTCACGGAAAAATACGATGTCGTTGTGGTTGGCTCAGGGTCCGCGGGGTTTGCGGCCGCGATCCGCGCGGCGGAAGCGGGCTCAAGCGTCATTCTCCTTGAAGTGAACACGTGGTTCGGCGGCGCGTCCCGCGTCGCGACCGGAATCTTCGGCTGCGCCGGGCACCCGATCCAGAAGGCGCTCGGGTTCAAAACGACGCCTGAAGACCTCTATCAGCTTTATATCGGCGAGGCCGCGGCGACGCACACCGTGGGAGAACCGGACGTCGCCCGGATTCTCGCGGACGGCGCGATTCCGGCTGCGGACTGGCTTGAGTCACTCGGTGTCCGCTGGTCCCGGAAGAAGGCTCAGAAGTTCTTCCTCAATATTGAGGAAGGCGTCCGTCTCGGTCAGGTGCTGATCCCGGCGCTGGAGGCGAAAGCGAAGTCGCTTGGCGTCGCGATGCGAACCCGCACCCGGGCGACTGAATTGATCACGTCCGGCGGCCGCGTCACCGGTGTCATCTGCAAGACCCCGAAAGGCGTCACGCGCTACGCCGCGAAAGCGGTGATTCTCGCGACTGGCGGATTCGAGGGGAACCCCCACATGATCGCGAAGTATATCGGTGACGGCTGGGATATGGCCGGGTTCTACTGCACCCCCGCGGACCGCGGTGACGGTCAGCGGATGGGAGAAGCGGCGGGAGCCGAGCTCGCCGATATGGATGTCTTCAAAGCGAACCCCACGATCCACCGCTTTGAGGGGAATAAGTACAACATGCGTCCCGCGGTGAACGCGGGCGCGATCATCGTGAATCAGGATGGCGTCCGCTTCATGAATGAGACGGGCGGCTACTGGGAAGCGAGGAAAATCTGGGCGCTCCCGCAGAAGCAGGCCTGGGTGGTGTTCGGAGACCCGGTGCTCGCCGCGGATAAGCGGCTTCCGGGGCTCATCGCGGCGGGGTCCATCGTGAAGGCTGTCGACGCGGCCGCGCTTGAAATGAAGACCGGTATCAACGGCAAGGCGCTCGCGGACACCATCGCCGCCTATACGAAACTCGCAGAAACCGGGAAGGATCCGGATTTCGGGCGCGCGAACGTGAAGCCCGCGTTTGGCGGCAGCCTCTACGCGGCTCCGATCTCCCCGATGATCCAGGGGACGTTCGGCGGCGTGAAGACAAACGCGCAGACCGAGGCGCTGAGACCGGATGGCTCCGTGATCCCGGGGCTCTACGCGGTCGGCGAATGCGCGGCGTCCGGACTCCGGGGACTGAACCCGCAGACCGCGAACGCGGTGTTTGGGTCGATCGCGGGGCGGCAGGCCGCGGCCTGGGCAAAAACGGCGCTCTGAGGAGGGAAGAAAATGAAGAAACTCATCACATTCGCGCTTATCGCCCTCTTCGCCGCGACCGCCGGTGCCGCGACACAGACGCTCGCCCAGAAACACGCGAAGGCAGGCGTCAGGGGGAATCCCACGCAGGAACAATGCATCGCCTGCCACGGCGGGAGTTACGAGGCGCTCGCGAAGCAGACCGCCAACGTAAAACCGAATCCGCACGGCTCCCACATGGGACCGGTGCAGTGCGACGCGTGCCACAACTGGAAGGGGCGCTCGAACCTCATGTGCAACGACTGCCACAGCTTTCCGAAGCTTCAGCAGAAGCTCCGCCCGCAGCCGAAAGTCATTCAGTAAAGCAAAAAGCCGCCGGATGGCATCTTGTCCGACGGCTTCCCTTGAAAATACAAAGAGCGCTGTGATTACCACTCACAGCGCTCTTTATTTAAGCGGATTCTGTGTGACCGAGAACCCCGCTCTCCTTGCTTAACTAAGCAAAAAGGGTGGGTGACATCAGCCTAGTTCGCTTACTTCACCCATCTTTCGGCCCGAAAGCCGAAGTTCAAGACGGCTGATGTCACCCATAAAAGAAGAAATTCCAGGAACAACCAGCTAAGCCCGGCCCACGGGATCAAAGCCATCCAGGAGTCTCTTGAAACCATTATAGCGGGCATTAATGAAAATAAATCAATACTTTGGAAATATTTTCAGTACACAGAAAATATTCAAGCAAAACAATTGAATAGCGTGTATACAATTGCTTAACGAGGGTGATAATTTTCTGTCAATACCCGCTTGATCCACGGTCAGGAAGGGATTTTACGCACGTTTTCCGGGGGCCTTGAGGCCAGGGTATCCCAAAATTTTGTATCAGACGATACAGCCGTCTCTCGTTCAGATAATCTTTTCAGTCACATCACTCAGAAAATTCTCCTGAGGCATCGGCATGGTTGGCTTAGGCATTTTGATCAATATGGCGGCGATTGCCGCGGGCGGCACCGCGGGGCTCGTTTTCAGGCGGTATCTCAGCAAATCGCTGCAGACAAACCTGATGAGCGTGATGGGTCTTGTCTGCATGTTCCTCGGCACCGCGGGAACGCTCTCTCTCATGCTCCGCGTTTCAGGCACCGGACCCGCGCTGACATCGACCGGCGCGATGATGATGGTGATTTCTTTTACGGTCGGAACGCTGATCGGCACCATCCTGAAGCTTGAGGATCGGTTTGAGGGCTTCGGTCTCTGGCTTCAGCGGAAGGCGGGGCGGACCGGCGACAACGGTTTTGTCGGGGCCTTTGTGACGGCGTCGCTCACTGTCTGTATCGGCGCGATGGCGGTGATCGGCGCGATCCAGGACGGCATCGCGGGCGACTACACGGTGCTCGCCGCGAAAGCGGTGCTTGACTGCGTGATCATCCTCATCATGACCTCCGCGCTCGGAGTCGGCTGCATTTTCTCCGCGATCCCGGTCGGTATCTTTCAGGGGCTCGTCACGCTTCTCGCGTTCCTGATCGGCCCCCTCCTCAGCCAGGCGTCGATCGACGCGATCGGGCTCACGGGCTCGATGATGATTTTCGCGGTCGGCGTGAACCTGGTCTGGGGGAAGAAGTTCTCGGTCGCGAACATGCTCCCGACTCTCATCTTCGCCGCCCTCTGGCCCGTCTTCCTCTAGAATCGGAAAGCCATCAACTTATTGAATTCTGAGGGCGGAATAAGAAATTCCGCCCTCCTTTCCATCATGACAATCGAAATCCGCTCCGCTCTTCCCTCTGACCTTGACGCGATCGCGGCGGCCGAAGCTGAAAGCTTTCCGGCGGCTGAAGCGGCGACGCGCGAATCGTTCGAATCGCGGCTTGCCGCCTACGGGAATCACTTCTGGCTTCTCTTTGTCGACGGGGAACTCGCGTCCTTTGTGGATGGTCTCGTGACGAACGACCCGGACCTGAAGGACGAGATGTATGAAGACGCGTCGATGCATGACGAATCAGGCGCGTGGCAGATGATTTTCGGCGTGGTGACGCGGCCTCGCTTCCGGAAGCAGGGCTACGCGGGGGAACTCCTGAAACGGATGATTGAGGAAGCGAAGAAGGAAGGCCGGAAAGGCCTGGTCCTTACCTGTAAGGACCCCCTTGTCCACTACTACGCGAAGTTCGGGTTCGTGAATGAAGGGTTCCTCGGGTCGACGCACGGCGGCGTCACCTGGAATCAGATGCGGATTACGTTCTAGAGCGGCAATTCCGTTTCAAGCGGGAAGAGATCCGGCATTTCGTGCGCGAGAAGGAATTTCTTCGCGGCAAAGCCCCCGTCGTACCCGGTGAGGCTTCCGTCTGTTCCAAGCACCCGGTGGCACGGCACAATCACGGCAAACGGATTCAGCCCGACCGCGGCCCCGACCGCGCGAGCTGACTGCGGCATCCGGAGCCGCATCGCGAGCTCCCGATACGTGGTGGTGGTCGCATAGGGAACCGCTTCCAGCACCTGCCAGACTTTCTTCTGGAACTCGGTCCCGTAGTAGATCAGCGGAAGGTCAAACACCTTTCTCTTTCCGTCAAAGTACTCCGCGAGCTCTTCCGCCGCCCGCTCATTCACGGGGTGATGACCGGGAGTGAATTCCGGGTTCTTGAGGTAGCGCCCCAGACGCTTCATCACGTCCCCGTAATGATGGCCGTGCGTCCAGTCCGCGATCACCAGCCCCGCGTCGTTCGATCCGAGAAGGATGTCGCCGCAGGGAGAAGCAAAAGTTTCCGTGACTACCACACCTGCCGTCATAAGCCTCGAGCCTCCCAAACCCTAAAGTCTCAATGAGAATGAGTGTCTATTATCCGCGACTATCGCGAATGACGAGAGGCTTTAAGGCGAGTCAAAAGCGAAACTCCTGCTGCACCGCGGACGGAAGCCGGATCCCTTCAAGATTAAGGAGATAGCGCTTCGCGTCGAACCCGCCGCCGTAACCCGTGAGACTGCCATCCCGGCCTACTACCCGGTGGCACGGCACGATGATGGAGAACGGATTCTCACCCACCGCGATCCCGACCGCCCGCATGGCTTTTGGTTTCCCGATCGCTTCCGCGATTTCGCCGTAGGTCGTCACGCGGCCAAACGGGATCTTCCTTAACGAATCCCACACCGCGGTCTGGAATTCCGTCCCGAGAAACCGAAGCGGTAGGTCGAACGATTTTCGTTTCCCCGCGAAATAGTCATCGAGCTGCGACGCGGTTTCTTCGAGCACCGGATCCGTCCCTGACTCGAAAACCGGGTTTCCGAGATAGCGGTTCAGCCGGGCGCGGACCGTAGCCTCATGCCACCCCGCCACCCAGTCCGCCTGGATCAGCGCTCCGGACGTAGTTCCTAAGAGCAACTCCCCGCAGGGAGTCTGGTACGTCATCGTGACTACGCTTTTTTCCTCCACTTTTCTCTCCTTCCGGGTGATCTTTTTTCCTTACTTTTTTCAAAAATCTTTGGTAAAGTTTCCAACGCTTTTGATGTGGATATGCATCCGATGTTATTGATTTTAATAGCGAAAATAGAGTCTTCGCTATTCCAAAAATGCATATCGACGCGTCGAAGCCTAACCTTTGAAAACACCTATTAGGATCAAGAATACTATGAAGATCTCCGCTCGCAACTGCCTCGAAGGCAAAGTCGTTTCCATCAAGAAGGGCCCCGTTTCCACCGAAGTGACCCTTGAGACCGCCGCCGGCGAAAAGATCGTCTCCTCCATCACCACCGCTTCCGCCGAGTCCCTCGGTCTCGACGTCGGTGTCAAGGCTTTCGCCGTGATCAAGGCTTCCTCCGTGATGGTCGCTGTGGAGTAATCCACACACGGGTATGAGTCTCCGACAAGGAGACTCCGCGATCCAGGCCGGTTCATTCGTGAACCGGCTTTTTTATTTCCGGCAAGTTTCTGAGAAAAAGACAGACACCGCCCGGATGGCTGCCGCCTAAAATTGATGATAAGAAAGTGTCTTTGAACACAAATAACAAGAATTTCAGAGAAGACCGGAATCGCTCCGGTCTCATTGGAGATTTTTAAATGACAGCAACCAATCCGCAGGCTCCGATGATCGGGTCGAAGAACGTCACGGGTCTTGATGTCCCGGGTTCCCGCGCGAAAGTGTTCTTTACGCCGGTGATCGACGCCGAGCACCTCTTTAAGCTCTATCGCCGCGTGAATGAAGGCATCTACGGCCGCACCGCGATCAAGCTGCACACCGGTGAAAAGCACGGTCCCAATATTCTTCCGCGTGACCTCGTGCGTGACTTCCAGAGCCGCATCCCGAACAGCAACATCGTTGAGACGAACACCCTTTACGAAGGTGACCGCTACACGACGGAAGGTCACCGTGAAACGCTGAAGGTGAATGGCTGGGATTTCTGCCCGGTCGACATTCTTGACGAGGAAGGCGGCGTTGACCTCCCGGTCCGTAACGGCTTCCATCTCGACCATGTGACGATGGGCGGCCATATCGTGAATTACGACTCCCTCATCGTTCTCACCCATTTCAAGGGTCACGCGATGGGCGGCTTCGGCGGCTCGATGAAGAATATCGCGATCGGCCTCGCCTCGGGCCGCGTCGGCAAGCGCCAGGTGCATGGCGTGGTCGACAAGATCCCCGAAAGCTGGACCGACTGGCCCATGAAGGAACCCTTCATGGAACTGATGGTGGATTCCGCGAAGGCGACGCTTGACTACTTCGGGAAGCACGTCACCTTCATTAACGTCCTTCGCCGCATGTCGGTTGACTGCGACTGCGCCGGTGTCACGGCCGCTGAGCCGACGATTCCGGATATCGGCATCCTCGCCTCCACCGACCTCCTCGCGATCGATCAGGCGTCTGTCGACCTCGTGTTCAATCACGAGAGCAACAAGGACCTCGTGGAACGCATGACCTCCCGCCACGGTCTCCGTCAGCTGTCCGGCATGGCTGAGAAGAAGATGGGGAACCCGCAGTACGAGCTGATCACGATCGAATAACCGACGGATCATCGAAATACAGAAAGAGCCAGGAAACCTCCAGGTTTTCTGGCTCTTTTGCTGTTTGCGCAAAGAATAGATGTCAGCCGCCGAAAAGCCGCTTCCACTCCTCTTCCGCGCGTTTCTTCGCGTCTGACGCTGACGCGGCCGGCGCTTCGGTGCGGGACGACACCTCCTCCCCTTCAAAATCCTCTTCGATCCGATCCCGGTAGTAGGACATCGGGGAGGAAGACGCGAGGAACCCCTCCGCGATCTCTTCTCCCACGCCCCGGAACCGCAGGATTCTTCGCGTGTCGAACTCCACTTCAAGCGTACGGCTGCGGCGGTCGTACGCGGCACTCCGGATGCCGCCCCGCCGTATGGTCTTCCACTCCATGGCTCGCCTCCTCGGACTCTTTCCGACTGACACGGACACTGATAAAAATAAATGTACGCCGATTCCGGTCTGAATCAAGGTTTTCAGCAATATTTCCAAATACAAAAAGCCTCTGATTGCATAATTTCAGGACATAAAATTTATGTATCAGCTGGCTGAGAGGCCGGCACCACTTAATTTTGGAGGATCTGATGGCTTCTGACTCCTGCTCCTGCAGCCTTGCGACGAACCATAAGACTTGCCCCCTTCCTGGAAAGACAGAAGATCTCTACACGATGCCCTCCGTTCCGGGATATCCGAAACTGCGCGCCGGCACGCAGCTCGACGCGATCTGGGGCCGGATGCTTGCGACTGGCAAGGGATACCGCCGTCCCGGCATCAAGAAGGAACCGGGCACCTGCCCGGGGCTCCCCCGCGTCATGGTGGTGTTTGATACCCAGTGCCCGTGGTCTCACCGCCTCTGGGACACCGCAATGATCCTGAAGGACGAGATCGATTTCCTCTGGTTCCCGGTCTGCGTCACCAAGGACGTGAGCACCGCGCAGGCCGCGGCGATTCTCGCATCCGACACCCCCTGGGCTCTCACCAAAGAGAGCGAAGAGCTCTTCGACGATCCGGATTTCCGCGGCATCAATCCGAAGGACTATCCGGTCACCCAGGAACAGCGTGACGTCGCCTGGAACAACTCCCGTATCTTCCGCAAGGCGGGCGGCACTCAGGTGCCGCTCGGCATCTACCGAACGCCTGATAATCAGTTCGTTCCGATCTTCGGCGACGCGACGGCAGAAGAAATCCGAAAGATTGTCGGTATCGGCTGAAACGCTTTACCGAGACACTTAAAAGCGCGGGCTCCTATCAAACGGGAGCCCGCGTTTTTTTCACTTCCGTCAGAATTTTTGACATCCTGACAGGTTAAGAGCATTGATTTCCGGAGCGCCTTCCCGAGCGCCCACGCAAACCCCTTTGAATCCCCTGTATTTACTATGGGAATCGGTGTTTTCTTTCGCCTTCCTCAAGACATTCACAAATTTTTTCAGGTTAACCGCTTTCAAGTGCGCTTTTGACTACTACACTATTAGTTGAAAGTTACTGACCCTGCCTGTTCCTTTTCTCTGAAGATATATCTCTCAGACTACAGAAAAGGAAAACCCCGGGGCTAAAACTCACTGACAGGAGATCGCCATATGGCTGAAGCAGAAGAAGTGAAGACAGAAACGGTCACCGTGACGCTTACGGAAGATACGCTCGCAGGTCTCCGCCTCATCGCGGAACATAAGGGGATCACAGTCGAAGAAGTGATCGGGCGCCTCGCCTCCGCCGCCGCGAAAACCGCGCACACAGCGAAGAGCGCGAACGAGAAGCGCAAAGCGATCGCGCAGCTGATTTCTGAAGAACTCACCGATCTCAACGCGAAGAAGGATGAGTTCCTGAAGCAGATGCGGGAGCGCCGTGAACAGAATAAAAGGAATCCTCCCAACCCCTGATACAAAGACAAAGCATTGCCAGCCGGTATCGGAACCCTGACCCGTTATGAGCTTTTCCGGTACCCGGTGAAAGACCAACACGAAAAGGAGTCTCAACATGGCTGATAAGAAAGAAACCGTAAAGACTGAGGCTGCCCCGGCGGCAGCTCCGGCTGAACCCGCTCCGGCTCCTGTGCCGGCGATTCCGCCGCTCACGCTCGAACTCGATCAGGAAACGCTTGAAGGGCTGCAGCTGATCGCGGACGCGAAGAAGACGGACGTTCAGACGATCGTGAAGAAGTTCTGCACGCGCGCCTCCAAGGCCGCTCTCGCCGCGAAGGCCGCGGACGAGAAGCGCGAGGAAATCCTCGCGAAGATCTCGGACGAGATCGACGAGATGAGCGAAAAGAAGAAGGAACTCCTCACCCGCATCAAGGCCGTGAAGATCGATCCGGATCTCGGCTGCGAAGACTGGGATAAGGATGTCCGCGAAACGGCGAAGAAGCTGAAGAAGATGCTGAAGAAGCTCTGATGCTGAGACTCAGACGACTGTGATCCCCCGCGCGGCGCGCCAGACAGAGCACGCCGCGCGGATTTTTTTCTTAAACTACGACTAGCGATAGAACCCCCGCAGAACCGGGTTCTGACTTCATACGGACCGCACCCGAATGACGACACCACGCCGCAAGAAAGCAACGCCTAAGAGAGTCACCAAAGCGAAACGGAGTTCCAGAAAGACTCTGTCCCCGTTTAAGAAACGTCTCGCGGTCGCGGCCGCCGCTCTCGTGATCATCGCGGGCGTGTCTCTCACGCTGATCCCGAACGCCTGGAATACGGTCAAAAACGCCGTGGGGCTCGGGTCACCTGACCGCGAAGTGCGGGTACCGCCCGCCGCGAAACCAAGTCCCGCGGCGACTCCGACCGCGATTTCGCTCCTTCACGGCAAAGTGACCAAAGTGGATAGCGGTGACGCCTTCACGGCGCTGATCACGGATGGGTCAACTGAGCGCGTGAGGCTTGTCGGAATCGACGCGCCGGACCCGGATCAGGTCTGGGGCGACAAGAGCTACTTCGCGCTCGCCGCGCTCCTTAACGGAAAGGATGTCGTGATCCGGTTCCGGGGCCGTGACGCCTACGGTCGGATTCTTGGGCGCGTGATCGCGGATGGGAAGGACGTCGGTCTCACGCAGCTCACGAACGGGAACGCCTGGTACATGAAGGCGGACGCCCCGCAGCTCACGCCTCCAGCCCGGAAGCTCTACCCGGCAGCCGAAGCCTCGGCGAAGAAAAACCGGATTGGTCTCTGGGCCGATCCCGCGCCGGTTTCCCCGTGGGATTTCCGGAAGGGAACGGGCGCGTCGGAACTGAAAACGTTTGAGGAAAAGAGTGAAGTGAAGCAGCCGGACGGCTTTTTCGGCCGCGTCACCTCGATTTTTTCCGGAAAATCCTGAGTCACGAACGAAAAGTCCCGCAAATACGCCGTTTCGCACTGCACGCTGTGTTTCTTTTTTCTACACTAGAGCGATGCGATTGAGCTCCGCCGGTATGAGCTCTTTATTTGTTAGCTGACGCTGATGACTGACCCCCGCGATAACCACTCCGTTATTTCCTCACTCCTCAACTCCCTCATGAGTTCCCCGAAGCTTAAAAAGGCGGCGGGCGTCTTTGTCGCCGCCTTTGTCGGCGCGATCGCCGTGAATGGCTTCACCGGTAACGGCATCACAAACGCCTTCAGGCACGCGACGCAGGAAACGATGAAGTCCGTGAAGGGCGGAGCCGGAGCTCCGGCCGCTCTCCCAGGGCAGAATCCGACCGCGACCGGGTCCACAGCCGGTCTTCCTGACTCGACCGCGAACGCCGGAGCCCAGGAGGTTCAGGGGCAGGTCGTGAAGGTGGCGGACGGCGACACCATTACGCTCAAAAAAACGGATGGCCAGACGATCCGCATCCGGTTCCTTGGGATCGACGCCCCGGAGCATGACCAGGCGGGCGGTCCCGCGAGCAAGGCTCATCTCGAGTCGCTTGTTGCCGGTCGGAACGTCACGGTCCGCTATCGGAACCTCGATCAGTACGGACGCACGGTCGGCAAGGTGCTGGTGGACGGGAAGGATATCAATTTAAGCCAGCTTCAGACCGGGAACGCCTGGTTCTACCGGAGCTATCAGAAGTCGATGTTCCCCGAGGACCGGCCGATTTACGAGGCCGCTGAGGAAAAAGCAAGAAGCGAGCATATCGGTCTCTGGAGCGAAGCGAACCCGACCCCGCCCTGGGACTTCCGAAAGGCGAAGCGTTCAGGCTCAGACAAAGGATTTTTCTAAAAAGACGGAGCGGCTGACGCCTGAATCGGCGGCAGCGCCCTTTTCTTTTCCCTCTTAATTTATGACGCCCGGAACACCGGAGGTTCCCATCCGAACCCCGATTCCGGCGCGTTCAGGAGATCAAGATCATGTCGAAGAAAAAGAAGCAGAAAGAGAAGCAGCAGAAGAAGAGCTTCCGGGAGCAGAAGCTTCCGGGCTGGATGGAAGACGCTGAAGTCCTGGATATCCACCGCAAGGCTCCGATGATCCGCACGATCTCCGAAGTGGTGTATTCGCAGATCATCGGGAAGCGCGAGGCGCGGCAGCTCCGGATGACCGTTCTGATTCCGGACACCGGCGCCGCGAAACCCGCGGTGCTCTTCTTCCCGGGCGGCGGCTGGCTGGGTGCCGCTAAGGACCGCTTTGCCGAAAACCGCTGGGCGCTTGCTGAAGCCGGTTTTGTCGTCGCGACGGCTGAATACCGCACGATCCCGGCCGGGTTCCCGGCCCAGGTGGTGGACGGCAAGACCGCGCTCCGGTTCCTCCGAGCCCACGCCGCCGACTTTGAGATCGACACCGACCGCATCGGCGTGATGGGAAATTCGGCGGGCGGGTGGCTCGCTGAGATGGTGGCGCTTTCCACCCATACCCGCGAGTGGACGTCCGCTGAGTGGGGTGATGAATCCGAAGCCGTCAGCGCCTGCTGCGCCCTGCACCCGGTTTCTAACCTCATCGGTATCGGTGAGGGGCTCGACCCCGACGCCGTCGCGGCGCACGACTCTGAGTCGTCGCCTGAAGCGCTTCTCGTGAACGGCGTGTCGTTCACCGGCCGCGGTGACGGCCCGATCGCCTCGGTCCCCGAGAAAGCGGAAGCCGCGAGCCCCGCGGGTCTCCTCATCCGGAAGCCCGCTGACGTCAAGGCGCCTCCGTTCCTCCTCATCCACGGCACCGCGGACCGCATGGTATCCCCCGCTCAGAGCGCCCATATGGCGGAACTGCTGAAAGAAGCGCACGTGCCCTTCCGCTACTACCTGCTTGAAGGCGTCGATCATTCATCCGACCCCGCCTGGTATCAGGAACCGATCTGCGACCTTATCGTGAAGTTCTTCGAGAAGAAGCTCGGGGACTGATCGGACGCTGCCGGTCAGAAGAGCCGGCAGATACACGAACGCCTTCCGGTGATCCATCGGAAGGCGTTTTGTTTGGATCCGCTCCCGGAAAGCCCGGGGCGCGGTCAATCGTTTATCAGAGGCCGCCCGCGGCTTCAGGCTTCTCAGCCGGCGCTTCAGTGGCTTCCGGAGTCTCAGAGCCAAGAGCCTCTTCCGGCACGGCTTCCGCCTCAGCTTCGGCTGCCGCCGCCTCGGCTTCAAGCCGCTCCATATATTCTTTCTCTACCCGGGCGAGACGCTTCTTGCTGTAGCCCTTCCCGCGGAGGCACCCCTCATACGGGGTCATATTGAGCATATGGAAATTGACCCGGCTACGGGGCACCGTGAACTCCGCCGTCTGATGCCAGTGACCGAAGTACCAGTCGCGGACCCGGGGCAGCCGCTCAAAGAGGAGCTGCAGGTTATCCTCAGACACCGTCCCGAGGAGCCAGTCCCGCTGCAGCTGGCACGCCTTGCAGACATCATCGATCCCGACGGACGGCACCGTGTGCGTTACCATGACATCGATTTTGTCGAGGTCGACGGTCTTCATGATCGCCTTCACTTCGGGTTCGGTGAGGAGCTCTTCCGGGAACCAGGTCTTCCCGGGCTCACGGAATTCCTTATCGATCGAGAGCGCGCCGCCCACGAAGAGATAGCGTTTCCCATTAAGCTTCAGGGTGCTTCCGCGCGGCATGTAGTAAAGACGCTTCCGGATCCGGATCGGCTTATCGCTTCCGTGCTCCGCGACGAGTTCGCGAAGCAGCTTATGGTTCTCGTGATTGCCGTCGCAGAAATACACCTTCGTCTGATCATTCACGAGCGAATCAAAGAAGTATCCGGGTTCCGTCCCCGACTCCTCAAAGTCACTCTTTCTCCAATACCCGAAATCCCCGACCACGATCGCCACATCGGGCTTCAGTTCCTTCAGCGCGTAATTCATGAAGGCGAATTCGGCGTGCGTATCACCGACAAAAAGCACCTTCTTTTTCTTTGTATCTTTTTTACCCGCCATCTGTCTCTCTCCAGTGTGTCAGTTATCGACTTATCAGGCGTCAGAAACGGCTAACCGCCCTCCGGCGTCATATGAAATCATACGGAGAACACGGAAAATGTGCGCAAAATTTTCGTAAGAAAACCCGAAAAAGCGGATTCCGGAACACGGGAATGCGTTGATTTCGGGAGTTCCCGGCGCGTTTCAGGCAAAAGAAAAGGCCGGAGAATCCGTGTCACTGAATTCTTCCGGCCTGCACCGATTGGATCCGGGGTTTATCGAGATCAGCGGTCTCCGCGGTCCTCAATCCGGACCGGAGCCACGGCTTCCCGAAGCATCGGGCCGCCCGTTGATCCGCCGTCCTCCGCGCGGTTCTTCACGATGAACTGCTGCCAGATCTCTTTCGAGAAGAACACGCAGTAGAGGAGCGCGCAGGTGAGCCAGTCAAAAAGAGCGGTGGCAAGCGTATGCGACATGAAGTGTTCACCGCGCATCACCTGAATCACGCTGCAGGCGATACCGAAGAGCCACGTGAAGATGAGGCTCCCGCGGGCGAGACGCGGACGTACATCACGGAACGCGAAGTACATCGCGAAGCAGCAGAACGCGGTGCCGGTGAAGCCAGAGGGCCAGCAGTGACCGGGGTTCTTGTGGAAGGAGAACACGGGGCTCAAGAGCGGCGCGTTCCCGCTGAACACCTCAACCGCGTACGGGCAGTAGACACCGGTCGTGTCCTTCAGGAACTTCACGAGGAACACGGACGCGAGCATCCCGAGGATCAGGTAAAGCGCGCGGCGGTTACCGACTTCGCCGAGCTTATAGGGAGGAACCTTGTTCCGAAGATTCTGGATGATCACATAAAGCGCCGAGAACCCGATAAAGAACGGCACGATGCGGAACAGACGGTGAATCCACATCATCACCGGAATACGGTTCAGCGCGAACTTCGTCCCGTTATAGAACGGCTCGGAAAGCGCGATATCGAGCGCGTGCGGGGGGTAAAGCGTGATGTAAGCGAGGATAAGTCCCGGAATCAGGAACCACTTCACAAGGGTCCACGCGGTGATCGGGGCAAGCTGAATCTTCTGAGTCTGAGGCATAAGGCTATGCGGTTCTCCGAATGACGCGAAATTGCAAAAGGCAGAATTTTAAAAGAATAACTCATCGAAAAGTCAAAATGCCGTGAAATTGCAACAGAATTTCACGGCATCCGAACTGGTTTTCCCTTGCTTTCCAATTACTTTTCTTTCTTTCGGTCCTGCAGCGCGAGAAGCACCATATTGAGAATCACGCAGGCCGCGCCCGTGATCTCCCAGGCGTTGAAGGGCACGTGAAAGACGATCACGGTGAGCACCACGGCGGTGAGCGGCTCAAACGACGACAGCAGCCCCGTGACGGAGGCCGACACGTATTCCATGCTTTTCAGAAGCGAATAGTAGGCGAGGACCGACGCCACGAGAACAATAAAGAGGTAATTCGCGAACGCGGCCGGTGTCCAGTCCACATCCATATGAAACGGCGGCTGCACGATAAAGCCAAGGAGTCCGCCGACAAGAAGCCCGCACCCGAGCACCGGAACGACGCCGATCCGGCCGGTCACCTTCTTTGGCTGCAGCGTGCAGAACGCCTGGAACCCGGCTGAGATCAGCCCCCAGACGACACCCGCCACCGTGAAGTTAAGCGATGTGAAGTCCCCGCGTGTCACAAGCAGCACGACGCCTGTCACCGCGAGCGCGAGGCAGACGTACTCCGTCCCCGTGACCGGACGCTTCTCCCGCACCGCGAGCCAGAAAAGAATCATGAGCGGGACAAAACCCACCATGAGGCTTGCCGTGCCGGCGTTCGATTTATCGATAGAAACGAAAAACGTGAGCTGCAGAAGGAGAAGCCCGACTCCAAAAACGAGAATCGCGCCGATATTCCGGAGGTTTCTGAAGATATCGCGGAAGAAATTCCGGCGGGTGGCGATCCCGTACGCGAGGAGCAGGATCAGTCCCGCGCCGAAGAGTCGGATCGAGACGAGATCAAGCGGCGTGAAGCGGCAATAGGTGAAGAGGTACTGGGCCGCGATGCCGCCGGCACCGAATCCGATGCCGGAGAGGGCGGCAAGCCCAATGCCAATAAGCGTTCTGGTCTGCATGAGAGGGTAAGCGTTTTGCGTCGTTATTTTTTATACGTAAACGTGATTCTCTCACAGTGAGACAGAACTGAAATCCGGTGCGGTTCCTTTTTTATTCGCTCTGATCCGGCGGAAAAGCCCGGTTTTCTATGTAAAGATGCCTGGATTCAGCCCGATTGGCGCAAGACAAATGTAATTCTCAAACCAGACAAATACCCCCTTCCTCTACACTGAGTATGCCTTTAGGGGGAGGAGAGAGCTCCCTAAAGCGCGTCAACAAAGGAGAGAGACTGCCGCGGGGCCGGAGTGATCCGCCCCGCGGACTGTCTGTCCGCCGTCAACATTTCGAGGAGACCGAATCATGATCTGGATTGGACTCGCGATTGTCCTAGTCACTTTCTGGCTGATTTACAAGAATTACGAGGCGCGCCTCGTCCTGACACTCTCAGGCGTCCTGATGGCGCTGATCGGGCAGGTGGCGCTTGGGTCCCCCACCACGGTGGGGGCGGCGGTTGACGCCTTCGTGAAGCAGCTGGTGAATGGCGGCCTTGTTCCAGTGATCGTCACCGTGATGGGGTTCGGTGCCGTGATGACGTACACCAAGTGCTCTGACCATCTCGTGAACGCGCTGGTGCGTCCGCTCACGCACGTTCCGGCAATTGTGGTGCCGGGCGCAGCGATCATCACCTGGGTCCTCAATATCGTGCTGCCGTCCGCGGCCGGCGTCGCGGCCGCGGTCGGCGTCCTCCTTATTCCGGCCCTCATCGCGCTGAAGGTCCGACCCGTGATGGCGGCTGCCGCCGTGTTCCTCGGCACCTGGGGTTCGGTGATCAGCCCGGGGCTGATGTTTAATCCGCAGATCGCGTCAATCGCCTATAAGGCGGGCGAAATTCCGACCGCGGACTCGATGATCGTGATCCTTCAGGAAGCGCTTCCCGCGGCGCTCGGAATTCTGATCGCGGCGCTCGTGCTCGCCGCGATCTCCATGATGCTGAAGGAAGGGGTTGGGTCCGTCAAGGAAGAAACCGAGACAGACCGCGAGATGGCGAATTTCAAAATCAATCCCATCATGGCGATCATCCCGGTGATCCCGCTCTTCCTCCTCGTCGTCGCTTCGAAGCAGGTCGGGTGGCTCGACACGAAGACGTTCTCGGTCCCGGTCTGCATGCTGATCGGCACGGCGCTTGGCATGGTAGTGGGGCTCGTCCACAAGCAGGACGTCGGTGAGACGTCGAAGCGCTTCTGCAAGGGCGCGGGCGATGGCTTTAACAACGTTGTGATTCTGATCGCGGCGGCTGCCCTCTTCGCCGCCGGCATGAAGTCGATCGGCCTTACCGGCGCGCTCGTTGACGCAATGCGCGGGTCGCAGTCGGTTGCCATGATTTCGGCCGCTGTGGGTCCGTTCCTGATGGCTGTCGTCTCCGGTTCCGGCAACGCCGCGGCGCTTGCCTTTAATGAAGCGATCACGCCGCACGCCGCGGACTTTGGAATGACGATTGTGCAGCTCGGCGCGGTCGCCCAGATCGCGGCCGGTATCGGCCGCACGATGTCGCCAGTCGCGGGCGGCGTCATCATTCTCGCCGGCATCGCGGGCGTCAACCCGATGCAGGTCGTGAAGCGCACCGCCCTCCCCTGCGTCGCCGCTGTGATTGTGACCACGATCGCGATGTTCACGCTCGTCTGAAAACCAAAAGGAACCGGCGGGGCTTAAACCGGCGGTTCCTTCTTAGAGACACAAAAAGACCGCCTGGGGATTTTTTTCAGGCGGTCTTCTTTTGGCGCTCGCCCCTTCTGCGTCAGAGGCGAGGCTTTCTTACGGGATTTCAGGAAGCGGCGGCTTCGCTCGCGGCGTTCGCGGCTTCGCGTTCCGCTTTCTTTTCAGCGGCGATCGCTTCACGTTCCTTCAGCTCTTCCTTCTTCGGCATCGGCCAGAGCTTCAGGTAAAGCTTCGCGAAGATACCGACAAAGAGCGCGGAAACAAACGTCCCTTCACGGATACCGATGAGTCCGCCCGAGAAGATAAAGGCGACGAGGCAGGCCATCAGGACGAGCGTCCAGTCGTTAAACACCTTCACGGTGCCGAACGGCTTCCGGAAGAGAATCGACTCCGCGATCACGAGACCCTCACCCGGCTGCACGATCGTGCGGGAGTGAAGCTGCATCACGATACCAAGCGCGAGAACCGTGTTCCCGGCAAAGCTGATCAGGAGGCGGAGCGGATAGGACTCCGGCATGATGCCGCCTGAGAGGCTCATCGTGAAATCGATGAAGGCGCTGAACACGAACACGACCGGAATCTGAAAGAACGTCGTGTAGTGGAACACGCCCTTGCGGCTGAGGATCACCCACTGCAGCGCGATGAAGATCAGATTGATAAAGAAGGTCGTCGTACCGAAGGAGTATCCGGTGAGACCGGTGACCGCGTACGGCAGCGAACTGATCGGGGTCGTCCCGAGATTCGTCTGAGTAATGATTGCAATGCCGCAGGCCGCGACAAACATCCCTGCTACCAGCAGGGTCCATCTCCACACATATTCAAAGAACTTATCTGAATTCAAAACTTTTCTCCACATTTCGTGCGACACGAAGCGATGGGCGCAGCCCCCTTCGCTGCCGCAGGTCTGTCATTGTAGGAAAAGCAAGCAAACGTGAAAACCGACCCCCATCCCATACATAGACCATCCTCACCCTTCGGGCTACCACTATTGGTGGGATGGAGAGTCGATTTAATAGAGCTTATGACGGAATAGCCAGCCCGCTATGGGGAGGCAGACAGCGGCCATGAGCGTGAGCGGAATGAATTCCATCCAGATGTCGCCAAGCACCGCGCCTTCGAGGTAGACACGCTTCACGATCTCAAGCCCGAACCGCAGCGGATTGAGATACGTGAGGTACCGGACACCGACCGCCATGTTGGCGATCGGGGAGACGAACCCCGAAAGCAGCACGAAAGGCACGATGAGGAGGAAGGACCAGAGCATCGCCTGCTGCATATTCGTGCAGAGCGCGGAAATCGAGAGTCCGATACCGACCGCGGCGATGTTGAAGAAGAGGAGCCCGAGGTAGAGAAGCCCGACGCTCCCCACGATATGAATCCCGAACCAGAACTGCACGATGAGGAAAATGAGCGTGCTCTGCGCGATGCCGATGATGATCGAGGGGACGGCCTTCCCGACGAGGATCTGGGGCGGTGTGAGCGGCGTGACAAGCAGCTGATCAAACGTTCCCCGCTCGCGCTCCCGGGCGACCGAAAACGCCGCCATCATCATGGTCTGAAGAAGGGAGAGCGAGGCGATCAGCGCGATCAGAATGTTCCATCGGCTGTCGAGCGTCGGGTTGTACCAGGAGCGGGTGTCAACTGACACGGCGCTCGTCTGCCCCGTGATTGAGGCCCCATAGTTCGCCGCGATCGAACTGATATACGCGCCCGCGAGGCTCGCGGTCATTGAGTTTCGGCCGTCCAGAATCAGTTCCACGGGGGCGGTCTGACCGGATGAGAGTTTCGCCGCGAAGTCTGACGGGATATTGATCGCCGCGACCACCTTTCCCGTCACGACCGCGTCCTCGATCTGGGACTGCGAGGTGAGCGTCATCGCGCGGATAAACATCCCGGTGCTGTCGAGATGCGTGAGGAGTTCAGTCGACGCCTTGCAGTTACAGGAATCCATCACCGCGTACGGGACGTAGCGGAGGTCAAAACTCGCGGCGTAACCGAAAAGGAACGCCTGGATGATCACCGGGGCGATCAGGATCGAGCGGCTCACCGGGTCCTTCATGAGGACGAGGAGCTCCTTCCGGATCAGGGCCCGGACCTGGGAGAACCAGATAATGAGTGAATTGAAGCGTTGGGTTTTCATGAGTCTTTACTCCACGCGCTTCCGAAGCGTCCAGGTGGTGAGGATAAGGAAGAGGATCGTGTAGCCAAGGAGGATCAGGACACCCTGACTCACCACCGAGGCGTCGTTTCCGGCAAGGAAGAGGAGTTTCGCCACCTTCATGAAGTGGGTCGCGGGGAAGATCTCGCAGATCGGCTGGATCCACCCCGGCATATTCCGGAGGTCAAACACGAACCCCGAGAACATCACGGCCGGCATGAAGCTCACGAGCAGCGCCATCTGGCTCGCGAGGAACTGATTCCGCGTGACACCCGAAACGAGAAGCCCCATCAGAAGCGAAACGAGCAGGTAGAGGATTGAGACGAGCACAATCAGCACAAGCGACCCGCGGATCGGCACCGTGAAGAGGAACCGCGCGGCGAGGAGGCAGATCGCGATATCGATGATCCCGATCACGAGGTACGGGGCAACTTTCGCGAGCGCGATCTCAAAGGGCCGCACCGGGGTGACAAAGAGTGACTCAAAGGTGCCGCGCTCCCACTCGCGCGCGATCAGCATCGAGGCGAGGAATGTGCCGATGAGCGTCATGATCAGAACGATGATCCCCGGGACAAGGTACCAGGTACTGATCGCGTTCGGGTTGAACCAGATCCGCTGCACGACTGATATCCCGCCGCCCACGGTGATGCCGCCGCGTCGGGCCGCTTCCTTCGCGCCCCAGTTCGAGACGGCGCTCAGCACATACCCCTGAATCGTCTTCGCGGTCTGCGCGTCAACGCCATTCAGAATCAGCTGCACGGTTGAGTTCCCGGCCGCGTACTGCTGCCCGAAATTCACCGGAATCCTGAGAATACCGAGCGCCTCCGACTGCTCCATCATCTCGACCGCCGCCGGATAGTCTTTCACGCGGACCGGGACGAGATACTTGCTCCCGCCGAGACTCTGCGCGATGTCGCGCGCCGCGGCGGAGGAGTCCTCCACCACGACCGCGACCTTCGCGTTCTCGACGTCAAACGAAATGCCGTACCCGAAAAGCAGAATCAGGATGATCGGGAGCAGAATCCCGATCGCGAGATTGCTCTTATCGCGCATCATCTGCCGGAATTCCTTCTGGAGCAGCGCGAAGTACCGGGTGAAGAACCCGGCGAGACCGGTTTCAGCCTGATCAGTCATCTCGTGTACCCCCGCTTTTCACGCGAATTCTCCACAATCGCGATAAAGGCGCTGTTCATATCGACACAGTTCTCGCCCCCGAGCTTCCGGACTTCGGCCGGCGTGCCTAGCGCAAGCATCTCGCCCTTATCCTGAATCGCGATCCGGTCGCAGTACTCCGCCTCTTCCATGAAGTGCGTTGTCACGATCATCGTGCGGCCCTGGCTCGCGAGCTGCGTGATGATGCGCCAGAAGGCGCGGCGGGCGAGCGGATCAAGACCGGAGGTCGGTTCGTCAAGGAAGAGGATCGCGGGCTCATGAATCATGGCGGCCGCGATCGCGAGACGCCGCTGCATGCCGGCCGGTATCTTCCCCGCGATGTCATCCGCGTTCAGGTGAAATTCCCGGATCACGTGCTCAATCCGCTCCTCGAGATGCTTCCCGCGAAGCCCATAAGCGCCGCCGAAAAACTCCAGGTTCTCCCGGACGGAGAGGTTCCGGTAAAGCGAAAACTTCTGCGCGACGTAACCCACGTGGCCGCGGGCTTCAGCGCGCGCCGTGCGGAGGTTGAGCCCATCCACCTGCACGAGACCGCTCGTCGCGGGGAGAAGCCCGCAGAGAATCCGGAAGGTCACCGTTTTACCGGCGCCGTTAGGGCCGAGGAGCCCGAAGATTTCCCCCGGCTTCACGGAGAACGACGTGCTTTTCACGGCGGTGAAGTCACCGAACTTCCGGACAAGGTCCTTCACGATAATGACCGGAGCGACGTAGCCGTCAGACGCCCGATGGCTCTCAATCGGAGCCGGGTTCGGGAGACGGGGGTCTTCGCCCTTCACGATCTCCCGCATGAAGGTGTCTTCAAATTCTGGAGGTCTCGGGCGGAGATTCGTGCGGGGGGCAACCGCGTCAAGCTGCGCCTGCGTTACGCCCTCTTTCGCGATGATGCGGACGTCTCCCCCCTGCGGCACGGCGTCTGTCGTGAGGTCCAGTCTGTCATAGAGCGCGGTCTGCAGGAACCGGGGCGCTTCACCGTGCTCCGGCGTCGCGAAATACGTGAGTCCCGCGGACTCAAGCGTCATTTCTTTTGGCTTCCCCCCACGGATCAGCTTTCCGCCGTGAAGAAGGAAAACGTAATCCGAATTCTCCGCCTCATCCATATAGCTCGTGGCCCAGAGGACCGAGATCCGCTGCCTGGAAACGAGTTTCGAGACAATTTCCCAGAGGTCGCGGCGTGACAGGGGGTCGACGCCGACAGAGGGTTCATCGAGAAGGAGGAGATCGGGTGTCCGCACGAGCGAACAGATGAGCCCCAGCTTCTGCTTCATGCCGCCTGAGAGTTTTCCGGCCGGACGGTCGAGGTAGCGCGCGAGATCCGCCATCGCGAGAAGCTCCGGGTAACGCTCTTTCCGCTTCGCTTCAGGGACGCCATGGAGATCGGCGTAGAGGTCGAGGTTTTCGCTCACCGAAAGATCCTCGTAGAGCCCGAACGCCTGCGGCATGTAGCTGATCCGATCCTGCACCGCCTGGGAGTCCGTCGCCGGGTTGATGCCGAGAACCGAGAGTTCTCCCGAATCCGCCTTCATGAGCCCTGTGATATGGCGCATGAAAGTCGTCTTCCCCGCGCCGTCAACGCCGACAAGCGACACGATGACGTTGGGTGGCATGGAGAGCGTCAGGTCGGAGAGCGCTTCAATGTGCTCCCCATCCGCCCCCACGAAGGATTTCGTGAGACCGCGCGCCGTGACGACAGGAGTGAAATCAGCCATGAGAAGCACCTTCAAGCTCAGCGGGCTGCCGCGGAAGCGGCGGAAGGCGGCGTATCCGGAACCTGAGACACCGCGGCCGCGGTGGAAGCGGGGATCTCAGCACCCTTGCTGTTCAGATTGATTTTCACGGTCGCCGGCTGCCCGAGACGCAGATCCCCCTTCGGATCCTTCACGATCACGCGGACTTCATACACGAGACTCGAGCGGAGATCCGGGGTTTCAACGGTTTTAGGCGTGAATTCGGAGACAGACGAGATATAGCCCACCGTTCCCTCAATCGGGGTGTTCGGGTGAGTGTCCGTCACGACGCTTGCCGTCATCCCGGGTTTCACGTTCCCGAGATCCTTTTCATTCACATAGACGCGGACCCACTTGGGAGAGGTGAGCGCGAGCGTGTAAACCGGTTTCGCGGCGGACGCCATGTCGCCCGGCTGCAGGAGCCGTGACCGCACAATCGCGGCGTCAGGTGACTTCAGGGTACCAAGCGAAATTTCGTGATTCAGAAGTTCGAGGTTCGCCTTCGCGGCGGCAAGCGACGACTCGGCGCTCCGGATATCCTCAACGCGGGGACCGATCTTCATCAGTTCGTACGCTTTCTGCGCGTTCACGAGGTTCTGCGACGCGACCCGCTCCGCGCTCTTCGCGGCGTCGTAATTCTGGGTGCTGATCGCGTGGCCGCCCGGCGCGTTCCACAGGTTATTGGCGCGCTCGAGATCCTGCTTCGCCTTCGTGAGCTGCGCTTCGTACGCGAGCATCTGGCTCCGGGCCTCAGCGATTTCCTGCGGGCGGTTCCCGCGCTTCAGTTTGAGAAGCGTCTGCTCCTGAACCCCGATCTGGGCCGCGGCCTGTTTCGCCTGCAGTTCCAGCGTCCGGGTATCCAGCTTCGCGAGCACCTGCCCGGGTTCCACCACCTGCCCCTCATCCACATTCATTTCACTGATGCGGCCGCTCGCGTCAAAGGCAAGTGACACCTGACGGATATCGACGTTCCCGTAGAGGGTAAGTTCTGTCGGCGCGGTTACCTGATGCCCCCGGTACCACGCATAGCCTCCCGCTGCCGCCGCGGCCACCAGGATCACAGCTCCTATCGCAATCAAACGTTTTTTCATACTGAACCCCCTTCGCGGCAGATGCAGGAAAGCTATACAAATTAAATTTAAATTCAAATTAAAGTATAATCAATTCCACACAGAATAAAAGACACGGAAATTACGAAGGTACACGTGATGCCAAAGGACTCGATTCGAAAGACCCGATCGGATGGTGACAAAACTAAGGAACGGATTCTGAAGGCCGCTCTCGCGCTCTTCGCGAAACACGGTTTTGCGGAGACGGAAAATAAAGAAATCGCCAAAAAAGCGAAGGTCGATATCGCATCGATCAACTATCACTTCGGAAGCCGCAAGGGACTGTTTGAAGCAGTCCTGATCCGGGCTCATCAGAACCTCGTGAGCCTTGAGGCGCTGGAAGCCATTCAGCGCTCTGACATGACGCCCGAGGAAAAGCTCCGCGGGGTGTTCAATCTTATCACAGGCGCCGCGCGCCGCGGCGAACGGGCATCGCTTCAGGTGATTTCGCGGAGCGTCATCGCGCCTGGGGCGGCGCTTGAAACGCTTTTCAAGGAAGAGGCTCGTCCGAAGCTTCAGGTGATCCTGCAGATCGTGTCTGAAATCACCGGTTTCCCCGTTGGGGATCCCCGCCTCATCCACTGCATCGCGTCCGCGATCGCGCCCGCTTTCCTCTTCTTTGTGTTCGGCTCCCGGTTCCCGGGACCCTTCGGAGCACTCACCAAAATGCCGCAGTCGGAGCTTGATGACCGGCTCACGGTGTTCGCGCTCGGAGGACTCCGGGCGACCGCCGCCGCGGCCGCTGCCAAAGCGACAGACGAAAAAGAAAAGGCAACGCTCCCCGCCGGTTCCTTCAAGGTTCCGGATACGGCAAACGTTGCCTGAGATTCAATCGAGCTGCATCAGAATCAGACAGACCGATACGTCTCTTCTAGATGTTGAGCACGAAATTGAGGTCGGGGGTTCCTGTTGATGCACAAAATCATCGATCGTAATCGATGATTGAAGAAAAACAGACACGATCATCGACTATAGTCGATGATTTTTCTCCGAGAAGCAGACTCCTCAGGCATGGCTCTGCAGCTATCTTCTCCGCAGCGGCCCTCGGCTGGGACGGATTCTCACCGGCGGGCTGACATTCGGGTAACTCTCGGACGTGAGAGCATTCCCCTTCTGATTGCTTACCGCGACGCGGCCGCTGCCAAAGCACCAGACGAAAAAGAAAAGGCAGCGCTGCCTGCTGGTCCCTTCAAGGTTCCGGACACGGCAAACGCTGCCTGAGATTCAATTGAACTGAATCAGACCTCCTCGTCACCGAGGATCTGGTTCAGCTTATTGCTGAAGAAATACATTCCGTCGTGCGTCACCACGATCCCCTCTTCCACCCACTTCGCGAGAATCCGGCTCACGACCGCGCGGTCGCTGTGAACGAGACGCGCGAGTTCCGTGACGGTGATTGTTTTGGGAAGGCACTTGGGGAGCGCCGTGAGCGGCATATTGAGTGCCTGAAAAAGCACCTTCACCATGAGCGCGACCCGCTGCGGCACCGTGAGGAGGTCATTCATCAGAAGACCCTCAATCTTCGCGTCGTCATGCCGAATGAAGCTCTTCAGCGCCGCGATGCAGAGAATGGGATCAAGCTCCAGCTCCCGCTTAAACTGAGCCGCATCCATCACGAGGACCTTCGTGGGGAGAAGCGCCCGGGCGATCAGAGGCTTGATCGCGTGCTTACCTTTGATTGACTTCTCCGCTCCCACTGAAGTTCCCGGGGGGAAAAGCACAATGAGGCGCTCATACTTCCCGACGCCGCCCGCGAATGTCCCCACTAGCCCTTCTTCCACCAGGTAGGCTGTCGGCTCCTCACCGAAGTTCACCATCGTTCTCGAGCGGACAAAGGCCGGTCTCCCCTTCTCACGGAAGAGTGCGAGGAGTTCCGGGGCGTCCGGCGGGACAACCCAGGGACATTCAGCGTAGACGTGATCCATTCAAAACCTCTGCGGGTTAAAACCACAGGCTCTATTTGCCTGCCAACTGAGCAAGACGCGTTTCTGCCATTTTATAGCCCATCTCCGCGGCTTCCCGATAAAGTTTCTTCGCATCCTTTACATTCACCCTGACTCCATAGGCGCCGGTAACGTAAATATCGCCGAGCATCACGAGTGCCAAGGGATCCCCCGTTTCTCCTGCAAGCAAAAGAACCCCAAGGATAAATTCCAGTTGGTGCCCTTCCGCGTCATAGCCATGTTCAGGGAGAAGGGTAACAATGTCATTTACGGACTCATCCGCCTCAGCCAATCCGTAATAGCGGATTCTCCAGTCGAACGCTTCTTTATTAAGGCCCTTATCAAAGCAATCAAGAGAAAGCCTATAGGCAGCATTCGGAAGACCGTTCTCCGCCGCTTCACGGATAAGCTTTTCGCCTTTTCGTTCGTCCTTTTTCAGCTTTTGCCCATCAGAAAGCAACACCCCATAGTAAAACCGCCCACGGTCTGACCCCTCATCAATCGCTTTCTGCAGCCACCGGAGTCCGGCTTCCAGGTTTTCCACGGTTCCAAATCCCATAGCGAGACACCAACCGAAAGATGCCGCACCATCCGGGCTTCCCATCATGGCTGCGTCTTCATAGAACCGCACTGCCGTTTTGACATCCTGAATAAAGCCCTTCTTCCCTGCGAGCAGCGTATCCGCGACTTGAAGTTTCTGCCTAATGCTTCCGTTTTCTCCTGCCTCTATGAGCAGCTGATTCGCTTTCTTAGGATCTCTCTTTCGTCCAAAACCCTGTGCGTAGTAAAGAGCCAGAGCAGCCTTCGGAAGCGAGTCCCCGCCTTCCGCCGCCAGCTCCGCAAGATCCGCGATGAGTTTCGCGTACTTCCTGAGACCTTCATCACTGAGCATCTGGCTCACGGTGATCAGTGTCACAGGATCCGCCCCGGTTTCTCTCAGATCCATCGCGAACTGAACCGCACGGGGATAGTCCGACGCGAAATTATCGGATTCGCAGCCAATAAGGGCATTGGAGATCAATGGGATATAGGCCTTCACCGCGCCAAGCGACACCGCTCGCTCATAAATCTTTCTCACCCGGCGCGCTTCCTTCGGAGTAACCGCGTCCAGATCCAGAATGTCAGCAAGCTTCATCACTGCGTCCGGGTAGTCCTTATCCGCGAGAGTCCGGACAAGTTTCTTCGCTTCTTTGCGATTCTTTTTGACGCCTGTGCCGTTCAGGTAGCAGTCCGCAAGACCCAGGATCCCTTCCGGATTCTTCTTTTCAGCCGCTCTCTGAAACCAGGTAAACGCTTCAAATGGGGCCTCATAGAACGGATCCGAAAGATAGGCCTTCGCGACCTTGACCATAGCATCAGCGTCCCCCGACTGAGCCTTTTCAAGATCTATCGGATCGTCAGGATTGAGTCTCCGCGGGGGTTCAACTTCCTCCGCAGGGATAAAACGCGCGAGGAGCCAGATCGCGGCGAGAATCCTCATTCCCGCTTTCGGAGACTCGCCCTCCCAGTCTTTCTCAAAGCAGTAGACCGGAATATCGATGCTTGTTTCGCCGAGAAGGGGTTCTTTCATGGTGACCACAAGCTTCCAGACATCCTCCTCGTAAAGCATCACGAGTTCCGCGGAACGAATAACCGACCGGATAAAGTAGCAGCTCGCGTCTTTTTCAAGAAAATCATCAAGCCCTTTTTCCTGCTTCCGATCTTCCCACGGCGGAAGAAAAGGCATTACGGTGTAATTTTCTTCAGCCGTCATATTCTCCGGAGCCGGTCCATCAGTGAGCACCGTAATGCTGTGAGCCCAGGCGGAAAGCGAAAAAGCCCGCGGTACCGGATCCCTAAACCGATCTTCAAAGACCCGGAGGCCGGGAACCGCGGCGGAAATCGAGAAATGTCCGCCTTCCGGCCGCATAAACACTTCACCGTCATACTGATTCCTGAACCGTCGGAAATTGCTTATGCGGAAGAACCCGCTGATCCCAGGCATTACGGGTGCGGTCTGTTCCGTCGTCATTCCCTGATTTTCAGGTCCGTGCGATGCGTAAAACGCCGGCCCTTCTCGGCTGTCTCCAAGGAGTGTCACGCCCCAGCCGTATTTCGTATCGGAATATTCAGGCAGTTCGTAGTGATGGCACTCAAAGGGATCAAACGCTTCCTGCACGCGGTCAAGAGTCAGTTCGTCTGCCCAGGCATGCGTGAAATTTCCAATGGCTTTCTTCCCGAAAAACGGCGTATTGAAACGCGCTTTCGCTTCGGGCGGCAGCGCCTGCCCCTGAGCCGCGGGATTCGTACGTGTGTAGTGTGATCTCATGATGTCGTTCTCCGTTACTCCAGCCTCTGAATAAAAGTGCGTCAGAGCCGCTTTTTAAAAGAGATTTCAGAGAAAAGCCCGAAAGCTTCCCCTTGCAACTTCGTCATTGATCTTCGTATTTTGCGTTATCTAAATAAGGACTTTATCCTAAGAAATATTTTGTTACAATTAGAGCATATGTAACTTTTCACGTATCGACGATGAAGCTTACGGATGACCCGATAAAACAAAACCCCGAGGAACCTAATCCACGGGGTTTGATGCGGAAAGATCAGCTTTAGAGCTCAGTTCAGGAGCCTGTCCGATTCTCTGATCCGCTCATTCAAAGCTGGTTTCCGAGGCAGAAGAGCTGTCGCCAGCTTAGGCGAAGTACTTCTGCAGATGGGCAAGATAATCCTCGCTGCTCTTCTTCAGGGTTTCAGGCGTCTGGCTGAGAGCGCCGAAAAGGAGGAAGGGCGGCTGCCACTGAGTCTGAACGAAATTCGCCATGAGCTTGAAGGGGAGCAGAATTTCCGGAACTTCAGCGCCAACGGAACCAGTCTTCGTGTAGACCTCAGCGGGAGAACCCACCGACACGGCGACGCCTAGCTTCTTACCCTTGAGCGCATTGCCCTTGGAACCATAGGCCCAGCCGTAAGCAAGTACGTCATCCTGCCACTGCTTCAGGAGTGCGGGAGAGCTGTACCAGTACATCGGGAACTGCAGGACGATGTTGTCATAGGACTCCAGCAGTTTCTGTTCGGCGGCGACGTCAATCTTGCCATCCGGATAGAGCTTGTAGATTTCATGAACGGTGTAGAGATCAGGATGCGCTTTCAGCGCATCAACCCAGCTCTTATTGACGTGAGACTGTTCGATATTCGGGTGAGTGACGATAACCAGAGTCTTGCTCATTATTCTTTCCTATCGGGGGTTAAAAGATGTATGTGTTTATTCTTATCCGATTTCAGATTTAACGATATATTTTTTTGTAACCGGACTGGTTACATCAAAAAATTAAGCACTTTCCCCTCCTCTTGCAAGCCTTTTTTTTGATTTTTCTGAGACGCCTGTCAGCGGCGGTCCCGAATATCAACCCGTCACTTCAGAAACTTCTTCAGATTCTCAATCCGCTCTTCGGCTTCTTTATTCCCAAGAGAGGCGGCTTCCCGGTAGTACCGGAAGGCTTCGTCGTGATCCTCTTTGAATCCGTGGAATCCGAGCATGTAGTAGTCACCGACCGCCACCATCGCTTCAGGAACACCGGCGTCCGCGGCTTTCTCAACGACCTTCGCGAGTTCCGCCATCTGCTTCTCAGACGCTTTATCGAAACAGGCGTCCATGAAGTTCAGAACATCCTCCGCGGCATTTTCGGGCGGAATCGCAGCGTAGTAGCGGAGACGCCAGGAGATGGCCTGCGAAATGCTCTGCTTAAAGACGTCCCCATAAAAGTAGCCGTCTGAGAGATAGAGGAGCGCCACGGGAAGGTTCTGTTCCGCGGCGCGTTTGATCCACTGCTCGCCGTCCTTCCGGTTCTTACGTACGAAGCGACCATCCATCCGCATCTGGCCGTACTCGAAACACGCCTTCGCGGAGCCTTCGTAACGGGCTTTCTTCAGCCACCGGAGGCCAAGCTCAATATTCTGTTTCGTACCAATGCCATTTACGAGGCAATAGCCGTATCCCCCCGCGCCGTCGGGGCTCCCCATATAGGCCGAGATTTCAAAAAGGTGGTATGCGGTTCCTGTATCCTTACGGAATCCGTCATCACCATTAAGAAGCATCTGCGCCGCCTCGAATTTCTGGTTCGCGTCTCCGGCCCACCCAAATTCCTTCAGGAACTGCGTGGCTTTCCTTGGACTCGGATCTCGTCCGATTCCATGGGCGTAGTAAGTGGCGAGTATGAAATATGCGGTCGCCGAACCGCTTTCCGCAGCCTTTTCAGCGAGATCGGCCGCGGGCTTGAGAAGCCGCGGATCCTGGACCACGGTGAAGAGATGCGAAATCATGAGAAGCGTCGTGGGATCGGTATTCGCTTTCCTCGCTGCTGCCGCGTACTGCAGGGCGAGAGGCACCGGATCCTTTTGCTTTCTCCGGAAGTCCTTTGTGAAGCATTCGATGACGAGAGACGCGTAGGCATCTGTCGCGCCGAGCTTCACCGCCTTTTGGTAGGCTTCATGCGCCTGCTTTTCATCTTCAGACGAATGGCTCTCCTCGTGAATCAGGTCACCGAGCTCCTTAAACGCCTCTCCGCTGCCGGCGGACCCGGCCCGAAGGAGCAGCGCCTTCGCGGCCTCGCAGTCCTTTTCCGTGCCGCGTCCTTCCTTATAGCAGTCCGCGAGTCCGATGAGACCATCGATGCTTCCCGATTCAGCTGCCGCCTTGTACCAGCGGAACGCCTCAGCGTCATCCTTTCCGACCCGGAAGCCTTCGGTGTAGATATCCGCGAGCTCAATCATCGCATTCACGTCACCGGATTCGGCCCGGTTGATCGCGTCCGTGAGGAGATCCGCCCGGGAGAGGAGCGGCTCAAGCGGCCCCTCGGGGAGGAACCGCGCCGAAATCCAGATAAAGCCCGCGAAGCGCATACCGACAGCCGGCGGCACTTCGCCCTGCCAGATCGATTCCGGGCAGAAAATCGGGAGCACGGTATCGACCGCCGCCGGATCTTTCTCATCCACCGCGGCTTCGATCTTCCAGTACTTTTCGCCAAGCAGCGTCATTTCCTCGACAGACCGGATCACGGAGTGCAGCGCGTACGTGCAGGCGTTCCCGTTCACATAGTCCTTAAGCGCCTTATCGCGTCCGTCCTTGAAAAACGACACCGGCATCACCGGGATCAGGGCGCAGCTCGGCTCCTCCGGCTTAAACGCGTCTTTATCTCCCATCCGGAAATGGTTCCAGGCGGCATCCGCGAGCACTTCCTGCGCGCTTTCGGTTTCAGGCGCCGGTGCCGGGAACGCGAAGAGCGCCCAGGCATTGAAGGAAAAACGGTGGACGCCCGGCCTCGCGAGTGTCTTTTCGAAGACCCGGAGCCCGGGCACCGCGGCGGCGAGATTCATGAGGCTCCCAGCGGGCTGTACGAACACCTCACCGTCATACCCATTGATATAGCGGCGGGTCGCCCGGACGTCACACGGGATTTCGGCTCCCGGCATCACGGGGCAGAGTGCCGGGGGCATCAGCGGAACGCCCGGCGCGCCGTGCGAACCGTAGATCGCGGGTCCCTCGCGGCGGCTTCCATAAAGCCCCACGCCCCAGAAGTTATCCACATCGGTGTATTCCGAGAGCTCATGAAATTCAGCGTGCGGATCCCGGACGAATTCAAGCGCTTTCGCCCGGATCTCGTCACTCGCCCAGGCCTGAGCAAATGAATCGCACGGGGGTTTCCCGAAAAACGGCGTATGGAGGAGATGCTCGATCTTGGAGGCCGCGTCAAACGCTTCCTCCGACGTGAATTCATCCCTCACAACCGTTTTCTTTTTAGTCACAGCTTGGCTCCGTCACCTATCGGGCCGGAGCCCGGGTGAAAAATCAATCGTTATGCCGTTATTATTTTGGATCTACCGGGGAATTTCAATCGCAATTGACGGTTTTCCTGTCTCACGCGTAGACCGCCTGTCCTCCGGAAGAACCATCGTCAATACCTCAGGCTTTGCCTCTCACCGGTAATCCCAGGCTCAGCCGCATGGCCGCGGCGTCCTCCCAAAACGACACTCATTCATGGGATAGCAAACGTTGACGCTATGGGCATTCAGGATATAATTAGCTACCTAATTATTAGCCACGAAAACTATTTTCATGAATTACAAAGTCCGGGTTCTCCCAACACGTGATGTTCTCATGAAGACCGCAGAGGCCGCACCGATTCCGTTTTCACCGGAAGCCCCCGCGCTTGTCCTCACGCTGATCAACGCGGGCTATCTGATCAATCAGGAAATCATCTCCTATATGGAGAATGAGTTCGGCATCAGCGAGGGGAAGTTTGTGCTTCTCATGGCGCTGAAGACGATGCCGAAGGGCTGCAGCATCAAGGAGCTTGCCGCGCGGGTTGGTGTTTCGGTACCCACGATCTCCGTGATGCTTTCCCGCATGAGAGCTCAAACGCATCCGCTCGTCGCGGTCCGCCGCATGAAGGGTGACGCGCGCGAAAAGCGGGTCACGATCACGAAGGACGGACTCGCGCTGCTCGATCAGCTCCTCCCAGGGCACTTCAAGCGCGTGATGGACTTCGCCGGACGCCTGACGCCGGACGAGCAGAAAGAGCTTCTCGCGCTCCTCGACAAGCTCCTCCCGAAACCTGAGGCGAAATAACTCCCTCCCACTCTCTCAACCGACCGAAGCGCTGAGGCGCGTTTTCTGCCCCCCGCTTCCGGCCGGTTTGGTCCGTGAAAATAGTTAGTCAGCTAAACAATTGATTTGTTGGTTTATTGATTAAAAAAGTGATTCATCATGAGTGAAGAAGAAAAGAAGAACGCAGCCCCTGCCCCCGCGGCCGAGGCAGAATCCGGAGCGGCGGCTGCTCCCACCCCGCAGTCGCTCGGGAAGGGCCCCGGGAAGAAAGCGCTCCTGAAACCCCTCATTGTCTTTGCCGTGCTGATCGCGGTCGGCACGACCTTCATGGTGCTCGGGCCCCGCCGCGACGCGGATACCCTCGCGCAGAGCCAGAAGTACGGGACGCTCACCGCTGAGGACGTCAACACCGCCTTTGAAAAGGTGTCCGGGAAGCTCGTTTCCCGCCCCGCGGTTGAAGGTCGCATGGTGAAGGCGGGCGACGTCCTGATGGAACTCGATTCCACCGATACCGATATCTCGATCGCGAAGACGAAGGCTCAGATCGCGGAGAACGCGGCCGCGGTTGAAGAGGCGAAGCGCACGATTGAGACGAGCCTCACCGCGTCCGGCACCACGGAAAAGAACTCCTGGCGGACGATTGAAGGCGCGAAAGCGAATCTCGACTCCGCCATCGCGACAGAGAAGCGCGCGAAGGCGGATTACGACCGCGCGAAGAACCTGATCACGTCGCACGCGATTTCGCAGGCGTCATTTGACTCCGCGAGGAACACCTGGGAAACCGCGGCGGCCGCGGTAACCACCGCCCGGAAGCAGCTCGACGCGTCGACGGTCGGGGCGTCGAAGTCAGATCTCGCGCGGCTCGCGAAAACCGGCTCCGCTCAGGGGATGAGGCTTGCCGCGATCGCGGATACGCGCGCGAGCATCGAAACGCAGAAACTCAAGGTGAAGCAGCTCGAAGCCGAGGGCGAACAGCTGAAGCAGGCGCTCGCCGCGCTCGAGGTCGAGAAGTCCCGCCTCACGATCAAGGCGCCTGAGGACGGGAAGATCCTCAAAGTCATGTACCAGGTGGGTGAAATCGTTCCCGCGGGGAGCCCCGCCGTACTGCTCGAGTCGAACCGTCAGTACTACGAAATCTACGTAAGCGAAAAGGACGCCGCGAAGTTCGCGGAAGGAAAGACCGTGAAGGGTGAAACGGCGGCCGGAAAGACTGTCACCGGAACGGTGCGCGTGCTGCACGAAGCGCCCGCCTTCGCCGACCTCCGGGGCACGCGTGAACGCGGCCAGGCGGATCTGAAATCGCTTGTCGCCCGGATCTATGTGACACCGCAGCCCGGCGTCATCCCCGGGATGTCGATCGGAGTGAAGATCAATGACTAAAGAGGCCGCACTCTCGGGATTCGCGAAGTGGCGGCGCGATATCGCGGACTCGATCTACGAAGAGATCAGCGCGATGATGAGCGGTCACTTCATCCCGTACCACAAGCTCTGCTTCATGGCCGCGTTTCTCACGGCTCTCATTTTCAGCATCCTCTTCACCCAGATGGGCGTGATTGAGGCGCCGGTCGCGGTGGTCGATCTTGACCACTCGGCCCGCAGCGCGAAGTTTATCCAGGCGGTGGATTCATCCCGCGATATCCGTATCGCCTCGGTGTTCCACACGCCGGTGGACCCGGTTTACCTCACGCGGCACGATAACGTGGTCGGCGTCATCGTGATCCCGAAGGGGTTTGAGAAGGGACTGCTGAATGGCACCACGCCCTACAACATCGGTTACGAAGCCGACATGGGGAACCCGGCTCAGAACGGTGAGGTCTTTGAGTCGCTGAACCAGATCGCGGCGCAGGAAGGAATCCCGGTGAACGCCGAGAACCTCCAGGCGCTCGGTCCCGCGAGCGCTCAGAGTTCCGGTTCCTCGGGGCTCACGGTCTCGATCCGCCGGCTCTTTAACCCGACGAATTCGCTCGTCCCCGTGACGATCGCGGGGTTCCTTTACTTCTTCTCCGGGATCTTCTTCGGCATCACAACGCTGATGCTCACGGGCCGCGTCCATGTGATGGGACAGTGGGAGAACGCGATCCTGAACCGGGGACCGTCCGCGATGATCGCGCGGCTTATTCCCTACGCCCTTGGGTACACGGCGGCGGTCACCATCATGACGGCGGGCCTCGTGCTCTTTAACTGCATGCCGTTTAAGGGGAACTACCTCGCGTACCTCCCGAGTCTCTTCATGCTGCCTTTTTCGATCGGCCTCATCGCGATGCTGATCACCTGGAGCTTCAAGACACCGGCAAACGGCGCGTCCTTCATGATCTTTGTGGTGCCGCCTGGCTTCATCATGGGCGGCATGACAATGGCGATGGGGGAACTGACCGGCTGGGGCTGGTACTTCGCGCACCTCTTCCCGCTCACGTGGCAGTACTCGATGTACCGCGACTTCGCGTTCCGCGGCATGACGCTCTCGCAGATGATCGGGCCTTACGGCGAATACATCCTCTATGTCACTGCGCTCATGATGCTCGTCACTCTCCGGTTCTACCTTGAGCGCCGGAGGCTTCTCAGGATCCGTGACCGGCAGGTCGCGGCACTCGCTCAGGTGCCGGGCGAAGCGGCGTAACGGCAAAAGCTTCCCGCGGGTTCGCTTTTTGGTAACATAAGAAGCGTCACCGCGGGAGCTTAATCTCCCGCAGGCTAAGTCCTGCCTCAAAAAGCAGGCCTCTGCGGAGCCGGGGATCAATCCCCGTCCGCAGCGACAGAAAACCCCGAAAGATTCACGTCTTTCGGGGTTTCGTTTTTTCTGGATATCCGTTCCGCTCTGCTTCAGACAAACACCATCTGCACGAGGAACATATAGACCGCGGTGCCGCCCGCCATCGAGATCATCATGTTCCGCTTCCAAAGGTGAAGAAGGACAGTTGCCGCGATCGCGATGAATTCCGGGAGGCCGTGCGTGCCCGAGAAGAGATCAACCCCCTTCAGGCAGTAGACGACAAGCATCGCGAAAATCGCGGCCGGAAGCGTCGCCCCGAGGTACTGGATGTAGCGGGGAGTCGGCCGGCGGGACGAAAAGAGAATAAAGGGGAGAAAGCGGGAAAGCATCGTCGCCGCGATGCAGAGCGCGACCGTGATGATTTGTTCCCAAAGCGGCATCGTCATTCCTCGTACCCTCCTTTCTCTTCAATCGGCTTCCGGAAAACGGTGAGGAGCAGCAGAATCACCACCATGGTCGAGATCATGAAGAAGTCGCGGCCAAAGAGCGCGAGGCACCCGAGCGACGCCCCGAACCCGATCCACGCGGTCCAGTGATGCTTTTCTTTGAGGAACTGCTCAAGGAAAATCACGACAAACATCGCGGTCATCACGAACGACAGCCCCTTCGTGTCAAAGGTGAGGAAGCTGCCAAGCGTCGCTCCGAGCACCGCGCCGCCAAGCCAATACATGCGGTCGAGGAACGTGATCCACATCATGTACCAGCTGGAATCGACCCCCGCCGGGGCCTTGGTCGCGAATTCGAGCGCGAACGATTCATCGCTCATCCCGAAAATGAGATAGAGCTTCTTCCAGCCGAGTCCCTTGAAGCGATCCAGCATCGCGAGGCCGTAGAAGAGGTGACGAGCCTGGATCATGAAGGCGACAAAAAACGTCGTCACCGGCGCGAAGGGGGAGAGCAGCATCGAGGCCGCGACGAATTCGAGCGACCCCCCGTAAATCAGCCACGCCATCAGAGCCGGGTACCAGACGGAGAACCCGTTCACGTACATATAGATACCGTACGCCGCGCCGAGGAACAGGTATCCCGTTCCGACGGGGAGCGTCACTTTCGCGGCTGGCGCGAAGGCTCTGAGGATTGAATTCACTGCCATGACTGTGTGTATTAAACGTTCGAGCCGCTTTTTCCCGCCGCGGCCCATAAGATGATCAAAGCCGCCTCTTTATATCCGGCGGCCCGTGCGGTTGAGTATAAAAGAAACGCGCCGCGCGGGATTCCGATTCCGCGAATCAACTGCGGCCTAAGTCGTAATACCGCAACAAAGACGCCTTAAAGCAGCGGAGACAGCACCTTCAGCACCGCGCCGCACCCGCGTTCAAAGAGACTCACGCGGTGCAGGCGATCTTCCGTAAATTCCACGCAGTCCTGGAACGCGGCCTCGAAATCCCGCTCGATTTCCTCAATGCAGGGCGTGCGGTAGCAGTACACGCCGCATTCGAAATGGTGATAAAGACTGCGGTAATCGAAATTGATGCTCCCCACGATCGCCTTTTCGGAGTCAGAGACCATCACCTTCGCGTGAACAAAACCGGGCTGCCACTCAAACACCCGGACGCCGGCGTGAATGAGCTGCCGGTAGGTGTTACGCGCGAGCGCGTGGATCAGATATTTATCGGAATGCGACGGGCAGATGATTCTGACATCCACGCCCCGGTCCGCCGCGAATTCAAGCGCCGCCTCAAGTTCCCCATCGAGGATCAGATACGGCGTCATTACCCAGACATAGCGGTCGGCGCGCGAAATCATGTCGATATAGAGGTTCTCCGCCACCTTCTCCTCATCCATCGGGTTGTCGCCGAACGGAATGACGAAGCCCCCTTCGATGAGATTCACGCGGGCGTCTTCGCCTTTCAGGAGATCGCCGATAAAAATGTCCCCGTCATCCGCGTGCCACATCTGAAGGAAGAGGAGCGTAAGCGACTTCACCGACCGCCCCCGCAGCCGGATCGCCGCGTCTTTCCAGCGCCCATAGGGGTGGATCCGGTTGATATATTCGTCTGCGAGGTTCGCGCCGCCCGTGAACCCGGTTTCCCCATCAATCACGACGATCTTCCGGTGGTCGCGGTAGTTGTACTTTGTGGAGACAAAGGGGTAGATCGGGGAAAAGACCTTGCACTGGATCCCAAGCGACCGGAGGTAATCGGGGTAGCCGCTCGGGAGACGCGCGAACTCACACGTCCCGTCATACAGCACCCGCACCTCAACCCCGGCCTTCACTTTTTCCGCGAGGATCTTCAGCACCTGCCCCCACATGAGTCCCTCATCGATGATGAAGAATTCAAGAAAGATGAAGCGCCGGGCTTTTGAGAGGTCATCAAGGAGGGACCTGAAAAACGCTTCGCCGGACGGCAGATAATCCGCCCCCTCGTTCCGGTACACCGGGTAGCACCCAGTCTTATTCATATAGGACACGAGCCCCGAGATGTCGGAACCCGCGCGGGAGAGCGCATCGAGATCCCGCGGGTCCTGCGGGATCGAGTGTTTCGTGTCCCCGATAATCTTCGCCGCGCGCCGCTTCAGTCTCCGGTGGCCGATATCGGTCTGCGTATAGATATAGAGCGCGATACCGAAGAGCGGCATCAGAAGAATGAGGAAGAGCCAGGTGATCTTCGCGGTGGAGTCTGAGCGGCTATTGATGATGTAGAGCACCACGAGCCCGCCGATCGTCCCGGAAATCATGAAGTATTTCGAGGCGTAGGGCTGGATCCAGAGTGACAGCGCGACAAAGAGGATGAGCTGCGCGAGCAGCATCACCCCGATCAGCCCCGAGCGGCTGAAAAGAATGGAAAAAAGCCCCGTTTCCCGCGGCTCGCGATGCGTTTTCCCCGTCTCAGGGTCTCACGCTTCACGCGGTTAAATCGGCGTCTCGCTCGTTCGGTGTCCGTTTCCATTCTCAGTCCGGTCTTTTTCTGTGATGCATCTCTATTAAGAATAACCGTTCCATGAGTACCTGTTTATGTTCTCGGAAGCGAAGAGTGCGTACGGTCTCTTTTTTTTCCTAACCGGCGCTGAAGTTGGAGAGGAAGCCGGCGGCGCTCGGCGGGGTATTGCGGGGCGATGGAAACGCCCGGAGACCGCGAAAAAAACGGATTTCCGGTGGACTCAAAAACCGAAAAAAGAACGAGAGAAAGCCGCGGTCTCCTTTTCCGGAAAGACTGAAACAGAGACGCGGCACGGCACGGTATTTCAGAACCAATTGCGGTTTTTCTCCTCAACTGTTGCGTTTTTGCAACAGATGCAAGCACCGCACACTCAGGTTCCTGAAACTGTTTCCCGGGATACGGGGCTCTATATAAGTGACTGTTTATTTTTAATTAATAACTATAAGATGATTACCCTAATCCTCTCAGGGAAGCCGATAACCCGCTTTACAGAGGAAAAATCTTTCTTTTCATCCGCTTTTTCTCATGCTTTAATTACCCCGTGGTTAAAAATTCAATCCCGGGAGAACTAGTTTCTGGTACTCCTAAGGGATGACAATCAAAGGTTAGAAAAGATGAAAAAGACTCTTCTCGCTGCTGCTCTGCTCGGCTCCTTCGCCGCTTCCGCTTTTGCCGCTCCGTCCGTGACGCTGTACGGCATTATCGATACCGGCCTCAACTACACCCACTATCGCGCTGATGACGGCAAGACCGCCTCGACCGATACGTTCTCCATGGCGTCCGGCCAGTCCTCCGGCTCCCGCTGGGGTCTGCGCGGTGATGAAAAGATCGGTTCCGTGACGGTTGGCTTCAACCTCGAAAACGGCTTTAACTCCGATGACGGCACCGAGACGATGTCCCGCCTCTTCGGCCGTGAAGCTTCCGTGCATGTCGCTGGCAAGTACGGTACCCTGTACGCCGGCCGTGAAGGCAAGCTGATCAGCACCGCTGGCGCGGCTGCCATGGGCGGCATCTTCTCGCCGTTCTCCGTCCTCTGGGGCGACGCCGGCATCAAGGCTCAGACCGGTACCGACTGGGGCCGTATTGACAACTCCCTCACCTATGTTTCCCCGTCCTTCTCGGGTCTTGAAATCCGCGCCCAGTACTCCTTCAAGAACGACGGCACGAAGACCGGTGACGAGAACTCCTCTGACGTCGATCGTTACGCCGCTCTCGGTGTGAGCTACAAGAACGGCCCCGCGCAGTTCGGCCTGATCGGTGACTACTCCATGTGGAAGAACGTTGCCAAGGCTACCGAGAACGTCGATAACGGCTTCAGCGTCATCGCCGGCGGCAACTACGACTTCAAGGCTGTCCGCGTTTACGGTCAGGTGAACTATTTCGACAACCAGTCTACCCTCGTGAACAGCGTGGGCGGTCTTGATAAATTCACGGCCACCACCAGCACCACCGACATGAAGGGCAACCTCGGCTACGAAGGCTGGGGCATTTCCCTCGGCGCCACGGCTCCGGCTTTCGGCGGCACGGTTATCGCCGGTGTCTCTTACCGCGATGCTGAAGAAGTCCAGGGTGACAACGAGTACAAGCGCTGGGAAGCCGCTCTCGGCTACACCTACGCTTTCTCGAAGCGCACGAACGCCTACGCTGGCGTGACCTACGCTCAGCAGAAGGCTGAAATGAAGGATAAGAATCAGACCCCGTCCGCCGTCGGCGTGATGGCTGGCCTCGTCCACAAGTTCTAATCTGATCTTCAGATTAAAGCCTGCACTGATTTGATTCAGTGAAGCCCCCGGAAGCGAAAGCCTCCGGGGGCTTTGTTTTGCCTCGAAAGAATCCGGGAGCTGGTTTTTTTGTTGTTTTTCCGCAACACAAAAACCCGTGACATTCTTTCGTCTGCCGCCGCTTTCCGCGGCTTAAAACTCACCCGGAGAAGGCTGATTTTCCGGGGCTGGCCGAAGGGAAGCGGATTCTCGGTGAATAGCCATAAAAAGAACGAATTAGGCGGTTTATCGGTTTTATTTCCGATCACATTCCGCTTTTCAGCCGGGCCCCCTCATGCTCTAATAAGAGTGAAGAGGAAACCGCGGTCGCATTTCGCGTTTCCCGTATCACAAAAGACACGTATTGACTCAGCAGAAAAAAGCAAGACAGCGACTTCACCCATCGCCGTTCTGAGGTCCCCCGGAGGAACCGCGTTCTTCCGGGGTTCTTCTATATGGAAAGCCGCCTTACTTCCACTCGGAATACGGGTGGGCGACGAGGTTTGAATTGTAGTAGCGGGGATCGCCTGAGACCTCCTCTCCAATCCACTCCGGTTTCTCAAACGGCTCATCGACGCTTCCGAGCTCGATCTCCGCGACGACGAGTCCCGCGTTGTCTCCGAGAAACTCATCCACTTCCCAGACGTGCTTTCCCCGAAGAATCCGATAGCGGTTCTTTTCAATGAGCGGCTTTTCGGCGAGCTCCGTCAGCATCTCGTTCGCATCATCCGCCGGGATCACGTACTCAAACTCAAGCCTCGCGATCCCGTTATTCGGCCCCTTCACCGTGATGAAGCCCTGATCCCCGATCGTGCGGACACGCACCGTGCGGTCGAAGCTGCTATTCAGGTACCCCTGGCGGTAACGGATCCCAGGGGCGAGCGCTTTCCACGCGTCCCCCTTCACGAGAAACTTCCGTTCAATCTCTTTTCCCACAGCGGACTCCTATTTTTTCTGAGGTTCCTCGGAACCGGTTCAATTCTGTCGTTCGCTAACTATCGCACTTTTTACCGCTGTAAGCCGCTGGGACCGTCGATCACCGCTATCACAATAATTTATCTGTGATTCTTAAAATCTGATTTTGTGAGAGTTTTTGGTGCCGATTCACCGAGATAGGGAACCCGCGCGACCCGAATCTGTGCACCGGTTTGGAGCACCCGAGGTGACCCGCCAATAAAAACAGGCGTTTTCGGGATTTTGAAAATCTGGCACGGATTATGCGATATCGAGGATAAGAAAAGACTTCCGGCGCTTCCTCGGGGCGCCGGCACTCGAAAACCGCATGGGAGACGCTTATGAAGCTCATCACTGCCATCATCCACCCTTACCGGCTGGACGCCGTAAAGGACGCGCTGGAAGAAATCTCAATCTCCGGCATCACGGTGACTGAAGTCCGGGGGCACGGCCGGCAAAAGGGCCACACCGAGGTTTACCGCGGGGCGGAATACGAAATCGATTACCTCCCGAAGGTGAAGATCGAGATCGTAGTGCCGGACGACGTCCTCGACACCACGATTGAAACGATCTGCGCCGCGGCACGCACGGGGAAGATCGGAGACGGAAAGATTTTCGTCTCTCCCATTGAATACGCGCTCCGGATCCGTACCGGAGAGGAAAACGAGGAGGCCCTGTCATGACTCTCCGCACCACACTTCTGAAACTCGGGGCCGCGGCTTCCGGCCTCACGGCGAGCGTTTCCGCCTTTGCGGCGGACACCCTTGATAAAGGCGACACCGCGTGGATGCTCGTCGCGACGGTCCTCGTCCTCTTCATGACGATCCCGGGAATCGCGCTCTTCTACGCCGGCATGGCGCGGAAAAAGAACATTCTCGGCACGATCGCGCAGGACTTCGCGATCTGCGGCGTTGTCACCATTCTCTGGTTCGTGATCGGTTACTCACTCGCGTTTTCGGAAGGGAACTCCTTTATCGGCGGGCTCTCCTTCCTCGGGATGCAGGGGATCGGCGTCAATACGCTGCAGGGCTCTATCCCGCAGCTCCTCTTCGCGGTGTTCCAGATGACGTTCGCGGTGCTCACCGCCTGCCTCATCACGGGTTCCTGGGCGGGCCGCGTCAAATTCTCAGCGATGCTTGCCTTCATGGTGATCTGGAGCCTTCTCGTTTACGCGCCGATCTGCCACTGGGTGTGGGCCTCTGACGGCTTCTTCTTCAAGCTCGGGGCGCTCGACTACGCGGGCGGCACGGTCGTTCATATCAACGCCGGTATCGCGGGTCTTGTGGGCGCGCTGATGCTCGGGAAACGGAAGGGCTACGGCGTCACCCCGATGCAGCCCGCGAACCTCACGATCGCGGTGGTCGGCGCCGCGGTGCTCTGGGTCGGCTGGATGGGCTTTAATGGCGGGTCGGGTCTTGCGGCGGACGGGCGCGCCGCGATGGCGATCGTGGTCTCCCAGATCGCGGCGGCCGGCGGCCTTGTCGCCTGGATGGCAGCCGAATGGGCGTACCGCGGGAAGCCCTCACTGCTCGGCATGATTTCAGGCGCCATCGCGGGGCTTGTCGGCATCACCCCGGGGTCTGGCTTTGTGGAGCCGCTTCCCGCCCTCGCGATCGGTATCGCGGCAGGTCTCGTCTGCTTCTGGTCCGTCACGATCCTGAAGCGGAAGCTCGGGTATGACGACGCGCAGGACGGCTGGGGCGTGCACGGCGTGGGCGGCATTGTGGGCGCTCTTCTCACGGGTGTCTTCGCGACAGCCCGCGTGACCGGCACTGATCTCCCGCCTGTCATGACACAGGTCGGCATCCAGGCGCTCTCCGTCATCGCGACGCTGGTCTACGGCGGCCTCATGAGCGGCGTGATCCTCTACGTGATTGATAAGGTGATGGGGCTCCGCGTGTCCGCGGACGACGAACAGATCGGTCTCGACCTCGCGCTCCACGGAGAACGTATCGAATAACAGAAAGGTTTTTTGGAATCACTTGCCGCAAAATTAAGGGGAGGAGGCCTGGCTCATGCCAGACGCGCCTCCCCTCTTTTTTACGTCGGTTCAGGGCGTTTTCTCTGATTTTTAAAGCGGAAAGAGACAGATGAGAAAAAATTAAATAGCCAAGCTATTAAAACCGGTAGCGATAATAATGACATCAGAGAGCCGATCAAGGCTCCGCAGAAAAAATCCCGTTCCCGGCATGCTCACCCGAAAATTCCGTCGCTCGGCGCTCAGTCTCGCGCTCAGCCTTACACTTCTCGCTCCGGCTTCAGCCTTCGCGCTGACTACCGCTCAGGCTCACTCGGCTTCAGGCGAGCCGCTCCTCACGATCGACTTTTATGACGAGGGAGACGTTTTCACGCCTCCGGATCCGGTGAAAGGAGACCAGGCGACAGACCCTGTGACCTCGAAAGGAACGCTTTCAGCCGATCAGAAAAACTCGGTCGAGATGGCGCTTAACTACGCGCTCGGATACGTGACGCAGGGCAAGACTTACGCCTCAGAAGGCCGGATGGCGGTTTATGTGGAACACGATGACAACGCGTCATCCTTCTACATCAAAGGCTCCGAAAACGCCGATGGCACCTATAACTCGCCGATCTTCGATCTTGTCTCGAAGGATCAGCTGACGCGCGGCGTGCAGATCCTCTTTGAAGCTGACAATGCGTCGGACATCGCGACTCCGACTCCTTACCTCTACCCGATTATTGAGGAGGCGGGCACCGTGTTCGCGCCGGTGATCGTGCATGAGCTCGGACACTCGCTCGGCATCATCGCGCCGAATGAAGGAATCACGACAGCGGAGACGCTCTCAACAGATCTGATCTGGTTCGATAAGAGCAATCTGACGCCGTTCGCGTCCCACCTATACTCCTGCATGGTCTGGGACGAGGCGGCCCAGCTCTTCAGACCCGATCCCACCGTGCCCGGTGTCAGGGCGGCGGCTGGCACCGTGATCACGCTGACCCCGTCCCCGTACCGCACGGATGAACTGCGAGAGACCATTACCCCGACCCCGGAGGATAGCGGGAAGTTTCTTGTCTCCGCCTACAACACTTCCGGGGTGTATTTCCGGGGGCCCCACGTGAGCGAAGTGCTGAACGGCGCCTTCAGCAACTCCATTCCGGTGAATGGTTACCAGGACTACTTCTACGAAGACTACGGAATAACGCTCTTTTACGCGGAGCTTTCTCACCTTGAGCTCGAACGCAGTCTCATGAGCCATCAGAGGTACCGGAACTACACAATGCTCCTCGAAGCGGAGCTCGCGGTGCTGCAGGATATCGGGTATGACATTGATCGGAGCCTCTTCTACGGTCACTCGATCTATAACGACGGTCTCACGGTCACGAATCAATACGGCTACAGCCACGGGACAACGCTTGGGATCGGTCTTCACGTGTTCGGAAGCGGGAACACCGTGACACAGGCAGCACCGATCGCCGCTTCAGGCGAAGCCGCGGTCGGAATCCGGAACGACGGTTCGGGGAACACGATTTACGTTCCCGCAGGGACGACTGTATCGTCCTCCGGCGTTCACGGTATCGGGCTTCTTTTCGCCTACGGAAAGGATAACCGCCTGATCCAGTCAGGGACGGTTTCCGCGCCTGGCGAGGGCGGTATCGGAGTCCGGTTTGATTTCGGCCACAACGCGATCGCGGATTTCTATGGGTATCGGGGCTCCTTTATCCATTACGTCGGCGGAGAAAACCAGCCTGTCACGGGACTCTGGAACGGATACCCGCTGAACCTCGATGGGCCGCTCATTAGGTCCTATGACCTCTCAGGCAGTCTCTCGGGGTCGGACGCCGCGATCTATATCGGCGAAAACGCGCTCGTTTCCGCGATCAACATTCTGCGGGGAGCTTCAATCACCGGAGACATTATTTCGGACTGGAATCCCGATCTCACGCTCGAAACAAGCGAAGGTGAAACCCTTTCCGTCGTGAATAAAGCGGCGGCCGAGGAAGCGGGCGTCCCGCTCTACACGGATCTCAATTTCGGGTACCGGACCGCGTCGGACGGAAGCGCGGACACGTCATCCGCTGACCCCGATTTCAACCTTACTTATAACGACTCGATTTCGGGGCCGGAAACCATCAGGCTGAATGTCATCGGCGGGAACCTGACGCTGACAGGCAAGTCTGACGTCTATTCGATCCGGAATGACGCGACACTCACACTCGGGACCCCGGCGTCAGTCGCCGCGACGACTACCTTCACGAATAGCGACAACGCGACACTCGTGACGCCGATCACGGCGGACGGAACGCTCGGCGTCATCGCCACGGAGGAAGCAGGAAGCAGCCTTCAGGGCACGTGGTGCCTGACGCCCCCTGAAACCTACTACCGCACCGGCACCGCGATCACCGCGCGGCACTCGGCGGTCACGCTGAACGGCGGCAATCTCGAGTGGGAAGGCACAATCGCAGCCTATACCCGCTCCCCCACGCTGACACTCAGGGTCACAGGGAGCCGCGCGACCCCCACGATCACGGTGGAACGGCCAAGCGACGCCTATAGCCAGTACGGGACATCGCCCGCTGCCCGCGGCGCGGGATCCGGAGTGCTCGCGCTTGCCTCGGCCGCGGAAGGTGACACGCAGACACTCATCCGCACGATCGACTACCTCCCGAACGGCGCGGCAGTGGACGCGGCGCTTTCGCAGCTCTCCGCCGAAACCTATAACGCCGCCGCGGACGCGGAGCTCCGGAGCATGAGCGCCGCGAACACCGCGCTCTTCACCCGGGTTCACGCGTCGACACTTGAGGCGAAGGCGAATCTTGCGGCGTCTGACAGTGTTGCCGCGTCTGGATTCCCCATCTCACAATGGACTGGCTACGCGATGCCGTTCGCGTCGAGAACGCTGCGGCACGGACTCTCGGGGCATGCGGACTACCGGGGGTCGGCCGCCGGCATTCTTTCCGGGATAGAAAGAAACGCCGGGGATGGTCTCACCTGGGGGCTCGACGCCGGGCTCATCGGGCGTCACACCTCACTTCATCAGAATCACAATGACCGCGTGAATTCCGCTGGGTTCTCCGTCGGAACCCACGTCTTCTATTCGCCGGACAACTGGAACGGGTTCTATATCGCGGGAGCCGCCAACGTCGGGTTTGACGAGAACCACTCGAAGCGCCGTATCGCGATCAGTGACTACCGCCGCACGGCGAAAGGCCATTACACGAGTGTTGGAGCGTCAGGCCTTGCCGCGCTTGGCAAAGACTTCTTCGCCGGAAACGTGTCGTTCGGTCCGATCGTCACCGCCGAATACGGCGTAACGCGCCGCGAGGGCTTTACGGAGCGGGGCGGTGACGGCGTGAACCTCCGAATCAAAGGCGGAAGCGAAGACACCTTCGCGACAACGGTTGGTGGCCACCTTTCAGGCTTCTCCCGGACCGAAACCGGGCTGCGGCTCGCCGCGAACCTCACGGCGGGCTGGAAGCATAAATTCACAGGAAGCGGTTACACGGCCACGGCGTCGTTTGCCGGGTACCCCGGCACCGCGTTTGAAACCCGGACAGAGCGCGGAGCCCGGGACGGCTTTGTGATCCAGGGCACCGCGTCGCTCCAAAGCCCGGGACGCCGGGTCTTCGCGAACCTCACCTCGGGGTACGCGCACGACACTGGGTTCAATGTCGGATTTGAAGCGGGGTTCCGCTTCTGATCCCGCCGGATCTCCTGAGCTTATAAAAACAGGAGGGCAGTCCTTCATAGACTGCCCTCTTCGTTTTCGTTGTATCCATGCGGCGTCAGACAAGACCCGGACGACGAACAGATCGTTCTCGACCTAAAGCTCCACGGAGAACGTATCGAATAACAGAAAAGTTTATTTGGCATCACTCGCCGCCAAGTGAAGGAGAGGAGGCCCGGCTCACGCCAGGCACGCCTCCTCTTTTTTACGTCGGTTCAGAGCTTTTTCTCTGATTTTTAAAGCAGAACGAGACAGATGAAAGGCAATTAAATAGCCAAGCTACTAAATCCGGTAGCGATAATAATGACATCAGAGAGCCGAACAAGGCTCCGCACAAAAATCCCGTTCCCGGCATGCTCACCCGAAAATTCCAGCGCTCAGCGCTCAGTCTCGCGCTCAGCCTCACGCTTCTCGCTCCCGCTTCAGCCTTCGCGCTCACCACCGCACAGGCTTACTCGGCCTCAGGGGACCCGCTCCTCACGATCGAGTTTTATGACGAAGGGGACGTCTTTACGCCCCCGGCACCAATAGAAAGCGACAATGTTAAAGAGCCGAAAACTTCAGAAGGAACACTTTCGGCCGATCAGAAAAAATCGGTCGGGATGGCGATCGACTACGCGCTCGGCTACGTGACACAGGGACGGACTTACGATTCAAAAGGCCGGATGGCCGTTTATGTGGTACACAATGGCAACGCGTCATCCGCCTACATCAAAGGTGCCGAAAACGCCGATGGCACCTATAACACGCCGATCTTCGATCTTGTCACACAGGATCAGCTGACGCGCGGGGTGCAGGTCATTTTTGCATCTGACACTGAACCGGTCTTCACGCAGCCCACGCCGTACTTCTATCCGATTGTCGAGAAAGCGGGCACACAGTACGCGTCAGTGATCGTGCATGAGCTCGGTCACTCGCTCGGCATCGTGTCAGAGGTTGATGGAGGCACGACAGAAAAGACGCTGTCAGAGGATCTGATCCGCTTCGACGAAAACGGCTGGACTCCGTTCGCGGACCACCTTTACTCCTGCATGGTCTGGGATGAGACGGCGCAAAAGTTCAGACCGGACCCCTCGGTACCGGGTGTCAAAGCGACGCCAGGCGGCCTTATTACGCTCACCCCCTCCCCGTATGTCACGGATGTACTGAGCGAGACCGTCACTCCGACCCCGGCGGATGGCGGAAAGTTTCTCGTCTCTGCAGCCAGCACTTCCGGGGTGTACTTCAGGGGTCCGCATGTGAGCGAAGTGCTGAACGGCGCCTTCAGCAACTCCATTCCGGTGAACGGATATGAAAAACACAAGGATCTTCAGAAAGGAGTGACGAGGTTTTACGCGGAGCTTTCGCATCTTGAGCTTGAACGCGGTCTCATGGGCCATCAGAGGTACCGCAACTACACAATGTTCCTCGAAGCGGAGCTCGCGGTGCTGCAGGATATCGGGTATGACATCGACCGGAGCCTCTTCTACGGTCACTCGATCTATAACGACGGTCTCACGGTCACGAATCAATACGGCTACAGCCACGGGACGACGCTTGGGGTCGGCCTTCATGTGTTCGGAAGCGGGAACACCGTGACGCAGGCCGCCTCAATCGCGGCCTCAGGCGAAGCCGCGGTCGGAATCCGGAACGACGGCTCGGAGAACACGATCTATGTCCCCGCGGGAACGACTGTGTCCTCCACGGGTGTTCACGGCATCGGTCTTCTTTTCGCCTACGGAAAAGAGAACCGCCTGATCCAGTCAGGGACGGTGTCCGCGCCTGGCGAAGGCGGTATCGGGGTCCGCTTTGATTTCGGCCACAACACGGTTTTGGACACCCTGGAATACCGCGGCTCCTTTATCCATTACGGATCTGGAATAAATAAGCCGATTTCGGGTCTCTCGAACGGATACCTGCTGAACCTCGATGGACCGCTTGTCAGGTCATACGACCTCTCAGGGAGTCTCTCGGGGTCGGACGCCGCGATTTATATCGGCGAAAACGCGCTCGTTTCCGCAATCAACATTCTGCGGGGAGCCGCAATCACCGGAGACATCGTTTCGGACTGGAACCCCGATCTCACGATCGAAACGCCCGATGGCGTCGCCGTATCCGTCGTGAATAAAGCGGCGGCCGCGGAAGCCGGTGTCCCGCTCTACACGGATCTCAATTTCGGATACCGGACCGCGGCTGATGGAAGCGCTGACACGTCATCCGCCGACCCCGATTTCAGCCTCACTTACAGCGGCTCGATTTCGGGACCGGAAACCATCAGGCTGAATGTGATCGGCGGGAACCTGACGCTGACAGGCAAGTCTGACGTCTATTCGATCCGGAACGACGCGACACTCACGCTCGGGACTCAGGCATCAGTCGGCGCTTTGACCACCTTCACGAATAGCGACAACGCGATACTCGTGACCCCGATCACGTCGGACGGATCTCTCGGCGAAATCGCCACAGGGGAATCAGGGAGCCGCCTTCAGGGCACCTGGCGCCTGACGCCCCCTGAAACCTACTACCGCACCGGCACCGTGATCACCGCGCGGCACTCGGCGGTCACGCTGAACGGCGGCAATCTCGAGTGGGAAGGCACGATCGCGGCCTGGACCCGTTCCCCCACGCTGACACTCAGGGTCTCAGGGAGCCGAGCGGCCCCCACAATCACGGTGGAGCGGACGAGTGACGCTTATAGCCAATACGCCACGTCGCCCGCGGTCCGCGGCGCGGGATCCGGGGTGTTCGGGCTAGCAGCGGCCGCGGAAGGGGACGCGCAGACACTCATCCGCACGATCGATTACCTTCCGAACGGCGCGGCAGTGGACGCGGCGCTTTCGCAGCTTTCCGCCGAAACCTATAACGCCGCGGCGGACGCTGAGCTCCGAAGCCTCACCGCCGTGAACTCCGCGCTCTTCTCCCGAACCCACGCGTCAAAACTTGAAGCAAAGGCGGACTTCGCGGCGTCGGACGGCGTTCAGGACGCTTTCCCCGTTTCGCAATGGACCGGCTACGCGATGCCGTTTGCCGCGAGAACACTGCGGCACGGGCTCTCGGGGCACGCGGACTACCGGGGATCGGCCGCCGGCATTCTCTCCGGGATAGAAAAAAGCGCCGGGGACGGTCTGACCTTCGGGCTCAACGCCGGTCTCATCGGGCGTCACACTTCGCTCCATCAGAATCACAATGACCGCGTGAATTCCGCTGGGTTCTCGATCGGGACGCACGCCTTCTATTCGCCAGACGCCTGGAACGGGTTCTACATCGCCGGAGCTGCCCGCGTCGGGTTTGATGAGAACCACTCGAAACGCCGCGTCGCAATCAGTGACTATCGCCGTACGGCTAAAGGCCACTACACGAGTGTCGGAGCGTCGGGGTTCGCCGCGCTTGGAAAAGACTTCTTCGCCGGAAACGTGTCGTTCGGCCCGATCGTCACAGCCGAATACGGCGTCACACACCGCGAAGGCTTTACGGAGCGGGGCGGTGACAGCGTAAACCTCCGCATCCAAGGCGGGAGCGAAGACACCTTCTCGACGACGGTCGGCGGCCACCTCTCAGGCTTCTCCCGAACCCAAACCGGGCTGCGGCTCGCCGCGGACCTCACGGCGGGCTGGAAGCATGAATTCACGAGAAGCGGCTACACGACGACAGCGACGTTTGCCGGGTACCCCGGGACCGAATTTGAAACGCGGACAGAGCGCGGCGCTCGGGACGGCTTTGTGATCCAAGGCACCGCGTCCCTCCAAAGCCCGGGGCGACGCGTCTTCGCGAACCTCACCTCGGGGTACGCTCACGACACGGGATTCAATGTCGGATTTGAAGCGGGGTTCCGCTTCTGATCGCGCCGAATCCTCATCCCCCTAAAAAACAGGAGGGCAGTCTCCAGCAGACTGCCCTCTTCGTTTCGTTAGATCCAATCGGCGTCAGATCACACGGACAATGCCAGGACCATCCTGCGTTTCCAGCCGCTTCACGTCTTTCATCGGGGGCTCCCCGAAAAGCCGCTTGTACTCGCGGATAAACTGCGGCGAGCTTTCGTACCCGACCGCGGCCGCGGTGTCTGAGACATTCCAGCCCAGCCGGACCATGAGCCGCTGAGCCTCGTAGAGCCTCAGTGTCTTCACGAACTGCAGCGGCGGGAGCCCCGTCACGGTTTTGAAAACGCGGTGGAAAGCGGATGTCGACATGTGGGCGCGGTCCGCAAGCTCATCCACCCGGACCGGTTCCCGATAGTGAGACCGGATCCACTGCACGGCCTCCGTGACCGCATGGCAGCGGGTTCCGGGCATCATGAGCTGCCGGATGGTTTTCCCCGCGGGCGACTTCAGGATCCAGTAGTGGATTTCGCGGGACACGAGAGGCTGCAGCACCTGAGCGTCCTCGGGGTGCTCAAGGAGCCGCGAGAGTCTGTCAAAGGCGTCCGCGAGCGGCTCCGGAGCCCGGTACACAAACCCAAGCTCATCCGGGATCCAGTCGGGGTGGGGGATCGGGTCACGCTTCGTGAGCTCCGCGATGATCTCGGGCTCAAACTGCAGGCCGACTGAAATAAAGGGCTTTTCGTGCGACGCGCCAACCGAGTGGAAGAACGCCGGGACGCAGAGTGAGGACACGAAGCACTGCCCCTCCGTGTAAACATACTTCCGGCCGCCGATGTGATTTTCTTTCGTGCCGGAGACGACGAAGCACGCCATCGCTTTTCCGCCATTGCAGTCGATCACGTCATCGCTCTCCCGCCGATAAACGGAAACGCCTGTGATGTCGGAGTAGAGAATTTCGGGGGTGGGACAGATCCCGTCCAGCCGCGCCAACATCTGGCGGCGCCGTCGGACGAGATCCGGAGACTCCAATGCTGCATTCTTCATAGGAAAAAGCTCTCCATCTTTTTCTATTGCTGCCGGGATATTTTTTTGTAGTTTCGCCTTTTAGATTAACGCTAAAAGAGCGCGGATTATGAGACCGCGACACCCCATTTTCTTGACGGATATTCTCAAATACTTAACGGATATTTTTTAGGAATTCCTTTATATTTTAAGGGGTTGAAGTAATTTTTACTTCAACACATGAGAAAAAAGTTGTAAACGCCCGAGGCAAAGCTGTAAGGCCCGATGGAAGCCCGATCGAGTGGACAGAGGACCGCACGTCCTCAGGCGCTGGCAGCCTGATAAAACAATAATGAAAGAGCCATACGCAATGAACCAAACAAAATTTATCTCGCGCCGGACATTCCTCACCGGTGTCTCAGCCGCGGCGATCGCCGCCGCCTCTCCCGCGCTCTTCGCCGCCCCAAAGCCGAAAGCGAAGGCGCTCATCATCCTCTTCTCCCGCTCCGGGAACACCGCGTACCTCGCGGAGCGGATCCACGCCGAAACCGGCGCCCCGATTCTCCGGATTGAACCGAAGGTTCCCTACGCTCCCCGCTACAGCGATATGACAGACGGGGCACGTGAAGAAATCCGGAAGTGGAGCCGCCGTGAAATCAAGACGAAGATCCCGGATCTCTCGGGGTACGACACGATCTTTATCTGCGCCCCGCTCTGGTGGGGGCATCTCGACACCCCGATGCGGACGTTCCTCATGGATCATCCGCTCGCGGGGAAGACGATTTTCCCGGTGACGACCTCGGGGAGCTCGTCCCCGGCGGGTGTCGTCGCGGATATCCATAAGCTCTGCCCCAAAGCCAGGATCAAGCCGGAATTCTGGGTGCCGGGGGATGAGGCTCGGAAATCCGATGCGGAACTGAAGACGTGGCTTAAGAAGAGCGGCTTCTGACCGGCAATCGACTCCCCGGCGCGGTTTGCCCGGGGCTCACGCCTGTAGGAGAATGGGGAAGACTTTTTAATGTCTTCCCCATTTTCTTTATGCCGATCACGTCTGACCTGACACCGCTTCCTGAATTCACTTCTGATGAGAACCTCAATCGTCTCACGGAAGCGCTCGCTCCTTTCGGGTTCACAGCGGGGAGCGGAAAAGCGGCGGAACCGGGACTCAGCTTCCGCGTGAGCGTCCGGGAGGCCGGGGGTGCGGCCGCCGCCCGAGCCGAAGGCGCGGGGCTTGTCTTCAAACGGAAAGCGAAACCAAGTGCCGTGTCAGACGACACCCGGCTTCTCCTTCTCTTCACCGCGGCGGGAACCTCTGAAATCGCTGAAGGGAAGACGAAGCTCCTGGTGACCCCGGGCAGTTTCGTTCCGATCCTCACGGACGAAGACCTCCGGATCACGATTCCTGCGGGAAGCCAGATGTTTCTGCTTTCGCTGCCGCTCGCCGCGGTGCCGGATTCGGACGAAATCCCCCGGCGCCAGATCCCGAAAACCGGGATCCAGGGGAGCGGCTGGGCCTCTGACGCCTTTATCCGGATTCTCGAAAGTTTCTTTCGCGCCGCGTTTCTCTATGGGGACGAGGATTTCGCGCGGGCCGCGTCCGCTCTCCCCGCTTTCCTCCCGCCCGTGATTCAGGCGCTCCCGATGCGCCGGGCGAAGCACCCGAGCGCGGCGCTCGGCACCCTCCGGAACACTGTTCTTGGGATCATGACACGCCGCCGAGCCGAAAAAGGGCTGTCGCTCGAAGAAATCGCGTCCGACGCCGGAGTCACCACGCGCTACATCACGGAGGCGTTCCGGGACGCGGGGACCACCGCGATGAATGAACTCGTGAGGATCCGGGTGGAAGCCGCAGCGGCCGACCTCCGGGATCCCGAACTCTCACGCCTCCCCCTCCGGACGATTTCTGACCGGAACGGGTTCGCGACGCAGCAGCACTTTTCCCGCGCGTTCCGGCTCCGGTTCGGCGTCACGCCGAATCACTGGAAGAAGGGTGAAGGGAGCGCCGCGTAGCCTTTTATCGCGCCAGGCGCCCCGATTCCGGCTATCCTTGAAGTTACTCAATAAGTCGCAAAACTCCCGTAACTCAAAAAATACCAAAAAGGATAAAAAGCCATGGCTCAGATTCTTGGCATTGTTCAGACTTCAAGCGGCTCTTCCGAGCTCCTCCGGTCGCTCTGCGAACAGTACCTTCCGGGGATCGAAGTGCGTCAGTTTATCGGTGAAGGGCTGCTCAACCCCGCCATTTCCGAATCCGGTCCTGCCCCCGCGGACAACCGGGCGCTCTTCCATCTCTACGAAGCGGCTGAAAATGTCGGCTGCGACGCGATCCTGAATGAATGCGTGGTGTACGGCAACACCGCGACCGCGCTCGCGAGCTTCTTTAACCCCCGTATTGTCCGTATCGATGAAGGGATGATCCTCGACGCGCTGAAGATCGGAAAGCGCTTCGCGATTTTCGGCACCGCGAAGGCCGCCCTGCACCCGAGCGAAACGCTGCTTCTTAACCTCGCCTACCGCCGCGGGCTCGAGGTCACGGTGGAAACGCATCACGTGACGCGGGAAACGCTCGCAGCCGAAGCCGCTAAGGTCGATGGCACGGTGGACGCGATTCTTCTCGCGCAGCCCTCGATGGCAGCGCTTGCCCCGCAGCTCACGGGTTTCAAGACCCCGGTGCTTACGGTGCTCGATTCCGGTTTCAGGCTGCTGCGTGACGTGATGGCGTCGCTCGCCTGATACCGTCTCTCCTCCTCAACATAAGAAGCTCTTTCGCCTAGAATGCGGGAGCTTCTTATTTTTTTCGCTTTTTCGCTTGAGGTTTATCTTTCATGCTCCGCTCTGACTTTGAAATCATGGCTCCTGTCGGTTCCCGCGAGTCGCTCTACGCGGCGTTCCAGGCCGGGGCTGACGCTGTGTACTTCGGGGTCGGAAAGCTCAACATGCGGGCGCACTCCGCGAACGCCTTCACGATTGAGGATCTCCGGGAGATCGCGGAGCTCTGCCGCGAGAAGGGCGTCAAGAGCTACCTCACCGTGAACACGATCGTGTACGACGAGGAACTCGACGAAATGCGGCGGATCGTGGACGCCGCGAAAGCGGCCGGCATTTCCGCGATTATCGCGTCTGACTCCGCGGTGCTCGGCTACGCGAAGAAAGCCGGGGTGGAAGTGCATCTCTCGACCCAGATGAACATCTCGAACACCGAGGCGCTCCGGTTCTACTCGACGTATGCCGATGTCGCGGTGCTCGCTCGGGAACTGAACCTCAAGCAGGTAAAGCGGATCCACGACGCGATCGTCTCGGAACCGATCCTTGGGCCCTCCGGGCAGCCGATGCGGATCGAGATGTTCTGCCACGGGGCGCTCTGCCTCGCGGTGTCGGGTAAGTGCTTCATGAGTCTCGGGACCCGGGGCGAAAGCGCGAACCGCGGCCAGTGCCTGCAGACCTGCCGCCGCTCTTACCTCGTGAAGGATAAGACGCGCGATATCGAGCTTGAGGTCGATAACGAATACATCATGAGCCCGAAGGACCTGAAGACGATCGGGTTCCTGGATCGGATGATTGACGCCGGGGTGCGCGTGTTCAAAATCGAAGGCCGCGCCCGGGGACCGGAATACGTCCGCACGGTGGTCGAATGCTACGACGAAGCGATCCGGACCTATATCGCGGGTGAGTGGGACGAGTCCTGCCGCACGAAGTGGGACGCGAAACTCGCCGCTGTCTTTAACCGCGGGTTCTGGGAGGGGTACTACCTCGGAGCCCCGGTCGCGGATATCACGAACGGCTACGGGACCAAGGCGACCGAGAAGAAGTTCTACGTCGGAAAGTGCGTGAATTTCTTCGTGAAACCTTCGATCGCCGAATTTGTGCTGGAAGCGGGCGGCTTCAAAAAGGGCGAAAAGCTCCTCATCACCGGCCCCACGACGGGCGCGGTGTACGCGGAGCCCACTGAGATCTTCGCGGATGAGAAGCCCGCCGACACGTTTGAGAAGAAGGACGACATCACGTTCAAGGTCCCCGAGCGCGTCCGCCCGGGTGACAAGCTTTACGTGATCCGGACGCGCGAAGCGTAAGAAAAGCGCTCGAAAAGCGCCAGAGCGGCAGTGTCCTCGCGTTGGACCTGCCGCTTTTTTTGACGTTCTGAAAAACCGACCTCTGGGACACGCCGGGTACCGGAAAACCGTCTTACATCAATTCAAAGCCAAAGTTACCTCAAGATAGGTAGACCACTTTGATTATCAAAGTGTTAGATTTATTGGTATACCGGTATACAGCAACTCACGGTAGATTGTTCCGGTGCTTTCTGCTGATGGAGTGTTTCCATGAAAAAGTCGCAGATCATCAAAATCATTGTGTGCTTCCTGCCGCTTCTCCTCCTCTTTCTTCCGGCCCCCGCCGGAATGAACCCGAAAGCCTGGGAGCTCTTCCCCTTCTACGCGGGCGCGATTCTCGGAATCATGCTGCATCCGTTTTCTGAGGCCGCGATTCTCCTCATCTTCCTCGGGTTTTACTCCGTCACGATGAAAGGCCAGGCCGTGGCGCTCTCAGGCTACGCGCTCGCGATGACGTGGCTCGTGGTCGGCGCGTTCGTGATCGCGCAGGCATTCCGTGACACGCAGCTTGGGAAACGGATCGCGTATCACCTGATCCGGATCTTCGGGCGATCGGCGATTGGGCTCGGGTACGCCGCGGCGTTTTCGGACTTCATCATCGCGCCGATGACCCCTTCGAACGCCGCTCGGACCGGCGGCATCATTTTCCCGATCTTCCGCTCGGTCGCGGAGACGCTCGGTTCCACGCCGAATCACAACCCGGAAAAGATCGGTGCCTATCTCTCGCAGCTCCTCTACATCATCACGATGGCGACCGGCATCACGTTCCTCACGAGTTACGCCGCTAACGGTGTCGCCTGGGCGATGACGGATCAGATCCTCGGGCTCCAGATCTCGTGGATCCAGTGGACGATCTCCTTTATCGTGCCGGCGGGCGTGGTGCTTCTCCTCGCGCCGCTCATCATTTATAAGATTTATAAGCCGACAATTGGAAAAATCGATAACAAGCGGATCGCGGCGGAGGGGCTGAAAGACCTCGGTCCGATTTCGAGAAACGAGAAGATCCTTCTCGTCCTCTTCCTTCTCGCGATCATTCTCTGGTCGACTTCGTCCTACACAAAGATCAACTCCACCGCGGTGGTGCTCGCCTTCATCGCGCTCACGCTTCTCACCGGTGTCCTCAAGTGGAAGGACATCGCGGTGAACGGTCAGATCTGGTCGACCCTCATCTGGTACGGCGGCATTCTCGGGATGGCGGGCGCCCTCAATAAATTCCAGTTCTTTAACTGGCTCGCCGGGTGGCTCGAGACCTATATCGATTTCTCGTCCTTCAGCCACATCGGGCTTCTGATCACGCTTGTCTTCGCCGGCACCGCCTGCCGCTACCTCTTCGTCTCCTGCGGCGCGTATATGGCATCCGTGATCCCGGTGCAGTACACGATCGGGCTCGCGGCGGGGCTCCCGAAGATGGACATGTTCCTTGTCTTTGTGATGTGCGGCGTGATGGGCGCTTACGTCACTCACTACGCGAACGCCGCGGGCCCGGTGCTTTTCGGCGCAGGATACGTGCCGCTTAAGAAGTGGTGGGCCACAGGGCTCTTCATGACACTCGTGAGCTACGTGATCTTCGCGCTCATCGGTGTGCCGTACTGGAAGATCCTCGGGCTCTTCTCCTCACTCTGAGCCTTGAACCTAACTTAAACCTTACGTAAGAGCGGGATGCCGGTTTTAAGGCATCCCACTCTTTCTGTTTTTGTCTTTTTTTAACCCGCCGGAAGGTGTTCAGGTAGCCGGGGCAGGGTATTGCGTCCCAGAAATAAATTTCCACGTTATTCGTTATAGGAATAGCGGCAGGATGAAAAAAAGTTCCCGTCTTTTTTCATCAAAATGAGAAATTCACCTTATAACGGGATTTTTGCCTATTTCTGCACGCAAAGTCGCCATCTGTCCTTAACGGGTTCTTAAATCCGGAAACCCGTAAGACAAAAACCGCTTTAAGAATGGGATTAGTAATGTTTTCTTTCGCCCAATAAAAAACCTGTACCGCCTACAGCCTGTCAGAAATCTGTCACACGGAGTACCTATTCATGAGATGAGATCAAAGTCGCATAACCTGATAAAAACACTGAATTTTCAGGCCTCTCGGGAAGGGGAATCCCGTATTTGATCTATGCCAAAGATTATTGACATGAATCAGCAAATACCTACTTGGTGATAGTGGTCAAAGTTGATTTATCAAATCACAAGTGATACATTGTAAATCGTTCAATTACCGAGAGAAATCACGGGCGTTGAACATGGTTTTTACTCTGTGTGTCGGTCTAGGTCACTCTCATCCTGATTCTGCGTCGGTGAAGTGAAGACAAGATCGAATTTAGTGGAAGGCAGTTACATAATTGCCTTCCATTTTTTTATCTGTGAAATTCCGGGTGAATAACCATTCAGACGGGATCCCGGCGCGTTTGGCGGCGGGAAACTCACCCCGCCTCATTTATGCGTTCAGATAGCGCTCAATGTCATCCGGCGTCCGCACCCCAAGCTTCCGGATAATCGCCGCGCGGTGCACTTCAACGGTCCGCACCGTGATCCCGGTGCGCTCACTGATCTGGCGGTTTGTGAGCTTCTTCCCGATCAGTTCCGCGATCTCGCGCTCGCGCTCCGTCAGTTCCTGAACTTTCGCCCGGATCGCGCCTTCGGTTTCAACCGCCCCGGTCTCACTCACGCTGCGGGTCACGGCCCTCGCTATCGCGGTGAGAAGCCTCTCCTGCCGCACGGGTTTCTGAACGAAATCCACCGCGCCGTCCCGCATGGCGCCAACCGCCATATCGATGTCGCCGTTCCCGGTGAGGAAAATGATCGGAAGCGCGTACCCACGGACATTCATTTCCTGCTGCAGCTCAAGCCCGCTCATCCCCGGCATCCGGACGTCGAGAATCGCGCAGCCCGGGGTAGAGGGCGTGTCATCCGTGAGAAACGAGCGCCCGTTTTCGTACGTCTTCACGCGCCACCCTTCCGCGGTCAGCATGAATTCGAGCGCTTCCCGCATCGCGGGATCATCGTCCACCGTCCGAATGAGGCACTTCGCCTTGATGTCATCCGAGATTTCCGGGATCTCCGTATTCGTCATTTTTTCTCTCTCCTTATTTCTTTCTGACCTCAGGCGCCGGCCCCTCCCCAAGGGCCGCCGCCCGGCGTATTTTTTCAGTTCAGGTCGCCCGTCCCCTGGGAGCCCGTTTCTTTCTTTGAGTCCGCGGCGGTTTCGGCTTTCACAAAGTCCTCTGCCGGACCCGCCGGATCTTTTTCATTTCCTTGAGCGGATTCATCCGCGGGGGTCTTATCGCCCCCGTCCGCGGTCGGGAGATGCACGTAAATCGTGACACCCCGGACACTCCCGTTCTCAATCGAGAGGCGCCCGCCATTCCGCTCCACGATCGCCTTCACAATGAGGAGCCCAAGGCCAATCCCCTCATGCTTTGAGCTCTTCAGGGTTCCCGACGGATTCTCGATTTCGGCGAGCTGCTCCGGGGTCAGCGCCGGCCCGTTATCCGAGACCGCAAGCAATGCTTTACCGGGGTTCGACGCGATGATAATCTCAACCATCCCGTCCGGCTGATCTTTTACGGCTTCCGCCGCGTTTTTGATGAGGTTATAGGAAACGAGCTCCATTTCGAGCTGATCCGCGAAAAGCGTCACCGGGTTCGCGTCGGTGCGCTTAAACCGCACCCGGCTTCCGGACGCGGAGCGGTAGCCGGCAAGCGACCGGGTGACGACGTCGTTAAGCGAAATCGGTTTCCGATCGATATCCTTCGCCCGGGCGTAGGCTCTCACGCGTTCCACGATGTCGCTCGCGCGCTCGGCCTGGGTTTCGAGCTTCCCGAGCGCCATCTCCATTTGAGATTCAGAGGCTTTGCCGCGTTTGATAAGGGACTTCATCCCCTGGGCATAGAGCGAGATCGCGCCAAGCGGCTGCCGCATCTCGTGCGCGAACACCGAGCAGAGCTGCCCGATGATCCCCATCTTCTCCATAAAGCTGATCTTCGCCGCGTCTTCGCGCGACTTCTCCTCGTACTCCTTCTGGATCCGGAGTGACTCCTGGAGCTGCGCCGTACGGCGCTTCACGAGCACCTCGGTTCGGACACTGTGAAGGATGAGACCGAGGACGAGGAGGATCCCGATCAGGATCGCGCTCCAGTAGGTCATGATGAAGCGACTGAGCGACCACTCTCTTAAGTAGCGATAGGGACCGATTTTGAGTCCCTTGAAAAGGGCGTCCACGGACCGGAAGTCGGTCGCGATGCTCCAGTAGAAGCCGTCCTTCGTCGGCGGCATCTCGAGCACCGCGGATGTCACAATCTTCGAGATCTCAGGAGGCGTATTCGCGCTCGTGCCGATCGTCCACGTGGGATAGAGATCGGTTGACCGCTGGCAGGGCTCGTTCTCGTCCCGCTGATCGATCACGCGGAAGAGCCCCTTATCCTCCGGATGCTTCTTCAGCCACCCCTCAAGCCAGCAGATGCGAAGCGTGATGATGTCGACATCCTTCCGCCTCAGGGCGTCAAGGATCGAGACGGCCCCGGGGCCCCCGCCATAAAAATTCGTTTTCTTGAAAAACGATTCCGGGTCAAACCCCTGCCGCAGCACTTCGCCGAGCGCCAATTGATAACCCGTGAACGCGGTGGGGGACGAGGCCCCAAGGACCGAGCCCTTCGCGTCATAAAGCGTCCGGATTCCGGAGTCATTCCGCACAATCAGCGCGGCGCCGTCACTGTGATTCGGGTCCGGGTAGTTTTTGGAAGCGACCGTCGCGAGCGAACTCGCGCCGTACTGCACCATGCGGCGGTAGAAGCCGCTTGACGCGAGGAACACATCCACGTCCCCGCTCTTAATCGCGTCCCGCAGCTGCTCAAGGGTGTACTCCTTCACCCGCAGGTGACGCTTTCCGATCCGCTTCTCAAGCGCCCGGATCGTGTCCGGAATGATTTCCTCGTTGGGCGACGGACTCGTGTAGTAGACGATCCCGAGCGTCACGTCCGGGATTTTTTCTCCGGCCACAGCGGCGCCCGCCGTTCCGGCCGCGAGGACCTGAAAAGCCGCTGAAATAAGGATCGCAGCGAAGGCTGTCCTGAGTGTGTGGGAACGTTTCATGGCATCAGTGTCAGATTGCTTACCCAGAAAGGACAACCGCCGAATAGTCTTTTGACTGAAAACACACTACGTAGTGGTAGGTCGGCGGAACAATGTTCACCGTACTGAAGAGGTCTCAGAAACTTCTTCGGGCCTAGAAAACCAGAATCAAACCTGAAACCAACGTCCGGAGTCCGAACTGCCATTCGAATTCCGGCCGAGGAGAGAACAACATGGAATCTCAGAATAAATTCCAGGTGTCCCGCCGTACCCTGCTCAAGGATACCGCGATCGGCGCCGCCGGTGTGTCGACGATGGGCATTGCGGATATCGCTTCCGCTGCCTCGAAGAAGCCTGTGAAGAAGGCTCACAAGGCTCCGACCGCCCAGATCCGCAACTTCGACATGATCGAAGCGTTCTACGCGAACTATCCGAAGAAGCTCGCCGCGGTCCGTTCGAAGCTGAACCGCCCGCTCACCCTCTCTGAAAAGATCCTCTACACCCACCTCTACGATCCGGAAGCGGTGAAGGAATATAAGCGCGGCGCGTCTTACGCCGAATTCCGTCCGGACCGCGCCGGCACCCACGACATTGGCGGCCCGATGGCCATTCTCCAGTTCATGGTCTCCGGCAAGAAGAAGATCGCCCTCCCGGCCGCTATGGTCTGCGATCACCTCGTGACCGCGAACGCCGGCGCCCGTAAGGACATCGCCTTCGCTGACCACTACAACAAGGAAACGTACGACTTCCTGCGCACCGTGTCCCGCCGCTACGGCTTTGACTTCTGGCCCGCGGGTTCCGGCATCTGCCATCAGGTGTTCCTTGAGAACTATGACTTCCCGGGCGGCATGATGCTCGTCACCGACTCCCACACCCCGACCGCCTGCGGTCTCGGCATGCTCGCGATCGGTGTCGGCGGCGCTGACCTCGTGGACGCTCTGATGGGTTCCGAGTGGGAACTCAAGATGCCGAAGCTGATCGGTATCAAGCTCACTGGTAAGCTCCAGGGCTGGGCGTCTCCTAAGGACGTCATCCTCCGCGTCGCTCAGATCCTGACGACGAAGGGCGGCACGAACTGCATTATTGAATACTTCGGCGACGGCGCGAACACCATCTCCGCGACCGGCAAGGCGACGATCGGCAACATGGGCGCTGAAGTCGGCTCCACGACCTCCGTCTTCCCGTATGACTCCCACATGAAGGCTTACCTGAAGGCCACGAACCGCGAAGCGGTGGCTGACCTCGCGGATGGTGTCGCGAAGGACCTGCAGGCGGACCCGGAAGTCCTCGCTCATCCGGAGAAGTACTTCGACCGCGTGATTGAGCTCAACCTCTCGGAACTTAAGCCCCTCATCAACGGCCCGGTTTCTCCTGACGCCGCGATGGAACTTGACCAGGTCGGTGACACGCTCGCGAAGAAGAACATTCCGGAAAATATCGAAGTCGCTCTCGTCGGCTCCTGCACGAACTCTTCCTACGAAGACTTCACCCGCGCCGCGTCGATCGTGAAGCAGTGCCTCGATAAGGGCGTGAAGATCAAGACGCCGCTCATCGTGGTTCCGGGCTCTGTCCGTATTCGTGAAACCCTGAAGCGTGACGGCATTCTGCAACAGTTCGAGAAGCTGAACGCCACCGTGATGACGACCGCCTGCGGCCCCTGCATCGGCCAGTGGGATCGTCACATCGGCGATAAGACCAAGGTGAACACGATCATCGAGTCCTTCAACCGCAACTTCGCCGGCCGTAACGACGGCAGCAAGAAGACCCAGGCTTTCCTCGCGTCTCCTGAAATCGTGGTGGCGATGGCGATTAACGGTGACATGCGCTTCAACCCGCTGAAGAGCACGGTGACGGGCGCGAACGGCGTTTCCTTCAAGCTCGCGACTCCGGTCGGTGAAGAACTCCCGGCTAAGGGCTTCGCCACGAACGTCGGCGGCTGCATCATCCCGGACTTCAAGCAGGTCCCAGTTGTGGTGGCTCCGAACGCCGAGCGTATCCGCCTCCTCACCCCGTTCCCGGCCTGGAACGGCAAGGATTACGTCGATCTCCCGCTGCTGATTAAGGCGAAGGGCAAGTGCACGACGGACCACATCTCCCCCGGGGGCAAGTGGCTTCCGTACCGCGGCAACATCGACCGGATTTCCGATAACCTCCTCGAGCGCGCGACGAACGCCTTCAACGGCAAGAGCCAGAGCGTCTGGAACGTGGTGAACAAGGACTACGAGTCCCCCGCGAAGACCGCCCGCCTCTATAAGAACAAGGGCATCCAGTCGATCATCGTCGGCGACGACAACTACGGTGAAGGTTCTTCCCGTGAACACGCCGCTATGGAACCGCGTTACCTCGGCGTCGTGGTGGTGCTCGCGAAGAGCCTCGCCCGAATCCACGAGTCCAACCTGAAGAAGCAGGGTGTCCTCGCTCTCACCTTCGTGGACCCGAAGGATTACGACAAGATCCGCGAGAAGGACCGCATCTCGGTGCTCGGCCTCTCCCAGATCGCTCCGGGGAAGACCGTGACGATCGTCTGCAAGCATGACGACGGCACTGAAGACCGCTTCCAGGCTCAGCATTCGTACAACGCGAAGCAGCTCACCTGGTTCCGCGCCGGTTCCGCGATGAACGCTCTCGGCAAGGCCTAAGCCACCCGCCGAAAGCCGTGAGAGACCGCCTTCTCCTTCTCTCCCTCTGAGAGGACGGTCTCCTAAATCTCCCATAACGGCTTGATGGATGGATCCGAGGAGTTCTCTCCTCTCCTGGATCCATCCATTTTTTTGCTTTGGGGTATGAAAGGCCGCGCCCTTTCGCCCGCTTTTTCCCCTGAAATCACAGGGCTCCGATAAAAGGACATACCTCAGAAGAAGACATCCATCCTAACTGTTTCTTCTGCACTTTCACCCGGCATCAACTAAGGCAAGAGCCATAATCAGGGCGGCCACGGCCGCTATCAGCTTTCCTGCAAAAAGCGCGGAGATTCCGGCCGGGTATACAGCCGATACGAATCCCAGCTGATCCCCCAAAAGGCAGAGAGCGGGGCCAGAAAATGCCGAGCATATCACCCTGCCCCGCCGGGTCATTTGATCGAACAAAGTATACGTCGGCAGTGGATTGACGAGAGCGACAATCATTCCCAAAGCTGCAGAGTCATCAATCTTTAAAAACGAAGCGAATGCATGGAGCAGTCCCGCAAAGTGCATTTGGATAAACAGTACGAAGGGATAGGCTCCCGCCAGCATCACACTGATTTCCCCAATGAGCTCAAACTGCCGGCCCATAGGGGCCATCCCAGGAATCAGCACAAAACCAAAATAATTTTCAAGTGCAGCAACTGCCAGCAGCAGAATGAAGCCGCCGACCAAAAAACGGGAAACAAGAAGGCAGACCTGAGCAGTTTTTTCCGCAAAAAAAGCAAGGGCTCCGGCTACGGTAGCCGCAAAGATGAAGGCGGGCATGCCTAGTTTCAGAAGAGAGCTCATGGCATAGCCTTCCGCCAGACCGACCCCAAAAAGACTGAGGGGAGCGGCGATAATGCCGATGACCAGTCCCTTGGAAACATCCAAACGACTCTCCGAACCGCACATGGAAAGAGAGAGGCATCGCATAGGTCAGAATGCAACCGAACGTTCCTCCTAAACCAATCCCGGACAGAACCGCCGCCTCACTGCTGTGAGCCATGGACTGGGCTAGTGGCAAACCGCCCATATCTACTCCCAGCACCATCCCCGCAAATAGTGCTGGATCCGATCCTACGGACTCGAACAGCCTACCGAAAAATGGGCCGATACACGCTCCCAGGACCGGAGCAGCACACATAATGCCGACCATGACCATAGCAAGCGGTCCCATCGTGTTTAACCCCCGCTCAAACTCCCTGCCATAGCCGAACCGATTGTCAAAGAGGGCTTTGTCCACCGCTCCGACAGTCATAAAAAAGGCCATGATCCCAATGACCACGGCGCTCATTTCACAGGCTCAGATAAAAAAGGAAAATACGCTTCCCGGCAATTCTTCCTTTATTTTCCTTGAAAGGACAGAGAAGGAATTCTGCTTTCTGGAAGCTGAAAAAGCTTAAAAAAGTGCCAGAACCGCCCCGGACAGTTCTGGCATAGAGGTGTACCACAATCTTACCGGCGATGTCAGCGATGACTCTGCCGCATCAACCCGAATGTTGGAGAAGTCTTTGCAATGCTACGGCTCAGGCTTTCTCCACCCTCATCGGGATACCGCTGCGGCAGTTGCCGCCGGCCCAAACATCGCACAAGAGCGAAGCCGGACCGGGCCAGGTAGGATCCTGAGGAATCAAACGATTAACGGCAATACCACTGCCGCGCCGAGCGTCTGCCCGAATCGTCTGCCCATCAATCAGGCAGTCCCTAGCGCCATACCCTGTATGCCCAAAGCAATGGGAAACGCAAACCGCCCCTGCCGCCACGCCTTGAACACACTTTAAAACTCCCTCGGCAGAAAGCCCGTTCGGGCTCACCAAGCGAGCCTTGTCACCGTCTTTAAGCCCCAGCCGGGCAGCCGTTGTCTTATTTATAAATATGAAGTTCTGGGGACTGACCCGAAGATCATGTTCGAAAGCGGCAGAATAAGGGGATCTCAGGATGGGCTTGTAGGAACTGAAACGCAGCGGAAAACGCTGGCTGCCCCAGATTTTCGACCATGGGTCGCCATTAAAAAAACGAGGCTCGTCCAGCACTGGCACTCCTGGGTACTTCTTTCCGCTGTAGCAGTTATGCAGCGCTGCCATAGCAGGGTTGAATAGCTGCAGGAATTTGCCGCCTCCGTTTTTCATAAACTGGCCGTCATAGCGCTCTTCATGAGCGTAATAGCCTCCTCGTGAGAACAAAGCCTCAATTTGCGAGGCTTCGCCCTTTGTCACTCGCGCTGTCACGTCCCTCATAGCATGAACGAGTCCGGCATATTTACGATCCTCGTCTGTTACCTGTGGCAGCCCTTTGCACTGGGCTGCCACATTGGCAATGTAGCGCACACTCCAGTCCTCCGGATCCAGCAGATCGACCGGAGAACCGTCTTTAACTGGTATCGAGGAACGACCGAATCCGGGCAGCCCCAGTTTTACAGCACAGTCTATGAGGAAGCGCTCCATGCCGACTCTACGGCCCTGGGCGTCCTTCACCGTCCGGGACTCGGACACAGGAGCTCCTGCTACAACGCACTGGTCAAAGCTCCCCCAGGTGCGGTCGCAGGCGTAATCCTCGTACATCACATGATCCGGGATAATGTAATCCGCATAGACATTGGTCTCGTTGATGTAGGCATCTATCGACACAAAAAGCGGCAGGGTCCGGGGATCAGCCAAAGCACGGACAGCCTGCCTGCTAAAAGAAGCAGCTGCGTAAACAGGGTTGCTCCTCCAAGTCAGCAGCGCTTTAGCCGGATAAGGAGATTTGTTAGCAAGAGCCGTAAGCATCTCCGCGGCATTCGAGGCCCCATACCCTGGATTCATGTTGTGATAGAGATGTCCTGCCGGATAAGGCTTAAGGCCTTTCGCCGCCTTCTGCTTGAATTCTGTAGATTCTTCATAGGGCATGTTGAGGCACACCGTGCTTTGCCCGTCCAGCTTAGGCGCCCCGGAGACTGTATTCAGATCGTATCTTCCCTCAAACCCCATCTGGGCGCCGTTTCCATAAATGGCGCCGCCCCGCGCGTCATGCGAGCCGATCAGCGTGTTGAGGATACAGATCAGCCATCCCACCATGGGGGCGTCAGCCGTATAGTTGCCTGTGTTCGAAACCACGGCGGCCTTACGGCCATGGTGAGTGAATTTTTCCGCCACAGCGGTAATCTTCTCTGCCGGTATCCCGCACAGACGACTGTAGTCTGCAAGCGAATGCTTTTGAGCCTCGCGTTTCAGAAAAGCAAAGCTTGTAGCAAGGCGAACGGATTTGCCAGACAGAGCCTTCAGGGTCACCTGAGCGTCAAGATCGCCGAGAATCGCTTTCTCAGAGGAAACCGCCCGTCCCCCAACCAGAACGATCCCTTCGCCTTTCTTTCCTAGCCCAAACTCCGCCGCGTCCGCCATCGAGCCGCTTTCCACATTGACGAGCCAGGCGGCGTTGCTCCAGTTGACCTCTTTCGCTTTTGCGGCTGCGGATTTAGACGGAACCCTCAAAAAGTCAGCGTTGTACCATTTCCGGTCGATGATGACTCGAACGAGGGCATACAGAAACGCGCAGTCCCCGCCCGGAATGATGGGCAGCCACGAAGCCCCGGTTTCGGCAGCGGCAGGATTCCTCAAAATAGGGTCGACACAGACATATTCAGCTTTTCTCGCCGTCCGCGCATCGGCCGCCCCAAATCCCAGCCGGTTCAGGCTCGCACCGGAACTGCCCGGTGCCGTTCCGATAAATATCCCGTATTCAAACTCATTCCAGTCGATGTCGCACATGCCCGCCCCAATGGTCGGGTCGAGCCCCAGAGAATAACCGATCCCCACGGAAGATCCGCAATAAGCATGCTTGGAGACGAGGTTGACGCTTCCGAAGCCTTTGGTCACGAACCGGCTGAAAAGCCCGCCGCGGATCGTGTCCTCCTCGTTAAAAGTGGCAAATAGCTGATTGGCCTTGGAGCCGAACTCCGGGCTGCCCGGTTTGACGGGAGTCTTCAGGTCGCGGATCGACCGTAGCCCCTCCACGCGCCCCTCGCCGAACAAATCCCCTCCTTCAAGGATTTCTCTGAGGGCCTGTTCATAGGGAATCGAATGCCATTTGTTTTCTCCTCGCTTTCCTGCGCGCTTAAGAACCTTGACGATTCGATAGGGATCAGAAAGAACATCGGGACCGCTCGCGCCTTTCCCGCAAGTGGTTGCTCGATGGGAAAGACCGGAATCGCCTGTCAGCATCTCATAGGCCTTGCGCACCGGGGTAGAAAGCGGCAGAGGCCTGCCGCCCGTTACAACCTCGCAGTAAGGGTTGCCGGCTACGCGTGTTAGACGCCCTTCCCTTTCGTCATACCTGTAGCGGATGCCACACATGTTGTTGCAGGTAAAGCATTTGGTAAAACCCAGGCGAATTCCGGGTCTTAATTCAACTGTGCCCCCGGTTTTCTTCATTTCAGGTTCGGAGGCAAGACCGTATCTGATTTTCTTCTCTTGCATAGCTTCTCCTTACCGCTGCCAGTCATTGCTGTCGAGCTTCAGCAGAACTTCGTCCTTGACCGAGTCAGGCAGTCCGATATAGAAAATGTTGGGCTTGGTTCCGTGTCGAGTAAGAAGCGCGTATGTCTTGCTGCTGCTGATCACTTTATAGATTTCGCTAGTTGGATCATTGAGGTCGCCAAAGATGCGGGCGTGCCCGATGCAGCTTTCAACGCAGGCAGGAAGCAGTCCGGCCTGAAGCCTGTGAATGCAGAAGTTGCACTTCTCAGGAGGAGTCTTGTGCGAGCTGTCGGGCTGCCTGGCTCCATAAGGGCACGCAGGAACACAGTTCATGCAGTGGATGCAGCGGTCATAGTCAATCACTACCAGGCCGTCCTCGCTGCGCTTGTAGGTCGCCTTGGTCGGACAAACCTGCACACAGGGCGGATTGCTGCAGTGATTGCACTGGCGCGGCATAGAGATCACAGCCTCGCCGCCGGTCGGGCCGCGGAGTTCGACCTGTCCTACGGTCGTTCTTCTCCGTGCATCTCCGATCCGATTTTCCATGGAGCAGTTCACCGTACAGGAAAGGCAGCCGGTGCAGCGTCTGACGTCAAAAACCATCCCGTAACGTTTGCCTTTTGTTTTCGCCAAAATTTCCGCGCTTGGAACAAACGTCAGAGTCATGCCGCCGGCCATCATTTTCAACAAAGTTCTTCGATCAATCATGGCTGCTTGCTTTTCAGTGCCGGCAGAGCGGGGCGCAGCTGCGCCTCGCCCTGTCGAGAGTTAAAGATCTCGGAGAAATCCCAAGTTAGTTTCCCTTGGCGACTTTCTCATACCAAAGGCTGTGATTCTGGATCGCCCAGTTCTCATCGCACTTTCCGGAGAGCATGTTCTCGATTCCTCCCTCGCTCATGACCGCGCCCATGTAAATGTGCACGACAGAGAAGGCGCTCAGAACAATGGCACTCACAATGTGAATAATGAGAGCGAGAAGAGCTGAGTTTTTAGAGACACCGCCGAAAGCTGCCGGATAGAGCATCATCAGACCGGTCACGATCAGGCACAGGCCGAATACGACAAACGTCCAGAAAAAAGCCTTTTCACCAGCGTTGGCAAAGCCGGCAGCAGGATGTTCGGCCTTTGTTTTCCCCAGATTGATGTAGCCGCCCAGCTTCGCAAACCAGGCCGCGTCGCCCTTTTCCGGCATCTGGCGCTTCATCCATTTCACCATCATGATCACGGCGCCGATCAGGAACGGGAAGGCAAAGAAGTTATGCAGCTGAACGGATCCGCTCACAAGGGTGAAGAAATGGGACGGGGACATCGCCGGCTCAAGCCAGAAGCGCCCCGCACCGATGACCAGACCCGTCAGGATAAGCACGACTCCGGGAATGCCGGTCAGCCAGTGAAGGAAGACGTCCAGCTTGGACCACCTGGGGATCAGCTTGCCAGAGAAACCTTGGTCGAGCTTGGCGCGTCCGTTGATCATCACGAATACGGCAAACAAGACTGCGACCAGCACTACGGCTGCGAAGATGAAATTCGCAATCGTGGTGCTTGCCTGCAGGAAGCCGAGATAGCCCGAGCTCACCGCATCCGGGTTGTACGTCATGGTCAGGCTGGGGTCCGAGGGATATCCCAGCAGCTGAGGCACATCGGCATTGACCGCATGCTCCTGGACCTCAGACCAGAATTCCGGCATATGCTCAACGGTTTCCTGTGCCGCCTTGTCCGCAGCCCATGCGGCCGAACCTGCGGCACCAAGTCCAAAGGCCGTCAAATATTTAATGATTTGCATAGCAGTTCCTTGAATTGGCTGAAGGTACGGCAATGGTTTTTTCCATGCCCGTCATGTCTTGCGAAAGACTGACGCCTTCAAAAAGTGAACTCAGTTTTCGATCGAGAACCCGCGCCCACTCCTTCCAGACCGCTTCCTGCGCATCTTGGGCGAGGGCCAGCAGAAAATCATGAGCCCAGTGTCCGAGGTGTTCCGCCCAAAAGCGGTTCGCCGCCTCGGCAAGGGCTTCACAGACTTCCGTATGCCCGGCTTTCTCATGAGCCTGCAGCAGCGATGCGAGGTAATACAGAAATTCCAGCTCGTTGCCGAAAAAATCGGCCATTTCATTGAAGCGGGGATCCAGTGCAAGGCCGACTTCCGCATAAGAGTGGAGAACGGCCGCCGAGTAGCGATTGTTAAGGATGCGGGTGTGAGTGCGCCAGACGCTTTCATAGGGAGGGACAGTCAGCTTCCCCGGACCGATACACATGCGGTTGAAATCCACCTCAGCCGCCTCGGCGCTGCCGGCAAACTTTCCGGCAACCCGGGCCAGAGCTTCTTCTCCATTGTTCTGCGCCCAGCTGGAAAGCCTTTGAAAAGTTTCCTTTTTTCCGGCGTTCTGGCAGCCTTCCTTAAACGCAAGGAAAAAGTCGCGAGCGCCAGCCCATCCCTCTCTTGTGACCATCTTTATCTGCGCCTCCTGATGATGACCATGTTGGGCCTGTTGGGGCCGTCGCGATAGCCAATGCCCTGCCGGGAGGCATCCGGAGTCTGGTTGAGGACCTGAGCCGTGTTACCCACTTTCAGGCACTTAATCGGGCATCCGTCGACGCAGGCCGGGTTCAGGCCGGCATCAAGCAGTTCGATGCACATATTGCATTTGGCCGCTTTGCCGTCTTTTTTGCTGATCACGATGGCATCGTACGGGCAAGCGCTCCTGCAAAGTCCGCAACCCGTACACTTGCTTCGATCCAGCACAACAATGCCGTCGTCGCGCTTCAGGAATGCGCCGGCCGGGCAGACAGCCATGCAGCTCGGGTTCGAGCAGTGCATGCAGGCATGAGACAGCCACACGTCGCGGATCCTGCCTCTGGAGTCCTTCACCTCATAGAGATCAACCTTGCGGAAGCGGACGTCTTCCGGCAGCTCGTTGTGGATCTGGCAGGCGATCGTGCAGCCACCGCAACCCACGCAGTTTTCCTGACGGAAAATGAAGCCTTTCTGAAGTTTGTTTTCTGCCATTTGAGTTCGCCTCCTTTAAGCCTTTGCCACCGCAACGCGGGTCGAGTGATATGCAGAGCCGCCGCCCAAGTCCGAGAGCTTGCCTGTCGTGAGGCTGTTGGTGTTCGTGTTGTGGCCGAAGGGATTGGTGGAGCGCCAGTTGCACTTGGTTGTCCTCACCACGCCCGGGCGCACGCGAGTGGTCAGGCGCGCGATGAAGTATGCGGTTCCGCGCTGGTTGGAAAGCTTCACGCGGTCTCCTGCCGCAATGCCCAGCTTCTTGGCGTCAGCAGGATTGATTTCGCACTCGTAGGCATTGAAGGCGCGGATGTACTTCACGTTGTAGAAGGACGAATTGACACGCTGGGGGATGCCGGGCGAGAGCATGCGGAAGGGGAGCTTCTTTTCTTCCGGAGGCATTTCGCTTTCCGGCAATCCAAGATCGACCACCGGATCAAATCCCGCCTTCTTCATGGATTCTGAATAGAGTTCAATCTTTCCGGAAGGCGTCCCGCACTTCTGGCCATGGCGGACAGGCACGCTTTCTGGCAGCGGCAGCTTAATGAACTTTTCCTTCTGCAGCCGTTCAACCGTCACGCCCTTGTACCACGGGGCGGCATCCGTCAGGAAGTCGCGCATGATGTCAAAGGCCGTCTCATCGAAAGCAGGATCCGTGTAGCCCATCCGATGGGCCCATTCCTCAAAGAAAGTGAGATTCGGCTTCGATTCGCCCAGCGGTTCGATGACTTTCTCACAGATCTGGACGAACCAGCACTGATAGTCGCCGATGATGTCGTCCGTCTCGAACTGGGTGGAGGCCGGCAGCAGCAGGTCGCAGTACTGCATGGAGTCGGTCATGATCATGTCGAAGCCGACCACGAAGAGATCATCGCGCTTCAGGTTGCGGATCACCTGATTCACGTTCGGGGAGACGGCGACGGGATTGCCGTTGTAGATGACGAGCTCATGGATCGGCTTGATCTTGCGCCCCTCGGTGGTCGGGTTTTCTCCCAGAAGGGCAGTATCCAAATCCGTCATGTTGACGTGCTGCTGCTCGCCCTTGCGCAGGAAGTTTCCCCTGCCCTTGTCTAGATTCATGCCCGTAATCGGCCGGACGTTGTCATAGATGATGCCGGCGTTAGGCTTGTCGAACATCCCGTGCATCGCCTGCATGATGCCAATCGCCCGAGTCATGCGCGCGCCGTTGAAGTTGCGCTGCATGCCGTAGCCGCCGCGGATGATTACCTTTTTCGCAGTGCAATAGACCTTGGCCCATTCCTCGATCTCTTCACGCTTAAGATCCGTTGTCTTGACAATTTCGTCCCAGGAAATGGAATTGATGCGGGCCACGGCTTTGTCGGCGCCAATGCAGCACTTCTCCATGAACTCCTTATCTTCGAGCCCGTGCTCCAGCATGTACTTCATTACCCCAACCGCCACATACGCGTCGGTCGAGGGACGGGGCTGCAGATAGACATCGGCCTGGGAGCAGATCGGAGTACGGTTGGGGTTGACGGCCAGAACTTTCGCGCCGTTGTCACGTGCCATGTTGATGTATTTGATGCCATGGACGTTGGAAACGGTTTCGTTGAAGCCCCAGGACACATAGCAGTCGCACCCCGGAATGGTTTCGGGATCCGGGCCGTCGGTTGTGCCCTGTACGCTGCCGTAGCCTGCGACACCGCCTTCCGTACAGACCAAACGGTCCAGCACCGAGGAACCCAGACGGTTAAAGAACCGGTCCCCTGCGGCTCTCATGCCGATCGCACCGTAGTTGCCGGAGTAGGAATACGGCAGTACGGCTTCAGAACCGTATTTTTCTACGACTTCATTGGTTTTCTTGACGAGGATATCCCATGCCTCGTCCCAGGTGATGCGCTTCCACTTTCCGGAACCCTTTTCCCCTACCCGCACCATCGGGTGCAGGATCCGGTCGGGTGCATAGGTGTATTCCACGTACGTCTGGCCCTTCACGCAGGGGCACGACCCTGTCTTGAACTGCTCCTCGGCGCCGCTCACAAAGGTCATGCGTCCGTCCTGGACGCGGAACTTCATGAGACAGCGGTCAGCGCAGTTTCTCAGGCAACTGTGGTACTTCACCGTCCCACTGCGCTTATCAAGCAGCACCGGATTGGCGCCAACGGAATGCATTGCGCTCGCGGAGCCAATCATGAGGCCGGACAGGCCGCCTACTGCAACAGTAGCCCCCGCACCTTTCAATAAATCACGACGAGAAACTCTCATAGTTTGTCTCCTATTTATTTATTTGTTTTTATTATTAAAATGAAGTCATCCTTGCTTTTAAAAACTCGATTTCGAGATTGTCTGATCCTGTTCACCTCCGCATTTTTTCTGCCGCCTGCCAGGCCTGTCCCAACCCTCCGACGAGCTTGTCCTTCACGAAGCGGAAAACCTGCGACTGATTGGCGTTTCCATAAACCACGTAATTTCCGATCGGCCTCACCTGATTGCGCATCGCCTTGATGCACCCCTGGATGGCTGCAGGCAGCCTGACATAGCTCAGGTTTTCCACAGAATCCGCAAAATTGAGCGTGAACTGGTTGCAGACCACCGTAACGGAATCCGTCTCAGCCAGTGTCTGGAATGCAGCCGACACACTTTCGGTGTATTCGTCGATCCCCATCTGGCCCCCGTACTGTCTGCAGACCTCCACGAGGAGAGGGCAGGCCAGATCGTCGTAGTTGTCTATTTCGAGGACCCGATAGCGCGTCAGATCCTCCACAGTCAAATCCGTCCGCCCTTCAAGAGGGTGCCCTTTCCTAAAGAGAAGGTAGATGTCGTGGGTGTGCGCAAAGCATTCGTAATTGAGCCGCTTGTCATCGAAACCTTCATAGACAACGGCAAAATCAACTTTTCCGCTAGCGATGTCGGATCCGCAGTCGTAGTTCAGGATGCGCACGTTGAAATGCATGTGCGGTGCTACCGGAAGGATTTCCTCGCAGATGACCTTTTGAACAGCGAAGCAGAATTCGTCGTAAAGCAGTATTTCAAAGTAGCTTTCGGACTGATCCGGCTGAAATCCCGCAAACTCTTTGTCGAGTTTCCGATACTGTTCGGTCAGGTGGCTGATGAAGGGAGCGATTTCCGTAGCCTTGGCCGTAACCTCGAAGCCTTTGTTAGTCCTTACGAACAGCTGGTCGGAAAAAATTTCGCGCAGACAGGCGATCGTCCGGGTGATGGCCGAGTTCGTCATCTTCAGTTCTTCTGCCACCCTGCTCGCGCTGCGTGATTTGTACAGAGCCAGAAAAACTCTTACGTGTCGATATGTAAGCGATTCCAGATTCATGATCTTTTCCTTGAATTACATTTTGCAGAGCGCCTGATTTTTTAGTTTGACATATATCAAATCTAAAATTTTTATCATTTTACAAAAAACTATTTTTCACAATTCGAAAATAATTATAAATAATTGATTTTAATTTAAAAATTCTGTTTATTTGTATTTTCAATGTTTTAATATATATCTATATTTTATATAAATATTTATTTAAATTGCTGGCGAATTATCACTTCAAGTGCAAAGCCTGAGAAAAGAATAGTGGCCCATAAAG
>OGDY01000176.1_pt1 | contig 83727 bp, 64 predicted proteins | sample 1570341 | NCBI WGS metagenome assembly OGDY01 (sample SAMEA2581972, study PRJEB24529) | metagenome | biome: Human gut stool | place: China | collected 2011 | reverse complement strand
GGGGGAAAATATATAATAGAATAGAACAACAAAAATATAACAACTTATATAAAAATAAATATGCATACGGGTTGGAACTGCAGATACAGAATATTTTTGATTATAATGAGGTAATTAAAGAAAGAAGAGCACCATATCACGAAAAATATGAGGGTAATTTAATGTATGGTATTGGGGCTGCGCTGCGAGAGTACTCTTCATATAGTGGTGATATTTACTGCGCAATTGAACACGGAACTCCTACAGAACGTATAGATAATGAAATGGAGTACAAGGATAATGATATGCCTGTTTTGTTAGTGCATTCGGAACAGCGACGCAAATTTCTAAAAGATAAAACAGATAAACTTATGATTACTTTCGGACCCAATTTTATGCCATATGCGAAGCCTATCTACTCAGAATTCGCAATCCAAGGTATCAAAAAAAATTTGGGTAAGACTCTCTTGATATATCCACAACATAATAATGATACATCTGAGTTTGAAAATATAAATAAAAACACGTCTAATCTTATAGAATTTGCAAAGAAAATAAAGAATAAAGGAAAATTTGATACAGTAATAGTGTGCTTATATTATATAGATATAGAGAGAGGAATGCATTTTGCGTTCGAAAAGGAAGGCTGGATTATTACGAGCGCAGGAAATAACAAAAATCACGATTTTGGTAATTGCTTTTCTACAATTTTGAGACTAGCGGATTGTGTGATTGCTCAAAGTATCACAGGCATGTCTTATGCAAGTTACTTAAATATACCAGCGATTTTTTATCAAGGTAACAGAAAAATGGTACAGGAAGATGGGGTGATTTTTGAGGATGCATGGACAATAAATGGTAAATCCTGGTTAGAAAATACAGAGCGAGATTTGCTGAGGCTTTTTTCTGAGTATAATGAGGTGACTACAGAAGAACAGAGAGAATGGTCTGCATATATGTGGGGGGCTGATGAAGCCAAAACACCAGAGGAAATAAAGCTAATTTTAGAGTTTGCAAAAGAATTAAAAAGGTCAAATTGTTCAGTTGATAGGATAAAACATATTGCGCAGAAAAAGAAGTATGAACCGATTAGGAAATATATAGAAGAAGCGTTACAGTATAAATAATAGTAGAGGTGTAAAGATGAGAACAGTAGCATGGGTGCCAATTAAATTAAATAATCAAAGATTACCAGGGAAAAACACAAAATTGTTAGCAGGGAAACCATTATGCAGCTATATGTTAGAGACATTAACACAGATAGATGGATTAGACGATATATATGTATATTGTTCCCAGGAGGATATTATTCAATATCTTCCAAACGGTGTCAAATTTTTGAAACGACCTGAAAAATTAGATGGTGCTATGGTAGGACATTATGAGATTGTAGAATCTTTTATTAATACTATTGATGCTGATGTATATTTAAATGCACATGTTACTAATCCGTTTGTAAAAAGAGAAAGTATACAAAGAGGTTTGGATAAGGTTTTAAGTGGGGAACATGACTCTGCACATACGGTTCAAAAATTGAACAAGCCTTTGTGGTATCATGGAGAACCATTTAATTTTACAAGGACTAAGATGTATCGAAATCAAGATATTGATCCAATGTATATTGATATGAATTTGTGTATTTATAAGAAAGAAGTATATACTGAACAAAAATCAAGATATGGAAAGAATCCATATTTTATTGAACTAAGTCAGATTGAATCTATTGATATAGATTATCCAGAGGATTTTATGTTTGCTGAAGTAATGTATCAAACCTTTTTGAAAAATAAGTAGTTAAATGCGAGGGAAAGAATGAAAAAAATAAGAATTCTTGATTGTACGTTGAGAGACGGAGGAAGAATAATTAATTGTGCATTTAAAAATCAAGAGATAAAAAACATTTCAGAAAAGCTTGCGGATGCAGGAATTGATATTATAGAAATGGGATTTTTGCGGGATGGGAGAGATGTAGAATATTTAGGGGACACTACTTTCTTTACAGAGGTTCATCAGATTACTCCTTTTTTAGATAATAAGAAACAGAATGTTTTGTATACTGCGTTCATTGATTATGGTATGTGCAATATTGATAATTTAGACTCTTATGATGGAACATCAATTGATGCAATTAGGCTTGGTTTTACCAAAAAGAACTACGATGAAAATAAAGAAGATATTATAAGATGGGCAAAAATAATTAAAGAAAGAGGGTATAAACTTTTTATACAAGGTGTAAACTCATTAAATTATAATGATGCAGAATTGCTGGAAGTAATAGAGATGGTTAATGAGATACATCCGTACAGTTTTGGAATCGTAGATACCTATGGTGCTATGTACGTAGATGATGTAGATAGATTGTATGGTTTAATCGATCACAATATGCTATCTGATATATGCATTAACTTTCACTCACATAATAATTATCAACTGTCCTTTTCTTTAGCACAAGAAATTGTGAAATTAAGTGCAAACGGAACAAGAAATGTTATTATTGATGGAACGTTAAGCGGCATGGGGAAAGTGGCTGGAAATCTTAATACAGAGTTGTTTGTTGATTTTATGCTAAGAAAATTACACTATGATTATGATCTAGACGTTATTTTTGACTGCATAGACGATTATATTTATAAATATACTATTGAACATAAATGGGGTTATTCTGTTCCAGCATTGATGGCTGGCGTATATAAATCACATCCAAATAATGTTATATATCTTACAGAAAAATTCAGACTACATACGAAGGATATCGGATATTTATTGTCAATGATAGAGCCGGAATTGCGTCAACGCTATGACTATAGTAATATCAAAAAAGTATATGAAGAGTATACTGGAGAAAATATAGATGATAGAAAAACGATTGATGAAATTAATAAACTATGGGGTGGAAAAGACGTGTTAATATTGGTGCCAGGAAGTACAATTAGCACATATGAAAGGCAAATTAATAGCTTTATAGATAACAATGATGTAATTGTCATAAGCGTTAATTTTGTATCTGCATATAAGGATAGTTGGGCCTTTTATGGCAACAAAAAAAGATATGAAAATGATATTAGAGTGGACAAGAGCCAGCATGTAGTTGTGACATCTAATATTGAACCTAGAGGGAAAAATAGTTTGCGGGTTAACTATCATACGCTTTTGAATAATACCCATGAATTGTCTGATAACTCGACAATGATGTTATTAAATATGGTTAGGAAACTGAATACGCAAAAAATATTTATAGCAGGTTTTGATGGGTTTGATAAAAATAAAAGAAATAATTTTGTAGATGAATCATTTCAAGAACAGAGACATAATGCGGCCTCTTATGATAAAGTAAACAGGGAAATTTCGGTAATGCTTGATGAATTTGCGGAGAGTATTTCGGAGAAATGTGTAATTACATTTATTACACCATCGTATTATCAAAAATATGTCACAAATCGTGAAATTATTTTTAAAGAGAAGATTACAGTATGAAAAGTAAAATAAAACATTTTATAATGGACGTTGATGGGACTTTAACAGATGGCAAGATTTATTTTAGTTCAAACGGGGAAATGTTTAAGGCATTTAATGTTAAAGATGGATATGGAATAGCACATATGTTAAAAACGAATGGCATTGAACCTATTATTATCACCGGAAGACAAAGCAAAATAGTAGAACAACGTGCAAGGGAATTGGGCATTCTGAAGATATATCAAGGCAGAGTAGACAAATTACCAATTGTTGGAGAGGCGATAGGTACCGATGGTTTAGAAACATGTGCATATATGGGAGATGATATTCCAGATCTTGAATGCATGATGCAAATTAAGAGGGCCGGAGGATTAACGGGATGCCCAGTAGATGCAGGAAAAGAAGTTCAGGAAATTTGTGATTTTATCTCCCCCAAATGTGGGGGAGATGGTGCTGTTAGAGATTTTATCGAATGGATATTGGGAAGTTATAGGTAGTTATAGGAGCATTTTCTCGTTGATAATATTTTTTACACTTGAGCGAGAATGATTGACTTAGTGGTTATTAGATATATATTTACTCATAGCCTTGTTTCTCCAACTGCTGTCAGAAGGAAAGATAGGATTTTACTGTTATATGTAAGAGTAAATATCGACTGTGCGAGAGTAGATTTCATTTTTCAGTTCAATATTTAGAACAATTATTTTGAGAGATGGTATTATAAATGTTTGTATAAGGTAATAGAGTGCCTGTTTAGAAAGGGAAGAAATGGTTTTTTCATCAGGAGTATTTTTGTTATTATTTCTACCTATAATACTTGCTGTTTATTATAATCCATGTATAAAAAGTAGGCAATTTCGTAACATGTGGTTGCTGTTTGCTAGTGTGATTTTTTATGCGTGGGGAGAGCCTGCTTTTATAGTGGTAATGCTAATTTCTATAGTTATAAACTGGTTAGCAGCATTATTGATAGATAATTGCAAAGAACAATTTAACAAAAAGTTCTGTTTGGCACTTATATTGATATTTGATATAGGAGTATTGTTCATATGTAAATATGTAGATTTTACAATAGAAAATATTAATATTGTATTACATTGTAGTATTCCAAAAGTGGGAATGACACTTCCAATTGGAATTTCTTTTTTTACATTTCAAATTATCAGTTATATTATAGATGTTTATTGCGGTAGGGTTTGCGTTTCTAAAAGCTTATTGAAGTTTACTCTATATGCAATGCTTTTTCCACAACTAGTAGCGGGACCGATTGTCAGGTATTCCGAAATTTATGATAGTATCTGTGATCGTTAAGAAAGTAGGCAGGACTTTGTTTACGGTATAAGAAGATTTGTAATTGGGCTTGGCAAAAAAGTAATTCTTGCAGATTTACTGGCAAGTGTTGCAGATGGTGTTTTTCTGGCAGCAGATATGAGGGAAGGATTAACTGTCGTACTTACATGGCTAGGTGCAATAGCTTATACTTTTCAGATTTATTTTGATTTTTCTGGATATTCCGATATGGCGATTGGCTTGGGAAGCTGTTTCGGATTTCATTTTGCAGAGAACTTTAATTATCCGTATATTTCCAAATCTATTACAGAGTTTTGGAAACGTTGGCATATATCTTTAACAAGTTGGTTTCGGGATTATGTATATATTCCTTTAGGAGGAAATCGTTGTTCTAATGTTAAACATTGTTTCAATTTATTTGTCGTGTGGATATTAACTGGTGTCTGGCATGGGGCAAATTGGACATTTATAGTTTGGGGGCTCACTTATTTTATATTACAATTCTTAGAAAAAAAACTGATACCTATTCATAAGGTTGGAAAATGGGGACATATTTACACAATGTGTTGTGTAGTGATTTGCTGGGTTATATTTAGAAGTGAATCTGTAATGAGTGCATTTCACTATATAGTAAAAATGTTTGGAATTGGAGTTCCGTTCGTAGACGAAACATCACTATTAACGCTTAAGGGAGTGGGAGGTCTGTTAGTGATATCTGTTTTTGCATGCATTCCGTGGAAAGACTCGGCTATTGTGAACAGAGTTCCTAAAAGTGTGAGATATTTATTGACTCAGATTGGAATATTGGTTGTATTTATTGTATCTATTTTGAGCATTATGAATGGAAATTATAGTCCATTTGTGTATTTTAATTTCTAGGTTCTTTTTTGTGAAGAAGAAATGAGAGAGTGTATAATGAATCGGTATAAATATTTAGACGTTATCATGATTTGTCTAATTGAGGCAATTTTGTGTGTTTTCATATGGACAAGAATTGTAACAAAAGAAATCTTGATTGATCAATATCACTTGTCATCGCCAATAACTAAATTTATTTTATATGATTTGAATACAACAATCGATGTGCCAACGACAGAGACGGATACACAGAACTCATATATTATTCATAAAATTGAAAAATATAAACATAAATTAATGGCATATACAACTTCTGCTATGATTTTTAATAAACAAATCAATCTAGCAGTGACTTACATAGATGGAAAATTGCAAACAGCACCATCAACATTGGAAAATAGAAAATATGTTGAAGTACCATCAGAAAATGTTATTAATTTTGCACACTTTGTTGAGGAACAAAATATTCCGTTCATGTATGTTTCGACTCCTAGCTTAGATAGTATAAAATGTAGAATGGGGGATGAGAAAATACAAGAACATCAGTTATCAGAACGTAGTTGGTATCTGCTCCAAAATCTAAGGGACGCAGGAGTAGATACAGTTGATCTTGCGGAGGAATTGGCTGATGCACAAAAACAACAATATGATTTAAGCAGTCACTGGTTTCCAGAAAGCGCTTTATATGCAGCGGGGATTGTAGCGGAGAGAGTGAATCGGTACGGCTTTGAATTTAATTCAGCCATATATTATAATACTTCAGATTGCATAGACTATTTTCAAGATAAAGAGGATTGGAAGGAAGTTATATATAATAATAGCGGATACTCCTATTCCTTTCCCATCCCAAAACAGAATAAAAATATGATATTTTCTTTGGAGCATGAGGGAACGGTAAGGGAAGGAACATTTGAGGAGGTTTTTTTACAAGAGCCAAATGAATATACCGATTCTGCATATCATGGATTTTCTGTAGTTCAGAATTCTACATTGTATAAGTATCATAATTTAAATGCAGTTGATAATGTAGGGAAAAAGATATTGATAATAGGAGATTCTTTCAACTGGATTCTAGCTGATTACCTTATTACAGATATTGAATACCTAGACGTTATTCATAATGCAACTTTTACAGAAAGTATACAGAGTTATATTTGTAAGACAAAACCGGATATGGTTTTAATTATTTATAATGATGCAGAATTTGTAAACATTTATACAGCGGAGGCATATGATTTTCAGTAATTAAAATAATGCAGTTTTAATTAAGGAGAAAAATAGTATTTTCAAGCTTAATATTTACATTTCTTTTTTTTATCAGTTGTAATATTTTGATATTACATAGCAAATGATAAATATAAAAATATTATTTTATTAATAGCTAGTTAGATAGTAAACGCTATGGAGCGTTAACTACCTAAAAATGCAGAGGCACTTTCCAAATGGCGTAGCGGATATGTTCCCTATAACCGGACAGGTTTCCAACTTTTAAAGTAAACGCTCCATAGAGTGCGTACGGTAATTCAACAGCATAGATTCATTGGAGAAAGTGAAAATGTATTTTATTCCGTTTATAGTATTAAGTGTATTTACAATTATAGAAATACAAGAGAAAGATAAACGTCATTATTTGTTTTATGCTGCTTTTTTGTTTTTAACGATTGCAATATGTTTAAGATATGGACAAGGAACAGATTATTTTGGGTACATGAATGTTTTTTTAAAGCGGGATCATGGAGAAATAGGATATACAATTCCAAAAATATACAATCTTATATAAACCAAAATAATTATGAGGGATACAATGTAATAACATATCCATATTATTCAATTTGGAACAAGGAAGAGGCAAAGAAAGTGGCACCAGATATGTGGGAAGATATGGAGATGTGGATAGAAATGCAGGAACTGCAACAGATGAAACAACAAGGTGATTAAAGCAATGTGAAGGTAGGGAGTAATATTAGGAAAAATGCGGAGAATATAATGAAACAGAAAATCGATCAAAATAAATTATTGTTTGCAATAATTAATGTAATTATGTTCACAATTTTTTTATGGGCAAATGTTATCACACCATTATCCGGAGATGATTTGGATTATCAATATATTTTTTGGACGGATAGGCTAGTGGAGAATGTGCATGATATTGTGATATCTCAAATCAGACACTGGGAGATTTGGGGCGGCAGGAGTGTTGTCCATTTTATTGATCAGTTTTTTTAATGTATGATAAAATGTATTTCAATATTGCTAATGCAGTGGTTTTTATTGTGTTTGTTTTATTGATTTATTATATGGCGATGAACAAAAAGGTGTCTAACAGTTTTTTAATATTAGAGTATGCTTTATTGTTATGTGCAATTCCTCATCCGATGGAAACGATAGTGTGGCAGACAAGTAGTGTCAATTATCTTTGGGGGAGCACGTTAATATTAGCATTTTTACTGCCGTATTATCATATAGCACACAACAAGAAGAAATATGAAAATAGTTTTGTTGTATCTGCAATCAAGGTGAGTGTAGCCTTTTTGGGAGGAATAGTTTCAGGATGGACTTTAGAAGCCGGCGGCGCGATGTTATTGTTGACATTAGTGATGATAGTGGGATACCAAGTATATAAGAGAGAGACTATATACGTATGGGAAATAATAGGTTTTGTGGGGGCGCTGATTGGATTTGCTTTTATGATATTAGCACCGGGTAATTTCAACCGGGCAGATATTGTTTTAAGTGAAGGAGAACAACGAACATTAATAGCAGAATTATTTTTTAGAATAGCAAGAGAAACATTTTACATGGTTAAAAATATGTGGATCTTATTTATTGCAATGATAATTTTGTATGTTAAATCTAAAAAAGAGAAGTCCAATCCTAATATTAGAATGGAATACATGAAAGCCGCGTTATTTATAATTGTATCTTTAGTGGGGGTATATGTGATGACGGCGTCTCCGGCATATGCAGAAAGGGTGCTGGTTACTCCTATCGCATTTGCAGTAGTTGCGATTGGTATATTATATAATACGGCTGTGTATAGTCTAAAAGATAAAACAAAATGACAGTTTAGTTGTGGGGACGAGACGAAGGTGAAAATAAAAATTTTATATGTAAATGGTGGAATAATGAACCGAGGTGGTATTGAATCATATATGATGAACTACTATCGGCATATGAACAAGGAAAAGTTTCAAATCGATTTTATTGTGCATGGATACGGAAGGGGAGTATATGATGCGGAAATTGAAAAGTGTGGGAGCAAGATATATAGACTTCCGGTAAAAAGTAAGAATCCTATAAAATATAGTATGGAATTGAAGAAAGTTCTTTTGGAAAATTCATATGACATTATACATTCTCATGTAGATGCCATGAGCTGCTGGATATTAAAAGTGGCTAAACAATGTAACATTCCGGTAAGAATAGCACATAGTCACAACACAGATCATTTAACAACAAATAAAGTAAAATATTTTTTGAATGAGATCGCAAGGAAAAATGTCACACGATATGCAACGGCTTGTTTTGCATGCTCTGACAATGCCGGGAAATGGCTTTTTGGAGAAAGTGAATTTGAAATAGTAAGAAACGCTATAGAACTTGAAAAATTTGCATTTTCAAGTGAGACGCGTAATCAGAAGCGTAATGAATTAGGGATAGGAAGGAATGAATTCGTAGTAGGACATGTGGGGCGGTTTGATGATCAAAAGAATCATGAGTTTTTGATAGAAGTATTCCGGCAGATTGCAAACGAAATACCTAATGCAAAATTACTTTTGGTTGGAGATGGAAAATTACGAGAAAAAATAGAAACTAAGATTAATAAATGTGGTATTGCTGACAGAGTACTGATTCTGGGAAATCGAGAAGATGTGGCAATGCTATATAGCTGTATGGATTTATTTGTTCTTCCCTCGCTATTTGAAGGATTAGGGATAGTACTAATAGAAGCACAAGCGAATGGTTTGCATTCTGTTGCCTCGGAAAATGTGCCGCAAGAGGTGAACCATGGCGATGCTATAAAATTCGTTGAATTGTCAAAGAAAAAATGGATTGAAGAAATACTAATGGAATATAAACAAAGCAGAAAAAGACAGCGGACCAACTATGTGGACTATTTGAAAAAAGATGGATACGATATTCATATGGCAGCATGTGAATTAGAAAAAAAATATCAAGAATTGGTGTGTAAATGAAAAAATATCGTATTTATTAAATATCCCTGCTCCTTACAGAGTGGATTTTTTAATAAGTTAAGTGAATACTTGGATGTGACTGTGATTTTCGAAGCAAAAGGTGCAAGCTCACAAGGAATTAAATTTGACTGGAATGATGACGGAAAGATTAAATTTAAATGTATTCATTTATCAGAAGAGGACATACATGAAAAAAAGGATAATTTAATAAGAGGAGCGGTGGGCTATTTTAGTCCTAGCGCCTTTACAGATAAATATTTGGTATATTATAGTGCGGATATATAGGAAGATATATCGTAAGTACTGATAACTACTACTATATAATGCGTGGAACAGCAAAGCAACTATTTACTTCTATTATAGATTTTGCTAATATGATTGTGAAAATATTAGTAGAAAAGGTAATATGAAAAAATGAAGAAAATAAATATATTTCTATTGATGTTGTGGTTCTTTTTTATGTTTGGATTCTTTACGATTTTCTTTAGAGAAAATTATTCTGAAAGGATTTTGATAAGGTGCGGGCTTAAAGAAGAAAAAGCACAAGAACCAGGGATAAATTATACTCTAATATCTTGGGAAAGTAGTCTTGCGCAATTAGATTATGATGCTGATATTGTGTTTTTGGGTGATTCAATAACACAGATGGGAAATTTCCAATCATATTTCATAGACAAAAGAATCATTAATTTAGGCATTTCGGGTGACAGTTTATGCGGAATGACGTCAAGAGTCAATATGATATCAAATGTTAAGGCAGAAAAAGTATTCCTTATGGCTGGAATAAATGGTTTAAAAGATGACACAATAAAGTCTTCGGTTGATTCTTATGAAACATTGATTTGTTCAATTCGCGATGTTGCCCCTGATGCCAAGTTGTATATATAAAGTGTGCTTCCAGTTTCTCAAGAACAAGAAGAATTTTGTGCGAAAAATGACACAATAAAAATTTTTAATAACGAAATAGAAAATCTTGCAAAAGAATACGGAACAACATATATTAATTTGTTTGATTTATATGAGAATGGTGGATATATGAATGAGCAATTAACAAGTGATGGAATACATTTGCAAAGGGAAGCATATGAAATATGGACTTCCAAAATTGAACAATATATATATGAATAACTAAAACTTCTCACACCAATAAGGTAAGTACTCAAACGGTTCTTTCCAAACTTAGTTGATTATAAAGAGAATTGCTTTACAAAACATAATGAAATGAGTTTTTTTCTATGAATTTACTTTTATTTCAACTAACCTTGGAAAGAACCGATAGAGTGCGTACGATTTGTGACTGACATCGGATTGCAAAATAATTAGATGCTTACAGATAAGACGTAAAGGAACGTGAATATTGGGGGTATTATTGCATGAGTGTATTATGTTAATAATATATTCATAGCAATAGAGAGTTCATGCAATGTGAGGTGAAAACATGAAGATTACCATAAAAAATATAGGGAAAATAAAGGAAGCAACCGTAGAAATAAATGGAATAACTGTAATTGCAGGTGAAAATAACACAGGGAAAAGTACAGTTGGAAAAGCACTATATGCTGTTTTTAACAGTTTCTATAATGTGGAAGAACAAATACGCAAAGAAAAAATTCAAAGTATAGAAAACATTTTGGAATTATTATATAGAAATACAACGTCGCGGTTCAATTTTAGGGTTGATTTTGAGGAAATTGCAAATAATATAATTAATAATGCGGTTGACTGCGCTGATATGGAACAACTTGAGGAAGAAATATGGAAACTGATCGGACAATATGATGAATACTTTTTAAAAAATAAGGTGACGCAGGATGCAAATGAATTGGTAAACCGCATCTATGATGCGTTGCAAGTATCAGATGAAGATTTTTTGAAAAACGTTTTAAATAAAAGAATCGGAGCGGAGTTTAATGGGCAAATAAATAATATATTTACGAGGGACAAGGCTGAAATTGCATTGCAGATAAGAGATGAGATTATAGATGTAACGATATGCAATGACGAAGTAAACAATATTGATAATCGGATAGATATGCAAACAGAAGTGTTGTATTTTGACGATCCATTTATTTTGGATGAACAGAGAGTGATCATATACCGTAATCACTCCAATTATATGGATCATAGAACACACTTAAAAAATAAAATCTTCTTGTCTGCAAAAGAATCCAATTTAATTGACGAGATCGTTGTAAATAATAAATTTGAAAAAATATATGATAGAATCAATAAAGTATGTGATGGCAATATTGTGAAGGGAAGAAGCGGTTGGGGTTATAAAAAGGCGAATACTAACAAGGTATTGGATGCGCGTAACTTGTCGACAGGATTAAAGACTTTTATTATTTTAAAAACTCTTTTGGCTAACGGAACGATTGAATTTAATGGTTCTATCATATTAGACGAGCCTGAGATTCATTTGCACCCAGAATGGCAATTAGCTTTTGCGGAACTTATAGTTTTAATACACAAAGAATTTGGAGTTCATATTTTAGTAAATACACATAGTCCTTATTTCCTTAATGCACTTGAGGTATATAATAAAAAATACGATGTAAGTGACAACTGCAAATATTATCTAGCTGAAATGAACGGGGATAATTCATATATTGAAGATGTAACAGACAATATTGAGAGGATTTACAGCAAGTTAGCCCGACCTCTTCAAAAGTTAGAAAACGAGGGGTATAGTGATGATTGACTGGGAAATACAAAAGATTTTTACAAATAATAGCTCGACTTTAAAAAAGATCTCCCGGGATGACAGTGACAAGGAAAAGATAGAGTATATGACAGAATCTGAAAGACCGGCGGTTGATTTTGATGCTGTGAAAACAGAGTATACGAATTCTTTAAATCTATCAGAGGAAAATGCTGATTCAGTAGATGGTATGTTTGAAGCAAATGGTAGTCTTGTATTTGTCGAATTCAAGAATGGAAATATGAAAAATGAAAAAGCTAAGGTAAAATCAAAAATCCGTGACAGCTTATTGATTTTTTGTGATATAACGAAGACAAGGATAGATGATACTCGTAAGATAGCTGAATTTATTTTAGTTTATAACCTTAACAAGAATCCATTACCAAACCAATTGAAAAAACAGTCAGTTCAAGAATCACAGTCACGAGTGAATATTGCGAAATACTTATGCCAAAAGGCAGGGAAGGAATTTATTCGGTTTGATTTGGAGCGATTTCAAACATTATATTTTAAAGCAGTACACACTTATTCCAAGGATGAATTTGAAAAATATTTGATAAAATTGCAATGAGTTAGACAAAAGGAGAACAATTATGTCACTATTTACAGGAAAAACATTAATGATCACCGGTGGTACCGGATCTTTTGGAAACGCAGTATTGAATCGTTTTCTTAAGACAGATATTGGAGAAATCCGTATTTTCTCTCGTGATGAGAAGAAGCAGGATGATATGCGCCATGAGTATCAAGTGAAGATGCCTGAGGTGGCGGACAAGATTAAATTTTATATTGGAGATGTGAGAGACCTGAATTCCGTTCGCTCAGCTATGCCAGGAGTGGATTACATTTTCCATGCGGCAGCACTGAAGCAGGTACCGTCCTGTGAATTCTTCCCTATGGAGGCAGTGAGAACGAATGTAATCGGTACGGATAATGTTCTGACAGCGGCCATTGAAGCCGGCGTAGAGTCTGTCATCTGCCTATCTACGGACAAGGCAGCATACCCGATCAACGCCATGGGTATTACAAAAGCAATTGAGGAGAAGGTAGCAGTTGCCAAGTCCCGTAATTCAGGGAAGACGAAAATCTGTTGTACCCGTTACGGCAATGTTATGTGCTCCCGTGGTTCCGTAATTCCTCTATGGATCGATCAGATCAAGGCTGGAAATCCGATTACCGTGACAGAACCATCTATGACCCGTTTTATCATGAGCCTGGAGGAAGCAGTAGATCTTGTACTGTTTGCCTTTGAAAAAGGAGAAAACGGAGACTTACTGATCATGAAAGCACCGGCTTGCACGATTGGAACGCAGGCGGAAGCTGTGTGTGAATTATTTGGTGGCAAGAAAGAAGATATCAAGGTGATTGGTATTCGCCACGGTGAGAAGATGTATGAGACATTGCTCACAAACGAGGAGTGCGCGAAAGCAATTGACCTGGGTGGTTTCTACAGAGTACCGGCAGATAATCGTGGACTGAATTACGATAAATATTTTAAAGATGGTGATGCGAAGAGAAATACACTGACAGAGTTTAATTCTAACAACACGAGAATGCTGAATTTGGAAGAAACCAAAGCGACTATTGGAAAGTTGGCATATATTCAGCAAAGAATGGCGGAGGACTAAGCAGTGTTTGATTTTAAGTGGAAAAATGATGGATCAATCAAACTTCTGATCATTGTGGGAACTAGACCAGAGATTATTCGCCTAGCTGCTACGATTAAGCGTTGCAGAGAATATTTTGACTGCTGTGTGGCACATACCGGACAGAATTATGATAAGAATCTCAACGATATTTTTTGGTCTGATTTTGATTTGGGTGGACCGGATGTATGGATGAATGTCGTAGGAGAGAATTTGGGACAGACCTGTGGAAATGTCATTGCGAGAAGCTATGAGCTGATGGCAGAGATTCAGCCGGATGCTTTATTAGTATTGGGCGACACCAATAGTTGCCTGTCAGCTATTGCAGCGAAGAGACTTCATATTCCTATTTTCCATATGGAAGCCGGTAACCGGTGTAAGGATGAATGCCTTCCGGAGGAGACAAATCGTCGAATTGTGGATGTCATTTCTGATGTGAACTTACCGTATTCCGAACCTGCCAGAAAGTATCTGCATGAGATGGGAATGCCAAAGGAGAGGACATATGTAACAGGATCTCCCATGGCAGAGGTGTTACATGGCAATTTGGAAAAGATTGAAGCATCGGATGTACTGAATCGACTGGGATTACACCCGAATAATTATATTTTACTTTCGGCACATAGAGAAGAAAATATTGATAACGATAAGAATTTTGAATCCCTGTTCAATGCTATCAACGCACTAGCAGAGAAATATGATATGCCCATTCTCTACTCTTGCCATCCGAGATCCAGAAAAAAGCTGGAAACAAGTGGATTTAAATTAGATCCCAGAGTAAGAGTAAATGAGCCGTTAGGATTTAATGATTATAATAAATTACAGATGAATGCATTAGCAATCGTGTCTGATTCCGGAACGTTACCGGAAGAAAGCAGTTTTTATCTGTCAATTGGCCATCCGATTGCAGCGGTATGCATCCGGACTTCCACGGAGCGACCGGAAGCACTGGAGTCCGGAAACTTCATTTTGGCAGGAATTACGACACAGGAACTTCTCCAGGCAACCGGTATGGCTATTGGCATGAAGCAAAAGGGAATTTTAGGAAAGCCTTGCCCTGATTATGTGGATGAGACAGTTTCTATGAAAGTGGTAAGGATTATCCAGGGATACGTAAATGTTGTCAATAAAATGGTATGGAGAAAAGGACAATAACCAATGAATATCTTAGTCACAGGCGCAAAGGGCATGGTAGGAACAGCCCTTGTCAATAACCTGAAAAATATCAGAGACAATAAGAACCGTACCAGACCGGGGATTCATATTGGCGAGATCTATGAATATGACATTCAGTCTACTGAGGAAGAGCTGGATACTTACTGCAGGAAAGCTGAATTTGTATTTCACCTGGCGGGAGTAAATCGACCGGAGAATCCGGAAGACTTCATGAAGGGAAATTTCGGATTTACTTCACAGCTTCTGGATACTTTGAAAAAGTATGAGAATAAAGCGACGATTATGCTTTCATCATCCATCCAGGCGACGCTGTCCGGCAGATTTGGAGATTCCGAATATGGTCGTTCCAAGAAGGCGGGAGAAACTCTTTTTTTTGCATACGCAGAAGAGACTGGTGCTAAGGTTGCGGTATATCGCTTCCCGAATCTGATGGGGCATAGCAGACCGAAGTACAACTCTGCAGTCAGCACCTTCTGTTGGGCAGTAGCGAATGATGAAGAGTTTACAGTAAATGACAGGACAACGGAACTGGAACTGCTCTACATAGATGATCTCATTGAGGGAATGTTTGATCTCCTGGAGGGAAAAGAGCAGCATTGTGAGTTTGATGGGGTAGAGACGGTATTGAGAGCAGAGGGCAGATACTGTTGCGTACCGGTTACTCATAAGGTTACGTTAGGTGAGATTGTGGATTTGCTACAGGAGTTCAAGATGCAGCCGGAGTCGCTGCTGATGCCGGAGATGCCGGAAGGATCTTTTGCGAAAAAATTGTTTTCGCTGTATTTAACTTATCTTCCTACAGACAAGTTTAAATATCGATTGAAAATGAATGGAGATGACCGCGGATCTTTTACGGAACTGATGCATACCTTGAATTGCGGACAAGTATCCATCAATATCAGCAGACCGGAAATTACCAAGGGGCAGCACTGGCATAACAGCAAGTGGGAACAGTTTATCGTGGTAGCTGGGCATGGCCTGATTCAGGAGAGAAATATCAATACCGGAGAAATGGTTGAATTCGAAGTATCCGGTGCTAACATAGAAGCGGTATATATGATCCCGGGATGGTCTCATAATATTATCAATTTGTCGGAGACGGAGAATCTGGTTACCGTGATGACCTGCAATGAGGTGTTTGACCCGAATTGCCCGGATACATTTTATGAACCGGTGTAATGCCCGGGGAATTTTAAAGGAAGGAATATAAAGCAATGCAGACAAGAGAAATCGACTTATTAGATATGATAGCAGATGTTTTGTCACACTGGCGCGGAATGATCGTAGCGCTGGTATTAGGGGCAGTATTACTGGGAGGAGTCAGCTATACGAGATCCTTCCGCACAGTACAAATTGCGCAACAACAGGAACCTGTTGTGCAAGATGAAGCAACGGTACAGACACAGCTGTCACAACTGGAGCGAAATCTGGATGCAAAAAGTCAGGCAGTGGTGCTGACAGTATTGGATGATGAGAAGGAATATGATCTGAAGAAGACATATTCTGAAAATTCAATTTACATGCAGTTGAATCCATTACAAGCAGCTCAGACAGAGTTGATCTATCAGGTGCAGACAGCAGACGTCAGTATGGATGGACAATTGGGAGCTTTATATACATCCCTGTTAAATAATGTTGGCTTATACGATTGGGTAGCGCAGCAGACCGGAATAGAAGCCGGATACGTGGGAGAATTGATCTCCGCAGAACCGGTGTCATGCCTGACCATTCCGAGCAAAGAAATGACATTAGGAACGAATTGCGTAAAGGTGTCAATTCTGCAGTCGGATACGGAAGCTTGTCAGAAACTGGCAGAGGCAGTAAAAGCTTATATTTCTGAGGAACAGAAACAGTTAAACAATGAGCTGGGTCAACATGTACTGGTATTAGTATCAGAGACCACCGGTTCTGTTATGAATAAGGATTTGATGAATGATCAGATAAAGTGTAGAAATGAGATCGCATCTCTGCAATCGACGATTGCTGCGACAAAGGCAGATTTTACCGAGGAACAGAAGAAGTATTATGAGCTTTTGACCTGGGAGGAAGCAGAGCACTCGGAACAGCCAGAACAGCCAGCACAGAATGTGACAGCAGAAGAAAATCCTGTACCGACACCGGCAGTCAGCAAAAAATATGTATCGTTAGGTGCAGTATTATTTGTTTTTGTATATGCGGTAGTTATTTGCATGGTATATATTTTTAACACCAAGTTAAGAGTATCCGATGAACTGCAGAGCATATATGGCATTCCGCAGATCGGATTGGTCGTCCGGGAATCCTGCAGAAAAGTATTCCTGGATAAATGGGTGGATTCCCTGCGCCATTATGGTAAAAGGAAATTTACAGCAGAGCAGTCCATGGAACTGGCTTTTGCAGCGATAAAGATTGCAGCAGTCAAAAATGGACTGAACAATATCTGTCTCATGGGATGCAACATGAGCGCCGGAGCGGATAAGGTATGCGAGAGCCTTAAGGCAGCATTGGAGAAGGAGCAGATCGGCGTAAGTGTTCTGGATAATGTACTGTACGATGCAGAGGCGATGGAGAAAATGGATGCCATGCAGGGTGCGGTATTGGTAGAAAAGGCCGGATCTACATTGTACAATGAAGTAGCCGGTGAACTGGAGCTGTTGAAGAGGCAGGACATCAGAGTGCTGGGAGGCATTATAGTAGAGTAGGTTGTGCAAGGAGAGTTACAAGTATGCATAGGATGACCAAAGAGAAGCTGTATAAATGGTGGTATGCGTTATGCTTTGTGTTTCTGGGGATCATTGACCAGAGACGGGGAAGTGCCCTTGGTACGATCCAGATTACTTTTACCAATCTGACGGGAGTAGTAATGGCATTACTGCTCCTTCCTTCGATCAGGCTGGAAAAAGGGAAAGCAAAGCCCTATTTATTATGGACTCCGGTATGTGTGATACTTGCAATAATTGCCTGCATCATAGGGAATAATTGCTGGCAATATAAGGGACAATGGATCACAGCGGTGTTGAATATCGCAGTGTGGAGTTATTTGATTATTTATGTGTATCAAGAGAAAAGCTACACTGAGCTTTTTGCCAGGATAAAGCAACCGGTATTTTGGTGTACATGCCTGTGCCTTGTGTTAATGCAAATGTCTGTGCATGAAGGGATCGTGCCGTTATGGTACTTGTTAATCTATGGTGGTTTTGCAGTGATAGGGATCCCGAGGGAGAGAACAGAGGATTTCTTCGATGGAATGCTGACAGGGATCATTCTGTGGTTCTTCGGACAACAGATCATAGCTTTCGGATTCCGCCCTTATGATTATGTCAGATATAGGGGGCTATATTCCGGAGAAACGCAGAACGGCATGCACTATATGATTGTATTCTGTGCGTTCCTGTTAAAGTGGGTTTACAGCAGAGAAAAGAATAAAAAATGGTGGATTCAATTTTTTTATTTCTTTATGAGTGCTGTAATGATAAGCTTTACTGTTCTTACCGGGGGAAAGGCACCGATTTTAGGAATCGCTGCAGTGACGGCATTTGTTATTTTAGGTTATAATATTTTTAAACGGAAGACCTTTTACGGAGTGCTGCTACATGCGGTGACACTGGCAGTATGCGTCGTTTTGTCATTCCCGGTATGCTATTTAAGTATACGTTATTTACCCACGATCCTCCATCATCCTGTATGGTTTGAGGGAGAGTATGTGGAAGGAGTGAGTGTCTGTTCTTTTGATCCATGGAATAGTACAAAGTATATATCTTTTGAGGATGTAGTCTATAATGATGTTAACAGATTGTTGCAGTCTATAGGGATTGGTCCTGATAAATGGATAGTGCAGTTTCAGCAATTTATGCAGGCGTTGCCGGTACATGCGGAAGAACTGAACAGACAGGAGATAGCAGAAAATGAAGCCGGAAGCAGGCCGGATAATCCGTTTAATATAGAAGAGCTGAATGGATTGTCTTCGTCCACGGATGCCAGGAAGGTTATATATACCTACTATTGGAATCATCTGAATTTTAGAGGGCATGATAAGGAACATTCGGGCTTTTGGATATCAGAAGCTACATATTATGGTCATGCACACAATATGTTCCTGCAGATAGCCTATGATTACGGAATCATACCGGGAATCCTGTTTTTGCTGATATACATGTATAGCCTGTACAGAGCTTTTCGGTTATGTTTGAAAGGTAATTGGACTTGCATCGTATTCCTTCTTGCAATCCTGTGTTTTGGTATGGCAGAGATGGTGCTTGTCAGCGGACAGATTACGGTTACGTTAATGGCGGTTATATTCTATTTTACAGGACGGGACGGATATACTTTAACACTTAAGAGCAGAGAAGTGGCGGAGGAAACGCAATAGCGTTTTATCCTGCATATCCGGAATGCAATCATTGACATATAGATACCTGGACAGCTCAGGGAAGAGAGCCAGGCAGGCATTGCGCAATGGCTTGACTGGATGAGGGTTTTCATTGCGGAAATAGGTATAACCATCTATTTCTATGTAGGAAATAAAGTTAAACAGAAAAAGCAGAAGGAGACGATCGTTTCCTTCTTTTTTTTTGATATAATTTTTGATGATAGTATAGGTGGTCTGGTCATCAATACTCTGCCATACAGAGTCGCAATCGGACTTCACCGCATACTGCAGTAATTCCGGAGAATATTGATCCATGTAGACCGGGTTTTGCAGTTGATAATATTCAAGGTGCTTTTTAAAAGATTTCGAGGAAAGCGGATTTTTAGGGTATTTTTTGTTGTACAGAGCATTTAAATGATCCGGATCCTCGTTTCCGGTAAGATCTTCATCTGACAATACTTTTTGGATGCGGGAATTGATCAGATTGTCATATTGTGAGCTGCCATGCTCTTTGGCCACATAATCACTGAAGGTATGCTGCAGATATGGAACCAGTGCCGTGGTTAGCCTACCCCGCTCCGGGTCATAGGAATGGAGAACATCTATGAAAGTGAGCGCACACTCCTGCAGTATATCTTCAAAATTAATAAAAGTACTATTAGAGAAGCAGCGCCGGCATTGATCCGCTAAAAAGGCCTGATATTTTTCCCACAAATATGCCAGGATCGCGGAGGATTCTTCGCGAGAGGTTGTGGGAGAGTTAAATTTTTCAATTAAATCTGTTTCCGGTAGTTTATCCAAATGATATGATTCCATAGAACGACACTCCAAAATATATAATATATATTTATTATGGAGAATAATACTATAAATATAAAGTATTTTCAAGAATATTTTTGAAAAAATATTGATTTTGATAAAGAGTAAGAGTAGACTAGATACAGTAGCTTGATCGGAGGAATGAAAAATGCGCTTCAATTATACTTATAGAATTACTTATGGTTCCGGGCATTGCTGTGACAGATACAGGGAGTAGCTGACAATAGAAATTACCTGGGAGCAATATGGCAGGATAATAGAAAAAGTAATACAAGGATGCACGATCAATGAAGTACCCGGAATAGAGGAATTGGTGAAGGATATGGAGGAGCAGGTCCGCTTTGTAGACAGGTGGGATAATCTGGATGGCTCCCACCGGAAGACGCCATTGAAGAAAGAGAGAGACATAGCAAAGATAGGGGAGTATACATGGAGATTATAAGAAGAAACGAGCTGCAAGAGATTTTAGATCTAGTTAAAATGATGCCGCATGGGAAATTTTTGATAACAGGAGCCGTAGGAAGTGGTAAATCTTTTTTGCTAAATATAGCTGGAAAGATGTTGTGGGAGCAAGGAAAGAAAATCAGATACAAAACAATGGAACTTTTCCCGGACAATAAGAAGACAGGGGATTATTTGTCAGAATCAAGTGACACTGTTTATTTAATAGATGGCTTGGATGATATATATAGATATAAGCAAATAATTAAAGAGATAGAGTTCGGAAAGGCGTGTTATATATGTACTTCTAGAGACAATCAGTTTGCTACAAAGTTTGACTATGAAATAAAATTAGAACCTTTGACAACGGAGCAGACTTTCTTATTTATTAATGATTATCTTGGTAATCATGCTTCAAATGAATATTTTGTTGAGAGTATTATCAAACAACTTGATCATCAGTGCTTAATGCCAAGATTGATAGCAGGAAAGATTCATGACAGATTAAAAGATGAAGGATTTGGTGATTACTTCCTTGATATCGAAAGAGACATACACCAATTGTATACTTATAATGACGGAATCTCTCTACAATATCCGGAGGTCGTTGTGCCGGAACGTAAAATTGTAAGAGTGCCGGATAAATTGAAACAGGATATAAAAGTGGTAACACATTCTCTTATGAATCAAGTCGCTTCCAATCCCAAAATATTGCATGAGATTACCCCGAGACAGTTTGAGGAATTAGTATGCGAATTATTTGAAAAGGAAGGAAACCATGTGGAACTTACAAAACAGACAAGGGACGGAGGTAAAGATTTGATTATTCTAAATAATTCATCACTTGGCGATTTTGTAATATATGCAGAATGTAAAAAGAGAGCTCCCAAGTATCCGGTAAATGTTGGATTTGTCAGAGAATTATATGGAACGGTCAATGCAGATAACGCTACAGCGGGAATAATGGTAACCACATCATATTTTTCCAGAGATGCTCGAAAATATCAGGAAAAAATAAAAAGTAGAATGAGTCTCATTGATTATTCGGAACTAATGAAACGAATAATGGCCTGCAAGTAGAATGGATATATAAATAAAAAAATTAGGGAAAGAAGATATTCCGTATACTGTCACTAGTTTACAGAAAGAAAAAGGTCCCATAGTACCCTCCGTGAAAAGTCGTGTACTCTGAGTCCATGGTTAAAAACCATGATTCTTATATCAGACTACACACTGGTCCTCAAGGAGGATTTTGGCGTTTTTTGTTGAGAGCAGTGAAAACTCCCATATTTGCCCTGTCTGTCAGGGAGCACTCCGCTACAGAGTTTCCAGATCACGCATCCGCAAAAAGGAAGGTGGCACTAAGGAGCAGCTGGATATCAGATACTGAATCTGGGTGAGGATTTCCTGTTTTCTTCTGACTCGCTGCTCTACAAGATTAGAAACAGATATCAGGACTGGCTGGAACGGCTTCTCCGGCTGATCTATAACAGCGGCGGATTTCTGGTGCCGGTCCGCTGGTAGACCTGTGCACCTGCTTTGGTTCGTCTGTCATGCAGGCTGATAGTGTTTTTTACAAAACCAGTAAATGTTAAAAAATAATATAAGGAGAAACGTCAATGCAACGAGAAAAGTATTATCCACACCCCTTTTACTGGGAAAATTTGCATGGCCTTAGGTTGAAGAAGGAATTATCTAATTATAAATTTCTTTGTAAATCCCATTGGCTAGCGCTGTCGAGAATAAGTTATAATTGGTATTTCCGTAAGGGGTATTACTTTACCTATGAAGAATGGAAGCAACATATGCTTTCATTGATGGAGAAACTGACGGAAAGCGAATGTAAAGAATGGAAGCATTTTATTGAAAATGAACAAAGGAAGAGCAAAAGAGAACTAAAACAAATAGATAACGTAGCAAAACCTATTTCTATCAGTTTCATTGCTGCGTTAATAGCTATGCTGTTAGATAACAAGATTACGAAGGCTGACAACTTTGTATTTATGATAATTATATTTGTAGTTGCGTACTTTCTTATTTTGCATATTTTATTTTATTATGACTCAAGGCGTTCTTATAAAAACGATTTTTATAATGATCTTTTAACTTTTTCAGATTCCATTTTACAGAGATATAAGCCTGAAACAAGTTCCAATGAATATAAATGTAAATATTTCAATATAGAGGTGGATGAATAAAGGAATAGATATAGGAACCACTGCGCAAGGAAGTTTTGGAACTAGATTTGCTCCAGAGCACAAAAGGGGATAAAAATGGTAAATAACGTGTTTGTTCAGTGTAACGCATGTAAAAAGAAGATAAATCTTCGTGTTCAAATGGGATTATTTGATATTCCTTTTCATGCCCGTTGTCCAGAGTGTCATTCTACTATACATGGAAAAATTTTTATAGAAAATAATAATATTAATATTGAAAATGCTGAGATCGTACGATGTGGTGATGAGGAATTTTACTCGTTTGAATTATCTGCTGAATTTCCTACCAGAAAAGGAACCAACAAGAAACTATGTGAAATTGAGCTTTCTCCATATATGCGAAATTTTTTCCTGTACGGGAGTAATGAAAAGGCCATAGAGGAAACACAAAAAGCCATGTATTTTGCTAATTTTGTTAAATTTGGATTGAGTGAGATGAAACAAAATTTTGAGCTGTTTTGGAATAATCAAGATAAGATACTCTTTGCAAGGCTTACTGACATGATTAAACAGTCCCCATATATTCCTTTGTCAGAAGTAAACAACAACTTTGATGCTACAGTAGTTTTACATCAACTGTTGCTAACTACAACGGGCATTCCAGTCATTATTGGCGAAGATACTTTAGAAGAATATACAAAAATAGGAAAATTAGTAATGCAGGATAGAAATCATTTTGACCAGATTGGTGAATTTATTACTAACAACAGAATTGATTTCAGCAGTATTGAAGCAAAAGGATTCAAACTAATTGAGTTATTGGCTAAGGTATATGAGCAATTAATTCCTGTAGTAGCTCTAAAAAATGGAGGTTGTCTTGAAAATGTTGATAAAAATCAATTTGGCATTATGACGGCTAATTTTGATGAGCTGACAGAGTTTTATGCTAAAAGTTATGAGTGGATATTTGATAATCTAAAAGAGATTTTAGGACTTAATAACATTTTTGTCAGGAATGACTATACAAAATGTGTTAATGGTAAGATGTATCTAGATTTTATTAGGGAATCTAATGGAAATAAAATGCAAGATGGATATTTAGATGAAAAAGAACCATTTAGCAAACCTATTAGTAGTTTGAACAATCGACTTAGAAATGCCATCCAACATTTTGATAGTGATATTGACTATGAAACACAATTGATTACTTTCAAAGACAGAAATAAGGCTGTTAATTTGTATTTAATAGACTTTGCGGATTTATGCATAGAAAATATTCGCATTGTATTTTATGTGTTAGAGATAATATATAATTTGCGAAAAATAGATTTTATACAAAAAGGAATTGCTCCGAGTTTTGGTGCCGTTGAAATTAGAGTGGATGAAAAATAGGAAGGATTTACAAAAGTGAAAGAAACTATATTTTGCATCATAAGTGCATTTATATTATATGAGGTATCGGGAATAATCGGTAAAGAGATGCTGGCGGACAAGCATATTACTGGGGAGGGAAAAGGGTATTGCGATATTACTTTTGGCAAGGAAAGCAAGAAATCGCTCATCATAAATATACAGTATAATATTTTCGCGCCTATTATCTATATGTTGCTCATTGCAACAGTATTACAGAATATAGGGCAGGAAGAACTGGCATATAAAGCTGTCTACATTGTGCCGTGTTATTATCTCGTCAGATGGGTTATGATTACGGTCATTGCGGGAAAATATCAATTGTTTATCTTAAAATATGAATGCATATCAGCGATCCCGGGTGTGTTACTCGCTTTTTTCATTCAGAGGATATTGATTTTGTCAGGGAAGGAAATATTTCCCACAGTGGAAGAATTTCGAACACAGTTATGGTTGGTATTTTTTGCAATGGCATATCAATTTTGCGTTAGGTCATTGGGAAAATCTGATGCCATCCGGCAGAACCGGGTTTGTACGAAGCAGATGAAGCAAAAGTATATCCTTGATAAGTATGAATTATTCCAAAGAAAATATGGTACGATCATACAGGCTGAAGCACCGGGGGATTATTTGCAGCGTGTGATTTATGCAATTATGATCTATGAGAACTTTAATAGACCTACGACTCAAAGGTGGTGTGAAAACGTGCTGTTTTGTCTGGGGCGAAGACCGATGACGTTAGGAATTATGCAGGTGTCTACCACAAAATTCATACACAATGCAGAGAGTGTTGAATTGGGATGTCGAAAAATTAAAGAGTCATTTCAAGAGTATGTAAAAATTGCCAAAAAAGAAAATTATCAGGGATACTATTTTGGAGCCGGAGAACCTGAATTGTGCCTGGAAAAGATATGTGAGGATTACAATAAGGCCGAGGATTACGTAGATGCAATAAAAGCCATTTTTTATATGTTGCCGGATCCGGAATATGGTGAATATGATGAGGCCCGTCAGCTATTAGAAACAGAAGAACAGCAGGAGGCGGGGGAAACATCGGATTTCGTTCGGGCTTACGGAATGGAAGATTTGACGGAAAAACTGGGGAAATATGAGCATATTATCTTGCAAGACGATTATTATCTTAGGGTGTTAGACACGGAATCTCCTTATGTTTCTTGTTATTCAGAAGACGAATGTACAGTTTATTGCATAAATGGAATCGAAAACTTGACGATTATCGGAGAAGATGCCATGTTTTACATGGGCGCCGGTGATTATTTTGTGTTTAGAAATTGTAGGAATATTACAGTGCAAAATATTGGATTTATTCGCCAGGCCGATCAGGAGAAAACAGCCGCACCGATATTACAGTTAGAGAATTGCGAGGATATCAGACTGGAAGCGGTAGAATTGATGGGAAGGAGTGGAGCTGCATTAAGATTAAGACATTGTGAGCGTGTCAGAATGAAAAATATGCGGATTCATGATTGCCGGGAAGGGGCAATCATTATGGAAGAAACAGAGACAATTATGGAAAACTCTCAGCTGAGAAGAATCCGGGTAGAGGGAAAAGCGGAGATTATTTCGATAAAATCGAGTATTGTTAAATTGCAGGAACTAATATTTTACAAGGATAGTACGCAAGGCTGCTTGATAGGAAATGATAATAGCAGAGTAGAAGGCGAAGAATTCATTATACAAGAATGTGACTATGCGGATATTTGCAATCAAAAGATGATAGGGTATGGACAGGTGTAGCATGCTTGTTTGATCTTAGATAAAAGGTAGTTGCGAGAAAAATGCGGGAGGGGATAAAAGATGCTGGAAAATACAACAAACATTAGTATTGAACAATTAGTAGAAATAGTAGGAGTCACTACAGGAAGTGTTATTGCGGTTGGCAAGGGAATTTTATCTTTTTGTGAGTTAATATCTTCGTATAATATAGAAATTGGATTAATGACAAAAAAGGAACAATGGAAATTTCGAATAACTAATTTAGCTATGTTGACATTTTCCATTTGGTTGTTAAATGTATTGTTTTGTTTTGTATGTTCGGATGAGAGAGTAATTTGCGTTGTATTTTTATGCTGTATGATTATTTTTTTAATTTGGGGAATTAGCTGTTTACTCCTTGTAGTCATGTGGCTGCTAAATAAAAGAAAGACTGTTTTAATAAATACTAATGTCGAAGGCTATGTTAGGGTGCTATGCTTTGTAGCATTTCTACTTTTTGGGATAACCTTTAACGACTGCTTAGTGTTCTATGGGACGGAAAAGTATAATGTATGGATTGGCAGTTTTTTAATGACGGTATTGATAATGGAAATGTTTATATGGTTGGCTGATTTCAGCAACCAATCAGGAATAGCAAAAATAGGCTATTATGATTTAGCACTCAAAAAAAATATATTTGTATTTTTCCGTTATGATGAAGATTTATTTATGTGCGGTAATGCATCAAAAATGAATGAGTGTGATGAAAATTATCTGGTTCCCTATAAAAGAATACAAGAAGCAAAGTTATTACCCATATCACGGGATATTAAGCAGGAGTCGCATGTGAATTGTCGACGGGTAATAATTCAAACATCAAATGTCGATTATGAACTGGAAAAGATATTAAATAAAGTAAAAGATGCATTGAAAAATCAAAATATAACACAAGGAAAAATTGATGAAACCTATATATACATAAAACCTTCAGATAAAAAAGCATATTATGTAACACCTGATGAAGTGACAGATTCGGTGGAATTGTAAGATTACTTACAATGAAGATACGTAGCTTTTAAAGTCTCGGCGAATTGCAAAATTCCGGCGTTTATAGCTTATATAATATTGGGAGTTGGATTGTTCTGACAGTGGCAGTTCGGATAGCAGCTCTGGTGAAGATATCTTTTGCTTGATTTATTTGCAAAGCTTTGTATAATAAAAATAAAAAACTTAAATTTAAACAACACACAAAATAAAAACCAAAATCAGAAAATAATTAATCAAATTTAAACACAACTTATTGAAAACATAACAACTTGAAAAAATCACATGAACTTACTTATTTCTGTCACTGTTAACCCGTAACAATTTTCTGAAAGGTGGTGCTTCTTATGGAGGCAATTTTGGGAGTTGTTTTTGCATTGGTTTTATCTGCTTTGATCATTATTGGTGTTATAACCATTTTACATAAATGCTTAAAGGATAAACGACATGATGTAAAAATAAAAACAAAATACTTCGATATTGAAATAACTCAGCATGAGTAATATATAGTATAAGGGCAGTTATAGACCGTAAAGGTTTGTAACTGTTCTTTTTTTAGTTTGATAAATCGAAAGACGGAGATGGGGGATCTTCCCTCCGAAATCCAGAGTATAAGTTGATATTGACGATTAAAATTAAACTTGTTACAGTGTTTATGGAGCATTAGTTTATAAAGGTAGAACACCCTTTCATAAGGGAGGTCCTGGTTCGATTCCAGGATGCTAAAGGGTATAATAGGATTGTATCTTTTAGCATCCTGAAATTCTGAGGTATAGCATGGCTGAAGAAATTTACAGAGCGTATGTCAGTAATGTAAAAGAGTTAGAAAAACATAGAAACGTAATTGTTCAATTAGCCAATAGGGCTATTAGAGAAAATAAGCAAATTGAACTAAATACACTGACGAAAGTATATGCATTAATATATTCTGCATATGTTGAGGACTCTTTTTTGAAACTTATCCATACACCTCAAGCATTTACAGAAATTGAAATCATGGATATTCAGCGAGGCAGGAATCTTGAAGAAAAGTGGAAAAAATGTGTAGAATTAGCATTTGTGAAAATAAACAATAGAGCTAATTTGGGGGAAATCGCTAACAAAAAACAGACATTAAATCGAATTTTAGATAAGTATATTATTGCTCCAAGCCAAATGAGAAATAAAATAGCGCATGGGCAGTGGTCGGTTTGCTTAAATGGTGACTGCACAAAAATTAATGAACAGATAAGTAAAGAAATGAATAAATTAGATTTTGTGAAAGTAGATCGGCTTTTTTCAATATATAAAAAGTATCAACAGTGTGTATTGGATTTATTAGTTTCTCTAAGAACGCATTATCGTGATTACTATGCAAATATTACTGAACTGGAGAGATATGTAAAAGAAACAGAATCATGGACTTTAGAGACTAAGAAAGATAAAATTTTGTCTTCATTAAAATATAAGCATCACAAAAGCATACGTAAAATGAATCAAAGAAGGGGAGTGGAATAATGCATAAGATTGAAATTAAAAAAACGGACCGATTGAACAACTTGAAATGAATATCAACAAGTTTAATATATTAATTGGAGTATCAGACGGCACCTGCTGCAGACTCTCCGCGGCTTGACAGCAGACATTTAAAATTAAATTCGGATAAAATCGGTGGGGAAATGAGAAAAATACAGGATATCATTTTAAAGTTAATTGCGGTAATGGGAATTTGTTTTTTTACAGCGTTAACGATTGGAGCAATAGGTACCGGCAGAAAGTTAGCTCCTTTCTCGGAAACGGTTTCGACAGTTAGTGACAACTGGATAAAAGCAGTTGGAATTGTGTTGGGATGCATAGTCATTATAGGAATCATCTGGAAATATAGTTCCCGGGTATACATTCGGCATTTGCGAATTGCAGCAGCGGTAATTGCAATTTTTTCTGCGGCTGGGATAATAACTATGGCATTAAATGCCGAGTATGTTCCTATGGCAGATCAGGAATATGTATATGTTGTCTTGAAGAATCTTTTTACAGGAAATTACACAGAATTACAGGAGTATTGGTATTACAATGTATATCCCTATCAGCTTGGAGTAGGGGCTATTTACTTGTTGCCAGCACGAATTTTCGGCAATTGCAATATTATAACTTTGCAGTGTTTTCAAGCGATTTGTGGTGGAATAACAATTTTTGCGGGGAATGAAATTGCATGGAAGTTGTTTCATAAAGAAAAATTGTGTATTTCCTATTTATTGCTTGTCCTATGCTATGTTCCAATGCATTTATATGGACTTTTTATTTATGGTGAAATGATTGGATTGTGCTTTTTGGAACTTGCAATTTTGTGCTTGTTGGTACTGCAGGAGCATGAACAATGGATATTATGGAAAAAGATTTTAGTATATATTGCAATGATCAGCAGTATGATTGTGTCCTATACTGCGAGAGAAGCATTAATTATTGTATGGATTGCTGTCCTGGGTATTCAATTTTTACGAGCTCTAAAAGGGAATCGTAAAAGTTTTATGATTAGTTTTTTCTGTGTGCTTTTGATGATACTTGGACAAAAAACAGTTATTCAATGTGTAGAACATCAGGCAGGAATTCAATTATCTGAAGGAGTTCCGGCAATATCTGTGGTTGCAATGGGATTTCAGGACGAGGATCCAAACCATACAGGAAGTGGGACATATAATGCATATGAAATACATCTCTTTTGGGAAAATAATTTTGATGTAGATAAGTGTAAGGAACTTTCTATTTTAAATATAAAGCAGTCCATTGTCAGATGGATGCGAGATCCTATAGGAGCATTAGAATTTTTTTGCGATAAAACAGCAGTTCAATGGTTGGAACCTACCTATGGATCTTTTTTATTTACATCGAATATGACGACTTCGTCGAAATGGATGAAGGCTTTTTACTCAGATAGAGGATATCAGATATTCTATGAAATTATGAATCAGCTGCAAAATGTTATTTATATTGGAGTATTATTTTATTATATTTATCTGGCAAAGCATAAAAGACAGGAATGGGAATATTTTTTGGGATTGGTTCTGATAGGAGAGGTTTTATTCAGTCTGTTGTGGGAAGCTAAGAGCAGATACGTGTTCCCCTATATAGTGATTGCGCTGCCGGCTGCGGCCATGGGGTATTGGTATTTATGTAATTGTATAGGTAAATATCTCAAACCTCGCACTTGAATAAGTGCCTATGCTGTCCGGAATGCAATCATTGTCATATAGATACCGGGATAGCTCAGGGAAGAGAGCCAGGCAGGCATTACGCAATGGTTTGACCGGATGTGGATTTTCATTGCGGAAATAGGTGTAGCCATCTATTTCTACGTAGGAAATAAAGTTAAACAGAAAAAGCAGAAGGAGACGATCGTTTCCTTCTTTTTTTTTGATATAATTTTTGATGATAGTATAGGTGGTCTGGTCATCAATACTCTGCCATACAGAGTCGCAATCGGACTTCACTGCATACTGCAGTAATTCCGGAGAATATTGATCCAGGTAGACCGGATTTTGCAGCTGACAATAGAAATTACCCGGGAGCAATATGGAAGGATCATAGAAAAGGTAATACAGGGCTGCACGATCAATGAAGTACCCGGAATAGAGAAATTGGTGAAGCTGGAGGATTCGAGAAAGCATGGGATAGAAGTAGAAACGATCACAAAGCCCACTGGCGAAATAACATTTCCCATTCATTTTCCGCTTGAAATACCGGTCAGAAGGATTATATGGAAAGTAAAGTGGGATGCGAGGAGCAAACGCCAGGAGGAAATGTATCTAAAGCATCTTGATGGTAAAGATGTTGTGAGCACATGTGGAGAGTTTATAGAGCGATTGAAGAAACTCAAAAAAGTCTAAAACATTTGGATACCTTGAAATCAGTTATCTGAAATGTTATATTGAATCATAACAAACGCTTAAAAAATAAAGAGAAAAGTTGTTATTATCCGGTAGGATGGGAGACACGCAGACCATGACAGAACAGAAAAAAAGGTATACGATCCTGGGCATATTTGTGGCAATGTTCCTTTTTGGAGCTTTTTTCCTGCGGGAGACAGGTGTTTATTTTGATGAAAATCAGGAAGAAAGAATTCTGTATATGAATATCTTGCAATATGGTGAGACGTTACAGATTTCGAAGATTATAAATTGGTTTCAATGGAAGGATGGGTATCGCCCGATCTGCGAATCTATAGAAAGAGATCATGGCAGCGCACCGTATTATCTGTGCGCACCATTATTAATGAAGCTGGAGCAGCATCCGGAAGCGGCCAGGCTGCAGAGTGAGGTATGGCATGCGTATACGTATGCGCTGTTTTTCCTGGGTGTGATTTATATGTACCGATTGTTGTGGGAGCTGTTCCGGGACAGGAGGACGGCACTGCTGGGAACACTTATGCTGTTTCTGACACCGAGGATATTTGCGGATGGATTATACAACAATAAAGATTCCGTATTGATGTCCCTGATCATTGTGATGTTATTTTACGGAATCCGCTTTTTGGAGCGTAAGGATTTCAAAAATGCATGTCTGCTGGGAATCTGTGCCGGATTCTGCGGGAATCTGAAGATCAGCGGGATCTATGTTTTTGCAATGATTGGCGGCTTTTATCTGCTGATCCTGACGACAGAAAAAAAGTGGAGCGGGAAAACTTTTTTCGTGGGACTTACGGCAGCAGTTGTCGGTTTCCTGAGTTATTTGACATTAACTCCCGCTATCTGGGGACAGGGATTTCATTTGTGGGAATTCCTGCTGTGGAACCTTTCAAACAGTACGAACTTTTCCAGAATGGACGGTAAGGTATTGTTTGACGGAACATGGTATGTGCATTCCACGAATCCTCTGCCATGGTATTATCTACCGAAACTGATCGCCCTGACGATTCCGGTCTATCTCAGTGTTCTGCTGTGGAGCAGTATCGGCATCTGGATCTATAAAGGCAGAAAGCATCAATGGGATTTCGCGGATCGTAGCTATCCGCTGTTCGCACTGACCTTCGGGATTCCGGTGCTGGTAGCAATGCTGTGCGATCCGAATCTGTACAACGGGTGGCGGCATATGTATTTTATCTATGGACCGATGATCGTGATGATGGCTTATGCAGTGAGATACCTGTTGCAGCAACCGGGAATCCGTGCGAGAAGGATCGCAACTGCTATGCTGGTGGTGTTCATAGGATGTAACGGAGTGGGAATTGCACTGACGGGGCAGAGTTCCAGCGCTTATACGAATATTTTGGCAGGTGGTGATGCCTGTGGACGGTACGAGATGGATTATTATGGTGTGACGGCGAAGAAGATTCTCAAAAGCCTTGTGGACCGGTATGGTGAGATCTGGATCAGATCGGATGGCTGTGGAGCCACGATCGTGAATTATTATGTGCTGCCGGCAGAATACCGGGAGAAGATCCGGCTGGTATCTTCACAGGAGGAGATACAGGCTGCCGTGGACCAGGGGAAACTGGTACTCGGATGTGTGAATCCGAGTTATGATATCCTGCCGGAGGGGGAGGATGTCGTGTGGCTGGAAGATTGGAAGGCCTGGGGCAATACCTATATGAAGATTCGCAAATATTAAATAATGTGGTATGATGAGATAGTAAAAAGCAGAGAGGACAAGCTATGAATATTATACTTTTGTCAGGTGGCTCCGGGCAGCGTCTGTGGCCTTTGTCCAATGAGATAAGATCCAAACAGTTTATTAAGATATTTCATACAGCAGACGGCGGTCTGGAATCCATGGTACAGCGGGTATGCCGTCAGATACGGGAAGTAGACCCGGAGGCACAGGTGACGATCGCCACTTCCAAGTCCCAGGTGTCAGCTATTTACAGTCAGCTGGGGCAGGATGTAGGGGTCAGCGTGGAACCCTGCAGACGGGACACCTTCCCGGCGATCGTACTGTCCGTGGCATATCTGAAGGATGTGCTGGGGGTAGCGGAAGAGGAACCGATCGTGATCTGTCCGGTGGATCCTTATGTGGAGACGGCTTATTTTCAGGCGTTGCAGGCATTGTGCGATCGCGCGGGAGAGTCTGAGGCGAATCTTGTGCTCATGGGGATCGAACCCACGTATCCCAGCGAAAAATACGGCTATATCATACCGGAGACGGCGGACGATCTGAGCCGTGTAACGATGTTCCGGGAGAAACCGACGAAAGAAGCCGCAGAGGAATATATTGCAAAAGGTGCTCTGTGGAACGGCGGTGTGTTTGCTTTCCGGTTAGGCTATGTGCTGAAACGCGCCCATGAACTCATAGATTTTACGGATTATGAAGACTTATTTCAGAAGTATGATACGTTACAGAAGATCAGCTTTGACTATGCCGTGGTGGAAAAAGAGCCTGCCATAGAAGTGATGCGCTTCGCAGGGACCTGGAAGGACCTGGGTACCTGGAATACGCTGACGGAGGCCATGGACAGTCAGTGTGTTGGACAGGGGGTTCTGAACGATACCTGTGAAAATGTGCATGTGGTGAATGAACTGAATGTACCGATTCTGTGCATGGGACTGAAAAATATGGTCGTGGCGGCCAGTCCGGAGGGAATCCTGGTATCGGATAAGGAGCAGTCGAGCTATATCAAACCTTACGTGAATCAATTTGTTCAGCGGGTAATGTTCGCCGAAAAGTCCTGGGGGAGCTTCCGCGTTCTGGATGTGAAGGATCACAGCATGACGATCAAGGTGACATTGAATCCGGGACATAGGATGAATTATCATAGTCATGATTTCCGCGATGAAGTATGGACGGTCATTGCCGGAGAAGGCCGGGCGATTCTGGACGGTGTGGAGCGGCCGGTGAAGCCGGGCGATGTCCTGACTATGCAAGCAGGCTGTAAGCATACGATCCTTGCGGATACGGAACTGCAGGTGATTGAAGTGCAGATCGGTGCAGAGATCAGCGTGGATGATAAGCACAAGTATGAATACCGGAAGGATTAAATATTACGATGACTATGACTGCGAAGAAGAAAAAAATACTGTTCTGGTCCGTGTTGATGCTGGCGATCATTCTGCGGTGTATCCGGTTTGGCTCAGTGCCGGATGGGATCAACCAGGATGAAGCCATGGGAGCCATGGATGCATGGGCACTATCAAAATACGGTACCGACCGCTATGGCACGTTTCTACCGGTTCATTTTGAAGCCTGGAAATACGGTCAGATGAGTGTCCTGTTAGCGTATTGCATGGTTCCTTTTATCAAACTGTTTGGTTTTAACGCCATAACGGTGAGATTGCCGATGCTGGTGGTTTCCTGTGGGGCGGTTGCCCTGGTATATTTGATAGCGGAAAAGCTGTTTGATGAAAGAATTGCCTTTATTGCGATGATGCTGACTGCAATAAATCCCTGGCAATTTATGCAGAGCCGCTGGTCTCTGGACTGCAATTTGTTTCCCCATGTATTTTTGTTGGCGTTCTATCTGCTGTTGCTGGGACTGGAGAAAAGACGGTATTTGTATTTATCCATGATCTTTTTCGGCCTGACATTTTATTGTTATGGAATAGCGGCGTATTCTGTCACGGCATTTTTGTTTGTATTTTTTCTATGGTGCCTGTGGAAAAAACAGCTGAAATTCCGGGAGGGACTGCTGTGTGCGGTAATATTTACGCTGGTGGCTTTGCCGGAGGTGATCGTGCTGGCGATCAATGCGTTGCATTATGGTAAAAGCATTGAAATGCCTTTTTTCACCATGCAATTTTTCCCGGATAGTATCAGAAGTGCAGACATACTGTTTTTGAATTTTTCCTTTGCACAGCTGGGCAGGAATGCCTGGGCATTATTCAGCAGGGTGTTCCTGCAGCTGCCGGACATTTTCTTTAATTCGATTCCGGCGTTCGGACCCTTATATCATGTGTCGATACCGTTTGTATTGATCGGGATCATCGTATTTACGATTCGCCTTTTTAAGGAGAAACAGATCGAAAAACAGATGCAGATGCTGGCTCTGTGGGGATTTCTCATTACCGGGATCTGGGTGGGCCTGATCACTTATGAGGTGAACATCAACCGGGTCAACATCATCTTCTATCCTTTACTCCTGCTATGCGCCTATGGCATCGATCTGGCAGCGGCAAGATGGAAAAAGCTCCTGCCGGTGATCGTGGCGGCCTATGGCGTCAGCAGTGTCTTATTCTTCACGGTATATTTTACAAGCTATGCCGAAAAGAGCGGATACTATTATAATAAGGACTTCCTGAATGCGGTGACGGAAGCGGACGGCATGGAGGAGTACGACAGACTGTATATTACGGGGAATCTCGGATGGCAGTTCAATCAGTCTGCGGCAGAGATCCTGACCCAGTATGCCTGCAGGACAGATGCACTGTATTATCAGGGGAAGATCGACAGTCCGGATGGGCGTAAGTCTCTTCCGTATGCGGAACGCTATCATTATGTCTATCCGGAGAAGTTGGGCAATGAGCTGGCTGAGATCGCAGGAGATGGGTTGTTGATGCTCCACAGACAGGATCTGGAGTATCTTGATCTTCCTTATCATGTGGTCGACACGGTGGGAGAGTATCTCCTGCTCACGATAGACAAGGCAGTCCTCTGAATGGGACGGGAGTATTCAGTTAACGAGAATGATCCAGTGCTGTAATCAGGGCGGTTCCGAAGAGGAATCGTCCTTCTTCGTTAAGGTGTACGGCATCTGCCAGATAGTCGGCAGCGTTATCCGCTGTGACGCCTAACCGGTGGTAGGTATCGTAGAAGGGAACGCCCATTTGGTCTGCTACATCAGCGGCCCCCTGTACATAAGCTGTCAGCGTACTGCCTGCCTCGCCGTGAAGTTCTGTACCGTTTTCGAAAAAGGTAATATAATTCGGAGCTGCTAACAGGATAAGTGCATCGGGATAGGCTTCCTGTAAGCTGCGGATTCCGGTCCGGAGCGCGCCGCAGTAGGTCACCGTGTCGTAAGGATCTTCCGGATGATCCACGGCATAGCCGGAAAAGTAATCATTCAGACCGTAATTGATCACAAAGCATAATCTGCGCCCATGGTGATCGTCATTCAGATAAGCTTCCAGGGAGGTACGATAGACAGTGTCTTCCCTCAGAACCGTGGGATCCTGTTTCAGAAAGGTATCGACAGCCATGACAAAGTTCATGGCAGCTGCAGGATCGTCGGTAGCAGGATCCTTGGAGGCAGTAGTTCCGCCCTGGGCACAGTTGTACACATGTGCGCCCGAAAAACCATTGACGACACCGGGGATGGAAAAACTTCCGGTGTAGTTGCCGATGACACTGTCACCGAAAAAGACAACAGACAGATCGGACAGATCGGGATATACCGTAGGAGCTTCTTTTTCTTCTGATACCATATCATTCAGCATGGATTCCAGGGTGTCCGCATTTCCCGGTGTAATGACCATGGCTCCGTCACAGAAAGTGAACATGATCAGTTTCTGTGCTACCGTATCATTATAATGCAAGTCATCCAGATAGTTCCCCGGATTGTTGATCAGCCAATGGGTTGCTCCCGGAAAGTACATGGTAACATTGGAATACCCATTGAGAGTGGAGACGAGGGACTTACAGGTCGTCATCCACAGCGTTCTGGTCTCATCGGTCTGAGCAAGCCAGTATTGCATGGAAGGTGCGGGATACAGAATCTCGAAGCTGACCTCGGGATGTGCTTCCACATAGGGCAGCAGGTATTGGTTCAAATCCCTGTTCCAGTGGCGCAGCTGCTTATTGCTGTGCTTCCAGAGGGCCAGCGGATCCAGACCCAGATAGATATTGGTGATCCCTCTGTTATCCGAAAATGCTGTGTCTAAATAGTCTGCAACATCATGCAGACTCTTGGCAGTATTTTCGCATTTGATGATCGTAAGGCCACGGAATGTGGAGAAATCTTCTTCGTGAAATACTTCAGGACTGTACATGGACAGAAAAATACCCTCATAGGATTCTGATCGTATCCGTTGCAGATCAGAGTAATAGCTGTCTGAATGATGGGAAGAAACAGAACGGATAATGATAAATATGATCAGGCAGATGATGAGCAGTAAGGTAACGGCGATCATCCGGAATGCCGACTTTTTATTATGCATGGCAGACTCCTTTGGGGCAATAGGTATGAAAGACAACGCTCATTATATCATTTTCCCCGGGAACAGACAACAGATAGTGCAAAGTTTTCCGGTGTTATGCCGCAACTCGGAATGTTGTCTTTCCGTAGGAGTTATGATAGAATGTAACTATTCAGTGCCAAGGCGATTCTGCCAATGAGGTCCTGAATGGTTACAGCAATACAAACTGTTTGGAAATGAGGAAAAAAATAATGGAAAATAAAGAAGAACTGGCTATTTTCGGAGGAAAACCTGTACGAGAGAATAAAATTTTCTACGGACGGCAATATATTGACCAGGCAGATGTGGATGCGGTGGCAGCAGTCATGACCAGCGACTACATTACCTGCGGACCAAAGGTGAAGGAGCTGGAGCAGCATCTGTGTGAACTGACCCATGCAAAATACGCAGTGGTGGTATGTAACGGTACCGCCGCACTGCATCTGGCGGCACTGGCAGCAGGCTTCGGTGAGGGAGATGAGGTTATCGTAAGCTCGATCACTTTTGCTGCATCCTCCAACTGTGTATTATATGCGGGAGCGAAGCCTGTTTTCGCAGATATTGATCCAGAGACCTACAATATCGATCCGGCGTCCATCCGCAAGCTGATCACACCCAGGACGAAAGCGATCGTTGCGGTAGATTTCACCGGTCAGGCAGTGGAGTTGGATGAGATCCGGGAGATCTGTAAGGAGCACGATCTGATCCTGATCGAGGATGCCGCACATGCCATCGGCACGAAATATAAGGGCCAGCCTGTGGGAAGCCTGGCAGATATGACCTGCTTCAGCTTCCATCCGGTCAAGACGGTGACCGGCGGAGAAGGTGGTGCCATCACGACCAATGATGAGAAGCTGTATCGTCATCTGATGCGGCTGCGTACCCACGGTATTACGAGGGACCCGGAAGAAATGGTACATCCCACCGATGCGCTGTGGTACAACGAGCAGGTAGAGCTGGGCTTCAATTATCGTATGACGGATTTCCAGGCGGCACTGCTATTGAGCCAGCTGAAGAAGCTCCCTGCATTTGAACAGCGTAGAAAAGAAATCCATAAGCGTTATAATGAAGCGTTCGGCAAAATGCCGGAACTGATCCTGCAGAAGGAGATCCCGGAGTCTGACACGACCTGGCATCTGTATGTGCTGCATCTGAATCTGGAGAACCTGAACTGCGACAGAAGGCAGTTTTTCGATGCTCTGTATGCGGAAAATACCTGCCCTCAGGTGCATTACCTGCCGGTCTACTGGCATTCCTATTATGAGAAGCTGGGATATCAGAAGGGACTGTGCCCCAATGCGGAGAAGTATTACAACGAGGTGATGAGTATTCCTCTGTATTACGGATTGACGGATGATGATGTGGAAGATGTGATCCATGCAGTGAAAAAGGTGGTAGCTTATTACACGAAGCTGAAATAAGATCCGGCAATGGGCGGAGCCGTGCCGGAACATGGGAAATGCCCGTAGCTGTGCCGGAACATGGGAAATGTCCGTAGCAGTGCCGGAACACGAGAAATACCCGTAGCAGTGCCGGATTATGGGAAATGGCGGAATGAAGCAGAAAGTAGCAGGGAATGGTATTTTGAAAGAAAATAAGAAAAATTGGATAGAAATTCCGATGTTTGCTGCACTGGTAGCCATCGCATCGGCAGTTACGTTCTGGCTGTTTTACCGGCAGTGTGTGGAAAGTATGCTGGGAACGGGATTGTATCATTCCGATATGAAGGCATATATTCTGGAGATGCAGGGACTGGATAGCGGTTACAGCTTCCCTTACCCGGTTTTGTTCAAGCTGGCGGCAGCAATTCATCTGGTGACCGGATCCTTTACCGGCGGAGCGGAACTGGCCATGGCGTTGGCAACGATGCTGTTAAACAGCGGAGCAATGATCGCGCTGAAGGTGATGCTGGACAAGCATGTGGGAGCAAAGCTGCAGGAAGCCATGCCCGGAAACCCCTGGCTTCCGGGGATTCTCACTGGAACGGTAGCGGTATCCTTGTTTTTTGTGTCAATGGTATACCCGCCGACAGGGATTTATCTCCCCGGTATCAAATACAAATATCTCGGGGTATTTACGCCGAATCCATTCCACAATGCTACCTATATGGCGGCACGGCCGTTCGCAATTCTTGCATTTTTTAAGTATGGTGAATTGCTGCCGGTGTATGAGCAGCCAAATGCGGTCAGAGAGCATAAGAGAGATTATATTCTGTTTGCAATTTATCTGCTGCTGGCGACCATGACGAAACCCAGTTTTACCATAGTGCTGGTCGGAGCCGCAGGGATTTTGATGCTGTGGCGAATGTTCCGCAGCAGATTCCGGAATTTTGTGCCCACGGTGTGGCTGGGAGTATGTTTTATCCCGACTTTTATGGATCTGCTCTACCAGTTCCGGGGAGTGTTCGTACCGCAGGAGGGACAGGAAGGCGGCATCGGATTTACTTTTGGCCATGTATGGGCGCAGTATTGTGGCAATCTGCCCCTGGCTATCGGCCTGGCCATCGGATTCCCGATCCTGGTACTTCTGCTGAACTACAAGGAACTGCACAAGGACAGCATCTACCGTTTCTCCTGGCAGGTGTATGTGATGAGCTTCCTCATGGCATTCTTCCTGTATGAAAAAGGATTCCGGGAGATGGACTTCAATTTCTCCTGGGGCTACATGTACGGAATCTTCTTCGCATTTGTGGGAGCACTGCTGGTACTGCTCCGCGCGACAGCGAATGCCGACACCCGGAAGAGAAGGATTGTCGTAGCAGTACAGTGGCTGGCTTACCTGTGGCACCTCGTATGCGGAGTATATTATTTTGGGGGATTTTTACAGGGAGCGATGTATTATTGATGTGAGTTGAGAGTTAGTTGAATACCGCCCGGATGACTTTGTTGTCTTCCCGGGTGGTATTTTTGTTTTGATGTTCCGATCTTTACTGCCTGAAATCTATTTAGTGCTGTATAAGCAGTAAGTTTGAAGTGGTTTTCTTTTACAGTGACTGATATTTACTGCCGGAATGGAAGCATCCTATGCCGAAGCAGTAATTTTTAGAGCGTTTTCATGGATTCTTCCATAAAAATACTGCTTGGATTTCTAAAAACACTTTCCGGGCAGTATTTATACTTGCTTTGCTAACGTAGGGTTGCCAACGACTAGATGAACTCTTTCTGTACCCTTCATCCGCCTCAGCGTGAATAGTTTAAGGGTATGAGAAGCTTGTTTCGTTACTGATACCCACGCTGTGGAAAGATTGAGGGTATGAGAAGCTTGTTTTGTTGCAGATACCCACACTGAGAAAAGATTGGGGGTATGAGAAGCTTGTTTTGTTGCAGATACCCACACTGAGAAAAGATTGAGGGTATGAGAAGCTTGTTTTGTTGCAGATACCCACGCTGTGAAAAGTTTGAGGGTATGAGAAGCTTGTTTTGTTGCAGATACCCACGCTGTGGAAAGTATGAGGGTATGAGAAGCTTGTTTTATTGCAGATACCCAAATTGTGAAAACCGGAAGGTATAACAAGGGAATTATATATTCCAGAATGCCTGCGGCAGGCATTCGCCCGGTTTATGGAAACCCTACGTTACGAGCCATGCACTCAATTCATAAATGTGTCGCAAAGGACGCTCCACATTTGTTGGCAGTTCTCTGCAATGAGCCGCATCACGTCAAAAGTAAAAACCGTGATTTGTGAGCAAGCTCCCAATCACGGTTCTTATTTTGCCTATGCGCGGCTCATTGCTCGCGTAAACTCTCAAGTTAGTAAGTTAAGTATAATACTGCATGGAAAGTGTTAATGAAATCTCGACCGTACCCCATCCCGTATCCGACAGATCCCGGTATAGATTCCAGCTCCGCAGTAGGGCATAAGTAACAGGCTGTAAGAGAAGATATACCGCGAATTGGCTTCCCAGAAGATGTGGAACAGAAAACCTCCCAGTACGGCAATGAGGCCGACGTAGATGTAGAGCCGATCCGCGCCAAGTCGATCCGCGCCATGCCGATCCGCGCCAAGTCGATCCGCACCATGCCGATCCGCGCCATGCCGGTCCGCACCGAGCTGATCCGCATCAAGCTGATCCGCCATGTGGTCCGCAGTGCACCCTTCGGTATGCCCCGCCGTTTGGTCAGCCATGTGCCCGACAACTTTGGACTTCCGACGTTTCTTAAGACTGCCAATACAGAACACCAACACACCCAGATATAGAACATTCTGCCATGCATTGCACCATTCGATATATCCCCCACTGAGAGAACCTTCATAGACTTCTTTAAAAAATGCACTCCGTCCTCCGTAGGTAGCCAGGGTGGCCTGTCGGCTGGCATAGGTGCCGTCTGCCCACTGGGATAAATGTTTGTGAAGATAGAAGTCCGCTGTGTAGCCGGGATGTTCCCGGAAATAGGTCAGGCGCTCGTCGATCGCCAGACGGCTGATCTCGTTGGCGAGTGCAGTATCCATGCCGGCGGTATCGTAAGTATCGATATTGAAGCCGTTATACCAGCCGCAGCCGCGGGAAGCTTCCTGCATTCCCATGGCGAGATAGGACATGGCGGTGACACCGGAGCTTAACGTGTTCCCCGCCTTTTTCTCGTAGATTTTCTGCGTAAGCGGCAGGACGCTTACGGAAGTCACAGCGAGACAGACCGCCATGATGAGCAGTCCCAGACGCATTTTACCGTTCCGCCCCGGACGCAATGCCTCGAACAACAGCACCAGCAACACTGCGATCACAGGGATCAGGGAATTCTTGCGCAGCATCACAGACAGTGTGAGGAACAGGATACTGCCGAAGCCTGTGAAAAGTATCTGACGGAGCATGCGGGGGACGTAATCGTAGGCGGTGACTGAGGGCGCATCATTTCGGGAGACGTTGTCCCGGTAGGAACTGTCCGGAGAGGAGCCGCACGGGGAGACGTTGTCCCGATAGGAGCCGCCCGGAGAGACGCCCCCCAGCAACCGCAACAGCAGATAGCATCCCACCGACAATGCAGCGAAGGAAGGAATCTCGCCGTAGACGAAGGAACTGTACATGATCATGGGCAGGTTACAGCATACCAAGACGAGATAACAGCAGGAGATCTTCTTGTACTTCTCCGGCCACAGATATTGCAGCGACAGATATTGGAACCAGACCGCCCCACATAACAGACAGACATAGACCAGCTTGATAAAGTGCCAGGCCGGTGCGGACAGGCCGGTGAGATTCCAGATCCGGAGCAACAGCTCCAAAAAAGCCATCAGCCCGATCTGCTGTGGATAATAAGACAGATAAGAAACGGTGGGGTGGATAATATCAGTATTTCCCAGGATCCACTCCGCAGCCGCATTGTATACAGACAGAGCATCCGCTGCGGGAACCGTGCGTCCGAAGAGGATCAGCAGGATACCAAGCCCAAATACAAAGGTCAAAGTAAAAACGAGCAGTCCGCGACGGAATTTCTCTCCTATTTTTTCATACAGATACAGACATCCGCAAAACAGTAATCCGAAGCCTGCCAGCTCCAACAGATTCCACAGGGGATTGTCCGGACGCAGCAGGACCTGCTGGGTCTCCATATTGTCGGCATAACAGGTCGTGAGAAAGCTGCCGGCGAACAGCAGCATGGAAAGCAACAGTGTCAGAAGCATGACAATGTTAAGCCCCAGACGGTAAATGATATTGCAACAAGATCTGTTCTGAGATCCACTCATGGAAACAATTCCTCCGTAACGACAACAATTAAATTTAATTATGCAAGCATATTGGCTCACTTGCGCTCATTATATCATAGCTTTTGCCCGCCCCCAAGAAAAATACGCGGGAAAAAGCAAAAATAGTGGCTGTAATGGAACAAGCGTGGTACAATAAACTTTGTATAAGCACTTTTAACATGCAGAGATAAGAGGAATGGAAAATGGATAAAATTGCAGTACTGATCCCCTGCTACAATGAAGAGAAGACGATTGCCAAGGTGGTATCCGATGTGAAAAAGTTCCTGCCGGAGGCGGTGACTTATGTATATGACAATAATTCCACCGATCGTACCGTGGAACTGGCAACGGAAGCAGGAGCGATCATACGTCATGAATATGCCCAGGGAAAGGGAAACGTGATCCGCAGAATGTTTCGTGAGATTGATGCGGAATGCTATCTTATGATCGACGGAGACGATACCTATCCTTTGGATTGTGCCCGGGAGATGGTGGCAAAGGTTCTGGAGCATCAGGCGGACATGGTGGTGGGAGACCGCCTGTCGTCTACTTATTTTACGGAAAATAAGCGGCCGTTTCATAATTTCGGCAACAGTCTGATGCGTGCGGGGATCAACGGCCTGTTTCATTCCGATATCAAGGACATCATGACCGGTTATCGCGCGTTCAGTTATGAATTCGTGAAGACATTCCCGGTATTCTCCAAAGGATTTGAGATCGAGACGGAGATGACGATCCATGCGGTGAACTATAACATGCAGGTGGAGAATGTGGTGGTGGAATACCGTGACCGCCCCCAGGGCAGTGAGTCCAAGCTGAACACTTACAGTGACGGTTTCCGCGTGATCCGCAAGATGCTGCAGCTGTATAAAAACTATAAACCCATGCATTTCTTCGGCATGCTGGCATTTTTGCTGGTAGTGGTGTCGGTGATATTGTTTGTGCCGGTATTTTTGGAGTATCTGAATACGGGACTGGTGCCGAGATTCCCGACGCTGATCGCCTGCGGATTCATTCTGCTGGCGGGGATCCAGTCGTTTTTCTCCGGTATGATGCTGGAAGTTATGGCGGCCAAGGACCGGAAGGATTTCGAGTATCGTCTGAACCGTGTGCATGGGGAACATCAGGAACGTAAAGGATTATAATATGCAGGAGAAGAGAATACTTCCCAGACGCAGAGGCGGTGTGCTGCTTTGCGTTCTGGGATGTCTGTTTGTATTTTTCGTAAAAACGGAAAAAGATCTGGCGGCTGCGGGCAATATCCTGTGGACGGCCGGATATGTGGGAAGCACTCTGCTGTGGACCGTGCTTTTGGGATGCCTACTGGGTGTGATCGGAACGTTTGTGGTCTATCGTGTGGCAGAGCGGCCGGCACCAGAGGGTGACTGCAACGGTGGAAGGAACGGTGCCGGTAAAGACAATGCTGTGTTCGGCAGATCTGCCGCGTGGATACAGAGACGCTCCGGGGCACAGGTGTTTTTCGGAAGCCTGTTATTGCTTTGCCTTGCATGGCTTCCGGTATATCTGGCATATTACCCGGGAATCTGTGCCTATGATGCACCGGTACAGACCGGACAGATTGTGGAGCATTATTATTTTGATCATCATCCGATCGTGCACACACTGCTTTTACAGGGAATGCTGTGGCTGGGAACGCAGCTGTGCGGAAGTATGAATGCCGGAATGGCACTGTACACTGCGCTGCAGATGCTGCTGCTGGCGGGCAGCATGTCCTACGGTGTGCTGGTATTGCACAGACGGCAGGTGGCGGCAGGCTGGCAGCTCGTGATGCTACTGCTTGGAATGTTTTTCCCGTTCCACTGGTATATGAGTGTCAGCATGACAAAAGATACGGTATTCAGTGCTTTTTTATTGCTGCAGCTGATCAGTCTGACGGATCTATTGCTAGAGGATCGCAGGGAATGGCGTCCCGGAGTCCGGGATCTGCTGTTTTTTATGGGAACAGTGGGAATGATACTGTTTCGCAATAACGGAAAATATGCTATGATGGTACTATTAGCATTTCTTTTCCTGGCAGTATGCTTTGGAAAAAGGGCGAGGAAGCTCTGGGGGAGACTGTTTACGGTAAGTGTGGCAGCTTTCTGTATAGGGCTTTTTGTGCTGTCCGCAGTGTTCTCCGCAACGCACGCGGAACAGGGAGACAGGAGAGAGATGCTGAGTATGCCGATCCAGCAGATGGCCCGCTGCATGATCTATCATGGAGGAGTGGGAGTACTCCCTGAGGATGACGGTACCATGTCGGAGCAGGATCGGGCACTGGTGAATGATTTTATATTGGATGAGGCCTACAGGGATTACGATCCCGGCATTGCGGATCCGGTAAAGCGGCATACCAACACGTATGTGGCGCGTTATCGCTCGGGAGATTTCTTACGGACCTATTTTCATCTGCTGAAATCTTATCCCGGAGATATGATCAATGCCGCACTGGCAGTGGATGCCGGCTTTTTGTCTCCCTTGGATGTCACCCATGCGGCGGTGAACGAAGTGCAGGGGAGAGAGGGGCTCGGATATATACAGACACGATGGGAAGAAGATACCCTGAACAACAGAGGGATCTACAAAGACAGCAAATGGCCGGGACTGTATAACTGCCTGGAGGCATGGGCGGACGGGAACGGTTATCTGAAGCTTCCGGTACTGAAATATCTGTTCGTGCCGGGCAGTTATCTGTGGCTGTATCTGGCGCTGGCGGCGATTCTTGTGATCGTGGACAGAAAGCGCTACTGTCTGCCACTGGCGGTGAACGCGGGATATTATGGGACGATGCTGTTAGGCCCCACGGTGCAGATGCGATATGTCTATCCGGTGATGCTGGCACTGCCGTATCTGGCGGTACTGATGTGCGGAACCGGCCGGAAGACGGAAAATGAAAAAACAGAGACAGATCAGAGATAAAGACAAAACAGAGACAAAACAAAGACAAAACAGAGACAGAGTTAGGATAGAGGAATGGACAAGCTGATCATAGGAGCAGGGCTGTATGGATTGTATGCGGCGCTGTATTGTGCAAAAAAAGGGCAGCAGGTAGAGGTGCTGGAGATGGAAGAGGCTCCTTTTACCAGAGCCACATATATCAATCAGGCCCGGGTACACATGGGATATCACTACCCGAGGTCTCTGTCTACGGCCATGAAATCCGCCGGATATTTCAAGCGTTTTACAGAGGACTATTCCTTCTGTCTTCATACCGCGTTTCAACAGATTTATGCTACTTCCGCTCATTTTTCCTGGACGGATGCGGCGGAATTTTTGAAGTTCTGCCGGGATGGCGGGATTCCCTGTAAGGCGCTTCCTGTGGAAGAATATTTCCAGCCGGGGCTGTGCGACGGAGCTTTTCTCACCGAGGAGTATACCTACGATGCCCATATCCTGCGGGATCATCTGATGGAGGAGATCGCGAAATATCCGGGAGTGAAGCTGCACTTCGGGCGGCAGATCACAGAGATCGTAAAACAATCGGACTGCTATGAGATCACCGCATTGCATGAGGGCCATAGAGAGGTATACCGGGCACCGTTTGTGCTGAATGCCACTTACGCTTCCGTGAATCAGGTGCTGGAAAAGGTAAAGGGAGTCACGGCAGAACCCTTCGGACTGAAGTATGAACTATGTGAGATCATCCTGTGCAAAACAGGTGACAAGCTCAGGGACATCGGATTTACAGTAATGGATGGACCGTTTTTCTCCATTATGCCTTTCGGCAGGACGGGATATCATTCCCTGACTTCGGTGACTTTTACACCGCATAAGACAAGCTACGATGCTACACCGCAGTTCTCCTGCGTGGGGGCGGACGGCAATATCTGCAGAGGCGGCTGGCTGGGGAATTGCAACGATTGTCCCGGCAGACCGGAGAGTGCATGGGAGTATATGTCTACGCTGGCGAGAAAGTATCTGCGGGAAGAATATAGCTTCAGTTATGAGAAGTCACTGTTCTCCATGAAGCCGATCCTGAAGGCTTCGGAGATCGATGATTCGAGACCTACCGTGATCCGGGCATTATCCGAGAGCCCCACCTTCATCAGCGTCTTATCCGGCAAGATCAACACGGTATATGACCTGGATCCTTTTTTAGATTAGGATAACCATTCCGAGAGATTATAAATAATAGATATAGGGGAAACGTTATGGAGAGAACCGCAATCCTGAATAAAGAGAAAAATTTTGTATCCTGCGTGCTGTATCTGCACAACGATGGTGCGCACATCCGTGATTTCCTGAATACGGTCTGTGGCACCATGGAAGAACATTTCGAAAAATATGAGATCGTCTGTGTGAATGACTGCTGCATGGACAATACCATCGAGGAAATCCATCGATTTCTGGAAGAAAGCAGAGGAAATCATGTGGTGAGCATGATCAATTTAAGCTTTTATCAGGGAGTCGAGATGGCCATGAATGCCGGAAGAGACCTGGCAGTGGGAGATTTCCTGTTCGAATTCGACAGATGCCTGCCGGATTTTGAGCCGTCACTGATCATGGATGTTTATTACAGAGCGCTGGAAGGCTATGATGTGGTGGCAGCCGCTCCGGGGAGAGATGTGGCACTGACCTCGCGGCTGTTCTATGCAGTATATAATCTGGGAAGCCGTAATACCCATAAGCTGCGTCAGGAGAGATTCCGTATCATATCCCGCCGCGCAGTGAATCGTGTGAATCAGATGAATGCGTACATTCCTTACCGCAAGGCGATGTATATGAATTGCGGACTAAGGGCGGATACGCTGGTCTATGAGAATAAAAAGAAGGCAGGCAGTGCCAGGAACCGGGAGGAGCGCAGCACCCGCAGCAGTCTTGCACTGGATACGCTGATCATTTTCACCAATGTCCTGGAGAAGTTCTCTATGCTGGTGAGTGTGATCCTGTTCTCTGTGATGATGATCATGTTTGCCTGGATCGTGTATTCGATCTTCAGCACGGTACGTCCCGTGGAAGGCTGGATGAGTCTGATGACACTGATATCGTTTGGATTTTTCATGATGTCCGTCATGCTGACACTGATCTTCAAATATCTGTCCGTGATCCTGAATATGAGCTTTAAGAGACAGCACTATGTAATCGAAGGAGTGGAAAAACTGACAAAATGATGTTTACGATTATTTTTCCGGTATTAAATGAACGTCTGCGCTTAGAGAACGGTGTGACCCGCACGGTGGAATATCTGCAAAGCATTGCTTTTGAAGACTATGAGATCATTATCGTGGATAACGGTTCCAAGGATGAGACACCGAAGATCGCAGAAAAGCTGTGCAAAAAATATGATAAAGTAAGATATGAGAGGATCAATGTCCGCGGTGTGGGTGCGGCATTCCGCAGAGGTGTGGAAGTAAGCCACGGCGATGTGGTAGGCTATATGGACATCGACCTTTCCACCAATATCAGGCATCTGGGAGAGGCGATTCATCTCTTCGAGACGCAGCCCGAGATCCAGTATATCAACGGCAGCCGTTTTGCCAGAGAATCCGATACCAGGGGCAGAAAATGGTACCGCAGGATCACGTCGCAGGGACTGTTGATTCTGTTAAAGCTGTTCTTACGGATGAAATCCACGGATGCTATCTGCGGATTCACGTTTGTCCGCAGAGAGACGGCACTCTCACTGATCGAGGGCTGCAGCCGGGATAACGGATGGTTCTACATGATCGAATTCCTGCTCCGGGCGGAGAAACGGGGCGTGAAGATCTTGGATTATCCGGTGGAGTGGCAGGAAGACTATAATACTACGGTAAAAGTGTTCAAGACGATCTGCAATTATCTGGTGCAGATTGCAAGGTTATTCAACGAGTTTTATATCAAAAAGCACATATAAGCGAAAGAAGGACGACAGAATGGCACATATTAAGAGAATCGATCTGACGAGAGATGTAGAAGCACATGCGGATGCTTACAGAGAAGCTATCGAGAAGGTATGTCGTGAGACAGCTTTTTCCGGAGGCAAATATGCAGATGCATTTGACAAGGAATTTGCCGCTTATGTGGGAAGCAAATATGCCAGCGGTGTGAACAACGGTACTTCCGCATTGCATCTGGCGATGCTGGCGCTGGGCGTAGGCCCCGGAGATGAGGTCATTGTTCCTGCCAATACTTATATCGCGACAGCATGGGGCGTCAGCTATACGGGAGCCACGCCGGTGTTCGCAGATTGTACGCCGGATACCTGGGAGATTGATCCTTCCGTGCTGGAAACGAAGATCACGGAGAGGACGAAGGGAATCATCGGTGTCCATCTCTATGGCCAGCCCTTTGATTATGCAGGCGTGCGCGAGATCGCAGACCGTCACGGACTGTTCGTGGTGGAAGATTGCGCACAGGCCCACGGGGCACAGTTTGAGGGGAAAAATGTGGGAACCCTGGGAGATCTGGCATGCTTCAGCTTCTATCCGGGCAAAAACCTCTATGCTTTCGGAGAAGGCGGAAGTGTCACCTGTGAGAAGGAAGAGTACTATAAGCATATCGACCGCCTGAAAAATCAGGGCTGCGATGTGCGTTATTATCATGATGAGATTGGATATAATTATCGACTGGAGGGACTGCAGGGTGCGGTATTGAGCGTCAGCCTGAAATATCTGCCGGAGTGGACGAAGAGACGTCAGGAGATCGGACACCGCTATATCCGGGAGATCACGAATCCTCTGATCACCATGCAGCATCATCCGGAGAACACCACACCGGTGTTCCATCTGTTCGTCATCACGGTACCGGATCACGATGATTTTGTGAAGTATATGGCAGACAATGATGTGGAATGCAACATGCATTATCCGGTGCCCTGCCATTTACAGAAGGCATATGCAAACCTTGGTTATAAGCCGGGAGACTGCCCGAATGCGGAATACCTGGCAGCACATTGTGTGACACTGCCGCTGTTCCCCGAGATGCGGGAGGATGAGATCCGGAGAGTCATCGAGCTGTGTAATGCTTACAGACAGTAAGGAGATCACAATGCAGACCGTAACAGCAGACAATAAAAGATTGGAAAATAAAACATCGGAAGCAATTTCTGAGAACTACCGGGATACGCAGGCCGGGATCTATCTGCGCCTCATGACCCATGAGGACACGGACCGGATCGTGGCATGGCGTAACAGCGATGCCGTGCGCAAAAATTTTATCTATCAGGAGCTTTTTACCAGACAGTCCCATGAGCACTGGATCCGGACACATGTGGAGACCGGAGATGTGGTGCAGATGATCATCTGTGATCTGGAAGGAGATAAGCCGTTGGGATCTGTGTATATCCGGGATATTGACAGACATCACAATAAGGCGGAGTACGGAATCTTCATCGGAGAAGAGAGTGCCAGAGGCCGCGGAATCGGCACGGCGGCGGCGAAGCTGATGTTACGGTACTGTTTTGAGCAGGAATTGCTGCACCGGGTCTACCTGCGGGCATTGTCGGAGAACCTGCAGGCGATCCGAAGCTATGAAAAGGCAGGATTCGTCAGAGAAGGACTGTTAAGAGATGATGTGTGTATTGACGGTGTGTACCGGGATATTGTCTGGATGGCAGCCGTGAATCCGGCAGACTAAGAAGGAGCGAGCAACAAAAATGGACAGAATCAAAAAAGTAAGCTTTGTAATCCCCTGCTACCGTTCGGAGCATACACTGCCCCATGTGGTTACGGAGATCCGGGAGAAAATGGAGGAGCTGTCACAGTATACCTATGATATTTTTCTGGTAAATGATGCATCCCCGGACAATACCATGGAAACGATCCGGGAGCTGTGTGAAAAATACGATAATATCAAGGGCATCGGATTCGCCAGGAATTTCGGACAGCATGCGGCGCTGATGGCGGGACTTAGACATTCCGACGGAGATTATGTGGTGTGCCTGGATGATGACGGACAGACCCCCGCCGATGAAGTGGATAAGCTGCTAAATAAGCTGGAGGAAGGCTTTGATGCTGTCTATGCCAGTTATGAACACAAGCAGCACTCCGCATTCCGGAATCTGGGCAGCAAGGTCAATGAGCTGATGACGCGGATGATGTTAAACAAGCCCGCGAATCTGTATATTTCCAGCTATTTTGCGGTGAAGCGGTTCGTGGTGGAGGATATGATCCGCTATGAGAATTCGTATCCTTATGTCATCGGACTGGTGCTCCGTGCCACGAAAAACATTACCAACGTGCCGGTGTGTCACAGAGAGCGGGAAGAGGGCAATTCCGGTTATACGCTCAAGAAGCTGCTGGGATTGTGGTTCAACGGATTTACGGCATTTTCCGTGAAACCGCTGCGGATCGCCACATCTCTCGGTGTGGGCTTCGCAGGACTGGGTTTTCTCTATGGAATCTATACGATCATCAAGAGGCTGGTGAATCCCAATGTCCCTATGGGCTTCAGCGCATTGATGGCGGCACTGGTATTTTTCGGCGGCATGATCATGATCATGCTGGGACTGATCGGAGAATATGTGGGACGTATCTACATCAGCATGAATAATTCTCCCCAGTATGTGATCCGTGAGAAGATCCATCTGGAGGAATAGGGAGAGAAATATTTTTATGAAGAAAGAGCAATTTACGGACTGGTGGAAACAGGATAAAAGATATCTGACACTGGTGAAGGCGGTATTGATGGCGCTGCTTCCCGTGGTGTGCTGTCTGGTGCGGACGGCGGCAGAGGGGAGGAGCATCGGCCAGGTGTATCTGCCTTCTTCGGAATGGAACGATGAACTGTTTTATTTTAAACAGGTGGAAAGCATTGTGAAATACGGATTTCCCAGAGGATATTTCGGATTTAACGAAAGTCATGCACTGCAGCTGTCTTTCGCAGCCTGGAGTCCCGTGCTGGTATTTCCCTGGATCCTGTGGGGACTGGTGTTCGGCTGGAATCTGTTGTCACCGGTGATCTGTAATATCGTACTGCTGACGATCACCATGTTCGTGTTCGTATGGCTGGTGAAACCCACCTGGAAACAGCTGGGCATCCTGACGGTGCTTTTCAGCCTGTACACACTGTTCACCAGATACATGCTGTCCGGTATGCCGGAGGTGATCTGCTTTGGCATGCTGATCCTGTTTTACGGACTGGCTTTTTCCTATCTGAATAAGGAGACAAAGGGCAAGCTGATTGCCATGTTTATTGTCTCGGTATTGTTGACCCTGATGCGGCCGTACATGCTTTTGTTTTTGCTGCTGGCCTGCTTTTTCCGGATCCGCAGAAGCCGTAAGAGCGGCTGGATCGTTTCCGTTTCCGTGGTGGCCTGTACGGGAGTCGTGTATGTGCTGATCAAGCACTATCTGGGCGCGGAATATTTTACGCCGCTTTTCTATACAGACTGGATCACGACATTTTTCACCGACGGCATCGGTGCCGGCTTCCGGAATTTCTTCGGAACACTGCACTGGAAGGGCCTGGAATTCTACAGACATTGTGTGTCCGGTATGAAGAGCGGCCTGGCTTCCGGAGCCTTTTTTGACGGTTATCTGTTGCTGCTTGCCATTCTGCTGGTGCAGAGTTTTCTGGATCTCAGAGCATACCGCAGGGAGAAACAGACCGGGCTGCGTAACCAGCTGATCATAGAAGTGCATTTCGCCTTCAGTCTGATCGCGATGCTGTTTGCCCATCTGCTGATGTATAAAATGGTGGAAGGAAGCAAACATTTCCTGACTTTTATTGCGGCGGGAATTTTCATCGTGAGTATGCTTCAGACCAGATACTATAAGAAAGCGGTGCTTTTGGGAGCAGCTTTCCTGTATCTGTACAGTTACAAGGCGGTGGAGCCTTATGATTATCAGGTACCGTATGTCACGGAAGAGCGGGAAGCACAGGTGGAATATTGGAGACAGGTCTTCGCGGAGAATCTGGTCATGAGTACCGATCAGGTACCGAATTACGATAATGTGGTGATCTGGACCTTCGGGGACGATACGCCGGAGGGCAACCGGAATCTGAAATGGCAGCTTCTGTATGGAGTACCGGAAGGATTTGGTATCAGCTGCTGTGAGAAAGAATATCTTCTGGAGCATCTGACGGAGCTTCAGAGCAGATATCTGGCTACGGTAAGCGGCGGAGAGATCGACGGGCAGTGCCGCGAACAAGGGTATGAAGAACTGGGAAGAGATGCGGATATGGTGCTGTATCGCAGATATTGAGGATTGTGGGAGTGCGGAGCATATAATCATCCGCTGGCAGCCAAGCCAGGGAATATAAGAAGATAGGAAGCGGAAGGACAGAAGGTTCCATGGAGACATGCAGCAGGAAAACAAATAATTTTATACGGACAAAAGGATGGCTGTTGTTGTGGCATGCGCTTCCGGTGATCGCACTGCTCCTCTGGGGAGCTTTCGGCATCCGGAATAACCTCTGGTATGATGAAGCGTATTCTGCGTCGATGGTATCCCTGCCCTGGAAACGGCTGATCTATATTACGGCGACGGATGATCATTCGCCGTTCTACTATGTGATCCTGAAGCTGTTTTATCATCTGTGCGGCGGTGGCACCCATTTCTGGTCACTGAAGCTGTTGTCTGTGCTTTTTATGACCGGATATATGTTGCTGGGAAAATATTACGTGGCGAAGCTGTTTGATCGGAAAATTTCGGTATATTTTATGACATTTTCCCTGCTGATGCCTATTTTCAGTGTGCAGGCGGGAAATGTGCGGATGTATGCCATGGCATTGTTTTTCCTGACACTGGCGGGACTTGCGGCTTATGATATTTATCGGGAAGCGACCCGGAGAAAATGGATCGTGTTCTGTGTGGCGAGCATCTGCACGGTGTACTGTCATACGTTTGCATTGATACAGACTTTTTTATTTTATATGCTTTTCCTGGCGACGATCCTGATCTGCCACAGAAAGGATCTGGTAAAGGGATTTTTCATCTCCGGATTCACAGTGGCGATCGTGTTCTCCCCCTGGCTGGCGGTGACCTGCAGACAGTTCATCCTGCGGATGCGTTATGATGACGGTTCTACCGCAGAACTGGCGACCCTGAATTCTGTGATGGATTATTTCAAGGAATGGTTTTCCGCGGTGGAGACACCCATCGGCATTGTGGTGCTGTTGGGGATGGCACTGTGCCTGGTATTGAGTTATGGTGCAGTGGACTGGGTACGTCAGCATCATAATGTAGCTCCGGCCATTGCGGCAGCGGCGTTTGCTCTCACCGGGATCGTAGGAGGGGCGATCTCTGCTACCGTCAATAACTGCTTCATGGGGCGTTATGCATTTCCGGGCATGGGTTTCGTCATGCTGTGGTACGCGGTGGGATTCGCACAGATCCTGGAGAGCAGTGGCACAAATGGGAGAAAATGGTGGACCGGTGGCATCCTCGGTACGGCCTGTCTGTGTTTCCTGCTTCAGTACAGCTCGGAGCTCCGTCTGGAGTACGACGGAGGCCTGGAGATTTATGAGAATTTTGTGGAGACCCAGATGACGGACAACGATGCGGTCATCGGACCTTATACGCATACGATCTTCCTGAATGTATATCATCCGGAACTGCATTATTATATCATCGGCTATAAATTATACAGTCTTCCTTTCGTCAATACGGACGCACTCACGGATTACAGTCAGCTGGATTCCTACGAGAATCTCTGGTATATCTGTTTTCAGGGGGGAACACCCAATGAACTGGAGGACGAATATGACTACGAGGAAGCGTTGGAATTCCATTATATGTATTATGATTTTGTGATTTATCGCATAGAGCCGAAGACGATAGAACAGCAGCAATAAGATCAGGAACAGGGGCAGACAAAAAGGAATGGAGAAATACAGAGAAACGAAAACAACAGCAGACTGGAATGGGATGCTTCATAAGCTATGTGGGAACCGGCTGTATATGGGAATCCTGCTGCTTACAGCAGTATGTGCGTACGGTTATAAGGTAACAAATGTTACCATCGGTATCGATGACACCCCATCTTTATACTATTTTGAAGAGGGACTGATCGCCATTGTGGGGCGGTGGGTATTGTTTCTGCTGAATAAAGTGATATCCCTGGCGGAATTTGCCCCGTTTGTAACGGATTTTGCTGCGGTACTTCTTCTGATCGCGGCGGCAATCGTGTGGTCGGCATTGTTCTATTCGGTGTTCGGTGAGAAGATCCCGATGACGGGATATGCTTATTTCGCAGCAGTATTTGTATCCTGTCCGTTGATCAGCGAAGTATTCACATATTTTCTCCACAATGGGATAGCCATCGGATATCTGAGCTGTGCAGTCAGTCTGTGCTGTATGAGGGAGTGGCAGCTCAGTATCCGGAAGCAGCGCAAGGGATCCGGTCTCCGGGAGAAGCCGGACTGCCCGGCGGTGACGAAGCTTGCGGCAGCTGCGGTATTTTTATGGATTGCCATGGGCTGTTATGAGTCCTTTATGATTCTGTGGCTGGCGGGCCTGGTATTGCTTCTGCTGGCAGAGCGGATAGGCATGGAAACTGTACACTGCAGCGGAAGAACAAAAAAGTCGGAAAAAAGCAGGCCTGAGAACAGCACAGTGAAGCACTGTGGCATGGAGGCAGGTATCTTTGCAGTATTGGCCGCCGGTGCGGCAGCGGCACTTTTGGCAATCCTATTGCGCAGTCTGATGATCGTCGTCGTGACGAAGGTATTTCATCTGGAATATTTACAGGGAGAAGCGGTACAGCGTTCCGTGACGGAGATGTTAGGCTGGATGGTGCAGACCGGAGCCTTCGGCGAGCTGATCATGATCCTGAAACGTACTTTTGTATTGTACGGTGTGTTTGCTTATGCTTATCTGCCAATCCGGATTTTTGTGTTATCGGCGGTCGTAATTACAGTGGTTACCCTGGTGCGGGTGATCCGCGGCAGAGACCTGTGGGCCCTGATCCTCCTGCCGACGGCTTATCTGGCGGCATTTTCGCTGTTATTTATCGAAGGAAAAGCAACGCTCTACCGTTCGGCACAATTTCTGCCGGTTTTCTGCGGATACGGAGTGCTGCTTTTTGTCTATGCGGTATGGAAGGTGACAGCATGGTGGGAACGGAAGACACAGAAGTCTCAAAATAGTCGCATTTGCCGTGGCGTGCGCGGGATTGCGATTCTTGTGCTGGCGGTGATCGTCTGGAACCAGTGCATGGATATGACGAAATGGTTCTACATTGATAAACAGAAATACGATGCGGCGGTGCAGACGGTCGATCAGATCGCACTGGATCTGGAGCGGGATTTCGATACATCAAAGCCGGTGATTTTCACGGGGAATTATGAAATTCCTTACAGTATCGTCAAGGATGCCTATGTAAGCTACGGCGATAGCAAATATTATAAGATGAAACGACTTACGGATCTCATCGATCCGGATCTGCTGGATAAGTACAATCGTGGTTCCAGAGGTGTGTGGGTGGCGCAGACCCCGGCATTGTCGGTCATCGACTGGGGCCGTTATGCCTTTGATTCCGATGCGGAGCTGGTAAAGTTTTTCGCAATGCACGGGCATTCACTGGTGGCTTGCGGGGATATCGACAGATATGCGGAGGCGGAAGAAGAGTCACTGAAGCTGCCGGAATATCCACAGGATGGATATATCGTGGATAAGGGGGACTATATTATTGTTCATTTCTAAAGAGAAAGAAAGAACATATCAGTTAGCACGTTTTGGCATGTCTGTCGGGATTGCTGCTGCTATGCTTCTGACGGTTTATTTTCGTGCGGGGATATATTTTGAAAGTAATGACGACAGAAATATTACAGAAATACTGAGTGGAGCCTTTGGAGGACGACCGGATGCGCATACGGTATATGTAAATTATTGGCTGTCTGTGCTTTTGTCCGGTTTATACCGGATTACGCTGCAGATCCCGTGGTATGGTCTGATGCTTTTACTGTTTCACATGATGTCTTATGTATTGATCCTTGACACGGTGATCAAACTTGGCAGAAGTAAATTAAAAATTCTGATCAGTATCGGAATCGTAATGACCTTGTTTTTGCAGAATTTTTATTCCGTTGCAAAAATCCAATATACATCCACGGCAATCGTGCTGGCTGTTGCAGGATACGTTTACTTGCTGTGTGCAATATATATGCCCGGCAGGGATTCCTGGAAATTCCTGGTATTTGCAGTTTTTATGCTGCTTGCCTGTCTGCTCCGCCGAGATGCTATGCTAATGCTGCAGCCTTTGGGGCTTTCGGCAATTGTCGGATTGCTTCTGACAGATAAGAGAAAAAATGTGCGGGATAAGATCAGATTTCTGCTTCTGACCCTGGGGATAGTCATAGGCTGTTTTGCTCTGGGAGAGCTGGGAACTGCAGTCGGCTATCATAATGCGGAATGGAAAGAATATCTTCGATATAATAATGCCAGAACAGAAATGTTTGATTATTATGGAAAACCGGAATATGAAGAGGTCTCAGACATTCTCAGCGAGTATGGTGTGAGCAGGGCTGAGTATGAAGCTTACAAGGGATATATCATATTAGATGGAAATCTCAATACGGAATGTGCAGAAAAAATAGCAGCATATGCCAAAGCAAAATACAGATTTCCTGAAATTGGGGAAGTCTTGAAAACCTATCAGCAGGTGATGCTGAAAGACGGTGTGTGGGATGGAAACAGAATTACAGTGGCTTCGTTTATTGTTGCAGGTATTCTTATAGTTATTTACGGACAATATCTTTATCTGATACCGGTGTCTTTGGTCAAAGTGGGGTCTTTTGTGATATGGGGATATCTGATCTATAAAGGGCGAATGCCTGACAGAGTGATTCTGCCCTTGTATTTTGGAGAAGCTGCAATCTACCTGACGGTCATGCTGGTGGCAATCGTGACCGTGGAGCAGAAGAGCATATGGAAAAAAGCAGGTGCGGTTTTTGCGTGTATGATCCTGATATTTATGGGATATCAGAGTGGCAGACAACAGTATCGTTTTTTGAAAAGTCAGAATGAAGGCATGGAACAATATATGCAGGGATTGGTGGAGCTTTACGATTATGTAGACAGCCATCCCGAATGCAATTATCTGATGGATTCTTTTTCGTTCAGCTATTATATGGGGGCGGTATTGGATAATCGATTTAACGGACCTCATAATTACATGGTATCAGGTACGTGGTTTTCCTATAGTCCGGTCATGAAACAGGCCATGAAGCAGTATTTTACAGATGATCAAAATGGTTTTTATGTGATCCTGTATGATTTCGGGGTAGAGGCTCTTGAGGAAATCCTGCCGTATCTGGAAGAAAAAACCGGAACGATAGGGGTACCTGAAGAGGAACTGACCGTATCACATGGGGGAAAATATCGTATTTATTATTTTGACCGGAAGCTTGACCTACAGGAGTAAACAGAATGAGCAGAGTGAAAAATATTTTAATCAGAGCATATAACAGAGTGGAAAAAGAACTGCTTCGCATCGATCAGCTTCCTTTGTGGTGGCTGGGGCTGATCATTGCAGCAATCTTTTTTCTGCCTTACTTTATTCTGGGAAAGGGTTGTATCTTTGAGATCAATGATCAGCTTGATGAAAGCATCATGAGTTATGTACTTCCTGCAAGGCATTTTCTGGATGGAAGTAATGTATATCCGGAAATGCTTGGTGGCGTCAATGCCAGCGGGATGCAGCCTTCTGCAATCTTGTTTCTTCCGTTGTATATTCTGTTTTCACCCAGAATCGCATTTCTGCTGCAATATATTATTTGCTTTCTGATTGCCTTTGCCGGAATGTATTTGTTGGTGAAGGAGAGTACGCAGAGTAGTATTTTGGCGGTGATCGCCGGGAGCTGCTTTTGCGTATTGCCTTTATACCCGATCTACGGTCTGACAGAATTTGGGATTCCTTTGGTAATATATGCATTTTTATGCTTTTGGAAGCGAAAAAGATTCATTTTCGCTGTGCTGTCTACATTATTATTTGGGCTGACCAGCCATCTGGTATGTACCGGCTATGTGGTGTTAGGTCTGTGGCTCTTGGCGATCATGATAGCTGTGATCCTAAAAAGAAAGAATTCATGGCCGTTATGGGGATTTGGAGAGCTGCTGCTCACGTATGTGATCGTTAACAGGGAGCTGATCCTGGAGATACTCATTGGTAACAGCAGCTATGTCAGTCACCGGGAAGAAATGATATCCTCTGCAACGCCGTTTTTTGAGACCTTCCGGAGCGTTTTCCTAAATAGCTCACAGCACGCACCGTCTTTACATAAATATCTGATATTACCAATTGTTCTGTTCCTGATCCTGGGAGCATTTTGTAAAAAGGAAGAGACCGATCGGATCCTTTATAAGGCAGCTGTGATCAACTTTTTATTCTTGGTCGCCATAGCCCTGTTTTATGCATTTTGTCATTTGACGGCAGTAGTTGACTGGAAAAACAATGCCACGGGATTTTTGCATTATTTTCAGATGCACCGTGTCTACTGGCTGTACCCGGCAGCATGGTATCTGGAGTTCGCATGGGCAGCGGCAGTGCTATGGAGAACAAAAGTGCCGCATACGGATGCGCAGATGCAGGCGGGAAAGCTTGTGGTCATTCTGATCTGTCTGCTTCCGACACTTCAGCTGCTCAAAGTGAATTCAGGCATGTATCTGAATGTGAACCAGATCAATAACGGCTCAGGTGTCACGGGATATATCTCCTGGGAGAGCTGGTTTGCAGAGGATCTGATGCAGGAAATAGACGATGCTATCGGCCGGGACAAGAGTACTTACCGAGTGGCACATTTGGGGATCAGCCCGGCTCCGTCCCTGATGCATGGTTTTTATACGGTGGATGGATATTCCAATAATTATTCTCTGGAATATAAGCATCGCTTTCGAGAAGTTATTGCGGAAGAGCTGGAGAAAAATGAGGAAGTACGGGTATACTTTGACCTGTGGGGAAACCGGTGTTATCTATTCAACAGTATTACCGGTAATTATATGCAACTGAAAAAGGGCAATACCCTGGTGTATGAAGGACTGGAGTTCGATATGGATGCATTACGGGAACTGGGATGTGAATATCTGTTCTCCGGCGCCGAGATCGGTGATGCCGAACGCATGGGTCTGGAGCTCGTAGGTTATTATGAAACGGACGACTCTTATTGGGGAATCTGGGTGTATTGCATAATGAAGGAAGCGAAATGAAAGAAAAAACATTTATGAAAAAGTATGGAATGCTGCTGATGATCTTAGGAGTGGCAGCAGTGACAAGATTGGCAGGCTTAGGAAAAATACCGGAGGGTATCCTTCCGGATGAGGCATGTGCTGCGTATAATGCATGGGCACTTATGACAGAAGGAATGGATAACAGAGGGTATGGCTTTCCGGTGTATTTTATTGCGTGGGGAAGCGGAATGAATACGTTGTATTCTTATCTGTCTATTCCGTTCCTGTGGCTGTTTGGCGCTACGACTATGGTATATCGTATTCCGCAGGCGCTCTTTGGTATTTTGGGAGTGCTGGCAGCATATGTGCTGGGAAGAGAACTGCTGGATGAAAAATTCGGACTTCTGTTTTCTTTTCTGCTGGCGATCAATCCCTGGAATATCATGATCAACCGGTTCGCACTGGAGTCAAACCTGGCACCTGCGATGTTTCTGATCTCACTTACCCTGCTTGTACTGGGAATCAGGAAAAACTCCGGGTATCTTCCGGCTGCGGCTGCATTTTTTGGATTGACGCTCTACAGTTATGCTCAAAGCTGGATCGTGGTGCCGTTGTTTCTGCTGCTATTTCTGCTGTTTTATCGGAAAAGCATTCCTTATGGAAAACATCTGTGGTTTTCAATTCTGGTATTAGCTGTCATAGCAAGTCCGTTATTGTATTTTGTAGGTGTGAATCTGAATCTTTTGCAGGAGATCAAAACCCGATTTTTCTCTATCCCCAAATTACTTGCGTTCCGGGGAGAAGAGATCAACATTGCCCATATGATAGACAGTGCAAAAATAGTGTGTAAGATGCTGTTTAGACAATATGATGGAGTCGCTCACACAGCCTGCGTAAAGACAGGGGCATATTACTTTTTCACAGCACCGTTCTGGATGCTGGGGATCGGCCTGCAGCTGAACGGCATAGTTCGCAGCCGGAAGCTTGAGAAAAAGCCTTTGGAGTATGTTATGCTGTTCTGGCTGGTCAGTGCAGCGGTTATGTGTGTGCTGAATGAAATAGTTACGGTAATACATACCAATCTCATTCATATTCCCATAATTTTTTATGGGGCATATGGCATTTACAAGGTATGCAGCTATTTAAAAAGCAAAGTATTTTTCGGTATATGTATGGGAATGTTGTTGTTTTCCTTTGGAATATTTGCGGTCTGGTATGTGAAAGACAGTGAGGAATATGCCTCCTATTTTGTCGGAAAAGAGGCAGGAGAAGCAATTGAAATGGCGAGATCGGTAAGTGAGAATGGAGAATTTACAATCGTAGAACCGGGCACGATTAATTTTGCGACCATTCTCTGGGAGGAAAAAATACCTGTCACAGACTATCTGAATTCCGTAGTATATACAGGGGTTCCCGGATGGGAAAATCCGGAGAGCTTTACCGGTTACCGGTATGTGCAGACCCTGGATGAGGCTGTGGAAGATGGCGTGTATCTGATCCCCATACAATATGAAGAGGAAATGATGCATAGAAATTATCAGATCATTACAGTGAATACCGATTACTCACTGGCGATCCGGTAAACGCAAAATAATGACACTCAGGGCAATACCAAGGAGCAACAGCCAGGAGATACCGACAATGCCCTTATAAAAAGAATAAGATTGAATATAGTACATCTGGCATAAAAGACGGCTGTTTTGTTCTTTTCCGTCCAGACGATAATTGGACACGCTGTCCAGATAATAGTGTGCGTTATCTGTGCATAGCATACGGAATGCCGAGGAAGGGTCGTCGGATAGATTCTCGACGCGGACAGTAAAGGTGCTTCCTGCGCAGTGTGTCTGATCGAGACTGAAGTTTACATAACGGTTCACCGGCAGAGAAGTCAGGCTCAGGACCTGTTCCATGATGACAGCGTCATCCCGGAAAACGGAGACTTTGACCTGGCTGTCCTGCCATACATCATCCGTATAGGAAAAAGCAAGATCGATACTTTCGAGGGTGGATCTATCCCAGGCAATATCCTCTTCCATCGTAGCGCCGGGTAAAATTTCCAAAGTTGTGTCCGGGTAAGATACCGTGAGGGAATCAATGGCGATCACGGGAGAGATTTCTTTTTTCAGAACGATGACGATACCGCACACGAGGATCAGCCAGATAGCAGCGAGGAGTATTTTTTTATAGAATGGATGAGTTATCAAAAAGTTTTTCATGGGAATCTCCTAAGTAAGTTTGTTTTATTATAGCATATAAATCTTAAATTTTGTTAAGAAAATACAGGTTTCTGTTTCGATGCTTGAAAAATATGATAGAATAGAAAAATAAAATACCTTGAATTGGAAAATAGGATGAAAGACAGAATTTATATATGTCACACTTACTATCATGCATATGTGACGTTTTTGAAAGAGTTAAAAATACGGGCAGAGGCAGATCCTGCGAGGAAGGCGGGAACTGCTACTTTAGTGCTGTCCAAAATGTCCAACAATTTTGAAAATCTGAAGGCCCGGGTGGAGAGCACGGGCCTGTTTGAGGAAGTCCTGGAGTTCGATGAGAAGAGAGAGGACTATTTCCCGGAGCTGGCAAAATACCGCCTGGATACCGGGAATTTCCTGGGGAATCTGAAGAACCGTATCCGGTTTACGCGGGAATATGCCAGACTGGAGGCACCTTACGTACCGGTGAACCTGAAGGAATACAAGGATATTTATGTCTATTGCGATTCCGACCCCATCGGGTATTATCTGAATCAGAATCATATCCGTTATCATGCAGTGGAGGACGGTCTGAACTGTCTGAAGAATTTCGATGCCGCCCGGTATGACAACAGAGGCCATTTTAAGCTCAAGGCCTTTTTATCCAGGTATCTGAATCTGATCTTTGTACAGAACGGTTACGGCAAATACTGCATGGATATGGAGGTAAATGATATCTCGGCAATTCATTATCCCTGTCCAAGATACATTGAACAGCCGAGGAAAGAGCTGGTGGACCGCCTGACGGAGGCGGACAAGCATCTGATCCTTCAGGCGTTTGTGAAAAATAAGGAAGAGCTGGAGCACCAGATTGCTGAAAGCAACAAGGTAGGGGATAAAATACTGATCCTTACGGATCCTCTGTGTACTTTGGATGTCAGAGAGAAGATATTCCGGGACGTTATCAAAATGTACGAAAAAGAGGGAAGTATTTTTATTAAACCGCATCCCAGAGATGAACTGGATTACCGGAAATTGTTCCCGGAGTATCCGCAGTTCGATGCTACCGTGCCTATGGAAATGTTGAATTTTTTCCCGGGACTGAGGTTTAAAAAAGTAGTGGGAGTGCTGACGGAAGTGAAGGGGCTGCCCTTCGCAGAGGAAGCGGTGCGTCTGGGACCGGATTTCATGGATGCCTATGAAGATCCCCTGATCCACAGACAGAATGAACAGATCTGAGAAATGAAGAACCGGAGAACTGGAGAACTCTATGTTACAGATAATTAAGAAAATGAATGTCCTGCTGGACAAAAAACAGAAGAGAACCATGGTGGGGCTGATCATCCTCATGGTGATCAGCGCATTTTTACAGACCGCCGGTGTGGGTATGCTGGTGGAGGTCATGCAGATCGTCATTGATCCGGAGGCAGTACAGCACAGCCGGGTGGCGGAAGCCTGCTATGAGATCCTGGGAGTGGAGAGCTACCGGACCTTCTCGATTATTGTCATGGTACTGCTGATCCTGGTATTCGTAGTGAAGAATCTGTTTACTTATTTCCAGCAGAAGCTGACATTATCTTTCGTATACACGAACCAGTTCCGGACCTCGGAGCGCATGATGCGCAACTATCTGCGCCGCGGGTATGAATTTTATCTGAATGCGGATACTGCGGTGGTGCAGCGAAGCATCACTTCGGATGTAAACAATATGTATGCCCTGATCCTGGCACTTTTACAGCTGCTGTCCGATACGGTGGTATCGTTGTTCGTTATCAGTTACTGCTTTATCTCCAGCGGAACCATGACGATCCTGATGGCAGTGGTATTGCTTTCTCTCATGTGGCTGATCAAGAGAGTGCTGAAGCCTGTCATGTATAAGGCGGGTAAGGACAATCAGGACTATTACAGCGGTCTGTTCAAATGGATCTCCCAGACGGTACAGGGAATTAAGGAAGTGAAGATCTCCGGCAAGGAGCAGTATTTCGTATCCGAGTATCGCAAGTGCGGTAAGGGCTATGTAGATGCAGTGCAACGCTACAGTCTGTATAATCAGGTGCCGAAGCTGCTGATCGAGACTGCCTGTGTGGCCACTATGGTGGGCTACATGATCTTCCTGGTGGCGACCGGAGTATCCACGGAAAATATGCTGACGGTGTTCGGAACCCTGGCAGCAGCAGCACTGGTACTGCTCCCCTGTGTGAACCGTATTAATAACCAGATCAATTCCATTGCTTATTTTGAACCTTTCTTCATGGGAGTCAGCGATAATTTACAGGATGAGATCAACGGACAGAATACGGATATGTCCTTTGCTACCGATGAAGAGGAGAAGCTGGATGTAAAGGACAGCATTGAGATGAAGGATATTACGTATGCGTATCCCAACACAGAGCGTCTGATCTTCGATCACGCGGATCTGAAGATCCCGGTAGGAGCTTCCGTGGGGATCGTGGGTACCTCCGGTGCGGGAAAAAGTACCGTGGTAGATATATTGCTTGGCCTGTTAGAGCCCAGTACAGGACATATCTATGCGGACAGCGTGGATGTGAAGGAGCCCGGCAACTACCGGAAATGGCTGAAAAATATCGGCTATATTCCCCAGATGATCTTCATGCTGGATGACACCATCCGCAAAAATGTAGCGTTCGGCGTGCCGGAGGAGAAGATCGATGAGAACAGACTGTGGGAAGTATTGAAGGAAGCACAGCTGGATGAATTTATCAAGACGCTTCCGGAAGGCTTAGAGACCGGTATCGGCGAGCGGGGTATCCGTCTCTCCGGCGGACAGAGGCAGCGTATCGGTATTGCCAGAGCACTGTATAATGATCCGGAGGTACTGATCCTGGATGAGGCAACTTCCGCACTGGATAATGATACGGAAGCCGCCATCATGGAATCCATCAACAGACTGCAAGGCCGTAAGACACTGATCATTATCGCCCACAGATTACAGACCATCGAAAAATGTGACATTGTCTACCGGGTAGAAGACGGCAGGGCGAAAATCGAACGGGGAAGCCTATAAGCTATGAGTAAAAAATTGAGCATCATCGTACCCGTCTACAATATGGCGGCGGAGGGAAAACTGAATTATTGTCTGGACAGCCTGGTGGGACAGACCATCCGGGGAGTGTATGATTATGAGATTCTCTGCGTGGATGATGCTTCCACGGACGAATCCCTGGAGATCCTGTTAGATTATCAGAAACGTTATCCGGAACTGATCTGCGTGATTCCCAATGCGGTGAATCTGCGCCAGGGTGGTGCGAAGAATGTGGGATTAAAAAACGCAGAAGGCGAATGGATCGGCTTCATCGACAGTGACGACTGGGTATCTCCGGATTATTATGAGAAGCTTCTGAAAAAGGCGGAGGAGACCGGAGCGGATCTGGTGGGCTGCGATTACAGCCTGGTGGATCATCATACCTTTACCGTCGGCAAAGTCATTGTCAACAACACTCCGGAGCAGACCGGAGAACTCACGACGGAACAACACCGCAGCCTGTTCATGCGCCCGGGCAGTATGGTACTGAAGATTTATAAGCATAGTGTGATCCGGGAGAATCATCTGGATTTTCCGGAACATATTTTTTATGAGGATAATTGTGCAGGACCTTTGTGGAGCCTGTATTTCCAGCATTTTGCGAGAGTGGAGGAGCCACTTTACTATTATTATCAGCACGCGGTATCCACAGTGCATCATATCACGGAAGAAAAATGCAGGGATCGCATGAAGGCGGCGGAGCTTTTATACGTGGAATGTGAGAGAAGAGGGTTCCTTACGGAATATTCACGGGAGATCGAGTATCGTTATACGGAACTGTATTATGCCATTACCCTGTTCTCTTATATGGGAGGGGTAACACATCCCAAGCTGGCTTTTATCAGACAGCTCCGCAATGGTGTGGAAGAACGTTTCCCTGAATTTGCACAGAATCCCTACTATCTGGAGCGCACAGGGGCACCGGAACAGAAACTGATCCGGATGCAGGGCAGATCGGATCTTTTATTTTTTGTTTACTATCGTATGAAACAGTGGATCTGGAAGAAAAGAGGTAATTTGTAATGCAGACAGCCGGTAAAGCAGTGGCGATCATAACCGCAAGGGGAGGGAGTAAACGGATCCCTCATAAAAATATCAAGGAATTCTGTGGAAAGCCGATCCTGGCGTATTCCATCGAAGCAGCACTGGCTTCGGGAGTATTTGACCGGGTCATGGTATCCACCGATGATGAAGAGATCGCGGAAGTCGCAAGAAAATATGGAGCAGAAGTTCCTTTCCTGCGTAGTGAGAAGACGGCAAATGATTATGCCACTACGAAGGATGTGCTGGAAGAAGTGCTGGCAGAATATGAAAAACGCGGGGAACATTTTGATACCTTGTGCTGTATCTATCCCACCGCTCCTTTTATTACACCTGACAGGCTGTCGGAGGCAATGCGCCTGTTGGAAGAAAAAAAGGGGGACACCCTGCTTCCGGTCGTACGTTTCAGCTTTCCGCCCCAGCGCTGCGTGGTACAGGATGCGGAAGGGTATCTTAAGTTCAAATGGCCGGAGTATCGTAACAGCCGTTCCCAGGATCTGGAACCTTATTATCATGATGCGGGACAGTTCTACTGTCTGCGGGTGTCGTCTTTCCTGGCACAGCAGAATCTGATCATGGAGAAAACAGTACCCATGGAGCTTCCGGAGACAGAGGTGCAGGATATTGACAATGAAGAGGACTGGAAACTGGCAGAGATGAAATATCATATGCTGGGGAAGGCATGAGGATACAAAGTATGGGAGAAAAGGATCATCTTAAGATCAAAATCGGAAACCGTCTGATCGGAAGCGGGGAACCGGCATATCTGATCGCGGAAATGTCAGCGAATCATGCGGGGAGTATTGAACGTGCAAAGGAGATCATTCATGCCGCCAAAGAAAGCGGTGCGGACTGTATCAAGATTCAGACATATACGCCGGATACCCTGACAATTGATTGCCACAACAAATATTTTCAGGTGAATAACGGTACCTGGGAGGGCGAGAATCTCTACAGCCTCTACGGTAAGGCATACACTCCGTGGGAGTGGCAGCCGCAGCTGAAGGCGGAGGCAGATAAGGTGGGAATCGACTTTTTGTCCACTCCCTTTGATAATACTGCAGTGGATTTCCTGGAGGATATGGGACTGGAATTCTACAAGATCGCCTCTTTTGAGATGATCGATCTGCCGCTGGTAGAGTACGTGGCATCGAAAGGAAAACCGATCATCATGTCTACCGGTATGGCTACGCTGGAGGAGATCCGGGAAGCTGTGGAGACGGTATATCACACCGGCAACAGACAGCTGGTGCTGTTAAAATGCTCCAGCGCTTATCCCGCAGACCCGGCGCAGATGTATCTGCGGACGATTACCGATATGCAGAAACGTTTCGACCTGCCCATTGGTCTGTCGGATCATTCCATGGGTTCCATGAGTGCTGTGACGGCGGTGGCCCTGGGGGCATCGGTTATTGAGAAGCATTTCTGCTTAAGCCGTGAGATCGAGAATCCGGATGCTTCGTTCTCCATGACACCGGAAGAATATAAGCAGATGATGCAGGATATCCGTAATGTGGAGGCTGCCCTGGGAACACCGACCTACGGCGTGGAAAAACAGGAAGAGAGCAGCAGAGTGTTCCGCAGATCTATTTTTGCAGTGAAGGATATACCCGCAGGAGCAGAGCTTACGGAAGAAAATATCCGCATTATCCGTCCCGGTTACGGCATCAAACCCAAATACTGGAAAGATGTCCTGGGGATGCGGACGGATCATGCCATGGAGAGAGGAACGCCTATTACCTTTGATGCCCTGGAGAAGGGCAGTATTCTGTTTTTGACCAATAATACGAATACAGACGGTCTGTACCGGTGGCTGAAGGAGCAGGGAGAACAGGTATACCGGGTGGAGAATAAAGTAACGGCACAGATGATCGCACAGATGAAGCCTTCCCTGATGATCAGCTTCAATTACCGCCATATGATTCCACAGGAGGTGCTGGAGCTGATGCCCGGCAGAGTCATCAATCTTCATACCTCGTATTTGCCCTATAACCGCGGCTCTAGTCCGAACTTTTTCAGTTTCCTGGAGGATACGCCCAAGGGCGTGACCATTCACCTTATGAGTGCGGGACTGGATGAAGGGGATATTTTATGTCAGCGGGAACTGCATTTTGATGAAGAAAAGGAAACCTTTGCATCCACCTATGAGGCACTGCTTCAGGAGATAGAGAAATTATTCCGGGAGAACTGGCAGCAGATCAGGGAAGGAAGCATCATACCCGTGAAGCAGGCAGGCCCCGTTACTTATCACAGAATGAAGGACCTGGATGCAATCCGGGAAAAGGTGGATTTTGACTGGAATATGAAGATTGGCGATTTTAAAAGAGCTTATGAAAAGGCAATGAGGAAGGACGAAAACAGCTGATGAAGGTATGGATCCGCGCAGACGGCAATGAGCAGATAGGAACCGGGCATGTGATGCGCTGCCTCGCTATTGCGGAGGCATTGGAGGCAGCAGGGGTACCGGTGTGTTTTGTCATGGCGGATGATGCAGCTGCGCAGCTGGTAAAAAGCAGAGGCAAAAAGGTAAGGATCCTGCATACCCGGTATGACCGCATGGAGGAGGAACTGCCTGTACTGACAGCTGTCATGGAAGAAGAACATCCCGATATGCTGCTGATCGACAGTTATTATGTCTCGGATGCTTATCTACAGCGGCTGACGGGACAGGTATGGACCGTCTATATCGATGATAAAAGCTTCCACTCTTATCCGGTGAATATGATCATCAATTATAATATATATGGGGACAGAAGCCTGTATCATCCGGAGCCGGCTTACAGTCTCATGGGAGCAGCTTATGCACCCCTCAGACCGGAATTTCGCAATGTGGAATATCCTGTAAGAGAACAGGCAGAAGCAGTTCTTCTGACCACCGGAGGAAGTGACCGCTATGATCTGGCAGGACAGATCCTGCGGGCAGTGCCGAAGGAGCTAGCTGTGGTATTCCATGTGGTCAGCGGAATCTTTAATCCGCATTATGATGCGCTGTGCCGTATGGCGCTTGCGGATGATAGAATCCGGGTGCACCGTAATGTAAGCCGGATGTCTGAGCTGATGAGGGAATGCGATATTGCCATAACGGCAGGTGGTTCTACCATGTATGAGCTTTCCGCCATCGGAGTTCCCATGATCAGTTTTTCGTTTGTAGATAATCAGGAGAAGATTGTAGAGACCTTTTATCAAAAGAAAATCACCTGTTACGGAGGAAATTACCTGACCGAAGGTGACCTTATGCCGGGGCGGATCGTGGAACATATGATGGAGCTGATGCAAAGCAGAGAACTGCGGGAACATTACAGCAGTCTGGAACGTCATCTGGTAGATGGAAATGGTGCCAGCAGGATCGCGGAGGAACTTTGCCGGGTTTATGAAGAAGATAGAATTTAGCAGAGTAAAAATAATATATAGTACGATTGCAGCCGTGATTTTCGTGGTACTGTTGGTGCTGTTCTTCCCGGGGGATCGCGAGTATCAGAGAATTCCCTACGATGTGGTATTTCTGGGAGACAGTGTGTACGGACTGTGCCGGGATGAGACCTCCATTGCTGCCAAACTGCAGGAGAAGACAGGCCTGAAGTGTTATAACGGAGGACTGGGCGGAACGGTTCTGGGAAGAGCGGATGCGGAGAGAAGACTGGGATATACCAAGGATTCTCTGTCTGCGGCAGGACTGGTGAGATCTTTTGCGGTAAAGGATTTCGGTGTGCAGAAGACGATACGGATCCGGGAACCGGCAACAGATTATTTTGAAGATACGCTGGGGGATCTGGGGCAGATCGATTTTGATGCGGTACAGATTTTGTTTATCGGATCCGGACTGAATGATTATCACGCGGGGAATCCCATTGAGTCCGTGACGGATCCGTATGATGAATATACGTATTGCGGAGCGATCCGCAGTATTGTACAGGAACTGCGGGAGGCTTATCCGGATCTGCGGATCATATTTATCACGCCGCCGTATACCTGGTATACGGTACCGGAGGTAACCTGTGAAGAGTACGATCTGGGAGGCGGCGTACTGGAAGATTATGTCAATGCGGAGATTGGGATCTGTGAAGCATTGGATGTGGAAGTGATCGATATTTATCATGACTATTATCCTCATGACAACTGGGACGATCTGTATCTCTATACGGATGACGGATTGCATCCCAACGAAGCGGGGCGGGAGAAGATTGCCCAGACACTGGCGGACTACCTGAATCAGACGTTAGACGAGGAGTGACAGACGGATGAAGACACCGTGGGAACTTTTGAAAGAGAGCAAGACAAAAATAAAGACAACCTGGAGGATCGCGTTCGTATCGGCGCTGGTGCTGGGATTACTGATCCATCTTCCGGTGATGCTGTCGGATATTCCGAATCATGACGGACTGAGCAGCATGTATTTTGACCAGAATATGATCACTTCCGGCCGCTGGTTCTTAACCGTTGCCTGTGGTTTTTCTTCTTATTTTACCATACCCTGGGTGATCGGACTGATCGGACTGATATGGCTGGCACTTACGGCGGCGGTACTTACGGAAGTGTTGGAACTGACGGATCCGGTGACCATTACCGTGGTGAGCGGTCTGCTGGTATCTTTTCCGGCGCTGGCATCTACTTTTGCCTATGTGTTTACCATGGATGGTTACATGCTGGCGCTGTTCCTGGCAGTGCTGGCGGTTCTGTTTACGGCGAAATATCCCAGAGGCTATCTGGCCGGTGCAGTGTGTCTGGCATTCAGCATGGGAATCTATCAGGCGTACCTGCCTTTTACGATCCTGCTGTGTGTATATAAGATCCTGCTCTTTTTCATGGAGGAAAAAGGCTGGAAAGAAAAGGCGAAATATGTATGCCGTTATCTGGGGATGGGAATTGCCGGCGGAGTATTGTATTATGTGATCCTGCAGATCCTGTTGAAGCTGCAGGGCAAGGTGCTGGATACTTATCAGGGGATCAATTCCATGGAGCAGATGGGATCCGGCATGGGAATTCTGGCAACCATAAAGGGAATGTACGTGGATTTCCTGGCATTTACGGTTCACGGCAATGTTCTTGTGAACAATATTTTTTCACTGGTGGCCTGCATTATTTTAGTGGCAACGGTGGCATTTTTAGTGATCCGCAGTATGATTTGGAGAAAATGGTGGAAGAATCCGGCATTTTTCGTTATAATGATTCTGTTGGGCATCAGTATGCCGCTTCTGACCAATGTGATATTGCTCATTTCTCCGAACCTGACCTATCATTTGCTGATGCGATACCAGTGGGTATTGTATCTGATCCTTATGACGGCGTTCGCGGACCGGTATACCGCTGAGAAGAGTCGTACGGACGTGGTATTGCAATGGGCAGCATTGTGTGCGGCGGTGGTATTGGTGTTCGATTATGGAATTTCCGATAATATCGGATATTCCAATCTGGAGAAAAAGTACGAGAAGACGTATGCGTATTGTGTACGCCTGCTGGACCGGATCGAGCAGACTCCCGGATATTATCAGGGGATTCCCATTGCATTGGTGGGAGTCATCGGCTATGATGAATTCCCTACAACGGACATCACGGGGAAGGTTACGGACGGTATGATCGGACTCAGCGGAGATTACCTCATCTATAAGGGAGCGGATTATCAGGCATTTATGCAGAATTATCTGGGGGCAACCCTGAATTTCCTGGATCCCGATACGGTGGGTGAGATCTACATGACACAGGAATACATTGACATGGATACATTCCCCGGACCGAATGCTACGAAAGTGGTGGATGGGATCCTTTATGTCAAGACAGAGAACTGCGGAAGGGATTAAGAAGATGTCTTTATTGTCAATTGTCTTACCGGCATATAACGAAGAACAAAATATTGCGAATACCGCGAAGGTACTGGGCGAATTGCTGGACCGACACGGGATAGATTATGAACTGGTGTTTATCAGCGACGGTTCCAAGGACGGCACGTTTGACCGGATCCAGGAAGAGGCAGCGAAGAATCCGAGAGTGCGGGGAGCGGAATTCTCCCGGAATTTCGGTAAGGAGGCCGGTATTTTTGCCGGACTGGAGCTGACCACGGGAGATGCCGTGATCGTAATGGATTGTGATCTGCAGCATCCGCCCGAGGTGATCCCTCAGATGTGGGAAAAATGGCAGCAGGGTGCCGAGATCGTGGAGGGCATCAAGTCTGACAGAGGGCGTGAGAGCCTGGGATATAAGCTGTCTGCAGGCCTGTTTTATAAGATCATGAGCAAGCTGATCAAAATGGATATGAATGCTTCCTCCGATTTTAAACTGCTGGACAGAAAGGTGGTCCGGGTCCTGTTGGAATTGCCGGAGCGCAATACCTTTTTCCGGGCACTGACCTTCTGGGCCGGATTTCAGACAGAGACCGTGGAATACGAAGTGCAGGAGAGACAGTACGGACAGAGTAAATGGTCCTTCTGGAGCCTGATGAAGTATGCCATCACCAATGCGACTTCCTTCAGTACCCTGCCGTTACAGCTGGTGACGATCATGGGAATGATATCCATATTTTTCAGCGTGGTACTGGCGATTCAGACACTGGTACGATATATCATGGGGACAGCTGTGGAAGGCTTCACCACCGTGATCCTGCTGATCCTGATCATCGGAGGATTCCTGATGCTGAGTCTGGGTATCATCGGACATTACATTGCCAGAATTTATGAAGAAGTCAAGGGAAGACCCAAATACATTATCAGTCATGTGACGGAAAACGTACCGGGCACAGCGGTGGGAAGCTGGAAGCGGGAGCGCAGGGAAAATTAGAACATAACCAAAGCATAGCAGAAAAGAGGATGCATTATGATAGATATTAAATTCAATGTACCGCCTTATGTGGACAAAGCAGCAGATTACATTCAGGAGTGTGTCAAAAATCAGAAGATCTGCGGAGACGGTGAGTATACGAAAAAATGTAACGCCTGGATCGAGGAGAGAACAGGAACCGGCAAATGTCTGCTGACCACTTCCTGTACGCATGCGACGGAGCTGGCAGCGCTTTTGTGTGATATCAGACCCGGAGATGAGGTGATCATGCCTTCTTATACGTTTGTGTCCACTGCGGATGCGTTCGTGCTCCGCGGCGCGATCCCGGTATTTGTGGATATCCGTCCGGATACCATGAACATTGATGAGACATTGATCGAGGATGCGATCACCGAGAAGACCAGAGCCATCGTACCGGTACATTATGCCGGAGTGGCGTGTGAGATGGATACCATCATGGATATTGCAAGGAGACACAATCTGAAGGTGGTAGAGGATGCCGCACAGGGCATTATGGCCACTTATAAGGGAAAAGCACTGGGAACCATCGGTGATTTCGGTGCTTACAGCTTCCATGAGACGAAGAACTACAGCATGGGAGAGGGCGGTGCTCTTCTGATCCGTGATCAAAAGGATGTGGAAGAAGCGGAGATCATCCGTGAAAAAGGAACCAACCGCAGCAAATTCTTCCGCGGTCAGATCGACAAATATACCTGGGTGAATTACGGATCCTCCTATCTGCCCAGTGATATGAATGCTGCCTATCTCTATGCACAGCTGGAGATCGCAGATGAGATCAATGAGGCCAGACTGGCCTGCTGGAATCGCTATTATGAGCAGTTGAAGCCGCTGAAGGATGCCGGGAAGATCGACCTGCCTACCGTACCGGAAGGCTGTGTACACAATGCCCATATGTTCTATATCAAGGCAAGAGACCTGGAGCAGAGGACACGGTTTATCAGCTATATGAAGGAGAACGGCGTGCTGGTCGTATTCCATTACATTCCGCTGCATACCGCTCCCGCAGGGCAGAAATTCGGACGCTTCCATGGGGAGGACCGTTATACCACCAGAGAGAGCGAACGTCTGGCCAGACTTCCCATGTATTACGGACTGACGCTGGATCAGGTAGACTACATCTGTGGTCTGATAAAAGATTTCTTTGAGTTAGAGGAGCAGTAGAATGCAGAAAGCACGCAGGGCGCTTGCGCAGATCGCAGGCAGATTTCTGTTCATAGGGATTTCGGTACAGATCGTACTGGGGATCTGTTGGATGATCAGAGCTTTTGGCATTTTCCCGGAGTTCGGGGACAGTTATCTGTGGCTGAGAGCGGCGGATACTCTTGTATGTGATGATTATATGGGGATCGGATACCCTCTTTTTCTGATGCTCGCAAAAGGGATAGAATCCATAAGTTCTATCCCTTATCCTTTTTTTGTGTACACGGTGCAGATCTTGTTCGCATTTTACAGTGGCGTCGTATTTTTAAGATCCTGTGGCATGACGAAGAAAGTGTGGCTGGTGTGGGGAAGTCTCGGACTTCTGACTTGCCCGTTTGCCCTGCAGTGTCATGTGGCGGTGCTGCCGAATTCTCCGGGATTTTCTTTCCTGCTGCTGGAATTGTCGGTGCTTATGGGGATCCTGCGTCAGGATGCGGATGGCGATCCAGTAAAATTCCCTCTCCGACAGATGTTTACGGCCGGAGTCTGGTGGGCGCTTGGCACAGTGTTTGTCGTGGAGAACCTGTGGCTTGGACTGGTGCCGCTTGCGGTGGTATGGGTTCTGCATCTGATCCGCGGCAGACAGCTGGGAAAACAGAGAGTGCTGGGAGAACTGGTGCTGCTGGCGGCAGTCGCGGGGATTTTATTCACGGCGGTATCTCTGTGGCAGACGCCCGGCAGTTACGGCAAGGCGGAGAATACGGTGAGTGCGGCAATGATGCGCAGATTTACCTGGTCCCATATGCGGGTGGAAAAAGAATACGACACCTGGCCGGAGGAATTGCGCAGTCTGTACAGCTGGGAGGAAATACAGCAGTCCGGACGGTATGCGGGAACGATGCCGACGGATCTGCAGAAAAAGGCGGAAGAGGCACTTGGCGTCAGCGGGGCACAGCAGCTGTTCCGTAAGTACGCTGTTTATCATCTCAAGGCTTATTTTTCCGATAATATACATCAGATCGCATGGGACATGGCTGGATATGTCATGCCGCCCGTGATGCTGCAGCTGTTGTTGAACGGCCGGGGGTATGATTCTTTTTCTGCCAGAAATGTGGATCTGATGATGACCGGAGCCCTGCAGCTGACCAATTTCCTGCTGAAATACAGCAGTGTGTGGTTCCTGCTGGGGAGTATTGCGGCACTGCTCGGCGCACTGGCCGGGAAAAAGCGTATCCGGTGGGAGGTCGTGTGTATGTGTGGCATAACGGCGCTTGGCATGGCAGTATGGTACACCATGCAGGATGCGGGATGCTGGGATTATAAAAACGGACTGCTCCCCGGAATGTTATGGCTGGTGGGAATGATCTCGGTGGCATATCATTGCCTGACACAGGAGGAACGATGACAGAACGCAGGAAAATGAAAAAACCGGAAAATGTCTGGTTCCTTTTGGGAGCACTGGCGGTGCTGGCAATGGGAATCCCTTATCTGATACTGGGGAAAGATGCCATATTTGTGTACCATGATCAGCTGGATGGAGAAGTGATCGCTTATCTGCTGCAGGCGAGACACCTGTGGGACGGCAGTGGTATTTTGCCGGAATTTATGAACGGCGCGTCGAGGACCGCTCTTACCATGCCGGCACCGGCCTGCGTATGGTTATACCGTCTGCTGCCTGCGGAGACAGCGCTTGCCTGCATGCAGGTGGCCGGGAGCTTTGTCGGATATGTCGGAATGTTCCTCCTGCTTTGGTGGGCAGCGGAAGATTCTGAAATATTAAGCGGGAGAAAAGGAACGGTAGGTTTCCTGGCGATGACGGTAGGTTGTATGTATGCCTATCTGCCCTTTTTGCCGGTGTACGGATTGTCGCAATACGGACTGCCGATGCTCCTGTATTGTGTACTGCGGCTACGGGAACGGGACAGATCTATTCGCGAGCGTCTGCTGTATGATGCCTATGTAGTATTTTTCGGTTTGAATTCTTCCCTGGTACTGTCCGGATTTGCGGTACTGGGGATCTGGGCCGTATGGGAGATCATTGCGACACTGCGCAGAAAGTATTCGGCAGCACAGGGGATCGCATGGATGCTGCTGCTTCTCACTTATCTGTTGGAGAACGGTGCTCTGTTTTTGCAGATCTTCGGCGTGGGAGAGAGCACGGTTTCGCATAAGGCGGAGTATGCGCTGACGGCAGTATCTTTTTGGGAGCAATGGAAGACGAACCTGTTACAGGGCGGACAACACAGTGTGGATTATCACGGGTGGATCCTGCTCATAGCGGTATTTACGGTGATCGCCGTGATCCGAAGAAGGGCCGTTGACAGTAAAAGAATTTTCCGCTCGCTGGCAATCTCCTGCGGATGTATTGTATTTATAGCAACGGCGGCTGCACTGTGGGACAGCGGGATCGGTGTGAGCCTGCGCTCCGGCTGGGGAGCGTTGAAGGGATTTCAGGCCAACCGTGTTTTGTGGCTGAGCCCATGCCTATGGTATTTTGCTCTGGGATGCTGCCTTTTGCTGCTGCTGCGGCAGCTCTGCGAGAAACGGTGCGTGAGGAATGTGATCCTGTTCACAGTTACAATGATTCTCACCGTGACGACAGCGGAAGAAATTCTCCTTCAGAGCAATCTGAAACCGAATCTGCAAAAGACAGTGAACCGGGAGTACGGAGCCATGAGCTTCCGGGATTATTATGCCGTAGATGTACTGGATCAGGTGCAGGAATATATTTATGATAATTTCGGGGAGTGGCCGGAGGATTACAGAGTGGTCAGCTTAGGGATCGATCCGGCGGCGGCATTATATCATGGATTTTACTGCCTGGACGGATATTCCAATAATTATTCCCTGGAATATAAACACCGTTTCCGTAAGATCATAGCGCCGGAGCTTGCCAAGAGCGAGTACCTCGAGGATAATTTCGACCACTGGGGGAACCGCTGTTATCTGTTCAGCTCGGAATGCCCCGGATATTATACGATTCAAAAGGGTGGATTCTATTTTCAGAACTATGAGATCGACACGGAACGCCTGAGAGAACTGGGAGGCACTTATCTGCTGTCGGCAGCGTATATCGATCATAGCGACAATACGGGACTGGAACCGGTGAGAGAGGAAGCGTTTGAGACAGAGGACAGTTATTACCGCATCTATCTCTATCGGATCATGGAAAAATAGTCCGGCGACAAAATGGATTCGCGATTCCTCCGACGAAAGGAATCGTCTGTGGAATGGAGATTAGTATGATGGAAAGCAGCAGATGGAAAAAAATCCTGCCGGAGCTTCTGGCAGTTATCTTATGTCTGGGGATCATGTGCGTGGGCATCAGTCTGAAAGAGGGCTACCACATGGATGAACTTTTAAGCTTTGAGCTGGCCAATGCCAGATACAATCCCTGGATCGTACCCACACAGCCGGAGGGACGACTGGCGAAGTTCGTGAGGGAGGAAATTCAGGGAGACAGTTTCCCGGAGACGGTGTCTAATCTGACGGACACGGTAAAGGATGTGCTTCAGAACCGGGGGAACAGTAAGCTTCTGTCGTATAAAGCGGATGTCTATGAGGAACCGGTATGGATCTCGGCGGAGCAGTTCCGGGATTATGTGACCGTGGACGGTGACGATGCCTTTGATTATCTGTCGGTTTATTTTAATGTGAAAGATGACAATCATCCGCCGGTACATTTTATGCTGCTGCATACCATGAGTTCCCTGTTCGGTGGGACGCTGTCACCGTGGCTGGGATGTTTCATCAACCTGGTATGCCTGGGCATCACGTTGTGGCTGTTACTGCGACTGGGCAGACAGCTTGCGGATATTTTTTCCATGCGGGAAAGGGGCAGACAGCTGGGAATTCTGGCAGTGCTGCTATATGGACTCAGCACCGGAGCACTGGCAACGGTACTGCTGATCCGGATGTACGGACTGTTGTCCTGTCTGTGTGTGGCACTGCTTTCTGTGCATGTGGAGAAGTGGAAGGATCATGGATTCGACCGGAAAAATAAAGGCCTGATCGCTGTTACGGTACTGGGATTTTTAACACAGTATTTTTTCCTGTTTTATTGTATCCTTCTGGCAGCGGTTACGGCAGCCGGACTGTTGTGCGGTAAGAGAACGAGAGAACTGTGGATCTATGTCCGTTCGATGATCCTGGCGGCAGTGATCGGTCTTTTGCTGTTTCCTTTTGCGGTAGCGGATGTATTTTCCAGTGGAAGAGGCACCGAGGCGCTGGATAATCTGGCTTCCGGGTTCTCCGGTTACGGGGCGAGACTTCTAAGCTTTGGTAACATTGTGGCCGACCGGACGGTAGGTGGGCCGTTACTTGCTGCGGCATGTCTCGCAGGAGTGGTTCTGGCGGTGACCGCAGGCTGGCATAAATATCAGGAATATCGGGAATATCGCAGGGACGGGGCTGAGAAGGCAGGACAGAATGTGGGACCGAATGAGGGACCGAATGCGGGAATCCTGAGTCTGCTGATCGTACCGGTGATCGGTTATTTTCTGCTGGCATCCAGAATGTCACCTTATCTTGTGGATCGTTATGTGATGCCGTTGTTTCCGCTGGCTGCGTTATTACTGGCACTGTTATTGTGTTACCTGGGCAAGAAGCTTTCGGAGGTATGCGGATGGACAGAACGGGCAACGGGAATCTGCCTGATCGTATGGATCGTGGCGGTGCAGGGACTGCGGCTGGCCGGCTATGATGGGGAATATCTCTATCGGGGATACGGACAGCAGGAACGAGTGGCGGAGGAATATGCGCTTCTTCCCTGTATCTGTGTCTATGCGGGAGTCGGGTATTATGAGAATCTTCCGGAATTCATGCATTATGACAGCACTCTGTTAGTGACGGCAGAGGAACTGGCGGATCGTAAGGATGTAGCGTCAGTACAGTCCCTGAACCGGGTTGCGGTACTGATCAAACCCGGAGTGGAAGAGAGCTCAGTGATCTCCGTAATGCAGGAAAAATACGGCCTGGAACCGGAGGAAGTATTGCTTTCCGAAGGGGTACACGGCGATAAGATCTATTTGTTTGTAAAAACATCTGAAAACGTAAAACGAGAGCAAAGCTTGGAAATGAGAAATATGTTCATGACGTTTTGAGCCTGAATGAAGCGAAAGGAATGAATATAAAAATGATCGTAGTTCGTCTGATATGGCTGGCGGTACTGACGCTGGCACTTCCCATGTGGGTGGGCCACTGTTTCGCAGCTGTGGATAAACCTCATAAAAATGCAGTATTCCTGTGGATAAGCGGACAGATGTTACTCTGGGCCGGATTTCAGGTGATCTGCGTTCCGGTGATCCTTTTGGAGGGGCGATTTCGGCATGTTATGATCGGATATTCGGTATACCTTCTGGTATTACTTGTGCTGGCAACGGTATTTTGGTTTCGGAATCCCCGGGGACTGCGTCCGGTGCGGCAGGAGCAGACAGCGAAGGCAGAGAAGGCAGAGAAGGCAGAGGTTCTGCTCTGGGTGATTTTTGCTGTGCTATTATTGATACAGCTGGTGCTGGCGGTCGTGATGGTATATGGGGACGGCGATGATGCTTATTATGTGGCAATCTCCACGGCGGCACAGGAATCCGGGAAAATGTACCAGAAGATTCCTTATACCGGCATGAATACCGAACTGGATGTGCGGCACGGACTGGCACCTTTTCCCATCTGGATCGCATGGCTGGCGCGGATGACCGGGATTTCCACGGTAGTGGTGGCCAAAACATTGCTGCCGGTGGTACTGATCTCTATGACATATGGCGTATTTTATCTGCTGGGAAGCAGGATCCTGTTTTCCGGGCAATCGGTTCCGCTGTTTCTGATCTGCACGGAAGTGCTGGTAATGTTCGGCGATTATTCTTTTTATACCGTGGAGAATTTCATGATCGCAAGAAGCAGACAGGGAAAGGCGGCTTTGGGAAGTATTTTGATCCCGATGATCTTCTTCCTGCTGCTTTGGCTGTTCCGCAGACTACAGGAGGAGAAAAAGATCACAGTCGGATTCTGGATGCTGTTGGGAGCGGTGATGATTTCCTGTTGTCTGGCAAGTACCATGGGAGCGTTGCTGGCCTGTATGCTGATGGGAGTGGCCGGGATCTGCGGAGCTGTCTGCTATAAGAGATTTCGGTTATTGCTGCCCCTCGCCGCCTGTTGCATTCCCTGTGTGATCTATGCGGGAATGTATCTGCTGCTGGGATAAGGGAGGATGGAAATGGAAGCGTTGAAGCTGTTTCAGGAATATATGGGAACGGGACTGATCATGATCTGGTTCCTGGTGAGCCTGTTATATCTGTGGGTGACAGAGAAGAGAAAACATATCCGCATCCTGTTTGTCTATGTACCATTGGTATTGTTGCTGATCTTCTTCAATCCGTTGGTTGCGAAGATCATATCCGGACTGGCGGATGGAGAAATCTATTACCGGATTCTGTGGCTTCTGCCGGTGACACCGGTGGTTGCGTTCACTGCGATCAGCCTCTGTGGAAAACTGAGGGGATATTTGAAATATGTGGGGATAACGGTCGCACTGATCCTGTTTATGCTGTCCGGAAGCCTGATCTACCGTAATCCCTATTTTCAAAAAGCAGAGAATGTCTATCATGTACCCCAGAGTGTAGTGGATATCTGTGATGCCATTGAAGTCCCGGGCCGGGAGGTCATGGCAGTGTTTCCCGGAGAGCTTTTGCAGTATGTCCGCCAGTACAGTAATCTGGTGTGTATGCCTTATGGCCGCGATATTGTCGTAAGCAAGTGGACGGTACAGAACGACCTCTACGATGTCATGGAGCAGGAGACCATAGACGCCGGCGAACTGGCGACACTGGCCCGCGAAGAGCAATGCGCGTATATTATTCTGCCGGAGACGAAGACACTGGTCGGAAAACTGGAAGACCTGGAATATGAAGAGTTCGGGAGAATGCACGGATACGTCATCTATAAAGATGCTACCGTGGATCTGTATTACTTTATGAATTGAGAGCATGGCTCGTAACGTAGGGGTGCCGTAAAATCCACGAACTCCCGGAGCATGCGATACACATGTCTCGATGTAAGGTCTCCGGATGTGAATTTTCTACGAAAAGTGATGAGTAGTTCTCGTCATGACGGGGCCGCCTACAGTCGACATCCATGTCGACAATCGGCTGACGCGGACATCGTGTCCGCTTTCCCCCTGTCTTTCAGCACTTTTCTAGAAAATATCAACATCCTCCGACAAACATCTTCGACATGTCACCGCATACTCCGGGAATTCTGCGTTTTGGAATATAAAGCTTTCGTGTTATACCTTCGTTTTTCACGATTTGGGTATCTGCGATAGAATAAGCTTCGCATACCCTCAAACTATCCACAGCGTGGGTATCAGAAGCCAAACAAGCTTCGCATACCCTCAAACTTTTCTCAGTGTGGGTATCAGCAACAAAACAAGCTTCTCATACCCATAAACTTTTCACAGCGTGGGTATCAGAAGCCAAACAAGCTTCCCATACCCTCAAACTTTCCCTAACGTGGGTATCAGCAACAAAATAAGTAACTCATACCCATAAACTATTTACGCTGAGGAGGAAGAAGGGTACAGAGAAGCTTGCCCCTGTCACCTGTGCCCACGTTGAGGCAGAAGAAGGGTACAGATTAGCTTGCTCCTGTCACCTGTGCCCACGTTGAGGCGGAAGAAGGGCACAGAGAAGCTTGCTCCTGTCACCTGTGCCCACGTTGAGGCAGAAGAAGGGCACAGGAGGAGTTCGTCTAGCCGGTGGCAAGCCTGCGTTAACAATGCAATTACAATACTGCTCCTACATAGGACTTTACTGCTTCAGCAGCATAAAACTGATTTCAGGCAGTAAAGACCGGAACATCAAAGCAAAAAAATACCACCCGGAAAAGACAGCAAAGTCATCCGGGTGGCAGAAGTATGCGATCAACGATTCTATTTATTATTCCTGTGAAGCGTAACCCTTGGAATAGTAGTTCAGGAAGTATTCAAAGCGTTTGGCAATGAGCTTTCGTCCTTTTACGTTCAGATGCAGGTTATCGGTCAGGTATTCCTTGGCGTTATCTTCCGTAATACTTCCGTACAGGTTATCCATGAAGGAAACACTGTGAAGGTTGGAGGAATAACATTCTTTGATCACATAAGTGGATAAAACATCGCGACCATTATAAATATAGATATCGGAACTTACATAATTGCCATCCTCATCTATTGCATATGCGTAAGTAGGGGACATTACAATAATACGGATCTGCGGATACAGACGCTGCAGGACTTCGAGGCTTGCCTCCAGATTGCCGGTGAACTGCGTAGGATCCGTAGGATTGTCATCATTATACATAGCATTTCCCATCAGATAATCGGTGGCATCATACATGATCGCCACGGTATCAATGGTGTTGAAATCCAAAGTTTTCAGAGTGTTTACGACTTCTTCCGCTTCGGGTGGAGTCTTGTCACCCAAAGCTTCTGCAGCATCATTGTAATAGCCGTCCAGGGGAACTCCGGCAGCAAGATTCACCAGCCAATACAGACAGTAAGCATCCATAGGGGCAAGGGTGGAATCAAAATTGGTGTGTTGCGCGGCCAGATAACTTCCGCTGATGGAACAGTTGTATACGGTAGCACCGGTCTCCTTGGCAATCAGGTTGGCCAGATTGTCGGAAGAACCGCGGTCATCGGCAAAGGGTGCATTTCCGAACACGACAATATTAGAAGCATCGTTTACTATCATTTTACCGTTCTCATCGGTCAGGGGGAGGATAGAATCCCAGCTGTCATCATAGGATCCCTGTCCGTCCTTGAAAATATCCGACTGGCTTACCCGCTGTCCCCAATGCGTAATGCGATAACCCAGCAGGCCTACCACCACAAGCAATACCAGGGCAAAAAGGACATGAAGATTCAGAAAACGCCGGATACCCTTAGGAGCGGGATGTTCCTCTTCCTCCTCTTCCCAGTTATTTTCTTCATATTCATCATCCGGATTTCCCTCGAAATCATCGGAAATATCGGATTTTCCAAAATCTGTGTCTTGCACAGTTTCATTTTCCAGGTCTACAATCTCAATATCAGGTATGTCATTCACGTGTTCGTCTCGTTTCATTCCATCTCTCCGTTTCAAGTATCTGTTTTTAAGTGGTAAAAAGAGTTATTCTGATTTTACTATTATACGGAAAGAAAGTCCACAATATTAGAAAGATTTAAGAAATTCTGAAGAAATGGACGAACAGCTTGAAGCGGCGGAAATAGAATGTTATAATGTTACGGAATTGTTACACTGAAGTACATTGAAGAATTATGAGCAGAAGGGATAGATAAAATGAAAAAATTATTTAACCATACAAAACGTCCGGACCGTAACTGGGAAGAAGACGTACAGGATGGTTACGATTGGGATGAAGAGCAGGACGGCGAAGAGTACTATGCCGACGACGAGGAGTACACCGGAGAGCAGGACGGCGAAGAGTACTATGCCGACGACGAGGAGTACACCGGAGAGCAG
>OGDY01000172.1_pt1 | contig 84774 bp, 75 predicted proteins | sample 1570341 | NCBI WGS metagenome assembly OGDY01 (sample SAMEA2581972, study PRJEB24529) | metagenome | biome: Human gut stool | place: China | collected 2011 | reverse complement strand
CAGCGACACCAACGACTGACAACCCGCATTGGGGCTACGCCCCAAACCCCATTTTCAAAAATATATAGGTTTATCGACAGACTGAGCTGTTGTCGCTTAAGCGATGCAGGGTTTCGTAAAATAACACTGCCGTTAACAGCTTACTTATTATTATAGTTCTCTTTTGTTAACTGAGTATTTAGTTAAGGAAATCGAGGAACGAGAAGTTGTATATTTTACTGAACGCAAAAGACTTGTTGATAGTCATATCGTTCAGGAATATAAGCGTGTTGTTTGTCAGTTCAACAGCCATGTGGGCTATTATCACAACAATGAACACTATTACAAGTCCCTGCAAAAGTCCTGCAACACCGCCCAGAAGCGAATTCAGCTTTCCTATAAGCGGCAGCTTGTTTATAACGGATGTCGCCTTTATTACTATCGAGAGGATAATAAATATAAGAATGAACAGAACGACAAATATAATCGTTCTTAACGGTACAAGCACTACGGGCTTTGCTACATTGTCAAGAACAGCCTTGCCGGGATTGCCCGACGACTGCACTACGCTTACAACAACGCTGTTTATCGTACCGCCGTCAATATCATCTATCGTCTTGCCTTTAAGGTCGAGAGCAGGAACGGTTTCACCGATTTTATCTATTATTTCGTTTACGCTGTCGGCAACCTCGCTGTTCTTGATATTCTGTGCAAGAACCTCAGTAAGTATCATATTCTCGATGCCGTACTTCTCAATATCGCTTTCGTATATCTGCACAGAGCCGAGATTGATATTTGAATAATCAATGTTTTTATCCACGCCGAATGAGGTAAGATCGACCTTGCTTATGCCTGTGCTGCTTAAGTTCACATTACCGAGATTTACGGTTACCTTGCCTGCCTTGTCGGCTTTCAGCTCAAGGCTGTCAATGCTCTTACCGTTTATTTTTGCCTTTTCCATATCTATCTTGCCTATCTGTGTAACAACGTTGTCACCGAGCGCATCGTTGATAGAGGTCGAGATAGTCTGTTCAAGCGGTTTGCTGATAAAGCTGTCATATATCCAGCCCGAAACGCCGTTGCTTATCATAAGCGCTATCACAAATGAAGCGGCGAAGGCACACAGGCTCAGCACCATACGGACAAAGCCCTTTTTCGCTCCTATAAACATCATACATATAAGTATAGCCGCAAGAATAAAATCATAAAACCAGAAAAATTCAGTTCCCATATTCCTTCCTTTCCGCAATTAAAGCTGTATGCAATCAAGGCTGTCATACCCCATAAGAAGTATTGAACCGCCAACCTTTATGAAATCCGAATAGCTGTCTGTGAGCAGGGTTTTCTTCACGGACACCAGCGAATAGTCATACTGCGTTATATCCGATTCTGTCATTACAATGACAGAGTTATCGACAACTCTTATACGCTTTACATCGGAGGACACCTCTGCCTGTGCGGTCACCTCGCACTTTTCGTCAAGAAGTATCAGCTTCTTTCCTCCGTCCGTATAATTATCAAGCACAAAAGCTTTTTTTGATGAGAGAGCGTCAAAGTTCTCTATCGTTCCCTGATAGCTGTAATTGCCGATAGGCTCGCCGCTGTCGGTGTTATAGGTGCGTATTTCGCTGTCGCCCGTTACGGTCAGCGTACCGCCGTTTACCGAAAGCGAGAGCGTCACGCAGTCGCTTATCGTCTGCGTCCACAGCTCAGTGCCGTCACCCGTAATATCGTATTTTGAGAGCTTTGTGACAATATCGCCGTTATCAGAAGTCACTCTTGTTACGTAGATGAACCTGTTGTCATCGGAGAATGCGACCTGCATAACGTTATCGTCAATGAAACGCTGTGTATACTGCCATTTTCCGCCGCCGTCATAAACGTAGATAACGTTCGAGTATCTTCCGCCCGATGTCACAACGGCTGTATGCTCGGAGCTGCCGAGAAAAACGGATACTATGACTTCATCGGGGATATTCTGCTTGAATATCTCGCTCGTCTTGTTGAACAGAGAAAAATCGTGACCGCCCTTATCGTAAATAACCACACGTTTTGAGTTTGAAACAGTCATAGGGTGAACATAGCCGTGCTGCAAGGCAAAATTCTGTCCGCCGTTCTCGTTATACGAATAAAGATATGTGTCGCTGAGCAGTGAGAACCCGTCACCGAGCGGACAGAACGAATAATCGTTCCTGCCGGTGAGGGAAATGGGATAGCCCTCGCTCTGAGCCGTAGTGGTGGATATTCTTGACGCTATGCCACGCAGAGGCTCAAATATCGTATCACGGTATATCCATACAGGAATAAGAGCCAGAATAACAACAAGCAAAATTATAAGGTTTCTTATCCGCTTTGCTTTTTTCTTCTTTTTCCTGTAAAGAGAAACATCGTTTATATCGTTGTTTTTATCCGTTTCAAGAGGATTCTTTTCGGGTACTTTCATATTTACCCCACTTTCATTTAAACATCGTTTTCGTAAAATACCTTGTTGAGATACAGTCCGCAGGGGGGAACGGTCTTTCCCGCAAACTCCCTGTCGGGCTTTGTAAGTGCGTTTATTATATCCTGCTCTGTACGTTTTCCCTCGCTGATATAAATAAGAGTTCCTACTATAATTCTTACCATATTGTGAAGAAAGCCGTTTCCGCAGACTTTAATTTCGACAAAATCGCCCGTCTGTTCAACATCTATCGAATAGACGGTTCTGACGGTGGTCAGCAGATGCTCCTTAGCCTCCGCCTTGCAGAAGGACGCAAAATCATGCTCGCCGACTATAAGGCGAGCCGCTTTACGCATTTTCTCAATATCGGGCTTATAAGGATAATGAAGCGCAGTATCCGCCGAGAAAACATCACGCACATCACCTGTGTAAATCCTGTATATGTATTCCTTTCCCTTGCTGTCAAACCTTGCGTGAAAGCTGTCGGGCATATCTTCGCAGGAAAGAAATGCTATATCCTGCGGTAAAAGTGCGTTGCCGCCTTTTATAAAGCCCTCGCAGGGAATGGGGCAGTTCGTTTTTACGTTAAACACAAACGCTCTTGCGTGCACACCCGTGTCTGTCCGTGAACAGCCGTTTATCGTAATATCCTCGCAGAGCAGTTTTGAAAGCACTTCCTCGACTGTCTGCTGTATGCTGTTTGCGTTGTTCTGGCGCTGGTAGCCGTGATAGGCAGTGCCGTTATATGCCATTGTTACTTTAAGATTACGCATAGTTCACCTTAAATTCCGGGTACAGCCACATAAATGTTCATAAGAATGATTAATGTGAACATTACAGCCATTACAACCGTTGCGACAATATCCCTTGCTCCGAATTTAAGCTGTTTCATACGTGTTCTGCCGTCGCCGCCTCTGTAGCAACGGCACTCCATAGCAAGAGCAAGCTCGTTTGCACGCTTGAAAGCGGACACGAACAGCGGTATCAGCACGGGTATCAGAGCCTTTGCCTTCTTTACAAGTCCGCCTGTATCCAGGTTTGCTCCTCTCGCCTTCTGAGCCGACATTATCTTATCGGTTTCTTCGATAAGAGTAGGGATAAATCTCAGTGCTATAGTCATCATCATAGCAAGCTCGTGAACGGGAAAGTGAAGCTTCTTGAGCGGCGACAGCAGTCTTTCGATTGCGTCTGTCAGCGCTATGGGCGAGGTTGTATAGGTGAGAAGCGACATTCCGACAATAAGGAATACTATCCTCACCGTCATAAACACCGATGTATTTATGCCCTCTGCGTAAATCGTGATAAATCCCAGCTTTACAAGCGGATCTCCCTCGCCGTGTATAAAGAACAGATTCAGTATACAGGTAAACAGTATTATAGGCATAATGGGTTTAAGGCTCTTGAAAATCAGCTTGAAGCTGATCCCCGACATCATATAAATAATCAGCATAAACAGTCCCGCCGAGATAAGCGAGCAATAATTCCCTGCCATAAACAGCATTACAACATAGGCTATATCAAGCACTATCTTGAAACGGCTGTCGAGCCTGTGGATTATTGAATTGCCCGGGAAAAACTGTCCTATTGTAATATCCTTCAGCATATCGTTCCTTTATCTATATACTGCATTATTCTGTCCTTGGCACGTTCAACAGTATATATATCTTTTCCTAAATCTACACCTTTATCTCTCAGCTTCATCATAATCTTTGTGATCTGAGGAACATCAAGACCTATCTTTATAATTTCGTCCTGTCTTGCGAATACGCTGTCTGTATCCTCGTGGCAGAACAGCTTGCCCTTGTTCATAACAAGCACCTTATCGGCATACTTTACTATGTCCTCCATAGAGTGAGAAACAAGAAGTATCGTCTTGCCGTATTTCTTGTGGTAATCGCTTATCTTGCCGAGTACCTTTTCCCTGCCTATAGGGTCAAGTCCTGCCGCAGGCTCGTCAAGGATAAGTATCTCGGGATCCATTGCGATAACACCTGCAAGTGCGACACGGCGTTTCTGTCCGCCCGAAAGGTCAAACGGCGAGCGTTCAAGAAGCTCCTCACGGATACCCATATTTTCTGCCGCCTCACGCACTCTGCGGTCGATCTCTGCTTCATCGCATCCCATATTCTTAGGACCGTATGCTATATCCTTGTACACCGTTTCTTCAAACAGCTGATACTCGGAATACTGGAATACAAGTCCTACCTTGAATCTTATCGAGCGTATATCAACACCCTTGCTCCATATATTCTGGCCGTCTATCAGCACTTCGCCCGATGTCGGCTTTACAAGCCCGTTCAGGTGCTGGATAAGCGTTGATTTTCCGCTTCCCGTGTGACCGATTATTCCGCAGAATTCGCCTTTTTCTATGGTAAGGTCTACATTATCCACAGCGGTTGACTCAAACGGAGTGCCGACGCTGTATTTATAGGTAAGCCCCTTAAGTTCTATCACATTCATTTTTTATTCCTTATTTTTGAGAATGTCGTACAGCACCTGTGCGCATTCATCTTCATCTATTATATCATCGGGAACGTCAAGTCCGCATTTTTTAAGCTCGTACATAAGCTCGGTCGCCTGCGGAACGTCAAGTCCGACCGACTTTAACAGCTCAACCTGTGAGAATATCCTTTTCGGCACATCATCAAGCAGTATATTACCCTTGTCTATAACTATAACACGATCTGCCTTTGCGGCCTCCTCCATATAATGAGTTATAAGCACAACGGTTATACCGTTCTCCTTGTTGAGCGTCTTTATGGTCGCCATTATCTCTTTTCTGCCCTTCGGGTCAAGCATTGCGGTCGGCTCGTCCATTACTATACATCGTGGCCGCATTGCGATTATGCCTGCTATCGCAACTCTCTGCTTCTGACCGCCTGAAAGCTGGTGCGGAGCGTGGTTGCGGTACTCGTACATATCGACCGTTTTCAGTGCGTCATCTACCCTTTTGCGTATTTCATCGGGAGGTACGCCGAGATTTTCGAGTGCGAACGCAACGTCTTCTTCTACTATAGTCGCTACTATCTGGTTGTCGGGATTCTGGAAAACCATTCCGACAGTCTGACGTATATCGTATATCCTGCTCTCGTCTGTCGTATCTATGCCGTCAACAAGCACCTTGCCCGAGGTGGGAAGAAGAATGCCGTTGAAGTGCTTTGCAAGGGTCGACTTACCGCTTCCGTTATGGCCAAGCACAGCTACGAAGCTGCCCTTTTCTATTGAAAGGTTTATGTCGGTAAGAATGCGGTTCTTGCCTGTTTCATCGCCGTTTTCGTCAAATACGGTATAATCGAATATAAGGTCTTCGGTTTTAATTATCTCGTTATCTTTCAATCCGTTCTCCTTTGCCGCCGTTTAATCGAAATATACTACAGCGGTGTTTCCCGCAGGCACTGCAAGCCCTGTCTGTTCAACGGGAAGTCCTATTTCCTGCGAATCTACTCTTATCTTGTATTTTCTGCCTACCGTCATCTGTAATAGGTAAGTCATTACCGATGAGGAAAGACCTGTCGTGTAGCTGTTGAGTACAATGAACAGAGGGTTATCGGAAAGCACTTCGGTGCACATATTCATAAGGTCGCATATGCTGTCCTCAAGCTTCCACATCTCGCCGTTTGTTCCTCTGCCGTAGCTTGGGGGGTCGAGTATGATACCGTCATAGCGGTTGCCTCGCCTTATCTCCCTGCCGAGAAACTTTACCGCATCGTCTACTATCCACCTTATCGGCTTGTCGGAAAGACCGCTGAGCTTTGCGTTTGTCCTGCCCCAGTCCACCATACCCTTTACTGCGTCAAGGTGACATACCTTTGCGCCTGCCTTTGCACAGGCGAGCGTTGCGCCGCCGGTATAGGCGAACATATTAAGCACGTTTATCTCCCTGCCTGCGTTCTTTATAAGCTCTGAACATAAATCCCAGTTGACCGCCTGCTCGGGAAATATTCCCGTATGCTTGAAGCCTGTAGGCTTTACCATAAAGGTAAGTCCCTTGTAGCTTATGTTCCAGCTTTCAGGGAGCTGTTTTCTGTATTCCCAGTTTCCGCCGCCGCTTGATGAACGGTGATATACTGCGTCCGCCTTGCTCCACAGCGGCGAGGGGTCGGGGTTTTTCCATATTATCTGCGGGTCGGGTCGCACAAGCGTTATTCCGCCCCATTTTTCAAGTCGCTGACCGTCAGACGCATCTATGAGTCTGTAGTCCTGCCAATCCTGTGATTTTCTCAAGTCGGTTCACCTTATCCTGTAACTGTCTACTGTCGGTCGTATCGTGTCAAGAAACGAGTTTTCGCCTATCCTGTTTATTTTAAAGAATACCGCCTGACTGCCGCCTGTCGACATTGCCGAAACGAATATTCTGTCATCGGTCTGGAACAAGGTAAAGTTCATACTTACCCTGCCATTGCCGAGAAAGCTGTAACGCTCATACGCACGGATGGCGCATCGGGTGCTGCCGGCTACTATATCAGAACTTTCTTCAAGAGATGCACTGGTGCTGCCTCTCATAACAGTGTTGTGAAGATCCATAAGTATAATATCAAAATTGCCGTACAGCTCTGCTTCTATCTTTGCCATAAAAAACTCCTTTTACATTTCATCGGCACAGGCACTCTTTAATCGTGTCTGCGATGAGATGTGTCCAATGATGCACTTCCTTTTCGTCTTTGCCCTCTATCATAACTCGTACAAGCGGTTCTGTTCCGCTTTCTCTGACGAGTATCCTGCCGTTTTCGCCCATAGCCTGTTCAGCCTGTGCGATAATATCGGTTATCTTCTGCGTTTTGTCCCATAGTCCCTTTTTGTCCTCGGTAATCTTTACGTTGACAAGAAGCTGGGGGAAGTCGGGTATGTCCTTTACAAGCTGTGACAGCGGACGTTTGCATTTTGACAGCAGTTCAAGGGTCTGTGCCGCTGTAAGCTGTCCGTCACCTGTGGTTGCATGGTCGAGGAAAATAATGTGTCCGGACTGTTCGCCGCCTATATTATAACCGTTGTTCAGCATTTCTTCAAGAACGTAACGGTCGCCGACCTTCGTGCATACTGTTTCTATCTTGTTTTCGTTCATAAAGCGGTGGAAGCCGAGATTGCTCATTACGGTGACGACAGCTGTGTTGTTTTTCAGCGTACCGATTTCCTTCATATAACGTGAGAGGATAGCTATCAGCTTATCGCCGTCTATTATGTTGCCTTTTTCATCGACAGCAAGGCATCTGTCCGCATCACCGTCAAACGCAAAGCCCACGTCACAGCCACGCTTTTTAACAAGCTCTACAAGCTGTTCTATGTGCGTGGAGCCGCATTTATCGTTTATATTAAGGCCGTCCGGCTCGTTGTTGATGTATACATATTCCGCTCCGAACTTATAGAAAAGCGATTCTGCGGTTGCGCTTGCACTGCCGTTCGCACAGTCTATCGCAACAAGAAGTCCCTGAAACTTACCGTCGACGGTCGACTGGATATGCTCGTTGTACTCGCTTACGGCACCGTACATAGTTCTTACTCTGCCGACATCCGAGCCGTCAACAAGCGTCATTTTTTCCGGAGTGTCGAGTATCAGCGCCTCAATCTCGTTTTCGACTTCATCTGGGAGCTTGAATCCCGTTGACGAGAACAGCTTTATGCCGTTATATTCAACGCTGTTGTGCGAGGCTGAGATCATCACGCCTGCGTCCGCCTCGTAATATCTTACAAGATAGGCTACGGCTGGGGTGGGTACTACTCCGAGAAGCTCAACGTCCGCACCTACCGAGGTTATGCCTGCGATAAGGGCAGATTCAAGTATATCCGAAGATATTCTTGTATCCTTGCCTATCAGTATCCTTGCTTTTCCTTTATGTGTTTTCTGCTTTGTAAGTACGATGGCTGCGGCTCTGCCTATATTCATTGCAAGCTCGCAGGTAAGCTCTGTTACGGCTATACCTCTGGCACCGTCTGTTCCGAATAATCTGCCCATGATGCTTAAAATACCTTTCTTCCTTTTTCCAAACACGATATATTTTTAATTATTTTAATCAAGCCTTTGCTGACCGTCACGCACAAGTCCGAGATGCTTATACGCAAGCTCGGTCGCACATCTGCCTCTGGGCGTTCGTGAAATAAATCCCAGCTGCATAAGGTACGGCTCGCATACGTCCTCAAGCGTGACCGATTCTTCACCGAGTGCGGACGCCAGCGTTTCAAGTCCGACAGGACCGCCGTTATAGCCGTTTATTATCATAGTGAGGAAACGCTTGTCAAGACTGTCAAGACCGAGCTTATCTATCTCAAGCCTGTTAAGTGCAATGTCTGCCATTTCCTTTGTAATCTTTCCGTTGCCCATAACTTCCGCAAAGTCACGCACACGCTTAAGCAGGCGGTTTGCGATACGGGGAGTTCCTCTTGAACGCTTTGCTATCTCCATAGCGCCGCTTCTGTCGCAGGGGATGGAAAGTATGACCGATGAACGCATTACAATATCGCAAAGTTCCTCCGGGGTGTACATTTCAAGACGCATTATCACTCCGAACCTGTCACGCAGAGGTCCTGTAAGCTGTCCTGCTCTTGTTGTGGCGCCGATAAGGGTAAATCTGTTCAGGTCAACTCTTATCGACTGGGCAGAAGGCCCTTTGCCTATCATAATATCAAGCACGCAGTCCTCAAGAGCGGGATAGAGTATCTCCTCTACCTGTCTTGAAAGGCGGTGTATCTCGTCTACAAACAGCACATCGCCCGCCTGAAGCCCTGTAAGCAGTGCCGCAAGTTCGCCCGGCTTTTCGATTGCGGGGCCTGAGGTGACTTTGAAATTAACGCCCATCTCGTTTGCTATTATTCCTGCAAGCGTTGTCTTGCCAAGTCCGGGAGGACCGTACAGCAAAACGTGGTCAAGGCTCTCGTTTCTTTTCTTTGCCGCCTGTATATATACCTGTAAATTTTCCTTTACCTTCTCCTGTCCGATGTACTCGTTCAGCTTTCTTGGGCGCAGGGAAAACTCAACATCGGTATCCTCTGCAGAAAACTGAGGCTCAACTATTCTTGCGCCTTCGTCATCGGCTGTATATGAAAGGTCATTTCTCTCAATCATTTATACGCTTTCCCTTCAAAGTTAATGCGTGACGAGCATCAGAATTTAGCCAGCTTTTTAAGTCCTGCTCTTATAAGCTCGTCTGAGGGTGCTGACGGGTCAAGTCCGCTGAGTGCAGATGTTGCCTCGCCGTTTGAATAGCCGAGTACCATAAGTGCGGATACTGCCTCGGCATAGGTATTTGACGGGGCGGCGACTATCGGCACTGCACTGCCCTTTACACCTGCGGCTACGTCCTGCTTTGACACCTTATCCTTAAGTTCAAGTACGATGCGTTCTGCGGTTTTTCTGCCGATGCCGGGTGCGTTTGTAAGCGTCTTGCCGTCACCGGACGCAACGCAAAGTGCGAATGCCTGCGGTGTCATTCCCGATAATATCGACAGCGCCGCTTTTGGTCCGACACCGGAAACGGAAATCAGCATCCTGAAGCAGTTAAGCTCTGCGGCATCATAAAAGCCGAACAGCTCGACCGCATCCTCTCTTACGGAAAGATAGGTCAGCAGTTTTGCCTTTTCACCGATTTTAAGCTGTGACAACGTATTCGCTGTGGTGCGACAGGCATAGCCCACACCGCCGCAGTCGATGACCGCAAGGTTAGGCTCGATAAGGTCTACCGTTCCGTTAACACTGTATATCATAAATCAAAACTCTTTTCTTATATATTTGATGTCTTTATATTTCTGAGCAATGAGCCGCTTGTCTGGGCGTGGCATATTGTCATTGCGAGTGCGTCCGCAGTATCATCGGGCTTTGGCACAAAGGGGAGCTTGAGAATGTTTTTCGTCATCTCCTGCACCTGCTTTTTTACCGCCTGACCGTAGCCTACGACAGCCTGCTTTACCTGTAAGGGTGTGTACTCGTTTATTTCGATGCCACGTTGTGCCGCCGCCATTATTATAATGCCTCTTGCCTGTGCGACATCTATTCCTGTTTTCTGATTGTTCGTGAAATAAAGACGTTCTATTGAAAGCGCATCAGGCTTCCAGTTATCCAGTATCTGACAGTAATCTTCATATATTTCACAAAGACGTTTAGGAAACGGCGTATCCTTATCGGTTGTTATTGCGCCGAAATCCTTGACGCTGAATTTTCCGCCGATATAATCAACGACACCGAAACCGACAATCGCATAGCCGGGGTCTATTCCGATAATACGCATACAGCCTCCGTAAACATACGTTCTGAGCCGTGCTTACAGCCAAAACAAAAAACAAAATTCCATACTAAATGATTATATCACAAACACGTCTGAAATGCAACTTTTTTGTTGCAGACGCACATTCGGACAATAATACAATATAAATTAAAGAAAATCAGTTGAAATCCGAACCTTTTTGGTATATAATAGTATGTACAAAACGAATGGAGAAGGTATGAAAAAAACATCTTTGATCCCGACACTGCTTTTTGCGGTATCCCTGCCCGTCTTTCTGGGCGGCTGCGGCAAAGCTGAGCCTTACAGACATGACAGCTTTACGTTCGACACTTTCGTATCGTTTGCGATATATGAAACGAGCGACGGCATATCGGCTGAGGAGGTCTGCGCAGGCGCTGTGGGAATGCTCAACGAGCTTGACGATACCCTTTCAAGAACAAAAGCGGACAGCGAAATTTCAAAAATCAACAAAAACGCAGGTTCAGGAAAAGTGACGGTCGACACATCGACATATAATCTGCTCAAAAGCTGTACAGAACTTTCACGTCTTACGGACGGTGCTTTTGATATAACGCTCGGCAATATTTCGGATATGTGGGGCTTCGGCACGGAAAACCCACCTATGCCAGACAGTGATGAACTGAAAAAATCAGCAGGAAAGCATAGTTACCGCAACATTGAATTTGATGATGAGAATACTTCTGTCTGCTTCACCGACGGCGGCTTCTCGCTCGATCTCGGTGCGGCGGCAAAGGGCTACGCTATGGATATGCTTGACTCGTATCTGAGAAAATCCGGAGTTACGTCAGCAGTGGTGGATTTCGGCGGAAGTATCCTTACGATAGGCAAGGATAACGGCAACAGCCGCAGAATATCAATCACCGCCGATGAAACGAACACGCTTGTAGGCACTCTCACTGTAGACGAGGGCTACATCGCCACTTCAAACGGCGCAAACCGATATGTCGAGCATAACGGCAAAAAGTACATCCACATAATAGATCCGTCCACGGCTTATCCTGCCGACAACGGAATAAAAAGCTGTACTGTCTATTCTGCAAGCGGTCTTATAAGCGATGCGCTGTCTACCGCATTTTTCGTGATGGGCGAAGAAAAAACCGCTGAGTTTTACGAAAAATACAACATTGCGGAATATATCATCACAAGAAATGACGGTACCGTTTCGGTTTCGGACGGCATATCTGCGGATTTCAAAGCATCATGAGCAGGTTTATCGGTGACAAGCGCAAGGTCGTGTGCCTTATTATAATCGTATGTATCGTTTTTCTTTCACTGCTCGGCATTCTGTTTGTCGGCAGAACAACAGCAGGACACACAGCCTGTATTTACAGTAACGGCAGGCTGATAAAAATTGTAGAGCTTGACAGCGAAAGCGAGCAGACGTTTACCGTATATTCCGATGGCGGCGGTTATAATGTTATTAAGGTCAGCGGCGGAGCTATAAGCGTTTCGGACGCAGACTGCCCCGACAAAATATGCGTAAAGACAGCGCCTGTATCGGACGGAATTCAGCCTATAGTATGTATGCCTCACAAGCTGGTTATCCGTGTTGAAGCAAGACGGGGAGAATACAGCTATGACAGTTAAAAAAACAGTTTTCTCTGCGCTTCTTGCGGTAATGTCGCTTACGCTGTATATTGTCGAGGGAATGATACCGCCGGTTGTCGCAATACCGGGCTTCAGAATAGGTCTTGCGTACTTCCCTGTTCTTTTCTCACTGTATCTCGGCGGTCGATGGACAGCATATGATACCGCACTGATACTTATTGCACGGATATTGTTGTCGGCGCTTGTATCGGGCAATATCACGGCTTTGCTGTTTTCTCTGTGCGGCGGTACGCTGTCGTTTGCCGCAATGGCGGTCACGCACCTCTTTATAAAAGAAGCGTGGGGAGTATTCCCTGCCGGCATATTCTCGGCGGTAATGCATAACGTAGGGCAGATTTCAGCGGCTTCGTTTATATATTCGCTGTCCGTATTTGCGTACCTTCCGTTTCTTGCAATCGCCGCAGTTGTTACCGGCACATTCATAGCGGCGGCAGTATGGTTTATACTTAAAAAGCCGAACAGAATAATCATAAAAATAAAAAATCTTGTATAAAGGAAATTTAATTATGGATAAAGCTAAAATAGACAGGATAAATTATCTTGCCCGTCAATCAAGGGAGCGTGAGCTTACAACCGAGGAGAAGGAGGAACAGCTTGAGCTTCGCAACGAATACAGAGCTTCCTTCAAACGAGGTCTTATGTCCGAGCTTGACAGGGTGTATGTTGTTGATGATAAAGGAAAACAGCAAAAGCTGATAAAAGACAACGAAAACAAATAAAATTCCGTAAAGGACACAATTGCTATGGAGAAAATAACAGAATCTCTCGAAATGCTTTACGGCTCATCGGGAACATCGTTCTTTTTAAGTGACGAATTCGGTAATATCAAATGGAAAAATGCCGCCTGCGGAGAAACAATCGTTTTTCCTAAAGGAATCAACTGCGATATTCTTACCGAACAGGTAAATATCGACGGGAAGGAATACTCTGCGCAAGGTACATCCTTTGCCGGCGGAGATGAGCGTTTTATCCTGTGGCGTGTCAACACTCTTACCGATGTGCTGTTGCAGCTTGGAAGCACAAACACTTATGCCGATATATGCTATCTGCTTTCACAGGCAAGAAGCGATGTCGCAAAAGCAACACAGAACTGTAACGAGGATAACGCACTGAACAGCATACAGCGTAATATAGAGGTGCTGTCGGAGCTTGCTACGGTCATTTACCGTAAGACACCCCCTGCGCCTGCCATATATTTCTTTGAAAAGCTGAACAAAATAATAGAGCGTGCCAACAAGGAAATGAGCAGTATACCAATCGTTTTCAGGCTCAGCACTGATAAGCCTATATATGAGGATATACCTGTCAACATAAGCGAAAAGCTGTTGTATGTAGCTGTATTCAGCATACTTAAGGCTATGGTGAGATGTTCGGACAGAAATCTGTTCGTGCTGAATGTCGGCGTTTCGGATAACAGCATCAATATCGGTTCGTCTTTCTCGGTTTCGCCCGACACGCATACGGGAATGATAGCCGACGATTTCGAAATGTACAGCGCAAAGCTGTATATCGGATATATCGGCGGTAAGATGTGCTATAACATAAAAGACAGCATAGGAAGGCTTGAAATTTCTATCCCGACGGGCGACAGTTCAACGCTTAACAGTCCGTTATATGCAGTTCCGCCCGAAACCTGCGAAAAGCTCGCAAAAGTATTCATGAGAGGCATAGCGGATAAAAAATAAGTAAATAAAGTGAAAAAGCGATTTATCGTTTTTTTAGACTTCAAACACATTTTCATCATAAAAGGCGGATATAATAATAAGCGTCAGGTAAAACTGACAGATTTTATGGTGGTTGAATAATTCAATAATCATAATTTCCTCTCCCAACATTTCATTGATAATTTGATTTGTGCATTATTTTATCTCCGTTCAGTTTACTTTGTTAAACTGAATTTTTTTTACAATAAACGGATAGCCGAAAAGAAAGGAATAAAGAATATGTATAAAATTCTCGTAGCGGATGACGAACAGAAAATCCGTGAGGTCATCAAGGAATATGCCGAATATGAGGGTCATACGGTATATGAGGCGGTAGACGGTATGCAGGCTGTCGATATGGCGAAGGAACAGGATTTCGACATAATAATAATGGATGTAATGATGCCAAGACTTGACGGCTTTTCAGCCTGCAAGGAAATAAGAAAATTCAAGAATACTCCTATACTTATGCTTTCGGCAAGAACAGAGGAATATGACAAGCTGTTCGGCTTTGAGATGGGCGTTGACGATTATGTGGTAAAGCCCTTCTCGCCAAAAGAGGTACTCGCCCGTATCAATGCGATAATCAAACGTAATAAATCCGGAAATGAGCCTGTCGGAGAAACAGTAAAATTTGAAGGTCTTGAAATCAATTTTACGGCAAGAGATGTATTCATAGACGGCGAAAAGGCTAACCTTACGCCTAAGGAATACGACCTGCTGTTCTATCTTGTGAAGAACAAGAACATAGCGCTTACAAGAAACAAGCTGCTCGAAGAGGTATGGGGATATGATTTCTTCGGTGACGACAGAACCATTGATACTCATATCAAGATGCTGAGAAACAATCTCGGCCCGTACAGAAAATTCATTGTAACGTTAAGAGGTATGGGATACAAGTTCCAGGTATAAATACTTTTTACAGCCGTCTTGAGTGGCGGCTGTAATATTATATCGGTACACATCAGAACAGGAAGGCACTTTTCAATGAAAGACAGACTAAACAGCATACGTTTCCGTTCATGGCTGACATTTGTGCTGTTCTCGCTAATAGTTATAGTTTTTCTGTACTTTTTTCAGGTAGTGCTGCTTTCGAGCTACTACGAATATATGAAGATACAGGAAACGGCTTCTGCCGCAAAGCAGATAAAGGATGCGTGGTCGCAGCAGCCCGAAAACCTCAACTCCATCGTTTCGGATATTGCGGACAAGCAGAAGATTTATATCGAAATCTCCGACAGCAACCGTCCTTACTTCAGGGCAAGCTCGCTTGACAAGAGCAACAAAGAGGTGTACTCGCTTATCACGAGCCTTTCGCCCAATGATATGAAAGAAATCATTTCCGGCGAAAATACGTTCTTCACCGCTACAATTCCGAGAACGAACAATGACAGCAAGGCAATCGTGCTGATAGCACAGCTTGATGACGGTACGGAAAGCACGTTCTTTAAAACGAACGGCATCGTAAGGCTGTATATATTCAATTATCTTGAGCCGCTCGGCACAACGACCGCAATTCTGCACAGCCAGCTTAATCTTACCGCAGGTATTATCATAATTGCCGCATTCATAATGTCAATCATTTTCTCAAACAGCATTTCAAAGCCTATCATCAACATATCAAAGGCGGCGCTGAAGCTGCCGCAGGGACAGTTTGATATGCCTGTGAAGAAGAACAGCTTTACGGAGATAAACGAGCTTACCGATACGCTTAGTTCCGCATCTGTAGAAATAGCAAAGGCGGATACTCTGCGCAAGGATCTTATGGCGAATATTTCGCACGATCTGCGCACTCCGCTTACGATGATAAAGGCTTATGCGGAGATGATAAGAGATCTTTCGGGCGATAACCCCGAAAAGCGTGAAAAGCATCTGCAGGTCATAATTGATGAAACGGACAGGCTGACCTCGCTTGTAACGGATATACTCGATCTGTCAAAGCTGCAGAGCGGCGTTGCGGAGCTTAAATATGAGAAGGTGAACTTTTCAGAGCATCTCGGTGAAATAGTACCACGCTTCTCACTGCTGAACGAAATCAAGGACTATAACGTTGTGCTGAATGCTGAGCCGGATATATTTATAAATGCGGATATTACAAAGATAGATCAGGTAGTATACAACTTTATCAACAACGCTCTGACCTATACAGGTGATGACAAGACTGTAAGAGTAAATCTGTATCACAAGACACCGACAACCGCAAGACTTGAGGTGTGCGACAGCGGTATAGGCATCGACCCGGAAAATCTTAAATATATCTGGGACAGATATTATCGTGTCAAGAAGAACGGCGAAACGCATCAGCGTGCAAAGAAAGGCAGCGGACTCGGATTGTCTATCGTAAAGGGTGTGCTTGAAATGCACAGGTTAAATTTCGGTGCGGACAGTACGGTCGGCGTCGGCAGTACGTTCTGGTTCGAGTTTGAGGACTGCAACCCGAATATAGTGCAGGTTGACGAAAAGAAGCAGAAAAAGCAGAAGAATAAAAATAACGCCGAACAGCAGTAATGTAAAACCCCGTTCACATAGGTGAACGGGGTGATGTTTTTTTATATCAATTATTATATCAATCGCCTGTAGATTCTCTCAGAACAAGGCTGTGCGGTAATGTATAAAGATTGTGGTCGGGATTTGTCGCTTTCATATTTTCAATCAGCTTCTCGATTACCAGCTTGCCCTGTGCATAACACGGCTGTTCGACTGTAGATAAGTGCGGTACGAACATATGTGAATACTGGATATTGTCAAAGCCCATGAAGATAAGATCCTTGCCTATCCTGTAGCCCTTTGAAAGTGCATAGTTCATTGCGCCGATTGCGATTATATCCGAAATCGAGAATATTGCTGTCGGGGGGCTTGGCAGGTTCATAAGGTATTCACAGCCTCTCATACCCTGCTCTGTTTCATAGCCGCCGAAATAAACGTAATCCTCGTTATAAGGAATGCCGTTATCCTTGAGTGCCAGCTTGTAGCCTATCTCACGGTCAATGCTCGACTGGCTTCTCTGTAAAGTTGTGATGAGGCCTATCTTCTTATGACCCTTGCGGATAAGGTAGTTTACTGCGTCACGGCCTGCCTTTACGTTATCTATTGTAACGGTAAGCACGTTACAGTTGTCAAGACGTTCAAGGCACATTGCTATATTGTGCTTTTCGCCGAGCGAATTGATGGTTGCGGCGTCCAGCTTAGGACCGAGCAGTACCGCACCGTCTACGGCTCTTGAGAAAAGCATACCGAGCAGGTGCATTTCGTGGTTGGGATCGTCGTGGGTGGTAGCAATCAGAACATCATAGCCCTGTGAGAATGCGGCTACCTCCATACCTCTTATAACGTCCGAGTAGAAGCTCTGCTCTGTTGACGCTATGATGGCAAGTATTCTTCTCGTTTCGCTTTTTCTTAAATCTCTGCCGAGAAAGCTGGGGCTGTATCCGAGTGCCTGAACAGCACTGTTTACCGCCTGTATCGCCTCTTCGGAAACGTTGGATTTTTTATTAAGAACTCTTGAAACGGTTGCAACGGAAACGTTAGCCGCCTTTGCAACGTCCTTGATAGTAACACTCATCAGCATACTCTCCCTCAATTAAACTATATTACAATTATACAGTATTGTGAAACCGTTTTCAATGTAACATTTGACCAAAATTCGATATGTAATTTTATCATTTTTTACAAAGCGCAGGTTTTTACTTCAAAAAAAATCGTGATAACGGTTTTCATAAAAACGTATTATTTTCTTAAAAAGTGTACGTTTTTTACCCTGAATCTGCTTAAAACAGTGAAAACGGAGCGTTACAATTATAACTTTAGCTAATTTTATAAACAGAACGCATGTATACAATTGTTTTTTGTGCAAAAAGTTACTTTACAAAAGCTCGGTTTTAGGTTACACTATTATATAAAGGCAGATATAAAGTTATTAGCTAAATTGACGAGTACAGAGGTAAGATTTGATGAAGAAAAAATCCGTTACAATGAGCGACATAGCAAAGGCTATGGATATAAGCACCGTTACAGTATCAAAGGCACTGGGCGACAAGGACGGCGTCAGCGAGGAGCTTCGTGAGAAGATAAAGCAGAAGGCAAACGAAATGGGATACCGTTTCAGCTATACGTCAAAGTCATCTAAGGAAGGCTTTACGTTCAACATAAGTATAGTAGTGGCAAAGCACTTTATAAATGACGCAAGTGCGTTCTACTGGGTAATGTACCGTCATATCGTGGAACTTCTGCAAAAGCAGAACTATTACGGCATACTCGATGTAATTTCAGAAAGCGATCAGGCGAACCGTTCAATGCCGAATTCGGTATCGGACAAAAAGGTTGACGGCGTAATCGTACTCGGACAGTTTGACGATGAATATGTAAGCGAGCTGTTAGACCTTGATATTCCTGTTGTTTTCCTTGACTTCTACAGCAGTGACAACCGCACTGACACCATTCTTTCAGACAGCTTCTTCGGCTCTTATATGCTTACAAACTATCTTATAAACGCAGGACACCGCAACATAGGCTTCCTCGGTACTATAACGTCAACATCAAGCATACAGGACAGATACCTCGGATATTACAAGGCTCTGCTTGAAAAAGGCATACCGCTGCGCAGTGAGTGGGTAATTGACGACAGAGGCCCCGAAGGCACAAGCTATCCTCACTTTGACCTTCCTGCACAGAAGCCGACAGCTTTTGTCTGCAACTGTGACGAGGCGGCATACTGCCTGCTCAATCAGCTCAGAAGCGAGGGCTATGTAGTACCCGATGACATTTCGATAGTCGGCTACGATAACCACATCTACTCTACTATTTCAAATCCCCGTATCACAACGATAGATGTTGACAGCAAGAGAATGTCTTATGAGGCTGTCGAAACGATAATCAAGAAGATAAGGGATAAAAATTATTCAAGGGGCAGAACGCTTGTAACGGGCAAGCTGATTATCCGTGACAGCGTAAAGATATTGAAGTAATGAAAATTATAGATACTCACGCACACTATGACGACAGGTGGTTTGAAGAGGACAGGTATGAGGTTCTCGACCGCATTTTATCCGACAATGTGCTGGCAATCATAAATATGAGCGTGGATATTCCGACCTGCGAGTTTTCTCTGTCGCTTACCGAGCGTTACAAAAATGTATTCTGTGCGGTAGGTATTCACCCTGAAAATATAGCCGACACACCCGATAATTACATTGATATACTGAGAACGCTTGCAAAGAATAAAAAGGCGGTCGCTATAGGCGAGATAGGACTTGACTATCACTATGACGGCTATGACGCAGAAAGGCAGCAGGAGATATTTGAAAATCAGATAAAGCTTGCAAACGAACTTTCCCTTCCTGTTGTTATCCACTGCCGTGACGCTACGGAAGATATGATGAAAATACTGCACCGCACTACACCCGAGAAATTTGTGGTGCATTGCTATTCAGGAAGTCCGGAAACCGCCAAGGAACTGCTGAAGCTCGGCGCATATATCAGCTTTACAGGCGTATTGACATTCAAGAACGCTAAAAAGGCGGTACATTCGTGCGAGATTATCCCAAGTGACAGAATAATGCTTGAAACAGACAGTCCCTATATGGCACCCGTGCCGTTCAGAGGAAGTCGCTGTGACAGCTCTATGACGCATAAAACAGCGGAAAAGCTGGCTGAAATAAAGGGTATACCGACTGAAGAAGCTATTAAAATCTGCAATGAAAATGCGGTGCGTTTCTTCGGACTTGATATAAAGTCTTGATTTATGTCATAAAATATGGTAAGATATATAAAGATATCGGCAGGACACGAAGTTCTGCCGAAAAATATATTTTTATATTTGAAAGGAAACAAAATGGACGCAGACCCCCGAAAACCTAAGCGAGCGGTAAAGATACTGCTTGCACCGCTGATTTTACTGAACAAAGGTCTTGATAAGCTGTTATCAAAGGCACTCGGCGACAGCTACTACGACAAGGAAGAAACCACGCAGGACAACATTATGTCTATGGTCGATGCGGGCAACGAATACGGCAACCTTGAGGACGAATCGGCACAGCTGATAAACAACGTGTTTGAGTTCGGCGATCTTGTCGCATCGGATGTAATGACGCACAGAAAGAACATAGTCGGAGTAGATGTGAATTCATCTCTTGACGATATTGTCTATATTGCGCTTGAAAAGGGCTTTTCAAGGATACCCGTATACAAGGAAAACATTGACGCTATAGTCGGAATAATCATAGTAAAGGATCTTCTCTGCCTTGTCGGAAACGAAAACAAGGATAAGCTGAAAATAGAGGACTTTCTGCGTGAGGCGGTATATGTTCCCGAATCGTGCAGTTGTTCGGACGTGTTCAAGTTCCTGACAAATCTCAAGTCGGGTATGGGCATTGTGATTGACGAATACGGCGGTACGGCAGGTATCATCACGCTTGAGGATATAATCGAGTCGATAATGGGCAACATAGAGGACGAGTATGACGAGGAAAAGGATATGATAATCCCCCGCTCAAACGGCGCATACGAGGTCAGCGGTGAGGCCGATCCCGAAGATGTGCTTGAACTTTTCGGCTATAAACTTGAAGAAGACCACGAATATGACACTATCGCAGGCTTTGTTACCGACCTGCTCGGATATATTCCCGAAGAAGAGGGCGAACACCCGAAGGTTCGCTATAAAGATATAATTTTCAAGGTTATCGAGGTTCACGATAATTGTATATCTAAGCTGATCGTCAGACCGTGCAAGGAGGAAGAACTTGCGCTTGAGCCTAAGGAAACAACACATTTCGGGCAGTAATATAATACCGCAATTCCGAATGGGATTGCGGTATTTTTGTTATATTTTTTACTTTACAGAGAACTTATATATGGTAGTAAAGTTGTACTGCTCCCCTGCCTTATAAACGCAAGTGGGCTTGAACTGAGGCTTGTTGGGTGAGTCGGGGCAGAACTGGCTTTCAAGGCAGAAGCCCTGATTCTTGAACATTTCCTTGCCGCCCTTGCCTGTTTCGCCGCCAAGACCGCCGCTTATATAGAACTGTATAGCGGGCATATCGGTGTAGGTGGTCATTACTCTGCCTGTCTTATCGGAATAAATTTCTGCGGCTTTTCTCATTTCCTTTGTTTCGCCTAAAACATAGTTATGGTCATATCCGCCGGGGAGCTTGCCGTTATCCATATCCTCGCCTATTCTCTTAGGTGCGGTAAAGTCAAACGGAGTGCCCTTTACGCTTGCTATTTCTCCTGTCGGGATAAGCACAGGGCTTACGGGGGTGTATTTATCGGCAAATATCTGTGCGATATGATCCCTTATATTTCCTGCGTCGGTTCCGTTCAGATTGAAATACGAATGGTTTGTGAAATTCATCACCGTATCCTTGTCGCTTACCGCATTATAGCATATCTCAATCGAATCGGCTGTCAGAGTATACTTAACATCAAGCGTCAGCGTTCCGGGGAAGCCCTCCTCGCCGTCAACGCTCGTGTAGGAGAACACTACATAGGGATTGTCGTTTTCGCCGTAATCCTTGACGTCCCATACCTTCTTATTGAAGCCGACATTACCGCCGTGAAGCGTGTTGCCGTTGTCGTTTTTGGCAAGAGTATATTCCTTGCCGTTAAGGGTGAACTTAGCGCCGCCGATACGGTTTGCATATCTTCCGACTAAAGCGCCCTGACTGCTTGTTCCTGTTATGTAACCGTCAAGCGTATCATAGCCTAAGAGTATATCGCCCCTGTTACCGTCCTTATCGGGTACAATCAGCTTTACAAGCGAGCCTGCGTAGTTTGTAATCTCGGCTGTCATATTGCCGTTTTCAAGCGTGAATAAGCAGCAATCCTTTCCGTTATGATTGCCCCAGAGTTTCTTTTCAATGCTCATACTATTTACCATCCAAACAAAAATTACGGTATTACCGCAGTTTTATTGTACCATATACTAAATGAAATGTAAACCTTTTTTTCATTCAGAACTGCTTTTGATTTATGTCAGTCGCAGATTATTTTCTGCGTGCTTCTCTGATTATCCTTACAAGCTGTATTATCAGCGTAGGTACAAAGCCTATTGCAAGCGAGATACCGAAATATCCGATATTCATCAGCTGTGCCGAGAACAAGCCGCTTACACCGGGAACGAATACCGCTAAAACAAGGAATATTATTCCTGCAAGAAAAGCAAGCAGTGAGAATCTGTTTGACGTTAAGCCGACTTTGAATATTGATTTATCACTGCGGCAGTTGAAGCCGTGAAACAGCCTTGATATACACAGTGTGCTGAAAGCCATTGCACAGCCAAGCTCGGCTGAAACTGCACTTCCGATAAAGTAGGCGGTCATTACTGCGGCGGCAATAAGCACTCCTCCTGTCACTATGCCGAGCGACATTGCTTTTGTGAGGAAGGATTCGCCTGTATTTCTGGGTTTTTGCGAAAGAAGCGATTTATCTGCTTTTTCCATACTTATAGCTATTGCAGGCAGTGAGTCGGTAAGAAGATTTATAAACAGGAGCTGAACAGCCGTGAACGGTGTCGGAAGGCCCGGTATAGCGGTACATAATACGGCGATTATTGCCGCAAGGTTGCCTGACAGCAGGAATTTAACAGCATTCTTGATATTTGCGTAGATCGCTCTGCCGTTTGCTACAGATTTGATGATAGTAGCGAAATTGTCATCGGTAAGTATCATCGAAGCGGCATCCTTTGATACCTGCGTACCGGTGATGCCCATAGCAACACCTACGTCCGCCTTTTTCAGTGCGGGAGCATCGTTTACACCGTCGCCCGTCATAGCTACTACCTTACCCTTGTTCTGCCAGCGTTCAACTATCCTTATCTTATTGTCGGGAGATACACGGGCATAAACGGAAACCTTTTCGATAACGCTGTCAAGCTCCTCGTCGGTCATTTCGTTAAGCTGAACTCCGTCAAGGCTGATGTCGCCGTCACGCATAATGCCGATCTCTCTTGCTATAGCACTTGCCGTTACCTTATGGTCGCCCGTTATCATTACAGGCTTAATTCCTGCTCTTATGCAATCAGCGACTGCCGCCTTGCTTTCGGGGCGGGGCGGATCGGTCATTGCCGCAAGACCTATGAAGATATAGTTATCCTCAGTGTCTGCCGCTTCGTTTTCGGAGAGCTTATAGGCGAATGCAAGCACACGCATTCCCTGTCCGGAAAAATGCTCGTTTGCAAGTGCGATTTTACTTTTATCATCGTCTGTTATGCTTCTGACCGTGCCGTTATCACAGACGGAAACCAGACGTGAAAGCAGGTTGTCTGTTGCGCCCTTTGTGAACATTGTACGCTTGCCGTCAACTATATGACAGGTACTCATCAGCTTTCTTTCGCTGTCAAACGGTATTTCGGAAACTCTCGGATAATCGGAGCGAATCTTTTCATAAACCGGAACACCGATGTAATCTGACAGTGCGGTTTCGGTAGGGTCGCCTATGGCGTTGCCGTCTGAATAGGCGGCATCGTTGCACAGAGCCATTGCTCTTACAAGAAGTGCGGAATCCGCATTGCAGGCAGAAGCGTCGGCATTTTCCTCTTTGCCGTTTAAATAGACCTGTCTTACGGTCATTTTATTCTGGGTGAGCGTTCCTGTTTTGTCACTGCATATAACAGACACACAGCCAAGACCTTCGACCGCCTTGAGGTCCTTTATTACAGCGTTCTGCTCCGCCATTTTTCGTGTACCTATGGCGAGAGCGATTGTGACTATCGAGCTTAACGCTTCGGGTATTGCGGCTACAGCAAGCGCTACGGCGAACATCAGCGAATCAAGCACGGGTGTTCCTCTTACGATATAGAGTATCATAACTATAAGGCAGAGAACGGGAATCGCTACAGAAAGCTGTTTTGAGAACTTGTCAAGGCTGTGCTGTAACGGGGTCTTTTTACGCTCAGCCTTGTTTATAAGCCCTGCAATCTTGCCAAGCTCCGTATCCATTCCGACCGCTGTTACAACAAACATACCTCTGCCTGCCGTTACAAGAGAGCCTGTGTAGACCATATTCTTTCTGTCGCCGAGAGGTATCTTTTCGCCTGTCAACATCTCTGTGAACTTGTCTATACCGTTGCTTTCGCCTGTAAGCGAGCTTTCGTTTACCTGAAGGGACGCACACGAAACAAGTCTGCCGTCCGCACAGACAATGTCGCCCTGCTCTACAAGTACAATATCGCCTACGGTTACATCGGACGCATTGACGATATGAATGTTGTTATCCCTCATTACCTTTGCAGTGGGTGATGACATTGACTTGAGCGCCTCAAGCGATTTTTCCGCCTTGAAATGCTGGACAGTGCCAAGAACCGCATTCATAGTGATAACGCAGATGATAACAATTGCACTTTCTATGTTGTCGGTGAAAACAGAAACAAGAGCGGAGATTATCAGAATAATTACAAGCAAATCCGCAAACTGCTCCGCAAATACTCTTAAAACGCCCTTTTTCTTCTGCTCGGTTATTTCGTTTTTTCCGTAACGGGAAAGCCTGCTTTCAGCCTCGCCGCCTGTAAGTCCGTTCATACTTGCATCAAGCTGTGAAAGAACCTCCTGTGTGTTCATGTCATAATAATTCATATTACCGTAACCTTTCCTTTCGTGTTTTGGGCAAAGGCATAAAAAAACAGACCTTTGCCGCAAAAAAATTGCGACAAAAGTCTTGTCATAAGCGTATACTCAGTACGGCACGGATCTCTGAGGCTTAAAGCGTTTGAAATCGTATTGACGACACCGTACAGGGATCATTCTGTGACCGATCCCCCGACTACTCCCTTTTATCATGTGGAAATGATAACACATTTATTTACAATTGTCAATAGACTTTACACAAATTTTACATTGTGCTATTTATAAAGCTCGTTTATGAGGCTGTCGGAAAGAAGAATGTCATCAGCGGTCGCAGGCTCGTCATCGTACCGTATTTTGCTGTAGCTGTCGGAAAATGCTCCGATATTGTTTGTGCCGTGATACAGCTTTTCGGAGATAATGCGGTGCTGTTCTACTGTTTTCGTGGAAATATCCTCCGTACTGCGTTTTGAAAGCCACATAGCGTATAATCTGTAGCCGAGCCTGAATTTTTCGTTGTTATCCTTAGCTTTACGGTAGCGTTTAAGGCAGTCCTTATCCGTTTCGTTTACTATCCTCTCCTGCCTTATATCAAGCTCCTCGTAGCTGTCTGTGTAATCGTCATAAACCTCCTGCACAGTGTCATCGACGGAATATTTTCCGAAGATGCGTCCTGCTATCTTTCGCATCAGCGACAGTATTTTCTTTCTGAACACGATAACAAGTACAACAATGACAACGACAAGAATATAAAGCAGAAAATCACGGCTTCCGCCCTCGGCCGAAAGAATATCGGAATCGGGAAGCTGTGTGTCCTCAGGGGTCATTTGCTCAGTCTGCAGAAAGCGGATGTTGAAGAGCAGCGTATCTATTATCTTAACGGTCATTTTCACAAGCCAGGTAAGACCTGCGGCTACATAATCCTTGAGCATCAGCGCCGCAAGTATCACTGCACCGACTATCGCTATCAGCTTTGCGTTGTAAAGCCTCAGCCCTTTCGGCACTATAAGGTTGGTGTTTCTGCGTCTGTCAATCTCGGAGCGTATATTCGACTGGTTGATAAGCAATACCGTAAGAAGCGCCATTACCACAAGAAGAACCGAAATTCTGTGTTCCGAAGCGCCGAGATATTCCATATCCGCCGACATTACGCAGCAGAAAATATAGCAGATGAACGTTTCGACAAGATATATTCCGAGCCATATCGGAGTGAATATATCGTCAAATCTGTTCTTTTTAAGGCTCATTCCGAGAAGATACCATACAATAACGGACGGCATAAGAGCAACGCAGAAATAGAATACGTTAAAGCCGTTTTCGCCAAGTACGTTGTTTATCTGCGAGGAAACTACGGCTACAAGAATGACAAGCACCGTTGCCGTAAGAGCAATAAGCGTATTTACAAGAAAAATCGTTTTAGGAGTGTGCCGTGAACGTCTGAGGCACATCAGGAAATAGCCGGATGCGGCGGCTATGGCGGCTACGGCATAATATATCGGATAATGCCACAGCATAAAGCCCTTGAAAGCCGTCACCTCGAAAACGAACATCAGCGGCAGTGGAACAAGAAGCATAGCCAGAGCGGCAACGCATTTCATTAAAAAATCCTTTTTCATTGCGTACCCTCCGCATAGCCTGCATTAAACGTGTATGAGAATTTTCTTGCGTGCAATATCTGAGCATCTGTATTTTCGGGAATGTTGCCCGTTGTATAGAAAACCGCCGCTTTGTCACGGCTTTCAAGCTCTTTTGCAAACAGTGTCATTTCATCGTCAATATATGGTGTCAGAATAATCACATCTGTGAAACTGCCGTAATTCAGTGCATTCAAAAACGAGCCGAAATCAAAGCTGCAGCTGTCGGAAAGCTGTGCGAGCATTCTGAGTACGCCCTCGCACTGTTCGGCTGTCTTTACAAAGCCGGTGGCTGTACCGTTTGCGTTACCGCCGTTCGTTGCAAAAGCAAAACCGCAGCCGCTGTCAATACTTTCCCACATCAGCCTGACGGACAGCTTTATAAACGCTTCGGTATCTCTTATATCTGCGGACGTTACCGGCACTACTCCCTTTCTCTGCATATTCATAAGTATAAGGGTGTTTCGTGAGGTAGTGAACTCGTTGTTCATAGCCATCAGCTTACCGGTAACGGCGGTATACTTCCAGTTTATGCGGTTGAGCGGTTCTCTGCCCGTATATTCCCTTGAGCCTGCAATCATAAACGGATCCTCGTTTATGAAGCGCCGGACAAGAATTTCACCGACAGGCTCGTTGAATGACAGCACCGCATTTTCTCCGTCTGCGCCGACAGGCAGGACGGTAATGCTTATCCCGACCTTGAAGCCTCTTGAAACTCTTACAAGACCCAGCATATCGGTAGCGGTCACAACCGTATCGTCAAAGGAGAATACGCCACGTTTCATACATCTTATTTTTCTGACTCTTGTACATTTACTTCGGGGCTTCAGCGAAAAAACGCCCGGAATAAAGGTATTGTCGCCGCCGCTTGTCTGTGCGGCGGAATCCTTCCTGCTGAACGCAAGCCAGCGAGAAGCGGAAAGCTCCGTCTTTATCCACGGCAAAGCAACAAAGCGTCGGTTTTCAACGACCTCAGTCAGTTCGAGGGTTTCGCCCTCGTAGACCTCGGCCTTGTTTACCGACGCACTGTAATATATTCCTTTCAGTGCGTACTTTCCGAAAATAAGCACTTCTGCGGCTGCTACCGCCGCAATCACAAGAATAATCGCTACAAGCTCCATTTAAATCTGCTCCGTAGGAACGGGAAGCTCCTTTATCATTTTGTCAAGAATCTCACGTTTTGCACAGTCGGGGTCACGCATAACCGTACTTCTGCAGATGAGTCTGTGTACGCAGACATACGGTGAGACTGTCTTTACATCATCGGGGGTTACAAATTCCCTGCCACGCAGTGCCGCCCTTGCCTGCGACATATTTTTCAGCGCAATAAGTCCTCGTGTACTGAGGCCGAGCTTAATCTCGCTGTTATGACGGCTGGCATTTCCTATATCGGCAATGTATCCTCTTACAGCCTCGTTCACCTTGATATTCTCTACCCTGTTCATCATTTCGAGAAGCTCTGTCTTATCGGTTACGGCAGTAAGATTTTCTACAGGGTGAACGGCTCTTGAATTATCGAGTATCTGCATTTCCGATTCTCTGTCGGAATAGCCTACAGACAGCTTTATCATAAAACGGTCAAGCTGTGCCTCGGGAAGCGGATAAGTTCCTGCCGTTTCTACGGGATTCTGCGTTGCAAGTACGATGAACGGCTTGTCTATCAGAAAAAGCTCTCCGTCTATCGTCACCTGCTTTTCTTCCATACACTGAAGCAGAGCCGACTGCGTTCTGGGCGTAGCACGGTTTATTTCATCGGCAAGAAGAATATTCGTGAACACAGGACCTGCACGGAACATGAACTCCTGCTCTTTCATATTGAAAAAGTGGATACCGGTAATATCGGACGGTAACAGGTCGGGGGTAAACTGTATTCTTGAAAAGCCTGCGTCAATGCTTCTTGCGAGTGCCTTTGCGAGAACTGTCTTGCCCGTTCCCGGAACATCGTCAAGCAGAACGTGACCGCCGCTTAAAAGAGCCATTATGACAAGGTCTATCTTATCGTCCTTGCCCTTTATGATTTTTGAAATATTGCTGCGGAGCTTAACCGCATATTCCTGTACCGTCATATATGTACCTTTCGTTATTTAAATCCGTGCTTTACACGGGAGTTGCAGAATAATACTTGTCGTAATTTACAAGCTCGTCAAGCAGCATCGGGAGCTTTTCTTCGATTTCCTCGTCCTTGAACTGACAGGTGCCGACCGCTCTGTGACCGCCGCCGCCGTACTTGAGCATAAGCGAGCCTACGTCAACGTTGCTCGTGCGGTTAAGTATAGAATAACCGACCGCTACGGAGCATCCTTTTCCGCCCTTTCCGTTTACTATCCATGCGGATATGTTCTGATGCGGATAAAGGCTGTATATCATAAATCTGTTTCCGGTATAGATAGGATCGACATTACGCATATCGGATATGATAACATCGCCCTCAACTCTTGAATGCTCGGCTATCATCTGCTTGAACAGCTCTGTCTGTTCGTTATACAGCTTAATTCTTTCCTGTATATCGGGCATATTGAGAATTTCTTCTGTAGACATTGTCGCACAGCAGACAAGCAGTTTTTCCATAAGCTGATAGTTGCTTATCCTGAAGTTTCTGAAACGCCCGAGACCTGTACGTGGGTCCATAAGAAAGCCGATAAGTATCCAGCCTGTAGGGTTCAGTATTTCTTCTGCGGTCAGATGTCCGCTGTCAACCTTATCTACAGCAAGCATCAGATCGTCAAAATTCGGGAAACGCTCCTTGCCGCCGTAATATTCATATATGATTCTGGCGGCACTGGGAGAAATCCTGCTTTCGCCCTTGTAATGACCTTTTATTTTCAGACGTTCTTCCTCGCTTGAATGGTGGTCAAACCAAAGACCGCAACCGGGAGCAAAGGGTACATTTGCGAGAACGTCATTTTCTGTTACGGGAACAAGCCCGTCCTGAATATCCTTCGGATGAGCAAACATCCAGCTGTCAACGACCTTTGCCGCAAGCAGTAATGCACCGCAGGCAAGACCGTCAAAATCAGATCTTGTTATAAGTCTCATATTATATTTCCTTTCCGCTTTGCAGCTTTTGCTTACTTCTGATATAATTATAACAGATTATCACGGAATTTACAACAATTATATTGAATTAATTGTCAAAAAGTGACTTTAATCCACATTCTTTTTATGCGTCCTGAGTTCTGAAGCACAAGCGCATAAAGCTGTTTTGTATACAAGTAAACCTCGGCACGCTCCTGCTCGGATATTTCCTCGTTTGAAAATTCTGCCTTTTCGATTATGTTCATAATTCTTACAAGGCTTGTATCCGTTCCGAGCGTTTTCAGCTTCTCATCGGCACGGACGGCAAATTCAAGCGGAAGCTCATTGTCACACGGAACAAGATCGGTAGTACCGAACAGCTTCATAATAAAGCCGTACATATCCTTTACGGCGGAAACCGTATCCTTTGACTTTCTGAAGCTCTTCATACGGTTTTCGTTTTTACGCTTTACCGATTTGATAAACGCAAATATCAGTGCGGTAAGCGCAATTACGCCGAGTACGGCGAAAGCTATCTTTATAAGAAGTGAATAATCGGTTTTAACGGGTGTGTCACTACCCGGATTGTTTCCGGAATTATCCGAAGAATTGTCAGAAGGAGCGGATGTAACGGGCGGTGTCGTAGCTGTTGTCTGCGACGGTGACACGGTCGTAGTTACCGTTGTTGAGGTAGTCTGAGGCGGTGCTGTAGTTACAGGTGCGTCTGTCCGGGAAGGATCGATGTAATCGCCTGAGATGCTGTTTCCGCCGTAGCCTGTCGGATCGAACGGCAGCCAGCCGAAATCCTCCGTGTATACTTCAACCCACGCATGAAGTGAATTTTCGTGTATGGTTTTTTCGTACATTCCCGTGCTTCCGTTAAGCTCGAGCTTTCCTGTTGTGAAGCCTGTTATATAACGGGCAGGTATACCTTTTTCACGCAGTGCAAGCGTCATTGCGCTGGCATAGAGGGCGCAGTGTCCCTGCTTTGTGCCGAAAAGGAAGTTTCCGAGCATAGTATTGCTTTTATCGGAAGTATTATCGGCTGTAAGCGAATAGGCGTAATGTGAACGCAGATACTCGCACATTCCGTAAACATACAGGAGTTCGTTATCAACGGTACCTGCGTTATCGCCGTCTTTGCCTTCAAATTCGTCAAGGAATCTTCTGATGTTCTCCTTTTCGCTTTCGGGAACTGTGGTGTAGGTATTTCTGACGTAACGGTCGTATTCTTTCTTATCTTCAATATATGTCATTGCGTCCGAGTAACTGCCGAATCCGAGAGAATAAAGCAATGACGCCTTATCGCTGTCGGTCATAGCATCGTCTGCGAACACAAATGTTCCTGTATTAGTCGGAATAAGAACATTTGTTTCAAAACTCTTCATCCAGTTTTTTCTGTCAGCTATTCTTATTATCGTATCGCCGTAGTAATTGAAATTCTCATTTTTCATATAGGCGTTGTTATCAGGAAGAAACGGCTTAAATACAATGCTTGTGTTCTTGAGATATTCAATGCTTACGCTCTGCGAGGAATACATAAAGTTCGGATTGAAACGATCACTGAAGTCGTTTTCCTCCATAGCAAGACGTATTCCCGCATAGCCCGATGATTCCGAGTGCTCGTAGATATAAGAATAATCCGCAGGCGTAAGCGTCTTCTGCGTCAGACCGCCGAACAATCTCATATACTGCTCTGCCTGTGCTATCTTTTCGGGAGAAAAGCTGTCGCTGATGTTATATTCTCCGCTGTACAGCTCGTCCTTTCCGACCTTTTTTCTGATGCTTACCCAGCTTTTGCCTGTGAAATCAACACCGATGTCACCGACAAGGTACATACCTGTTTCGTAGGTCGATCTTACTTTAAGCACAGGTTCATTTGCCGACTGCGGCGGCGCATTCAGTTCTATATTGTTGTTGATAAGGAAGTTGTCCGATGAAAAATAGCCGTTGAAAAGCCCGCCTGCATTGCCCGAAAACGCAAGGCTGAAGTATTCTCCTATATCCGTAAAGAATTTTACGGTAGAGTTTATGATATTGTCTGTGTTGATATAGCTCATATCCGGAAAGAGCTTTTGCGAGCCGAAGGTTGCACCGAATGTGATAACAGCCGCAAGTATACCGCAAAGGCAGTTTCTGCTGTAGCGTGAAAGCTCGGATTTTGCCGTCTGTAACGGATTTTTCTTACGCAGATTTTTTCTGAACGCTTTTTCATCGTTGGAGGGTTTACTTTTTGCGCCGTTCGCATTATTTACAGGCACCTGCGAATAGAAACCGTTTGCCGAGTTTATCGCAAGAAGTCCGAAAAATGCGGTTACCGCAAACAGAATGTACACGGAATAATCTGCGTCCTCCGACAGAAACGAAGGTATGAACATCACGCTCCATGTAACTATTACAGCTATAGGGTGGAATTTTTTATAACAGCACAACACGCATATAAAGCTGATTATGCAGGTCAGAATAAGCATAGCCGTATTCATTCCGCTGACAAAATCCTGCGTTCTTGTAAGGAACGCATGGGAATTGACGGGAACATACTGTAGCGTGGAAAGCAACCTGCTGTCAAGCTGAATAAAAATGTAATCCTTGAATAAAATAAGCGATTCGTTTATTGATTTGTGAAAGAAAAAATACACTATGGCGGCACCGACCGCAAACGCAGGCAAAGCGTAGCGTTTTTTTATGAATATGAATACAGGCATAAAAGCCGTCACGAAAAGAAGCACCTGCGCTATGGCAGAGCCGAATTCAAACGGTATGTCGTATATATTGATAAAGCTCATTACAGTGCCGACAGTGAGCATATAGGCAAGAACCAGCTTGACCGCTATGACAGGTATCGGATTCACGTTCCTGCGGTAAGTATTTCCGACAAGAACGATTGTCTGCTGTTTAGCGGAGCTGTCCTTTTTACTGTTATTACGTTTCAAATCTATTCTCCGTTATGATTTTTAAGATTCCGGATGTGTTGTCATTGCTTTTTATGCAATTCTATCGCCGCATTTAGCGACTGAACGATATTATCCTTATCTATCTTCCAAAGTTCAAAGCCCTGCGTCACCGCAACGGCATCTGCAAGCTCTGCCTGCTCATCGGTTTCGATGGCTCCGCTGACCAGCAGGATTTTAACTCTCTTGTTGCGGAACAACTCAATATCGGTCATTTTGCCGATAAAATCACGTCTTAACTGCGATGTGACAAAGTAAACGGCAGATATATCGGCTGAGGCTTCCATACAGCTTCTCGCAACGGTTTCGGGAAGGAAGGTAGCCGTCTGACGAGGAAGTCTGCTGATTATATCAAACAGCAGCATATTGTCTTCTTCATTCTTGACGGAAAACTGCTCGCACTGCTTGTCCGCAGGAGAATACCACGCATTGAGGCAACGCTGTTTCATAGAGATAAGCGACAGGTCAAGTGCAAGCATTACCTCTATAATGCTGTCTGTAGCATCGTAATTATCCTCGTCAAACGGGAAATATTCGTTAAGGTCGGGAATAATCACGCAGCTTCCGCCTATACTGCGTTCCATCTGCTTTACCATCAGCTTGTCGTGCTTTGCGGACATTGTCCAGTGAACGTTTTTGATGGAATCCTCTGCCCTGTATTCCCTTATACTTGCGAAAGCGTTCTTATCAAGCGAAAAATTATTCTGCGAAAGCGTTTCACTGTCGCCGTCGCCGGTGTCGATTATTGGGTCGATAACGAGCTTTCTGGGAAGTACGACAAAATCCTCGTAGCATTCCATCGTTTTGTTCATACGAAATAGCTTGAAAAGGTCGTATATCACCAACTTCTCAATACCCGACTTATAAACGCCTCTGAATCTTATCGGTGAATTGAAATTAACCGTAACGGAAGAAAAAGGCGGTACGCTTATCATCAGCTTGTGATATTCAAACTTTTCACTGTTCCTGTACGGAAAACAGCCTATAAGCTCCGCAGGCGACAGCGGTATGATAAAACGGTTGGTAACCGTTACCGAAATATCGGTATTTTCAAACTTTTCCGCTGTGAGCGAGCGGTATTCGATTCCGATTTTGACAAGAAGCCTTGAAAAAACAAGAAGAACGAATGAAATTACGGGAATTGCAATCGCAATAAGGAAAAGCACCGAAGTCAGCTTGCTCTTGTACGAAAACATAAGCACGGTGCTGACAACGGCGAACAATATATAATAAAATCTGTATTTAGCCATACAAACCGACCTTTCGCCTTATTCGTTGCTTTTAAAGGGCGGTCTTACTGCTTTCATTATTTCGGAAATAACAAGTCCAACGCTTACACGCTTGACCTTTGCCTCCTGAGTGAGATGTATTCTGTGCGGAAGGACATAATTTACCATAAGCGCTACGTCCTCGGGGGTAACATAATTACGGCCGTCCATAAAAGCGATACTCTGCGACGCTCTCATAAGAGCGATAGACGCACGGGGGCTTGCGCCGAGCGCCGCAAACGGATGGTTTCTCGTAGCGGAAACTATATCAACAATGTACTTATATATAGCCGCATCTATATGCGTATTTCTTACGGCAGAAATGCAACGTGTAATATCATCGGCACTGCATACAGGCTCAACGGTTTCGATAGGGTCGCCGTTTTTTCTTCTGTAAAGAATCATCGCCTCGTCCTCAGCCGTGGGATAGCCTACGGAGAGCTTTATAAGAAAACGGTCAAGCTGAGCCTCCGGCAGAGGATAAGTTCCGACATAACCGAATTCATTCTCTGTCGCAATTACCATAAACGGATCGGGGAGCTTATGTGCGACACCGTCTACCGTTACCTTCTTCTCTTCCATTGCTTCAAGCAGAGCCGACTGGGTTTTCGGGGAGGTTCTGTTTATTTCATCGGCAATAAAAATATTGCTCATAACAAGTCCGTTGCGGTATTCAAAGCGTTCGCTTTCCTTATTGTACATAGTAAAGCCTGTTATATCGGACGCCATGACATCGGGGGTGAACTGAACACGTCTGCACGAAAGTGAGGTCGCTTTAGCGAGTGTCATTGCGAGCGTTGTTTTTCCCGTACCCGGCACGTCCTCTATCAGCACATGACCGCCGGAAAGCAAGGCGGCAACAAGCATTTTCACTACGTCATGCTTGCCTATAATGACTTTTTCAATCTGAGTTAAAAGCTTCGGTATAAATTCGTAATCTGCAAAATTTACTGAGTTATTATTTTCCATATAATATCCTTTGTTCAACAGCTGCACAGATGCAACATCAGAATTTCTCACTGAATACACAGTATGAGTTATTATTAATTATACCAAAACAACGTGTTAAAATCAATAGTTTTTGCAAATTGTAACCAAATTGACATAATTACAGTAATTTAAAGCAAAATTTTACGGTTGCACATTGCTCACGGTTGTGATAAGATATAACCGAAAGGAATGATTTTAAATGCTTACTGAAATTCTCAGCCGTGAAGCCTGCGCAAAGTGCCGTGTCTGTTGCGTGTTCGACAAGGACGATATATGGGAGATACCTGTTATTTCGCCCGAAACGGCAGAATATATAAAAAAGAACATTGATGAAAACGCTGAGCTTGAGCCGTATGAGGACGGATACAGGTTTGTGATGCACTTCAAGGACGGCGACGAGCTTACCTACTGTCCTATGCTTACCGAAAAGGGCTGTGCGCTTGGCGACAACAAGCCTTTTGATTGCCGTGTGTGGCCGTTCAGAGTCAACCGCATAAGCGAAAATCTTCTCGGCATAACCGTTTCGCCCGTATGTGAAACGGTGTCCGCCCTGCCGGTTTCCAAGCTGTCAACGTTCATAAACAAGAGATATAATGAACAAGGCTCGCTTGCGGATATAATGCTGGATTATGCCAAAAAGCATCCGTATATCATAAAGCCGTATATTGACGGCTACCCTGTGCTGAAAATCGTGAAGGAATAAGCAAGCGGCGGATTGTTTGAATCCGCCGCTTATTATTATATAGACTTACCTGTTTTCGTTACGGGACGCTTAACATATCTGTGTCTGATAACACGATAGCGTTTCTTGAGCTTACGTTTTTTGTTCTTCTTCTTGTAAACCTCCATTGCCTCTTTATACACATCGAGTAAATCGTTAGCAAGGCGTATAGCGCCGGATGTCTTTATTGACTCCCTTGTACGCCTGCCAAACTCGGCAAGCTCGTCCTTAGGCATATCACGGAGTTTTTTCAGAAGCTCGTACATACTGTCTGCATCGGTAAAGTTATAGCCGTTGATACCGTCCTTTACCTGTCCGACATTGAGGTCGTCCTTAAGGCTGAGAACAGGAAGGTGCATAGCCATACCCTCGAGCATGGATATTGAGCAGGTATCGGAGAGTGACGCTGTGATATATGCGTCACAGCAGGCATAATATACGGGTAAATCGGGGTGTTCTACCCTGCCCGCAAATTTCACCATATCGGATATACCGAGTTCATCGGCTTCCTTGCAATGCTGTTCGTGCAAAGGTCCGTCACCGAGTATGAACAGCTTTATCTTATCTTCGGGTCTGACATTTTTAGCCCAGTATTCAAGAAGAAGCGTTATGTTCTTTTCCTTGCCGAGTCTGCCGCAGAAGCAGAATACCATATCGTCATCGGCAAATCCGAACTTTCTTCTCATCCTGACAGCATCGTTTCTATCAACGTTTTCGGGCTTGAATACGTCAAGCTCCACTGAATTCGGTATAACGTGGACGGGCTTCTTTACGCCGCAGGCTTTGAAATATTCCGAAACCTTGGGCGATGGTCCTGTAATAGCCGAAGCTGTTGATGCGAGCATCTTTGCGTAAAGGTGGCTGGCGGAAGTTACAATCTTGCCGAAGCCTTTTGTTTTTGCTACATAATATACATAATCGTCATACATTGTATGGAGCGTATATACAAGCGGTACTTTGAGAGTTCTTGCGATAAGTACACCGGAAATGCCTACTCCGAATTCGTTATGGATATGAATTATGTCGGGAGCAAAGCTCTTGATTTTATCAAGACGTTCCTTGCTTATAGGCGGCGCTATATCATAATTGTAGATTTTCTTGAGTTTTACGGCGGGACAGTACATTACATCGTCCGCAATAACGTGATTGTTTACTCTTGAATCGGCGGTAACCACCAGTACCGTATGTCCGAGCGCTTCAAGACCTTCCTTTAAAGTTTTAACGTGGGTGACTACACCGTTGATGCTCGGCAGGTATGTTTCTGTAAACAGAGCTATCCTCATTTGTATTCCCCTTTCATGATAACTATAGAATTGTTGGAAATTGTATCCTGTTTTTAGGTATATTTCAATTAATATTTTACACTATTTCGGAATAAAATACAAGATGGAAAAGCAGAAAATAATTTAATAAAATTTTCAAAAAGCACTTGACAAGCAGGAAAAATAAGTGTATAATATATCAAGGTTAATCACCGCACAACAGAATATGCCGCTGTGGTGGAATCGGCAGACACAAGGGACTTAAAATCCCTCGGTAGCAATACCGTATCGGTTCAAGTCCGATCAGCGGCACCATTTAAATTTTATATTATTAATTCGCCATGCAGAAATACCCAAGTGGTGAAGGGGCTCCCCTGCTAAGGGAGTAGGTCGGGAAACCGGCGCGAGGGTTCAAATCCCTCTTTCTGCGCCAACAATATTTACACTTTTAGGGATACTGTACACCAGTGTCCCTAAAGGTATAAATATAACAATCACAGCGGAATAGCGGTAACTACTCCGCCATGATATATTATACATTTTGCGTTCCGACTCACTGTTTCGATTAACGCTTTCGCATCTCTCCGTAGCTTAACACCTACCCGGTCCGATGTAGCTCAACTGTATTGGTAGTACAGTATGTATACTCGCTCCGCAGAATGCGGCGTTTCTGAACTGTGACTTGTTAGTCGGTGGTTTGCAGTAAACCGGCGTTTACTGTTCCTCTCCCGTGTTGCTTACACGATGTTCTCAGAACTAATGCGTAGTTATCTCGGCTGTAGGTCATCTCTGACAATGGTCGGCATTCAATTGTTATATATCATTCATTATGGTTGATCCGAAAGAAAGGAGAAAAAACCACAATGAACAATATCAAAAAGTTTTTTTCAAATCGTAAAGTTCACGATGAAAAATATTATCAAGAACAAGAACGATTTGAACACAGCATCGCCGGGCAATATCTTAAATTAACACAAATCGTTTCATACCCTTTCAAATTGCTTGAAAATAAATTAACTAAGGTTATGATAGGATTTTTAGTTGTTATGGTATTGCTTGCTGTACTTGCTATAGGAATTGATTTAGCAACCGGCAATTTTGATCCCAAATACTTATTTGGACAATAACAAAAAAACAAGAGCCATCAGACGAATACCCAAAAATCTCTGAAAGCTCTTGCATAATGTATTTAATCTGTGCTATAATATGTATATAGGACACAGATGTAGCCACTTCGCTATATCAGTAGATGGTTGTTTCATCGTCTGAGGAAAAGAGTAACGGCACTGGTAATGCCCTACTCCTGCGGAGTGTTTTTTATATATCACTCCTTACTGATAATTATACCGTGTTTTGGTAATTTTGTCAACGGTAAAGGCACAAAAAATTATAGTAAAAATGCTGATTTTTTAGTAGCTATATTGTGCAAAACATATACAAAACGTTTTCAGACTTCTTTCTGAAAACTATTCCGAGGAGAAATAAAAAAACGCCCTCTGCCGGAGCTGTTGCTCTGACAGAGGGCGTTTTTGTGTTTGTTAATCGTGTATTAGGTGCGACACGGTGTCGCATCTGCACCAACTACTTCTTTTTGACAAAATCGACAATACTCATTACCAACTTGTCAATGTTATGCTCTTGATAAAAATCATAGTATTTATAGTTTTTGAGGTTTGGAAAAATGCTGTTCATATCAACATCGTCTAACTTAACAATAAACAATTTGATTTCATTGTTAAGCACCTTTACAAACAGATTCTGAATTTCAGCTTTAGAGTAAACGGAGCTGACTGTGCTTTTGCTTGCAAAAATAATAGCATAATCGGATTTTGTTATTCCGTCCATAAACTCGTTTACTATGTGTTTGCCGACAGCGATACAATTTTCATCAAACCACACGTTTAGCCCGCACATAACAATTCGGTCTTTTACGTCTTTTACGATAATTTTGTCGTTGTGAGAATAGGAAATAAAAACGGTTGGCTTATCGGCTTCGGAAACATAGTAGCCGGAGCGAGCTAATTCGTCTTTATCTTTGTAAGCATAAACGGCGGTCATTTGAAGTAATATCTGATCTTTACTGCAATTGCTTGTGAAATTGATGGTGTTGTACGCTCTCGAATACAATTGGCTGTACAAACTATCAAGAGTTTGCGTCATATCAATTTCTAATTGATACTTTTCAATTGCTGCTTTAATCTTCTCGTAATTTTGATAATCATCTTCGATAACTAAATACGAAGCAAATGAGTAAATCATATTGTTCACAAAAAGCATACAACAGCCGTCTTGGCTGACAACGTTATTTAACTCGTAAATAGCGTCTGCATATTGATTGTGATATTCATAAGGAATTTTGATAACAACAGATAGCTTGTTCAAATTATCATCTCTCTTTACAAAAAAATTCTTTGTGAGATCATCACGTATGACGGGAAGTTTAACCGTATATTGAAAAAGCCATCTGTGCCATTCAAACGCATCCCAACATTTTGAATTGAACGCTTCTTCGTCAATCTCACGGTAAGGAACGACAACAATCGAAGTTCCGGATTTTGAAAACTTTCTGTACAAGTCGTAAATGTTCTCTTTTGTTAACATATTTTCTCCATTCTAACATATTTTTAATTATGTTGCAAGTGCGACACCGTGTCGCACATCCAATCTTAGCCGCAGAAAAGAAAAGTCGAAAAATATCAAGGCGGAGCCTTATTTTTACTCGGTATTCGTTTTCTGCAGGACTTTTTTGAAGAAAAACGAGCGTAAACGTTCCTAAGTATCCTGTATATACTGCTATATAGTAAATTTAATTTACTTACTTTTCTTTTTCTGTGGCTAACTTGCTGGGTAATATATAGATGCTCATATTTTGGACTACCCCTCGTTTGCAAAAAATCGCTCAGTAGGACTTGACAAAATAAAGGCTCTGTGTTATTATCAAGTTGTAAGTTATAATTTACATTGGATTTTTGAGAGGTACAGTCTTTGCGGGGCTGTACTTCTTTTTTTATCCGCTTTTTTCTTTTCAGCCTTATGTAATAAACATTATCCGAATAAACCTTTGGACAGCCGTATCTCATTTTTCTGATTTTGCTTATAAGCCCTCTGCATTCTAATTGATGTATTAGAGCAATTACAGTGCTACGGGACATACCTGTGCCTTTGGATATATCGGTATAGCTGTTCCAGCAGTAGCCGAGCTTTGAGTTGATTGACTTTGCAATGAAAGCATATACCTTCAGCTGTGCCGGTGATAGTCCATATTCAAAAACGCTCCTCTGTATCAGTGTGTATCCCTTTGAAAAATCACATACTGCGTCCTCGTTAAGATAATAGATATTTGTGCCGTACCAGTAGTTCACACGCCTGGTACGGATTTTTGTAAATATATATCCTTTTGCAAGCAGGCTGTTTATTGCTTTTGTTACAGTATTGCGACTGCCTATATTGCACTTCTCTGCTATGGTCTGCTGTCTGACACGCTTTTTTGCCGTTGGAATTGACAGCAGATAAGCAAGCACGGAAAATTCTTCGGAGGATAAGCCGAATGCTGTATTAGGCAATACAAAGTAGCTTTTGCTGTTCTGCATTGGGTTTATCCTCCTTTATTAAATTTTACTGTTCGTTTTCTTCTGCCTGTTCGTTTATGATCGACTTAACTTTTTTAAGCTCATCGTTGTAATCTTTTTCATTGGGATAGCGTTCATAGATGTTAATGTACCCCATACTTCTGAGCTTACCTGCAATTTCTTTAGCAGCTGTTCGCCCTGCACTATCATTATCCAGGCACAGACATATATTACGGATATTCGGCTTACGCTTCAACAGCTCCATCAGAGCCGTATCGGCTGTACCGCCGAGAGCAAGCCTGTTGTGCAGTTTCCAGGCGTCCTTATTTCCGTACTTTATATTATACAGGTTGGCGTGGCTCATAGCGTCGATAAACGATTCAAAAACATACACACAATCGTTCATACCCTCGCTCTCAATCAGAAAGCCGCTTGCCTTATCGCTCCCGGCTACTTCTCCCCGGAATCTGTAGTTTGTGCTTGCTATGCGGAATGCTGCATAGGATATTTCACCTTGAGCGTTTTTCCCGGTCGATACAACAAGATTATTCTTAAATATTTTTGTGTTATCCTTCAGTAAAATGTTATCAACATATTTTGAAGAAACAGCTTCAGCTTGATATGTATCTGTTGCTGTCGGTGAAGCTCTCAGCGTTTGCAATCTATAATCAACCCAGTCACGGTTATCATTAAAGCGATAAAAAGCCATTCCCTCATCGTTGTATCCGACTATATGCAAACCGTTGTACTGCACTCCCTGATAGATCTGACCGGAAGCTATCAGTGTATTGATGATGTTCATATCAATTCCTCTGCCCTTGTTAAGATAAGCAATGATATTACTGTAATTTCGTCTGCCGTCCGGGAAATGAGCCTGTTCCGGCAGAACAAACCGTACAGGTTTTGATACAGATACATTTTCCGTTACCGCCTTCCTTATCGGCGTATATGCCGTTTGCTCCCTATCTCCGACAAGATGTAATACGGCATCTCTGAAATTCATACCCCGTATCTTTACAAGGTAATCAATGGCATTGTTTCCGCCGACCTGTCGGCTGTTCCAGTACCATCTGCGTCGGTTGCCGTTTACAACAAGGCTGTTATGCTCAATACACTTGAATTCCCTTTCCCCATAAGTGCTTTTAAAGGAAAAGCCCTCCTCGCTTTCGAGAAGGGCTATCATATCGGTATTTTTTGCTCGTTCAATTATATCTTCTTCAAGATGTGCCATACTGCACCTCCGTTATCTCTTTATATTCGATATATACATTCTGTAGTTCTCAAACTCTGCGTCACAAGTCTGTAAGAACCACTGCGGCAAATTAAACTTGTACGGAAGAAAGCTGTTCATCGTAATTCGTGCTGTAGGTGCAAGCTCCGAGCAAAGATACCTATACTGTTCGCCGCACATTGACGGATCTCCGAAATTGAATGCTATCCTGTAATCTCTGCCTATAAGCCGCTTTGTATCGTTCTTGTCAGTTTCGAGCAGTGACATAAGCTGTATTATGTCAGTTTCGTTGAAACCGCTTACAATGTATCTGTAGTGACAGGACAGCCAGTTGTCAATCTGCTCTGTGTCTGTGCCGTAATCATTGATTACAACATTGTAGATACCCCAGTTCTCCGGCACTCTGCCGAAGAAATAGAAGTCGATGTTACGATATGTGAAATACGTTCCCTTTGACACCGTTTCTTCCTTGTATGTTTCCTGGAGAATATTCAGATCGCCGTCAGTAAGTTCGTTTTTGCTGAAGAACGCTACCTTTGCTCCTCTTGCTGTGAAATACTCTGCAAGCTGTATTGCGTATGTTGTAGTACCGACACGACGCATTGCTCCGAATAAACCGATTGATAAATGCAGGTCGCAGTTGTTGTAATTCGGTATTGCGTTTGTGATGACTTTATTGACAGGGATATATGTAACGTCAAATCTTCTCTGACGTTCTTCCCTTAGTCCTATTCTGCGGTCGGCAGTTGACTTTATCAGTGCTTCACGCAGGTCTTTCTGCATTTTGTTGCGGCTTATCTGCTTGAATGTTTTTGGCGTTTCGCCTATGATATTTGCAAGTCCCTGTCTTGCTATTTCCGACAGCAGCATATCACCGGGATATACTCCTTCGGCGTATATGATTATCGGCACGTCCGTTGCCATCACAAGAGCCTTTAAGCTCGTAAGGAATTCATCGCCCTTTTCCTCGATAAATTCAAGGTCGATTATGATATGAGTGATGTACTCATAATATTTCAGCTCCTCCTTAATGAAATACGAAAGATTGTTCACTGTTGTTATCTTCTGATTCATCTCAAGCTCCTTGCGTATCTCGCTGAGCATTGTCTGACGTTTCTTTTCTACCATTAAAAGCGGGAATAAAAACATTTTTATACCTCCGGTTCTTCTTCTTCAAATTTGTTGTAGGATTTAGCTTCGATCTTCGCCTTATCAGCTATCATCTTAAACATTTTCTCATTACCGAGTAATTTATCAGTCTGCCAATTGTTCACATAGCTGAAAGTACCTTTTCTGCATACTATCAGCGGTACAGTTGTATTTCCTGCTACGCTCACTGCATTGACAGTCAGTGCTGTTTCACAGCTGACAGGATTGTTCATTGCTATTCGTCCGTACAGCGTCATACAGTCCGTCATATTCAGATTTTCGCAATCCTGTCTTGTTTCTCCGGACAGCGATATTGTTTTGATTCCGAAATTTACATAGCAATTACCTATGCAAATGCGGTTTTCGCTACAAAACAGCTCATCATACTCTGATGCCGGAATATACCCTGCCTGTGCATACGCAAAATCAAGGCAGAATTTACGCAGATTTTCATCGGGTATGTTTATCTGTCTGATACGATACTTATCATCAGAGTAAGTAACTTCATATTTTGAGCCGAGCAGTTTGTTCCATTTTTCCTTTGCTTTTTCTGTCAGCTTATCATTATAGCTGTTCCATACTACAGTATGGTCACAATACAGGTCATCGCAGAAAAAATCAAATTCCACGTCACCGCATTTGTCAAGATATTCACCGAATGTATCAAACAGCTTTTCTTCATTTTCCATAATCAAATTCTCCTTTTATTTTTTCACCTGTATCGCACTTATGCTGTCCAGTAGGTCTTTATTAACGTCCGTCCTGTAAGCCTTAAACCAAAGCAAAGGATTTACCTTTGCTCCGACAAAACGCACCGATAAGCCGTCATAGATATGCGGATTATCAAGCTCCGGAGGCGTTACCTCTCCGTCTACAAACGCAGTTTTGACGCACAAATGAGGTATTATCTCACTTCCGAATGTATGGCTCCAGCCTGCCGCTGATAAGCCCTCGTCCTTTTCCTTACTGTGCTTACCGCAGTGAGCATAGCCTATTACTATCTTCTCGTCTTTGTCGTATACGTCATACAGCGACAATCCTATGTCCTGCTCCGAAATAGTTTCAAGCCTGTCAAGACAGCTGTATTCTATCATCAGCGTCAGAACACCGTCATCGTGCTTTATCTCCGTACCTGTGGTTGTTACGATAGTCGGAAAATCAAAGCCGTATTCCTCTGCAAACACGTCCGTATCAATTATGTACGCAAGCTGTACCGCCGAGCAGTTGTATGTATAATTTGGCTTATCTTTTACTACCTTGCGTTTTTCTGCGTCATAAACGTCATAGATATACACATCCTGTATGCACTCGCCTACATCGGGAAGTATCTCCGCTCTGACCTCGGTATCCTCGTCATTCAGATACAGTGTTATACCCGATTCGTATGCTTTTCCTATCGTGCTTGTGCCACGGCTGTGTATTGTTTCAAAGTCATTCAGCGTTGTAAGGATACCGTTTGTGTTTTCCTTTAAATCATCGGCTTCGACCGGGAGATTGAAAAAGCCTTGAAAGTACACGAACAATGCACGTTGAGCTGTACTATCTACCGATATGTACAAATTATTTATCTGTGCGTCGGATAAGATACGCTCGATTATCTGCGTATTTTCTTTGGTGTAATCCCTGTACTTCTCGTCTACATTGAACATTTCGTACCAGTCATCTTCAGACGGTGTTTTTACCGTTATTGACAGTTTTTCTGTAGTACCGTTCTTTTCCGTACTGACTTTTGCGGAAAACTTACCCTCAAGAGCCGCTCTCTCGAATATCTGTCCTATCTCCTGTGCCTGGAACACGTTCAGACAAGCAACGTCAAAACCATCTGCTGTTGCACCGCCGCTTTCGTCTGAGCTGACGTTCTCGATAGCACTTGCTATATCGTTATCAAGTCCGCTTGCGTCACTTTCTGCCATATCTTCAAAGCGGCTGAATGTTTCCGCTTGATATAACGCAAGCAATCTCGGAAGATATATGTCACCTTCACCGTAACAGGTGTATTCAACTATCTGAGTTTTGTTCTCTTTATGCACAGTAAGTATCTGCTTTTTTGCCTTTACACCGTCAATTGTTACGTTTTCTTCGTCATAGTCGTATGTCGGCATTTCGGGCTTGACGAGTGTGTTTATAAGCTGTACCGTACTCTGACTGTATTTGCTCATATCATACGATTTATCGTCCCGGAATTCCTTATCTTTCGCAAGGTTAGAATATTTGTAGCTGCTTAAATCAATTTCTTCGTTAAGCTGTTCAAGCTCTTTCTGTGATTTTACCTTTTTCAGCTTATCTATATACTTCTTCGCTTTTGCAACGCTGTCATTGACCTCCTTTGTATCGTACAGTAGCAAAAACGAGTTGTTACCCTCTGAAAAAGTTTTCTGCAGAACAGACTTTGACAGATTTATCGAAAAGTCCGGCATAAAACTGTATGTATCATTCTTGACCTGCGTATTGATTGAGGAGTTGACACCGCTCAGAGCGGATTCCACATTTTTTCGTATATCATTCCACGATTGGCTGACGCTTGTATCACGCACTGCACCGTAAAGCAAACTGAACAAACCCGTTAGCAGTGCAACGAATACACCCACAACAAGAAGAAGTATTACAACGGGAGTAAGTAATGCTACACCGATCGCTTTCCGTCCCTTTTCACTTGATGATAATGTAGCAACTACTTTTAAAATAGCCGTCGATACAGTCATATTAATTACCTTCCAATCCTAACTGATTCAGACGCTTTTCGGGTAACTGTACCTTGAGTTTGAGTGACCGTCCACCGGCTTTCATAAGGCACTCTGCACGATTGCCTGCGGCAACAAGCTCTCTTTGTGCATCGGTAAAATTGTATAGTGTTGATATTGCTTTAAGGTCATCGCCCTCACAGCCGAAAATAAACTTTGTAGACGGCAGATCCAGTACAGGCTGTGCATACAGCTTGACTTTAGGATCAAGGAAGTCTACAACATTCTGCGTTGCAACGGCAAGTGCGCCGCTGTACTTTCTTGCTCTTTTCTCGGTATCTCTAAGGTAGCTCATCGCCTGCGGAACATCGGGATTAATAAGTAGCCACGCTTCGTCGCATACAACCATCACCTTTTCGCTTCTGTCTGCACTCATCTGTTGCCAGCACCACGACAGAAGATTAAAATACTGCGTTGATTTCATTGCATCGCTCATAATCTTCATATTCTGCGTATCGAACACGATAAGCTGTGCATTTGACTGCATTGTAGTATGACCGTTCCAAAGGAAACTGTCTGCACCTGTCGTTATATTTTCAAGCAGCAGTATCAGCTTGTCCATATCATCGGTTACGCCTTTTTCAGCTGTTTTTCTCTGCTCAAGCAAAGTGTTATACAGATCCGTCATAACCGGGAAGTCGGTATTTTTCATATATGTTACACTTGTATCCCAGGTTATGCCGAATTTCTCATACATAGCGATAAGCCCTTTTGTAAGTAAGGCTTTCTGTATCTGAGTAAGTTCGGGAAGATACAGTTCAAAGAAGATTTCAAGCGTTTTAAGATGTAATGCAAGTTCGCTGATACCCTTGCTCTCGGCTTCTTCTTCCTCCTCGTCCGAAAGTGGTTTAGGACGTACCTGTAATGGATTTATCATTCCGTTTCTGCCACCACAAGCGTCTATCCAACGTGATATGCCATCTACACGGAACATATCGCAGATAGCCTTGTACTCTGTTTCGGGATCTATGACGATTACTTTTGTTCCCCGTATCAGCTCTGATACGATAATGTGCTTTATAAGTGTGGTTTTACCCTTACCTGAGCCGCCTATTATACTGATATTGCTGTTTGTCCTCGCTCCGTCACGCTTCCATAAGTCAAAAATAATCGGCGTACCGTCATTATCTACACCAAGATAATAACCTACCCCGTCGTTAAAGCCGCTGTTCTGGAACGGGAAACCGCCGTAAAAGGCGTTTACAGGCATAGGACGGTTACCGACATCACCGATAAGCTCTACAGGAGCGTATGACGGGGATATGTGTTTCCAGGCGTCCTTTTGCATACGGGATAAGCAACGAAGTTTACAGCCGACACCGCTGATTATGCTTTCAACTCTGTTGCATTTCTGCTCAAAGTCGATTTCATCATTGCCCATAACCATTACTGTACAGCAGAATTTTGCTATCTTTTCGTTGTTTTCTTCCATTCGAGCCATAAGACGAGTTGTATCGTCCGCTGTTTTTGTTTTTCTCTGTCGCTGTAATGCGTCACGGGTATTCTCTGCTTCGGCACGGGAAGCATTGATTATTTTCGATAGCTGTTCTACGATATTCGCTTCTGTAATCGGTGTGCTTGTAAAGTTTACGATAGTTCCTGCTATGTTATTTATCTTTGATACCCAGCCGTATTCCTGCGTAGGCGGATACTGCATAATTGCATATATGCGGCAGATGTAGTCACCCATATAAAAACGGGTGTTCGGTCTGAAATCAATACCCATCGGAGCTATTGCGGCACGGATTACATTGTTTTCTTCGATTTCAAACTGGTACTTCTTGTTTTTCATTTTTTCCTCCTTTAAGAATTTGTCGCAATAATCTGTGACATAGATAAATATACATCATCTGTTCTTTCGTAAGCTATGTATGCGGGATTTGTGAAAAGGTTATACATTTTTATAATATCCTTGTCTTTCACAAGTTCGCAGAACATTCCGTCCACCTCGCTGTTGAATGCGTTTATTGTATCCTCTGTACGCTTGAGGATAGTTTTCTCGTCCTCGTCCTTCGAGAACAGCATAAAGAAAAATCTGCGGTCAATCTTGTTATCGTCAATTACCATTTTGGTGGCGAAATTTATATCGTCCTCAAGCATTTGCTTACACAGGCCGCTGGCATTTTTAAGCCTGTTGCTGTCTGCCGTCACCATATGCTTGATTACATACGGCGAGGAAATAGCCATATATTTATACGGAAACTGAAAACGTGAAACGATGGAAGTAATTTTTTTACAGTACGTCAGCTTTTCACTTTCCGAGAAAAGCTCCATACTCATACCGCCGATTTCGATAAAGGTAAATGTGTACCCGTCATTCGTATGTAAGCAATTGTTACGAATATCCTTTACGTTTATCATTTCGTTTGCAGTCATCATCTCGACTGCGTTTTCTTCTGTCTGTTCCTTGCTTTTCTTCTTGCTGATTGTCAGAAACAGATATACTCCGCCTGCAAGAGCAAGTGCCACGATTAAAATTATAAGCTGTTGCATTTTATCCTCCTTGTTTTATAGGTGCGTCACGATGTCGCACCTGTTTTATTGTATATAAAAAAGCCGTACCCGTCGGCACAGCTTTGTATTTTCGCTATCAGAAAAAGAAAAAGCGGCTGAAACCAGTCGCTTTAAACTTAAGAATTTAGCAATTCGAAGTACATTTTTGATAATCTAAATAGTAATGCGTAACGGAAGTCGTTTTTCGCTACATTTTTATTTATATCTGTTTCTATGTCACGACCTATACAATCAATCATAAATTTCAGAAACAGAAGATTGTCCTCTTTTGTAGCGCCATCTCTTTCAAGCGTCAATCTTACATATTCCATCGCTTGATTATAATTCTTCTGATTAGCCGTACACACATTACTGTTCATCTTTTTTCCCTTTCTGAATTTACATATTGTCGTAACAATATCATTATCGAAACTTTTACTCTCGATTGATACAAATAATCATTCTGTTCCATATATATGTCAATCAGCTTTTCTACAGCTTTTTTGTAGTCATTTTCTGCAAATGCTTCTCTGATAGGGTTTACCCAGTACATAAAGTCGTAATGAGATAGTCCGGGAACATACTCTTTATCTGATTTGCATTTATCATAAACGCAGGTGAATTCTCTCAGAAAATCAAGTGCCTCATCATACGTTTTAACTTCGTTACATAACTGTTCTTTGCACAATTTATCAAGTTTTTTTCTTGCATTCATTCGTTATCATCTCTATTCTATCATATCGGTAAAAATGCGTCAATCTTTTTATACAGGTGCGACACCGTGACGCACCTCAAACAATTTAATAAATAAACTCTATCAAATAATTCCCCTCTTTGAGATATTGATTTATAGCAAAGGAACAAGTTGTTCTTTCGTCCGAATACTCTTGCCTTATTTTCGTTGAATAAACCTCTCCGGTATCTAAGTTAGTAAGTCGTATCTCGTTTTGAGAATAGTAGGGTTTCGTTCTTTTCTCATTTTTGGCATTATCGCAATTTGAAAACAACAATTTAAAATGAGAATTTGATAGCAGATTCCTTTTCATATAATTACCTCTTTTCGAAAAGCAATTTTCTGAATTTCTGTACAGTTCGCCTTTGGGATCAGTTATGACGTAGCTTCCGAACACCTGAATATTATCAGGCTTGATTTTACTTAATGATTTACCTATGTCCTTTTTTCTCATTGCATTTGCTGACTTATTCAGTATTCTTTTCATATCTTACCTCCATAAGCCACCACAAAGGCGGCAGAGCTTTTCTGCCGCCCGGTGACAATAAAATTTAATGCTGCTTAGCGTTTTCTCTTACGCTTCGATAACGGGAACACAAGCACAACAGCCGCACTCATCATTACCATTGATATGATAATAACCGCTGTCTGCGTAAAGCTGTCCTCGCTTGCACCTGTCGGGGGATTGTCCGGTAGCTTGCTGTTGTGCATATTGGCAACAAGCATTGCACCGTCACGGTCAATCGTTAACTGCTTATCTTCGGGTAAAAGATAGCCTGCCGAAGCAGAATCCTTAACCTCGTGTATGGTATACTCACCGGCTCTTAAATCGTTGATACGGATTATACCGTTCTTGTCGGTTGTGTATGTTTTCTTGAAAGTCTGACCTGTGTATGTCTTTCCGGTTACTTCAAAATGTATTCCTTCGACCTTGTTGTCGTATGAAGTCTTTACAATCTTGATTTCGCCCTTTTGAGGTGAGTTGATAAACGTACCCTTGCCAAGCTCATCGTTGGAAACTTCTACGGTTTCGCCGTCATTTACAATCTGGAAATAGTAGAAATTCACATCACGGACGAAATATTCGGGAGCCTTTGTTTCCTGTACATAGTATTCGCCGTACACAAGTCCCTCAAGGCTGTACACGCCTGTTTCGGTTTCCTTCATTGTGCCGACTACGGTTTTCTTGTCCGATTTATAAACTGTAAATACAGCACCTGTCAATTTATTTTCGGGATAGTCCTCATCGACCTTTGTCAATGTGACATTGCCGACAATAACCTTATTGACAAACTCTGCACTTGCAGTTGCGTCCTTAGTTACCGTTATCGTCTTGACCTGTGTCTTAGGCAGATAACCTTCTGTATTGTTTATTTCGGTTATCGTGTACTTGCCGGTCGGCAGTTCTGTAAGTTCAAACTTGCTGTTTGTCAGCATAAAACGTGCTTCTGCTGTCTGACTGCCGTTATATACATACTTGCCGTTCTTTGATACAGCCTTTAAGTATGCACCGTCAGCATTCTTTACAGTAAAGTACACGTTCTTTTCAAGTTCTGCCTTCTGAGCCGTTGTCAGCCCGTTGGGGTTTGTCCATTTCTTCACGATACTTGCGTTGCCTGTGTCACGGATGTTTGTAAATGTCAGCGCTGCCGCTGTATTCTTGGTGATTTTTATTTTCTGAGTCTGCTGCTTCGGGCTGTAGTCCTTTGCATTGTTGTACTCAGTCACCGTGTATTCGCCTGTCGGCAGTTCTGCGATTACAAATGCACCGTTTTTCAGAACAAATTTTGTTTCTGTTTTCTGCGAGCCGCAGTAGATGTAGCTACCGTTGCTTTCCTTAACCTTGAGATAAGCACCATTGCTGTCGGTTACGGTAAAGTATACATTTTTTTCGATTTCAGCCTGTTCAGCGGCTGTCATTATATCAAACTGCTTCCATACCTTTATAACCTTGCCTGTGCCTGTGTCACGCTCGTTTACAAACGTTGCTGTTGCTGTCTGATTTCTTACTACAGTTATCTTTACGGGATTTTCCGACTTGATTGTGTAGTCAAGAAGTGTGCTATACTCTGTAATCGTATAGTCACCTGTAGGCAGTTCTGCGATTGTAAATGTGCTGTTCTTTAACAGATACTTGAATTCTGTTGTGTTTTCGCCGTTATATGTGTACACACCGTCTGCACCTGTAGCTGTGATGTACTTGCCGTTGCTGTCCTTTACAGTGAAATACAGGCTCTTTTCAAGCTCTGCCTTCATCTGTGCGATTTCATCGGCTGTCATATCTGCTGTACTATTGTCAAGTTTCCAATCTTTGGTTACAGCACCGTGACCGTAAGGATATTCGTTAAAGTCGGATTTTCCGATTTCGTTGCTTACCGATACAGTAGCGTTTGCTGTTTTAAGTGTTACAGCGTGTGCGTTTGCATCAAGGTAGTAGCCTTCGGGAGCTGTAAGCTCCTTGACATAGTATGTTGTACCTGTTGCACTGCTTATAGGTAAGTTGTTGCAAGTGTACACTCCTGTGGCTGTTTCGATAATCTCTGCATTTACAAGTGTGCTGTCAGTGTCCGACTTATACGCCTTTGCTACTGTCTTGCAAGTGCTGTCGGTATAGATACCGAATGTAGCACCTGTTACCTTTTCGCCGGTCTTTGCGTCAACCTTGTTGATAACAATGTGACCGAAAGGCTTGTTTTCAAACGTTGCAGTAGTAGTTGCATTGCTCTTTACTTCAATCGTCTGATTTGCAGGTGTGATATATCCGACTGTCTTGCCGGTCTTGACCTCTATAACCTTGTAATCACCGATGCGGAGATTGCTTATAGTGATTGTACCCTTTGCGTTGGTAGTAAAAGTCTGATCGTAGCTCTGTCCGGTCTTGGCTGTGCCGGTTACTCTGAACTGCCAGCCACTGAGAACACCGTCTGCACTTCTCTTGACTATCTTTATATCGCCCTTCTGCGGAGCATTGGGGAACTTGTCGTTGCCGTTGATTGACACATCGACAATCTTGCCTGCGTCAGAAATTGTGAACTGATAGAATGTGTTGTCGATATTGTAATACTGCGGTGCTTTTGTTTCTCTGAGGTAATATGTGCCTGCCGGGATTTCGTCAAGCTGATATGTACCCTTTGATGTTTCTGCGAGCTTGCCGTATACAGTAGCCTTATCAGACTGATATACTGTAAACTCGGCGCCGCTCAGAAGTACATCGGGATGATCTGCGTCAACCTTTGTCGTTCTGACCGAGCCTAAAGGCGTTTCATAGAATTTCGATGTAGCGTTGTTTGATACTGCTACGGTTGAATTTGCCGTTTTAAGCGTTACCGGGTGTACGTCTGTGTCAATAGCGTAATGTTCGGGAGCTGTAAGCTCCTTGACATAGTATGTTGTACCTGTTGCACTGCTTATAGGGAGATAATTGCAAGTATACTTGCCTGTCGCACTTTCTGTGATTTCTGCGTCTGTCAGAGTATCATCTGTAGCCGATGTATATGCCTGTGCAGGAATTTCACATTCAGCATCTGTGTAAATGCCGAATGTCGCACCGCTCAGAGCAGTGCCTTTTACGCTGTCAACCTTGTTGATAACGATATTCGCATACGGCTTGTTCTCGATATTGACTGTTGTTACAGTATCGGTCTTAACCTCAAGGTCTTTGCTGTTCTCGGTAATATAACCGACTGTCTTTCCGGTCTTGACCTCTGTAACCTTATAATCACCGATACGGATATTACTGATTGTGATTGTACCCTTTGCATCGGTAGTAAAGGTCTGATCATAGCTCTGACCGGTCTTGGCTGTGCCGGTTACTCGGAACTGCCAACCGCTTAATACACCGTCTGCACTGTGCTTTACAATGCTGATAGTACCCGTCATTGCCTTGTTCGTAAATACTTTCTTTACTGTGCCGTTAGGTGTTACTTCAAACGTAACGGGGTCGATAGAGAAGCTGTAGCCTGTAGCGCCGCTGACCTCAGTGACCGTGTACTGCTCTCTTGCGGGAAGCTCACTTGCGATAAAGTTATATGTGGCTTTGTTCAGCTTTAATTCAGTGCCGGAGTTGTTCTCACCTTTATATGTGTAGTTGCCGTCGCTACCCGTAAATATAAGATACTTGCCGTTGTGCATTATCTTGAACGATACTTCGGCAAGCTGTTCATCGGTGATGTTCTCAACGGCGCCGTTTTCATTAAGGAACTCTTTGTCGACCTGTACAGATCCGGTCTTAAGCTGATTGTCAAGCTCAATGTCATCAAGATTTATTACAGCATTCGGATCACCGTCACCAAGGTCAATACGCTGGTCCCGGTTATCAACATCGTAATCCGTACCGCTGTACGTTTCAATGACAGCTAAGTAATACGGAGCGGTGTTAGTGCCGAACGATATAGTCATTTCGCCGTTTTCATTCAGCTTGAGATTTGTTGCTGATGTTTTGGTTGACGAAAGCCCTTTGTATGTGTAATTACCGTTTGAACCCGTAAATTCTACATAGTAGCCTGCAGGCGGATTCGAGGAAACACTTCCGCCGAAGCCAAGCACCTGCAGATTTACAGTAACCTTAGCATACTGTTCTTTGAGCTGTGCTTCTGTCAGATTGTTCTCATCGGAGAAATGCTTTCTTATCACAACAACTGGCGTTGATTTATTCGTAAATGATATTGCCTTTATTTCGCCCTTATTGGCAATTGTGACCGTCTTTGTCTGCGTTTTCGGATTGTAACCGCTTGCGTTATTGATTTCGGTCACACTGTATGTTCCCAACGGTAGCTTGCTTACATTAAACTTACTGCCTCTGAGTTTCATATTATTTGCGGAAGTCTGAGTGCCGGCATAAACATACGCTCCTGCTGAGCCTGTAACCTTGATATACTTACCATTAGCGTCCTTGACAGTAAAGTAAACATTTTTCTCAAGATTTGCTTTTTCTGAAGCTGACAGTGTTGTATCGGACAGCCATACCTTCTTTATCTGAGCCGTACCGCTGTCCTCGCTGTTTATGTAAGACACGGACGATGTTTTATCTCTTGAGATGGTAATTGTCTGAGATGCCTTGTTTACGGTGTAGCCCTCCGGTGAGCCGTACTCATATACGGTATACTTGCCTGTGGGCAGGTCAGCAACTGTGAATTCACCCGTGCCGGGATTTACATACAGCGATGTTGCCGTTGCCGATGTTCCTGTAAACGTATATGAGCCGCTGTACTTCGTGCCACTGACGGTGATATATTTGCCGTCTGCGTTCTTGATACGGAAATATATCTGCTGATTTTTTGCGTTTGCGGATATTGCGTTACCGTTTGTATCCACCCAAGTTTTTATTACTTCGCCCGTTCCGGTATTTCTTGTATTCGTGAACGTTACCGTTCCTGTGCCGCCCGCCGTAACCTTCACCGTCTTACTAAGATTACTGCGTGTGTAGTACGGTATTCCTGCGCCGTCATTACCATACTCATAGACCGTATACGTTCCTGCAGGTAACGATTTTACTAAAAAAGTGTTACTGCTGTTGAGCTTGAACTTCGTTACGGAACCGCTTGCAGAATAAGTATAGCTACCCGCAGAACCGGTTGCCTTGACAGCAACTCCCGAGCTGTTTTTTACAGTAAAATAAATGTCGCTGTTATCAGCTTTTGTACTCGAGTTGTCGTTATTATGCTGCCATACTTTTTTTATCTGAGCTGTGCCTGTGCTTTCGGTTTTGAAGTTTGCGTAGAACTGCACAGGGTCGTCGATACCGTCAGCCATTGTCTGAGAATCGCCGCTTGATTTCCATACAACAAGCTGTTTTCCTGTGGTGCGGTTTGCCTTGTATGTGCAAGCCTTAGTACCGCTTATCTTGCTTGTTGTGCTGAAAGTGTAGTCATATCCGCTCTTTGTTACTGTGACACCGGGAATGTTGAATGCACTTGCCGGCATATTGCTCTTGTTATTGTCCGGCAGTGTAATACTGTACTTCTTCGTTGAAGAATTATATTCCATTGTGTGAGTAGGAGCATCTGATTTTTTTGTATAAGTGAAACTTGGAATTATGGCGTATGCCTTCATCTTGTTTAAGATGTATTCATAGCACTTTTCAGCGGGTCTGCCTTTCAGCTGTTCATAATAAACAGTAGCAGGTGTACCCCACTGGTTCGCTTTTAAATCGCCCTTGTTATATCCTGTCCTTAACTGCTGCTGAATTTCCCATACAATTATCTGCGTTGCAAAGGAAAAATCATCGAGGTTTGTATTGGCAACAGGAGATTTTTTAACATCACTGTTAAAGCCACACAACAAAGCATATTTAACCATCTGCTGTATATCCCAAGGAAGCAGTTGCATATATGCGTCACTGGATGCTTTACCAACATATGAACTACCTGTGCTGTATGACACCCCGGCTTCGATGCAGATTGCCTGCTGTGTCACACCGTTCTTGCTGACACCGAGCTTTGCGTGATTGCTCTTTACTCTTGTAGCAGTAGCAACATCGCCATCGGCTTTGTAATAGATGAATGTGTAATTACGCTTATCACCGTATGTTCCGTTGTCTGAGCCGATGTAGTTGCCGAGCATAGCCGCATAGACATTATCGCCAACTCCCCATTCTGACGCAAGCGTCTGAATTGGAAGAGCGACTAATGTCATAACTGCCGCAAGGAAAAATCCGGTCAGCTTTTTGAATTTGTTTTTAAACATAACCTTTGTCCTTTCTTGTTTGATTTTTTGAAAATATATATAAAAAAGCAGTCCTACGGGTGCGGACTGCTTTGGATTTTCATATTCAGTTAACTTTCAGAAAAAGAAAAAGAGCCTTGAAAAATCAAAGCTCTTAATGTATATTAAATTGTTGACAAAATTAGCGTTATTATGATATTATATATCTGCGAGAGCAACCTATAGATGAATAGGCGGTTACCCAACTCCCGAAGCAGAATTAACGCTGTGAGGGAGGTGAAGTGTGATGAACTACATAACATTAGAAGATCTTCTTCTATTCGGCTCATTTTTAGCTAATTTTGTTATTGCTGTTTTTACTGCACTTTCTTTTTATAACAAAAAGAAATAACCGCCCCATACTTGCAAACGTGAGCGGTTAAATCTTTTAACTTCTTCGGGAGCAACCGTCTAATCTGGTTGCTCTTGTATCTTTATTATATACATATAGTTTCAAGTTGTCAAGTCCATAATGAAGATTTACGAATAAACTGAGTCAGCTCTTTGACCTTGACCTCTCAAAAAATATATTGCATAGCCTTCGATGCTGTTGCCGTTTTCGTCTTTCTTCAAATCCGGTATTGTTTCAATATACACCTTGAAGTAATCGCCTTTTTTCATTTGTGCTACTTTGAAATTAGCTCCTGCACAGCTTTCTACATTACGCTTAATTACTTTTTCCGGAATATCTTTTGAAATAACACCAGGGGCATTCCACGAACTGCCTTCAGGCGTCCAGTTTGGATCATCATCATTTATGAGTCCGTAATTGTTTACTGCGTCATCAACAATGACCTTCTTTATAGCCTCAAGGTCGAAAGGATATTCATATATCGACTTTGGCTTGCTTTCCTGTTTCTTCGTTGTTGTCTGTGAAGGCTTAGGTGCTTCAGCTTTCTTTGTGGTTGTTGTAGTCTGTATAACAATCTTGCTGTCGCTCAGATAGTCACTGTGTATATATGCACCTGTATCGAGCTTATAATAGCCCGTGTCGGTCTTGGCTGTTACCGTGACTTTATCGTTCACGCTGTACAGCTTAACTGTGTCAGCGCCGAGTACAGCTTTCTTACGGCTGTAGCAGTCGGTGTTGACGTACTTTGTACCGCTTGCCTTTGTTTCTGTCCATTCGGGAGCGGGCTTAGTCGTTGCTACTGTTGTTGTCGGCTTCGGCTTTGCTGTTGTGACTGCTGCTGTAGCAGCTGCTGTCGTTTCTGCCTTTTTTGTTTCCTGTGGCTTTGTAGTGACAGCGGTAGTTACTGCTGTTGTCTGAGCAGTAGTTGTTTCTGCTTTCGGCTCGTCAATCCTATCCATTACCGTTCCCGTTACTGCCGGAGCGGTAGTTGTCACTGCCGTTTCGGGTGCAGAGGACGTTGTGCTGTTTGCACTGCCTGCCGTGCAAGCACTGGTCAGTATTACGCTGATAAGGGTTATTGTTGCGAGTATGGTGTGGGTACGTTTCATTTTGGGGTCCTCCATTTCTGTTTTGCCGTAAAGGCATTTATTTTTTGTAAATTATATTATATAGGTCAATCATATGATTGGTTTCATCGACACCTCTGAAATAATTGAAACCATCAACTTTCAGTTCTGCTGTTTTTGCGAAGATTGACAATCTTTCATCAGAAACTTTCTTGTAAGTGAGGTATCCTTTGCAAAAGCCAGTTTCAATATACTTGTCAACTTCTTCGGCATAAAGATCACACCATGTGATTTTAGCAAGTATTTCTGAATCAAGTTCAGAAGAAATCCTTTCCATAAATATATTAGGGATATAGACAGCCTTAATCTGATTAATAGGAACAGACTCGGCAACATATTCTGTGTATTTCCCGTGATTATAATCGTTCTCATCAAGTGTTTTTTCCGTTGCATCGGTATCTACTTCTATGAGGCAGATGCCATACTGAAAAAAACTATTTTGCTTGCCGATAGGGTTAAAAAGGTAAACGACATTTTGCGAATTATCGGCTCTCTTTTTGTTATTCCATCGGTTATTACCTGTTTCACTCATCGGGAGAATACCGTCTTTAAGTATAGAAGGCAAATCCTTGTAGTCCGCATTGTGGTAAAGTATCATTTTGTCCTCCTTTGTGAGATTGTGTACTATTCCTTCAAGTATATTGTAACACACTTACGGCAAAAAGTCCAGCCGACAGCGACAAAAACATTGACAAAGTATAGTATTACTTTTTGTTGCTTTCTGCCAACTTTTACACGATTACAGCATTTTGGGCGAGCTTTCTTTTTTCTGTGGCTGATTTAAGGTGCGACACGGTGTCGCACCTTTGCTTTCAGAGCTACGGGAGTTGCACCAGCATACGCTAACGCTCCGATATAAAAAAATTGCCGCCAGTGGCGACAATTTGTATGATCTAGTTTTTGTAGTCCTTACTTACACCTAACAAAGCGGCTGAAATCAGTCGCTCAAATCTATATAATTAAAGTGTCGGGTACATTCCCTGTTCTTGGGAGTAGTTTTGTGAAGCATCCGGATAAAGTTTAGCGTTCAGTTCTTCTATCTGTCGGGTTTGTGTCTTAATAACTTTATGAAGTTCTCGATTTGCTTCTCTTAACTCATATTTTTCTTGATACAAATTAGCAATCAGTTGATTCTTTTCTTCTAATATATTTTTAAACGACGTTAAATCATCAATGGCTTGCGACCACCTGTTATCATTGTTCTCCAGTAGCTGTTCTCTTTGTTTCTTCATATTGCTCTCGTTCATAATGAAATTGTATGTATCCTTTGCATTATCAGCAACGCTATTAATGCTTTTCTTGATTTCTTCATTTAAGATTTTTTTAATATCTGTGTGATCTTCCATGAGTGTTTTATGTTGTGTAGTAAGATTTGTTCCTTCTCCGTTTGTTACACCGAGCCGATTTGCTATAGAGAGCTCGCCGTCTTTTACTCCTATTTGGCAATCCTGTAATTTAACAAGATTGTCATTTAATTTTTTGCTTTTTCTTCCGTTACTTACACAAACGCCTATCAAACCTAATATACCGGCGAATATCGTTGCGGCTGAACCGATAATAGCACCAACTAAGGAATCCATTTTAAACACCTCGCATATCACAAAATACGTAATCCAATAAACCGTATTCGGTACAAGAATTGAATAAAATACGAGTTTCATATTTATACTCCTAATTATATCTTAAAATTAAAATCGTATCAAATTATTTTAAAACATTCATTTCATTACTGTTCCTCATCGAAATAACCGAATTGCTGTGAAATAGAGATCCACCATTCTTCAGGTAATTTAGGAACTATTCCCTCATCCTCGGCAAATTTAATACATTTAAGAATGTCGAGTAATCCTATATTGAAAGTATGGACGGAATCTTTCAATTCAAATATGCACGGCTCATAACAAGCTTCGCAATTGATTTTTTCGGCATTATCGGTTAATTTTGATTTTTCTGTGTTTTTTTCTTTAGTATACATTTCTAATCTCCGTTCTAAAATAAGCGACAATAAATGTCAATTTCCAAGTGCGACACGGTGACGCACCGGACGCTCCGGTCACACTTTTACTTTCAGAGCTACGGGATTTGCACCCGTATATGCTAACGCTCCGATATAAAAAAGCAGTCCTACGGGTGCGGACTGCTCTTTGAATCTTCATTGATACTTTCTAAAATGCTGTTGCACTCTGATATTCTAGTGCTTAATCTGCTTAACGATTTTTTGATTTCTCTAATCTTCCGATTCGTGATCAAAATAATAATCAGTTCTAAAATAACGAACGATAAAAATACGCTTACAACTAAGGCTGTTAATATTGCTAATATTTCCATGTACTTGCTCCCCTCCTATTGTGCTAGCTGTAGCACAATATAAAAATGCTAATTAACTTTCAGAAAAAGAAAAAGCGGCTTATTTCAGTCGCTTTTTTCGCTATATAATTTCATTGTTTCATCGAAATCATTTCTCTGTTAATTTTCTCTTTCTCAATATCATTGTTTTCCTCGCTTATATTGATTTTGGTATCTTCTACCATGATATTCGATATGCCATTAGCTCTCAAATATCTTATTGCTAAATTGTAAACATAATTATCCATATTTTGCTCCATTTTTCATGTTTTATTTTAGATGTCAATTTCCAAGTGCGACACGGTGTCGCACCCTAAGTATTCGTTTTCACGGAGCTGTGGGAGTTGCACCCGCATACGCTAACGCTCCGATATAAAAAATTGCCGCCGGTGGCGACAATTTAACTTTCATTTCAAATCTTTACCGTCATTGTATAGCTTTATCCAATGTTCTTTTAATACGCAAAGAATCATTGCAATAGCATTTATCACCAATTTTACCCCGATTTCAACCAATACATTAAGCTATAAATAATCGCCATTACTATAAGCATTATTATTTTATCACAGAGATTTTTGTTATAACGACCAAATGGCTCTTTAACTCCTCTTTTTTTTGCATAAACGGCTACGAGTGAGAAGATATATGCTGATATTTCCGATACAGCTGTTATGATTTTCCATAAATTCACACAGTCGAATACCATAAATAACATTATAAAAAGCGGAAAGAAGTAAAAGTACCGGGTTATTTCATCTGTGTTATCAAAAATATTTTTGTTTTTTAATAAACGATAAATGGTTTTGATAACCCTCATTAAAATTATTACCGTAAGTACAATGAGCGGTATAGTCGATAACAATTTACATAACATATAATTTTCTCCATTCTATCATATTCAATCACTTATGTCAATTTCAAGTGCGACACGGTGTCGCACCGGACGCTCCTGTCACACTTTTACTTTCAGAGCTACGGGAGTTGCACCCGTATGATTACTGTTGCTCTTATATTCAAGGTGCGTCACAGTGACGCACCTGTTGTGTATCTTTGTCACATAATTCCATAATCATCTTTATACTTGTAAAGAAAATTCTGCTGCTCCTTGTTTTTCCGGATCATCAGCCCGATGTATTCGATTATCGAAAGATTTATCTTGTCCTGCTTTGTGATAAGTGCTACTGTAGCAAAAATACCGAATATCCCTACTGTAAGTCCGATTATGATATGTATCAGCAGAGCAATGAAAACCGCAAGTCCGAGTGATATAAGCCCGCCGATTATCAGATGTGGCTTCTGCTTCGGTCCGCAACCTTCCCACCATTGCTTTTCTATTATCAAGCCATACGGGATATATAAATGTTCATCTTTCATTTGTCTGTCCTCCTTATGAATAGTACCGGACGATAAGGTCTTTTATCTGAAAAATTATGATACCAAAAACCATAAATACAAGTGCATTTCTTATTTTCGGTATCAGTTGTGGCTTATCATCGGGATTGAGAACAATCTTTATCAGCAGGATAATTACTCTGAGTGCTACTCCTGCTACGAGTAAGCCCTGTATTATCAGACTGAGCTGGTCAATTGTAGTCATTTATCCCTCCTATTTTGTAACACCCTTTATCGCTGTCTTAATCATGTTTACCGCATATATTTTGCTCATAGCACCACCGCCCGGACCGGAAGGCACAAGAAACTCTGCAAGCAGTTTAGGCGTACTGAGTGCTGTAGTAAGACAAGCCAAGCCCAGGAACATTTTTACCAAATCAAAATTGCCCGATACAATGTTTCCTATACCGGCAGATGTGACTATGATATAAAGTCCGAGCTTACTAAGAACTACTTGTATAAGTACGGTCAGAAACGTCTTGACATAGGTCATAAAGTAGTTTTTGAACATTCCTTTGTCATTATCAAGTAGTCCGGTACAGGCAAGTGGCATTCCGATATTCAATATCATCATATTGATACCAAGCCCGAAAGCCTTACAGAACAGTATCATAAATATTACAAGTGCTATGAGGAAGAATACGCCGTTTATTAATCCTATTCCGGTAAAGTCGGTTACTTCCTTGTAGATATTCATACTTGTCGTTATTGCGTTTACTGTTTCTTTAAGTATCTGTACGAAAATATCGTAAATAGGTCTAAAACCTATAGCGACAGCCATTGCTTTTATGAAATTTGTCACAAGCTGCAACGGGTCCATATCCGGATCTCCGTCTGCTTCCATAACGTATATTTCAAAGCCCTTTTTAAGAAATTTCAGTATCATCAGTGAAATGCCTATATTATATATCATTGATGACGCTGTTGAGAGATACTGTCCGAGCGTCTTGTCAACTTCAAAGACTATCGGTATCAGTTGGTCGCTCGCTTCAAAAACAAGCGGTGTCATACTGCTCAGTATGACGGAAAACAGAATAACTAATATAGCCGCCATTAATTTATCACCTCACATTTACGGGAACATATACATATCGTCCGCTTTTGCTATTGCCGATTGCTGTGGCACATCGTGCCGCATATATAGTTGAGTTGTTGCTGTCTGTATTTTTTCAAGCAACGTATCATCTTTTATCGCCACCCGATCACATCGTGTGCCGTCCGGCAATGATTTCTGCGGCATTACCGGCTTTATTTTTCCGTCCTTTTCGGCAACAAGCCGTATATTTCTGACAACAAGCCAGTTGTCAATTGTTATATCGGCTATCGCTTTAAGTGCAGGACAATTCGGCAAATTTATCCGCCGTATTTCTGCTTTAACGCCCTGCCTTTGCAGTTCAAACTGCTCTTTTTCCATTTCAAAAGTTTTTTCTTTTGACACAGGCGGATTCCCTTTGAGAGCATTTGTATACGCTTCGAAAATGCTTGCTTTCAGCGATTTCATCAGTACAGACTGATAATTAATCAGCTGTACTGTCTGTGTGTATGTTCCGTCTTTGTTTTTGATTTGCGGTAACTGTGCTTCGATGTTGCCGTCCGCACTTTTTAAAAGCCGGCAGTCACGGATTATTACCGCATCATCAATATTTACATCAGCAACAGCTAATACGCTGTCATTGCCGGTCAAATATGCCCTTGACCGTATTTTGTGTAGCATTGAAATCAGCCTCCGAAATAGCTTGCGATTACACCTATCAGTGCAGTCGCAGTTATTGCACCGATACCCGAAACAGCGGTTATCTTTAATCTGTTATCCCACTGCTTCTTGTCCTGCTCATCCGACATTGCACGTCGGACAAACAGATATACGCATACAACAGCGGTAACAGTTATCGCTATGCTTGTAAGCCAGGAGCTGACATCTGCTATCAGCTTTTTTGTGCCTGTCGCAATTACGCTGTTTGCAATGTTACCCTCTGCAAATACCGACATTGTAAGAAATGTCACTGCCATAAACGATGATATGGCGTTATAAATGCGGTTTCTGATTTTCTTTAACTTGTTCATTATTCTTTCCTCCGGAATAAGTCCTCTCCCTTGTCAATTAACTCATCTTCCGCAATATAGAATGCGTTTTTAGTAATATCATAGGTTTCGGATTTTTCATTGTTTTCTTTTGCTTCTTTTCGCCTTAACAAGTAATTGTACTCGATTTCCTGCGGTGCTTGCGGTGTCTGCTCTTTCCAGACCTCCCATAACGGGATTTTAGCGTTTGTATTACGCTTATCCTGTCTGCTGTCAGTGACAATCTGAATGTACTGCTTGTTATGGCTCTCGTTTCCGAGTCCCATAAAGCGGTTAAACTGCCACTTGTGCAGGTCGTATGACACCATTACAGCCGGATATTCGCCGAGTACCATTACAAGCTGATATGGACGAGCGAATCTTGCAAGTTCGTCTGCCGTAAGGAGTTCTCGTCCCTCCAGTTGTGAAGAAAATCCCGATGAGGGATTTGAGTATCTTGCTTTATTTCCCGATGAGCTGTATTTCAGCGTTGTGTACTTACCGAGCTTACTGCTTATAAGTTCGTTTGTTTCCTTGCCTGCCGCCGCAAGATATACCCATACGGTACAGTTACCCATTATGATATTTGCAACATTCTTGTCATACTTATCTTCAAGCTGTGCCATATCCTGTATGAACAGATTGAAACGTATTCCGTAACCTCTTGCGACAGTGAGTTTTGCCTGTATATCGCTTATCGGTGTGAAGTTACCAAACTCGTCCAGGAAGAAGTTTACCCTTATCGGCAGTCTGTTGCCGTGTTCCTTCGCATAGTCTACAAGCAGTTCGTACTGCTGATTGACAAGCAAGGTAACTATAGGATAATAGCTTGTCTTTTGGTCGGGCAGAATGTAGAATATTGCCTGTTTTTTCTGTGCGATTGTCGTGAAATCAAAATCGGATGTGCCTGTTACACTGGCAATATCGTTTGTCGCAAACAATCTTAGTGTTGTCAGTGCTGATGTGTAGAAGCTCGACCTTGTTCGGCTCGGTGCAACATCTGTAATGCCGAGCAGTGACTTAGCCGGGTGTGTATCGTCCAGCTTTGCAATATAGCTTTCAAGCGGTGTCTTGTTATCCGCACCGGGCTTAACCATATTGGCAAGGAAGTAATACACATTCGTGAGATTCTGATATTTCGGCTTATCCGTGTTGTCACATACTACAGCAAGCACACAAGCACCGATGATAGCTTTTTCACCGTTTGTCCATATCGGTTCACCCTTGTCTGACTTTGGTACAAGCATTTCTATCAAATCCCACGTTGCCCTCTGTGCCTTATCGGTCTTTTTCTCCTTTACTGCGTCGATTATCGGTTGCAATAAGTTCTTGCCGCACGATTTTTCGGGATTCTGCAGGTCCATTACTATCACTTCATAGCCGAGTGACTCCAGAACACGATGAGTATAGTAGTAGATTTCACCTTTCGGATCATTTACTACAATGCCTTCACCAGCCAGTGCAGTGAAGATAATTGACTGTAAAACAAGTGTTCTTGTCTTACCGGAGCCTGTTGCCCCGAATATCAACGAGTGATAGTCTTTCGCTATGTATGAGATTTCCTCGTAAGTGCCGTGCTTTTTCATTCCAACAACAAGTCCGCCTTTGGCAGGAAACTCATTTTTGTTAATCTTATCAAGCGGTATCGGAATAAACGGCAGATATTTACCTTTTTTTGAAACAGCATTGTAATAATCTTCGCCGTTTCTATTCAGTACACGGCATAAATCACTTGACTGTTTCAACTTATATGTAGCGAAAACGCTATGCTTTTCGCTGTCGTTCATAAACCGTGCCGAGCCGTTCTGACCCTCGCCCGCAGGAACGGGTATCTTGATTTTCGGCGTGACCGTTATTGTATCAGCCTTGTACTTGTTGCTCATTGCAACAAACACAACAAAGATAATCAGACCTATAAGCAGTGCTGTAAATATCATAAAGAGCTGCTGTTGTTTCTGATTGACTTTCAGACCTTCAAGGCAGGTGTTGAAGTCAAACAGTTTCAGCTCCTGTGTTGTCAGCATAACATCAAGACTGTATGATAAAAATACAGATACAACAGGTGCAATCACACATCCGACAAGAGTTGCAATGATTTTAAATAATTTTTTCATTTTGCCTCCTGTAATGTAAAAGCCGGGACTGCTTTCACAATCCCGGTAAATTACATATTATTTGTTTCAGAAAGGCTCAGGTGCATTCATATCAAAAAATGCACTTTCGTCAACCTTTCCCGCTGTCTGTGCCTGCTCTGCTGTCTGAGCCTTGTTACGCTCACGCATTTCAGTTATTATCTTCGAATAAGAATCGTTCTCGTCTGCGGATATTGTGATGACCATACCGGTCTTTTCGACCTTACCGCTCCACATAATACCTGCCTTTGACAATTCTTCTCCGACAGCCTTGCCGTAATTCACGTTCTGATGACGGTAAAAAGAAAGCTCCGGTGCTTTTTCCTTCAAATCTTTATACTTGATATTGCCGACGGTTTCAACGGCAATTTTGCCGATTGCGGATATGCCGTAATGATTTATAGTTTCCTTAACCGTATCGTTTGATGGTCTTACAACGCTCCACCACTGACCGTTGTCAGCCTGCTTTGACGGCAGAGAAATAAACTTCACGACATTGCCGGTTTCTGCATCCAGCCTGTCCTTAACACTTATGTTATGTACAAGCAGATCATCGTTGACACGCATATTTCCGTATACGCTACCGTTTGCACCGTTTCTCATATTGAAAGTAAATCTGAGCGGCTCACTTTCCTCGCTTGTGGGCGTGTAATTCTTACCTTCGATATTGGCTTTTTCAACCTCAGACTTTATCCTTGCCGCAAATTCCTTAGACAGCGGCTCAACCGTGGAGTGATAATCGCCGTCACGTCCGATATGCTGAGGCATCTGTACATAGAATTCGTTATCCTTGTTCAGCTTATACAGCAGTCCATAGATCATAAGTCCGTTGCCGATTTCGATGTCGGCTATGGCTCTGAGCTTGTTTGCATTCTGTGATACCACAGGTTGCAGTCTTGTTACTTTTACGTTTAACATTGTTTTCATTCCTTTCTGCATTTACAGGTGCGACACCGTGTCGCACCGGACGCTCCTGTCGCACAGAACGCTTCTGTCGCACCTGTATGATATATGTTTAACGCCCTTTGCGTTAAATCTCCGGTTCAAAACCTTCCTCTTCTTCGGGTTCACTCTGTTCCTGCTCGTTTTCCCTATATCTGATATTGATACCTTCGGGGAAAGTGTCCTTATCAAATATCGTACCCTTTGACATAGTAACTTCTTTCAGATTTCTGCAACCATTGAAGGCAAGATAACCGATAGCCTTTACGCTTGCAGGGATTTCTATCGAGGTTATATCGGTCATAGCAAATGCCTGTTCACCGATATGCTTAACTGTATCGGGAATTGATATACTCTCAAGGTCAGTAGCCGCAAAAGCACAGGAGCTGATACTTTCAACGCCCGGCTCGATTACTGCTGTTTTCACCGATGAGCTTGCGAAAGCCATATATGGTATTTCTCGGATACTTCCGGGAATTACTACATCGGATATATTCTTACGGTCCGAGAAACATCTTTCTTCAAGTTTTTCTGTACCTTCCGGGATAAGTTCATTGCTCTTTGCAACAGTATGCGTTCTTTCGTTTTCGTTGACACGCTCAAATTCTTTCATTATGCTGTCAACCTTTTCGTCAAAGCTCATCTCCTCGAAGTCCTCATAGTTATCGTTCATCTTGTCATACGCACGTTTCATAAGTGTAAAGAGCTGTGCGTCCTTAACATCTTCGGGAGACATATCTTCTTCCGGCTCGACAGGGAGCTTTGTCATATACAGATTTGCGTATGCCTTCATCGACTGATACAGCTGAGTAAACTTTTCCTTGATGAAGTCAATTATCTTTGCAATCAGCATTTCAAGTCTGATTTTCTGCATCTGTTCCGCCGAGAAATTCCCGTTTGCATAGACCTCATAATCAATGTCATTCTTGACACCGAGCCTTATCTGCTTCATCTGCTCGGCAGAATAATCGGGATTTGCAAACAGCTTTACGTCAAGTTTATCCTTCATTCCCATACGGATCTGCTTTATCTGTTCAGCGTCATAGGAACGTCCGTCCTGTGCAAGATAGTCGATGATGTCTTTATCACCAACACCTTTCTCAAGCATCTTGCGCCACTGTTTCATAGCTGACGGAGAGATGTACGGTGCGGCATAGAGCTGGTATGATATACCGCTTTTCATACCGAGCCTTATCTGCTTCATCTGTTCGGGTGAAAACTTCTTGTTTGCGTATTCCTTCACCGGTAATCTCTGACGGATACCTTTTAGGATCTCCGCCATTGCTTTCTCGCTGATATATTCAGCTTTCTTTGTCTGCTCCTCAGCAGGCTTCTTTGTTTCTTCTGACATTTTTCTGTCCTCCTTTGGTATTTGATTTATTTATAGGTGCGTCACGATGTCGCACCGTATATGCTTATATTTCCATTTCTTCTTCTTTTTCTTTTTCGAGAATATCATTGATATATCCCCATAACGTTTCAGCATATTTTTTAGGAGTGTTTTCTGAGTAACGTCTACCGTTATCAGACATTTCACTTATCTCTTTTTCCCCGATACTATTTGCTTCTTTCAGCACGTCATCGAATGTAGGATCAGCATCGGTAGCCTTTCTCCATTCAGAAATAAACATGTCTGCTTCTTCTTCCCAATCTCTTCTTGTTTTTGATTCATTCATATATGTTATTCCTTTCTACAGGTGCGTCACGATGTCGCACTTATATCTCCATATCATCGTTTTCACGATCAACTTCAAACTGCTCATCGGCTTTTGCAAGTGCAGGAACGATTTCGGTTTCAATAAGCATTTTGACTTCCTGCTTATTTAAAAGTTTGCCGAAACATTCTTTTATCTGCTCGGCGCTGCCTCTGATTACTGTTTTGCCTTCTTCGGGATCATATACGCTGTAATCGTCTGTATGGTATTTACTGAATCTATAACAGTGTTCTACGAGCTTGTTGTATATTTTTTCCTGCTGAATCCGGGCGATAACCGCATTTGTAATATCATTCCATTCAAATGTTTTGTCGAATGAAAATAACGGTTTGCTTTCATTTTCACGCTCTACAGCTATGTTTATTACGGGCTTTCCGTCACGTTCCTCAAGGTTCCAAATGCAATCCGTGTATTCGCCCTCGTATGAATACATAGTACCTTTTTCTTTCAAGAAGAAGTCACGGACAACTTTTACCGGTGTTTCTTCGTACTGAATTTCATCATCTATACTGCCATATCCTATAAGCTCGTCCCAAGCAAACGCTGATTTGATAAAAGAGGGAAGATCATTGTGTAATTCGTTTTCCCATTCATCTATCAGTGCGATTTTTGTAAGAGCCTGCATTGTTGTATGTGTTGCATTGACGAAATCGGGGTTATCGTAAAACATTCGTTCAGCCGCCTTATAAGCATCCGTACCAACATCTGAAAGATACTGTGTACACAGTGAGCTTATCTGCGTGTTAAAATAATCATCGGCATTACGGCTTATAGAAGAAATTTTCGCCAGCTTATCAAAGCTGATGACGTTAGTAACGTATTGTCCTCCGGCGTTACTGTCGGGATTGTAATAAATCCACACAATACGCTTTAGTCCGTTATCAATAAAAAAAGCGTCGCTGTATTCTTCGTGACGCTTTTCCTTGGTATTTTCATTGTGGTGCAGTTCTACATTTGCTTCTTCCGCAAGGCAGTTTGCAAGCTCGTCCGATAACGATGTTTCATCGTGCTTCAGATACTTGCTGTACACATCATTCAGTGGCGATGGGTGTTTTAGCAGTGCTTTAATCTGATAATTATTAAGATTAGCATCGTGTGCTGCATAGATTATTTCCGTTTTCATCGCATATTCATATGCTCTGCTGAGTATTTCCTGTGACGAGATATTCAGCAAGTCTTCTTTCAGCTTGTCAAGCTCTGCCTGCATATTCTTGATAAGCTGTGCCTTTAATTTGTTCATTTGTAATTTGTACCTCCTTTATTTTAAGTGCGACAGGAGCGTCCTGTGCGACCGGAACGTCCGGTGCGACCGGAACGTCCGGTGCGACATCGTGTCGCACTTATGTTACTAAGCATTCAGATTTCCATATCTTCATCTGTTTCACAACAGGTTTTGCTTATCTCTGACTTTAGTCTATTGCCCATTTCGGATAACCGCTCAAAATAGTCTGTTTTAGCAGAAATTTCATTGCTGAAATAGTGACCTAAGTTAAGCCCGGTGAAGTATTCACTCTTGGGGTAAAATGAATATCTCCAGGTAGCATACTGAGTTTTACTTTTTGCTAACACCACGCCTATTAACGTGCCGTCAACATCGGTAAACTCATTATGCTCAAGTAATTTATATCCGGCATTTACTCCTTTAAGCGACAGCTTATTGTTTTTGAAATCAAAATATATCTGAGTTTCCATAGATTACACCTCGTGTCCTTTATCTTGTTTCTGCCTTGCAATGTCTTTCTTTGCTTGTTTTGACAGCTCACCGATCAGAGCGTGAGCAGTGTTTACCGTTCCGGCAGAGCCTTGTGTTCTGAACAATCTGCTCATTGCGTTCAAAGCATATATCACACTGTCAACGGTCATCTGAGTGTTTATCTCTGCATTATCCTTTTTTCTCTGCTCATTGTTCTCTTTAAGAGTTCTGAGCATTGATTTCAGAATAATGTTGCCGAGCCTGTTATACAAATCGCCTGCAGCTTTCCGCATTTTCCTGTCAATTTCGGATTTGCCGTTTTCGGTTTCTTTACTGTCGAACATTTCTGCCGCCGATCTTGCACCCGAATAATAGTCATTAATGATAGATTTCATCTTTGGCAACATAATCATTTCTTTTATCATACCGATAACCATATCCTTAGTTTCTTTCGGAAGATATGCATAGGCTATTCTTCCTCGCCTTGGCAGATTGTTTAGTATATCGGTGTACTTCTGTATCAATTCTTCGGGTATATCAACTCCGGAGAAACGATTGGAATAGATACCGGAAATGTCACGTTCAAAATCAATCATCAGCTTCCCGACAAGTTCTTTTGCATCCGACATTGCTTCGTTGCTTATGCCGTAATAATACGACAGCTCATTTGCGAATGTATCGTGTATCAGTTTTTTTCTTACATTATCCGATACCTCCTTTTTTACAAATTGTACTGTGACAGGCGGGTCTTTATCCCAGAACGAAATATGAATATGCGGCTGTCCCTTCTTGTCGTGAACAGCCGCAATATATTCAAATCTGTCTTTAGGTATATCGTACCCTCTCATCAGCGTTTCAATGTGAAACTTAATGTAGTTCTGCCACTTCTCAAGGCTGTCAAGTTCAAGCCTTTTAGCGATCTCCGGTCGGAATGATATGTATGCGTTGTACACTGTAACTCCTGCTTTCGAGATACCGTAAACATAGTTTTGTGTATCGGCAACATTCAGCTCATCGTTATTTGCACCGCCTATCCTGCCGAACAGTCCGCTTTCACTTTCCTGCGAAAGTTTCATAACGTGTTCACGCTCTGCTATATACTTGACGTAATTGGAATTGTGGCTTGCCGTACCGGGTTTATTCGGAGCTGTCAGCCTCATTTTATATATGAGTGCCGATGACATTATTCTTCACCCGCTCTGACTACCTTCTTCATTCCGTTTAAGATCTCATTAGTATCCTGCATATACTCATCATCAGATTTCTCTTTCTGTTTCATATATGCCGCCGCTTGTTTGCTTGCAGATGCTACAACACGTGCAAAGCTGACATCATCCGCAAAAGACTCCGACATAATCTGTAATCCTGTATACATCGTGATTGCACTTGCCTTTGTTGATTTCACCTGTAGCTTTACAAGCCTTTCTACTTCCTGCTTGATAACTTCTGTCATTTCATCGTGTATCATACGACGGAATTCTTCTTCGTTTTCATCGTGATTTTCTACATTAAGTCCTTTTGTTACAAAATTACGGACTAAATTTGCCATAGAAGTTCTTTTCTTAACGGATAATTTTTTTAAATCCTCATATGCTCTTTCGGAAATGTAAATCGAAATTTTTGTTGTTTTTTTATTATTCAAATTTTCCACACTCCTTTTTTGCTTATTTTCACTATGCTGAAATTTGATTTAAGCAAACTGAAAAAATCCTGATTTTCGTGATTGTAATGCGTGTTTACAAACTTAGTTTCACTGTGAAACTAAGTACACCCATTTTTACACCCTTTAAATGCTGTTTACACCCTTGATTTTTGCGATAGCAAAGAGCCGTATCAGCGACGGGGACACCCGTCTATTCCTGCCATTGCTTTGCAATGGGTGTTTCGTAAACCAGTTGTTTTCATACGCCTTTGCATTTGGCTATGTTCAAGCAAAAAGCCATCAGAAAAGAAAAATCCGCTGTTATTGTCATAGGTGCGTCACGATGTCGCACCCTTGAAAGCTCACTTGATTAACAGGTGCGTCACGATGTCGCACCTATCAGTCAATTTCCTGCTCGTTCTCGAAATAGTTTTGCAACGCTTTTTCGAGTATATCTGAAATTTCATTTGCGGTTTTTCCTTTTAGTCCGTATTTTTCAAATGTACTTGTATTCAGTTTTACTGTAGTTGTTTCAATCGTTTTTCTCTGTCGGACGGCTGAAAGAATAGCGTCGATTGTCCGCTTATCAAGATTTTTATCCTTATTCTTTTTGTCTTTCAAGCGTTCCGCTTTATCGGCTGTCAGCACATAATTCGGATTACTGTTAAGATATTCCTCAACGATGTGTTGCTCATATTCAGAAAGGAATGACAGACAGTATGCAACTTTATCGGCTAATGTATTATCGTCAACCTTTTTGGCAAAAAAATCGGAAAGCTGAGTGAAGCTTATCAGCATATACAGCTTTTTCACCGATATACCGAATTCCTCTGCGAGTTCCGCTTTTGTTGATGAACCGTTTCCGTCTATCATTATATCTGTTCGGAAACCTTGCTTTTTGCGGCTGTCATTGAGAAGTTTTAACGAGCGTGCAAGTTCCATCTTCGTGAAAGTGTTACGCCGTTGGAGATTTGTAATAACCATAACCTCGTCGAGTATTTCACGGGGCGTATCTTCCCGTGCTATACGACAGGGCAGAGTAGTCAGCCCGACCGCTTTTGCGGCTTCAAGTCTTCTGTGTCCGGATATTACTTCGTACTTGCCGTAGTTCGTCGATTGTGCGATTAACAGAGGTTCAATCACACCCATTCTCTGAATACTTTCCTTGAAGTCTTCTGTTACACTCACCGCAAATGTATGAGTGTGATATGGTTCAAGCAGTGATACGGCTATATTTTTAATCTCGTTGAGGAAATATGACAGCAGCTCTTTTGATAACTTGACGCTTTTTACCGTATCTTCGCTTTCATCCTCAATCATATAGCTGTAATCATCTTCAATTTCCACGCCTATATCGTTGCCGTAATATGATCCGCCACCGTCATCTGTATCAGTGATTTTTTTGTTAGGCGGCATTGCAAACGCATTATCTGATGCGTTTGATTCACGCTTGATATTCATCATTTTACTATAATCCATATTCTTAACCTCCATTGTTGGTGAGAGCTGGCGGAATTGCACCGCCGAAGGACACTTTTGCTCTCATATAGGTGCGACATCGTGTCGCACCTGTGCAATTAAAGCTCAATTTCATCCTCGCTGTGTTCTAAGTTTTTCATTTGCTGTAATTTGTTCTGAGCCCAAAGCGGTAGATTATCAAAGCTGATGATACCCATTATATCTTGTCTTGTCCATTCCTCGTTCTCTCCGCTTGCAATATTCTTAGCATAAACCTTTTGTCCTCTTGAATTGCTCGACGCACCAAATCCACCTGTAATCAAAATAATCTGATTTGCAGAATTTATACATCCACGTTTTAGTTTTTCCGGTGAGATAACAGCAATTTTGTTGAGTATATTATCCTCATACGATACCGGCTGACAAAGCGATTTTTGTATCGGTAATATATCGCCGAATTTCTTTTCAAGGGTTTCTCTGTTGCGGCAAAATTCTTTTGCAGCATCTGTAATTCTTTCACCGTAAAGCTGTAATATTTCATCATATTTATCACTATACATTATATTTTCGTAATTGCCAAACAACTCATTTGAACGATAGTCTGCAACCATATACTCAAATCCGGGTTTCGCATTTATGTTTTCCCCTATAACGCATTCGCCAGTCAACGTAGTAGTCGATAGAATTATTGTATAATCTCCTGCCATACGCTTACTTTCCATTTTATCAACCTCTTTTCTTTATTTGTAAAGGTGCGACACGATGTCGCACCCTCTCTGTTTTACATTTCCTGTTCTTCCTCGTTGTCAACGCTCTGCTCATTATTTGGCTGACCGTTCTTTTCAGCTTCGGCTATCAGCCTGTCAACCTCTCTGAGCCTTGCGGATTTTTCGGAAAGTTCCTTTTCTCTTGCCCACGGAGTATGCACAAATTCATTCGCAGTTGCAATGTCACGGTTGATTACTTCAAGGTCGTGCATTGCTTTTTCGTGAACATTGCCGATAGATTTCAGCGTGTTCTCCATTCGGGTAAGGTTTCCAAGCGGGTCCTGTCCGACCTGCCAGGTGTAACGTGCTTTTCCTGCCATAGTAACATAATAAATGCCATAAGCACCGTCGAATGACACTTTCATATCATAACCTTTATATGTGCCTATCTTCGGCAAGTCTGTAGAGCCGACGGTCCGTATTGTGTGTAACAGTGCGTTTGCGGCTTCCTTTTTATCTGTAAAGGTCACTCCGTTTATTGTCATTTCCGTGAATTCCTCGCTGTATTGCTTATAGCTTTCTGCGTCAATAGCAGTGTTAGCAATATACTTTTCTGCGTCGGCTTTACGCTGTGGATATATCTTTAGCAGTTTATCCTCAAGGCTGTACTTTTCGGATAAGTAAGCCGACTGCAAGCGTTTCAGCTTTGATATGTCAATATCAAGCTCCATACGCTCCTTAATAAGCGGATTACCTGTGCAAAGTGCCTTGACCTCACTGTAATTCAGAACAGCTTCGTCAACATCCTCACAGTTTCTGACCGGTGTCTTGCTGGTCATAATCTGTGATATACCTTTCTGCTTGTTCTCTATAATCTGATAGAGATAAGCGTCAAACGTATCTTTCGTGACGTAACGGTAAACATAAACCTTGTCATTCTGATTGCCTTGTCTTATTATTCGTCCTTCTCGCTGTTCAAGGTCGGCAGGACGCCACGGGCAATCAAGATGATGTAATGCTATCAGTTTATCCTGTACATTAGTACCTGCACCGCATTTTGCAGTTGAACCGAGAAGCACACGCACATCGCCTTTGCGTACCTTTGCAAAAAGCGTCTGTTTTTTCACATCGGTATTGTAATCGTGTATGTAGGCTATTTCTTCTTTCGGAACACCCTTTGCTATCAGCTTGTCACGTACATCATCGTAAAGATTAAAACTGCCATCATTCTTCGGAGTTGAGAAGTCGCAGAAAATCAATTGCGTCAGTCTGTCCTCTGCGGTGTTCTGCCATATATCGTAAACTTTGTCAACACAGAGGTTTACTTTGGAATTATCCTCGTCCGGCAATAAAGAATTCATAAGTCGCTGATCAAGACCTATCTTTCTGCCGTCCGAAGTTACTTTAAGCATATTGTCCTCTGTAGCGTCAACCATTTTATTATGAATCCTGGTCGCTCTTTCGGACAATCCCTTCATAAGTTCCTTCTGCTTATCTGAAGGCTCTGCGGCGATATTTTCAAACACAGCTTCCGGAACGTTCAGTTCAAGGTCATCGGCGGTCTTTATATCCGCACATTCTTTGAATATCGTCATCAGCTCCGGGAGATTATGAAATCTTGCAAATCTTGTACGCATTCTGTATGCGTTTCCTTCCGGTGCAAGCTCCATTGTATTAGTAATATCAGCGTAATTCGCCGCCCATGCGTCAAAATGCTGTAATCCGAGCCGTTGAAGTGTTTCTGCTTGCAAGTATCTCATCATCGTATACAACTCTGTCATACTGTTTGATACCGGAGTGCCTGTTGCAAATACAACACCCTTACCGCCTGTTATCTCATCAAGATATTTACATTTGTAGTAAAGGTCCGATGATTTTTTCGCCTCCGTCATCTGTATTCCGGCAACATTGCTCATCTTTGTCGGCATATACAGATTTTTGAACATATGGGCTTCATCGATGTAGATTCGATCTACACCGAGTTCTTCAAACGTGACTACATCGTCAACTTCGTTATCAGTCAGCTTCTCAAGACGGGCTTCGTAGTTTTTCTTTGTCTTTTCAAGCTGTTTTACACTGTATCTCTGCCCATCGTCAAGATAACGTTCGTTCATATCCTGCAGAGCATTCTCAATCTGACGTATATCTTCTCTGATATATTGTTTTCGACGTTCATACGATAACGGAATTTTAAGCAGCTGTGAGTGTCCAATGATAACCGCATCGTAATCGCCTGTAGCAATTTTTGAGCATAACAGCTTGCGGTTTTTCATTTCGAAATCCTTTTCGGTTGCTACAAGGATATTCGCACCGGGATAAAGCTCCATAAAGTCGCTTGCTATCTGTCCGACTATGTGGTTTGGTACACATATAAGGGACTTGTGGCATACGCCGATATATTTGCTCTCCATTGCAGACGCTACCATTTCAAAGGTTTTTCCTGCGCCGACAACGTGCGCAAGTAGTGTATTACCGCCGTACAATGTTCTTGCAAGAGCATTACGCTGATGAGCAAACAGCTTATACTTTTCACTTGCGCCGTGCAGTACAAGGTGACTGCCGTCAAATGTTCGAGGTCTTATCGAATTGAAAAGCTCGTTATACTTGTCAACTATATTCTGCCTTCTTTCCGGATCTCTGTATATCCAGTTTGCAAACGCTTCCTTGATAAGCTCCTGCTTTTCCTGCGCCTTTTCGGTTTCCTTTGAATTAAGCACAGATTTCACTTTGCCGTCAACATCAACAACTCTGTCATAAACCTTGACAGTACGCTGATTTAACGTATGCTCGAATATCTGCAATGCGTTCATTCGGCTTGTGCCGAATTCGTTGTTAACCTTGACATTGGACGGCTCAGAGCTTTTATTTGATACGTTGAATTCGCCGGTTACCGGAGAATAGTATGTCTTGATTTTCATTCTCCAGCTTCCGTAAGCGTCAAACGTATCACGGATAAAATCATCGTAATATTTTGTGTCAAGCCAGGTTACACCGATACGGATGTCTATATCAGACGCTGTAAGTGGTGCCGGCATTACCTTTTCAAGGGCTTCAACGTTGTGTTCGTACTCATTGTTTGTGAGTGCGGCAGTCCTTGCGAATGCCAGCTTGTCACGGATATTACCGCTGAGATATTCATCGGCGGTAACGTATATATCAGTCTTATCCGGGCGAGGCGGGAACGGAGGTACTTTATATATTGCACCTGCGTCTATACAATCCTTTATCGTCTGTTCTTCCGATAATCCGCAAAGGCTCGCCATATATGGAATATTAATACAGCCTTTCTCGCAAAGAGAAACGCCGATACTTTCGACGGCTGTTGACACACTGACTACCGTCTTTACAGGTCTTACGGTATTCTTTATGAATATATCAGCCTTACCGTTGTATGTGTTATCTGTCTTATCAAACTTTTCAAGCGAGCGTAACAGATAGTATGAGCTGTCTGCACTGAATGCCGTTTCGTTTGCCTTGCTGTTCACATAGCCGTATTTCTTTACGAAAGCGTCATAATGCTCGTTCAGCTCCTTGCGTGTATTATCAATGTATGACTGCTCAAAGCCCCGGAGCTGTTGCTGCAGCAGACTTCTTGTAATTGTTTTAAGGTCAATCAGAGCAGCTATTCTGTCTGCGCCTTTATCGACCTTTGTCATTATGCTGTTTTCACGATAATACACGTTACCGTTATACAGCGTATACGTGTAGTTATCCACGCTTTCATCAGCCGGAATTGTTTCCTTTTTCAGCTCACCATACTTGATTTCATCCTGTTGAGGAGTATACGGGTGATATTCTCCGTCTATTCTTGTAACTGCGTTATGCAGGTGCGACACGATGTCGTACCCTTCGGGTGCAACACAGGCTGTTGCTGTTGCGTCACCGTACATACTGTACTCTATGCCTTGTTTCATTTCACCGATTATCATATCGGGATGATTTACAAAGTAGCTGTTCATCGGTATGCCGTTTTCATCTGTGCCTAAGTCAAGCCATTCGCAGTTTTCACTGTTTACCGACTGTATCTTATCCCTTTTCTGCAGAAAGATAATATCCGATGTAACTTCTGTGCCGGCTACGGCTTTGAATGCTGTGTTTGGCAGTCTGACTGCGCCGAGAAGCTCGGCACGTTCCGCCATATACTTTCTGAACTTGCTGTTTGACTTATCAAGCGTACCGCTTGTTGTGATAAAGGCGATAACTCCGCCCGGTCTTACCTTGTCAAGCGATTTTGCAAAGAAATAGTCGTGTATGTTCAGATTAAGGCTGTCGTATCGCTTATCGTGTACCTTAAACTGTCCGAAAGGCACATTTGAAATAGCGGCGTCGTAGAAATTATCATTCAACACACGCTTTTCATAGGCTCCTTCGGTTATATTTGCCGATTGATACAGCTGTTTTGCTATTCTTGCAGATATGCTGTCAAGTTCTACACCGTACAGCTTTGACTTTTCCCGCATTTCTACAGGCATAGCTCCGAAGAAGTTACCTGTGCCTGCTGATGGATCCAGGATATTTCCGCCGTCAAAACCGATACTTTTAAGTCCGTCATAGACCGCACCGATTATTTCGGGGGAAGTATAAAACGCTGTCATTGTGTTTTCTCTTGCCATCGCATACTCATCGGGAGTAAGCAGGTCTGAGATTTTCTTATGCTCATCAGCCCAGGCGTTATTACTTTCGTTAAATGCCGATGAAAGTCCGCCCCAACCGACATACTTCGCAAGCACTTTCTGCTCATCGGGAGTAGCGTTTCTGTTTTCGCTTTCGATAGTTTTAAGTGTTTTAATCGCTTCAACGTTATGTCTGAAGCGTGACTTTTCTCCGCCGAGATCCGAATAATCGTCCGGTGATAAGGTATAATCTGAAAGCGTCTTTTCTTTTTCTGACGGCTGTTCTCTGATTATTCCGAGAACCGTTTCAGTATCAAGCACTCTGAATATCGGATAACGGGCTGTTTCCAACATCGTCATATCCTGTGCCGATACAGTGCCTTCATTTATACTGTCAATCTTGTATTTTCTGTTTTCATATTCAAATTCTCTGCCGATGTATTCTGTGTAATCGGTATGCGGTTCTTTGCTTTCTTTTGGAGTAAGGTCGATTACAATTGATTTTAACTTGACCGGTTCCTCCTGCTTTACCTCATTTTCCGCATCCGTCTTTTCGGCTACAAACGACGGTTTTGTATATCTGTCGTTCTTTATTGACTTAAATACCGTTTTAGCACATTCTTCCCACGAAACGTGCTTCTCATCAGATTTTATGCCGTCAACAGATATTCGGAACACTGTGCCTTTGGCGGATATTGCGTTGAAGTCAAACTCTCCGGACACACAACCGCTGTTTCCGTATATACTTTTCAGATATGTGACCTGAGCCTTTGTATCAACGTGAGAAGTAAAATATTCTCTGATTTTGCCTTTTGCACCTTCAATATGTCCGTACTTTCTGAAATACATCTCGATATGGTCTGCATTTACATACGGTGTTGCCGGGAACGGAACATATTCCTGTGCTGTGTAGTTGATTTCTTCTTTCAACAGGTCAGATAGCTCTGCAGATACGGTAACCGGGTTGTACATATAACCGTTAAATCTCTGTACTGAGCGGTCAGCTTGCCATTCATAGGCATAACGCATAAAAGCGTTGGCTGTTTTTTCAAGCCATTCACGGTCATTCAGCAATTTTTCCGCTATACATCCTATCGTTTCGGATGTATGCGTAAAATCGCTGTCATCAATATCAAGTCTGATATTACTGTCCTTATTCTGATCCCGCCATAACTCCCATATTCTGTTTGCTGTCTGTTTTGCTTCAATTTCTGCTGATGCGTCAATCACAGTCTGTGGTGCGTAAGTGCCTTCATTAAGCATTTTCTGTATTCTGTCTGTAGCTTCCGTCCAGGATATGCTTTCCGACTTTCCGCCTACCGAGAATACACTGTCACCTGCTTTGAGAGTAATACCGCTTTCGGAAAAGTACGCCGATAACTTATTGTCAAGGCTCTTTATGCCGTAAGCGGTATCGTTTATATCTTCATTGCGGTATTGTGTAAGATACTGCGATTTAAGAAAATCCGCACGTTCCTGTGCAGTATGACCGGGCTTCTTGAAGTATGCAATTATTGTCTGTCTGCTGTTACGGTTTTTGATACTTCCGAGCCTTAACAGATTGTCGAAATGTTCAGACTTGATATTTTCTACCGGAAGTACAGAGCTTTCTGTGACAGCCGGTAAGTTCATTTCAAAGAAAGTGAGCTGCTCGTCGTTTTCTTCTTTCTGCGGCTCTATATCAACATAGTCTGTCTGCTCTCTGTCAAGCTCATCGGCACTGAGATATTCGTGTGCCGTTATCATATCGTCAATTATGCCGGCAACGTCCGTCCATGATAAGTGCATATCCGCCGTCATACTGAAATATGTCGGACCTTTCCATATTTCAAGTCCGTTTATTTCATTATGATAACCGTATCGTTCCTCACCTATGATAATCTCGGTATAATCGTTATTGTACGAATCTCTGAGGTATTCCGCCTTGCTCTGAATGTCAGCGGCAGAAAGAAAAAAGCCGGTTATTTCATTTTTGCTATGTTTCAGCCAACGGTCATACAGCAACACCGACTTGATTTCGTCAGATGTAAGGCTATCGGATAGAACAACAGCGGGGGCATCTGCCTCCGCTGTCACATCGTTATATTCGTCTGCTTCTTCTGTTACTGAGCGTAAATTATCTCCTGCTGTACCTGTTCTTCCGCCATTGCTCTCAGCGTGTTGCAGATTCTCGTCCATTCGAGCGGATTGCTGTTCTGCAATGCGTCCGTCGCTCCGTACTTCTCTCTGTTCTTCTCCACGAAGTCCATCACTCTGCGTGTGCATTGTTCGTTCACTGTCAGCAGATGCTGCTCCAGCTCTCCGTTTATCATCAGCTGATTGAACGTCATCGGTATCGGTTTCTGCTCTCTGAGGAATTTCAGCCTCATCCTGCCGTACTTGCCGATGTCGATCTTCTCCTCCTTCGTATCCGAGAACGGAAGATATGTTTCCGTTTCCCTGTCGAATTTGTATGTTATTTCCACGCCGTCTATCACTTTCGTTATCGTTTCGGGCTGTTTCTCGTATGCGTTCATAGTATTCCTCCTTCAGAATGGCTTTCATTGTTTTTTCGATACTGCGTAATACTTCTTCGCTTGTCTGATTGATAATATCTCCGACAGCGGTTATAGCGTTTACAGTGTCAAAGTTGAATATGTCGCTGAAATCTGCGTCATATTCGATACCGCAACGATGAAGTATTGCGTATGTGGCACTTTCTCTGGCGAAGCGTTCGCAAACCGCCGATAAAGCGAATTCGTCAAGTTCTTCCGCCGCCGAGCCCTCCACTGATTTTATTATATTACTTTGTACATCTTTTGTCAAGTATGTTATGCGTTCATTGACAATTTCCTTGATTGCTTCTTCAAGATTGATTGCGTCCGTAACACCGTATGCCTGTTTCAGTTCGTTGTACACACGTTCTTCACTGGTATTGTCTATTTCCCAAAAATACGGTGTTTTCGACTGCTCGTTTACCTTGACTGTATTGGCTATGTCAAACACATAGCGTATACTTGTAACATTGACGTTATCGGTCGAATATACAAGACCGATTGCTTCGCTCGTTCTGATAACACGGCGGTTTGTTGCCTTTTTCCACGTTTTTATCTCGGCGCAAGCTGTGGCATTCGGCTTCTGTGCAAAGATAGATACGCTTTCCTTAAAACCGTATTTGTACATTCTGGATGAGGTTTCAAGGAACCTTTTCCATTCTTCCTGCGACCTACTGAAGCGTCTGAGCTTGGCTTTCAGCAAGTCGTGATACTGCTTTGATGTCAGCATTGCATATTCTCCTTTAAACGATGATTGAGTTTGTGTTTCAGCCTACAGAATACTTTCTTTTTCTGCAGGCTTTAAATGCCTGTGGCGTATTGCTCCAATGCCCATTCGTCGAGCTTGTACACGTCAAAACTACTGTTGGTGCTTTCTTCAAACTGCGTCCGTACTGTTGTTTTACAGCTTTCGGCAAGTGAAAAAACAAGCGATGTTATGTATGCTTTAAGATTATTTATCTTGCTCCTATGCTTTTCACAGCAATCTGTGATATACTGCATACCGTTCTCGTCAATACAGCTGACAGCTTCAGATACATCTCCCGGTGTCTTGTATTCGCCGTGATAGTAAGTGCCTTTGTCCATAGCTGTCTGCATAACATCAGCAACCGTCTTTTGCTGATGTTTATATAACTTCTGATTATTTCCTTTTGTTTTATAAGTATGTTCTGCCGAAACGGCGTAACTTGTTGCTGACTTTCGGCTGTTCTTGTTCTGCCGTTTTGGCTGAACAGCAGAATCGCCTTCTATTGCCTTTGATTTTTCGGTTTCCGCAGTAGTTTCACCGAGAATTGCTTTTCCTTTTTCGATAAGTGCAACTATTTTTTCGTAAGCGTTGCAAATAAAAAAGGAACGCTTTGCAGGCATTCCTTTACGTTTGCATTCGATAAGTCCTTCTTTAACAAGAATGGCTATGGCTCTTTTCTGTGTCTTTTCTGACAATGCAGTGCTTCGCCATAAGTCATCAATGGTCGAATAAAACCAGTCATCCGGTATCATATCGTGCTTGTTGTAGTATGCATACTTTGCAAGCAGAGCATTGTATATAATAGCTACCTCCGCACCAAGAGCGTGTGACAGGTAGCGATTCGCACTGACGGTATTTGTGGCATTGATAATATCAAATACCGTGTTCAGCTTTTCGTTCATTTGTCCGTCCTCCGTTTTTAACCGAGTATTTCATCGAGCTGTCCCGCAAGTCTTTTAAGCTCTCTCTTAGCCCTCTTTGTTTTAGCCTGCTCACTAACGTGATTTATGAGAAAATCCGAGAATTCCGATACCGTCATATTGCAATGGTCGGTCATAGCCACCGCAAAAAGCAGTTTTGTATCATCGGCTAAATCACGTCTTGCCATAAGTTTTTTGGGAAAATAAATGTCGCTACCATTCGTGATAGCGACAATATGGTTTATTTTGTTTTCTGTTACAGTCATATTTTTCTCCTTTTTCTTTGACAATGGTTATTCAATCAATTTCTAATTCTTCATCATCTTCATTGTAGTGGTTTTCTTCAATGCCTTTTTCCCGGCTCACGATAATCTCGGTCAGACGTTCCACTATACTATCAGCGGTATCTGTTACATCTATCAATTCACCATTCCACAAGGCACCATACAAACCTCTGTGATTAATATTGTTTTTGGCTTTAATTGCCGTACCGCCATCTCTTTCCCATCCTTCAAGGTTTTTGTTATAATCGTCTATCAAAATATCATTTTCAGATATTTTGATATGATATTTGCCGTTATCGTCTTTGTACATATAATTGCCCGGCACACAAAGTGACTTAAAGCCGGCGGAGCTTTCCATGAGTATTCTGTGTTCTTTGTCTACGTTAGGCAGATACTTATCAAGCCATGCGTTTTTTTCCGTGATGCAATAAGGTGTTGTGATAGCCGTCGACAGCACATACACATCGACATTTGGATGATTATCTATGATGTGCTTTATTGCCTCGACAGCATTGTCAAACGGTTTCAGCCCTGCAAAGAAGCCTTTCTCAAACATCCTTTCAAGATACAGCTGTTCATCGTGAAACCTTGCAAGAGTACCATCCATATCGACAAATATTCTTATCTTATCGGTCATATTTTTCTCCTTTTACAGTTCCGGTTCCTCATCGTTCTCGTCATTCTGAAATTCGTTCCAAGTCAAGCTGTCAGCTTTATCACTTCTGCAGTTCAAATCAAACTTATAATTTTCGGCTCCTTGAAGTTTAATCAAGCAGCCAAAGTTACCCGCCGTGTACACGGATATTTGCTTTGCTTTTGCGGACCATTCGAGTTCACCGAAGTTGTTGTATATTTCAAGGCTGTCGGTAAACTCAAATTCCTTGTGATAGTGTTTTGGGATAAGGGTATCATCATCAACTACATAGGCACTGTAACTGCCATCTTCTCCAAAGCAAAGTTTTTCTGTTGTGCCAGTGATTGTTTTGAGCGTTAAATATGCTCTTTCACTGCTTCCTATATAGGTCTTATTGTAATCTTTATAGTTTTTCATTTATATCTGCTCCTTTCATCATATTCTGAATTCATCCTCATCATCCATCAGAATGCCGTCAATACTCTCTGCATTGCTATCAGCTGTTGTTTCGACAACGGAAACAAAACCTTTATCATTGCAGTAATCGGCAATCTGAGATTGATTATTGGTCAAGAGCCAACGCACAAGCGGCTCGATTTCTTCTTTCGGAAGTCCCATAACACTGTCTGCTATGTCAGCGTAATGGATTTTGATTATATCGCTTTGCTTTTTTTCTTTCTGTGGCTTTTTTTCAAGGATTTCTGCAATATCATCAACCGATAACGGTTTAACTGTTGCTTCAAGCTGTATTTCTTTAGCCTGTTTTTCATCTACGGTTGCCTTTTCGCCCTCGCTGATGAGATACTCCGATAAGCTGTTCTGCGTTTCAGAATCGACGGAAGATACAGCGACACCGACAGATAACTTAATTCGGTCCGTATCCACCATATCGAGCAGTTCCGGTGTTAATCGGCTGATTGCAATGTATCTCTGTACTGACTTACGGCTTTCGCCGTTCTCCTTTGCAATTACTGCTGTAGGGTTTGTTGCTCCGAGTTCTTTCAAGCAATCCTGCTTTATTTTATACGCTAACGCACGTTCTTTGGCGGTCAGCTTATGCCTTTGTTCAAGGTTTGTATCAACCATCATCAGCTTTCGCTGTGTAGCTGTAAGCTCATTTCTGACAACTGCGTCTATAGTGTCCATATTGTTTTTCTGACACGCACGGAAACGGTTGTGTCCGGCTATAATCATATAGCGTCCGTCAGATTTACGGCTGACGATAATCGGCTGTAATAAGCCGTTGACCTTTATGCTCTCTGCAAGTTCGTCAATTTTATCGACTGTGTAAGATTTAAACGGGTGCAGACTTTCTGTATAATGGTCTATCATATCTATCGGTATAGGTGTTATTTTAATCGTATCATCCTCAGCTGGCAGAGAAGAAAATGAGGAAAGCCCACCATTGAGCTTTCCTTTTGCCTTTATATTTGTAAAATCAAATGCCATATTATTTGCACCTTTCTATAAGTTCTCTCGTCAGCTCAGCGTACTGTCCGCCGAGTTTTGTCCCTATCGTCATAGCTTTCTGCTCCGCCGTACTGTTGCTCGCCATAACACTTTTTGATATACGGCTCTCAAAAACAAGATTGCCGTATCTGCTCTTGAGTGCTTCGTCAACACCTTTTGTCATATTCGTGTTATCGCACATTGTTTCGATAACACCGTATACAGAAAGTGTCGGATTAAGTTCTTTTGCCATTGCGATGATTTCTTCAAACTGGATTATTCCGTTCAGTGCAAACTTCTGCGTCTGCACCGGTATAAGTACACCGTTGGCGGCTACAAGTGCATTGACAACAAGGATTCCAAGCGACGGTAAACAGTCGATTATTATGTAGTCGTATTTATCGAAAATTGCTTTTGACAGCAGCTTGCGAAGTATCATTTCTCTGCCGATTGCGGACGCCATAAACATATCTGCCATAGATAAAGATATATCGGACGGAATGTAGTCTATTCCGTCAGCGGTGCTTGTCAGAATAGCGGCATTTATTATATCATCTGTGGTGATATTTTTAGACATTTCAGCCTTGATCAAGTCGGTAATAACCGGCGTTCCTTCGTCACCTGTATATCCGAGATAGTCAGACAGATTACCCTGTCCGTCAAGGTCGATGCAAAGGACATTGTATCCTTCACGCTTGAGATTAGCCGCAAGATTTACAACGGTTGTAGTTTTACCTACTCCGCCTTTCTGATTAGCTACAGTAATGATTTTTTTCATAAGTAAACCTCTTCTTTCTGTTGCAGGGCAACACATATTGTTAAGCCTCTTTATAAAATAAAAAGCAACGGAAAAGGACGGCAGGCTTACTTTTCCGTCCTACAGTGTAGCTATCACTGTCCGTTGCCAAGAACGACATAATCACAATTCCCATCATAAGTACGCTTTAACGTACACTACCTCTTAATTTGTCGTTCATGCGGTATAACCGCTTGTGAGAGCCGGCAGAGTTGCACTGCCATAGGATGCTGTCGCTCTCATATAGGTGCGA